>Ga0105091_10000293_pt1 | contig 20335 bp, 16 predicted proteins | sample PPLLak1March2015_FD_87022 | JGI IMG/M metagenome (GOLD analysis project Ga0105091, IMG submission 87022) | Freshwater sediment microbial communities from Prairie Pothole Lake near Jamestown, North Dakota, USA - PPLs Lake P7 Core (1) Depth... | ecosystem: Environmental > Aquatic > Freshwater >... | reverse complement strand
CTCTTCGGCTCGCCGTGCCCGGCAATGCTCGGCGGCGATCGCAGCTTGCAGGGCGTAAGGGCCTGGTTCCCTGCCAAGCGCCTGGTTTACAAGGGGGAGAGCCTCGGCCATCTGCTGCCGGTTCCACAGACTGCGATCCTGTTCCTCAAGCGTGACCAGATCACCCGACTCATCGAGCCGCGCCTCCCGTCTGGCGTCGTGAAGCAGCATCAGGGCCACGAGCCCAATAGCTTCCCTCGGCGGGTTCGGCGCCATCAACGACGTCACGAGCCGGCCCAGACGGATCGCCTCGGCGCAAAGGTCGTGTCGTACTAGCGCTTCGCCGCGCGTCGCCGCGTAGCCTTCGTTGTAGATCAGGTAAATCACGGTCATGACGGCATCCAACCGGGCGGGAAGTTCGGTGGTGTCGGGGACCTTAAACGGAATCCCAGCGTCGCGGATCTTACGTTTCGCACGCACCAGGCGCTGCGCCATTGTCGGCGCAGGAACGAGAAACGCCCGGGCGATTTCGTCCGTCTCCAGGCCGCCCACTGTCCGAAGGGTCAGTGCGACCTGCGCGTCGCGCGCCAGCGCCGGGTGACAGCACGTGAAGATCAGGCGAAGAAGATCATCGGGAAGCTCCCCGGCACTGTAATCGGGACTCTCAACCGGAGGACCGAGATCCGACACATACGAGTCGAGTTTCTCCTTGAACCGGGTACGCCGTCGGATTCGGTCGATTGCCTTGTGCCGGGCGGTCTGGATGATCCAGGCGCGCGGGAAAGAAGGGACGCCTTCGGTCTGCCACTGGTCAACCGCGGCGGCAAAAGCTTCCTGGGCCGCTTCTTCCGCCAGGTCGAAATCGCCGAACAGGCGAATGAGCGTGGCGACGATCCGGCCCCAGTCGGAACGATAGAGACCTTCAACTGCGGCATTGACCTCGGAAACCATGTACTATCTTAAGTAATTCGCGTTGCGAGTGTCGATTTACGCACCTGCCATTCGACCTGAATCGGAGACAAGAAATGAAATACATGTTGCTGATCTACAGTGACGAACAGGCCTGGGAAGAGGCGGAGCGCGAACACTGCTACCAGCAGTCGGCGGAACTGGCCCAACGGCTCCATGTCAGTGGACAGTACCTGGCTGCTTCCCCGCTGCATCCTGTATCAACGGCGACGAGCGTGCGCGTCCGCAATGGCAAACCGCTTGTCACCGACGGCCCGTTCGCCGAGACCCGCGAACAGCTTGGAGGATATTTCCTCATCGAAGCGCGGGATTTGGACGAAGCCATCAACATCGCTCAACGAATCCCGGGTGCACGAGTCGGCACGGTGGAGATTCGGCCGGTGATGGAACTCCCGGGGCTCCCTTGATACTGTTCGCTGCACGATGCATCTAAGGGACAACATGAAGAGCCAAGCGTCCGTCCTCTGGATTGCGCTTTCCATTCTCGGATTCTTGACCCCAAGCTCGCTCCTGAACGCCCAGTCTCAGGCACCTGAACCTCCGCTGCCGGACTTCAACCGGTTCGTGACCGAGGTCAAGTCCCGGCTGCGCATGGACCAGAGCCTCCTTAAGAACTACACGTACGAACAGCGCAACTCACAAAAGCACCTCGACAAGAAGGGCGGGGTGAAGAAGACCGAAACCAAGCTCTACGAAGTATTCCCCGACAACGACCCGCAACTGACCTATCGCCGCCTGGTCGAGAAGGACGGGAAGCGCCTGTCGGAAAGCGAGATCCAGAAACAGGATCGCGAGTACGAGAAGCGGCGGGCGGCGCGGGAAAAAAAGCGCTTGAAACGGGACCCCAAGGACGAGGCCAAAGCCAGAAAGGAAGAAGAAGAGGCGATCGAGGAAGCATTTCGCGTCTTCGACATAGCGATGGAAGCTCGGGAGACGGTCGACGGCAGGCCGACCATTCGCTTTTCATTCAAGCCAAAGCCGGGAGCAAAGGCCAAGAGTGACGAGGGCAAGATTCTCCTCAATTTCTCGGGACGCGTTTGGTTTGATGAGGCCCTTTACGAAATGGTCCGCCTCGAGGTCGAGGCGATCAAGGACGTCAGCTTCGGCTTTGGCCTGCTGGCCAAACTCCACAAAGGCGCAAAGGGCCATTTCGAACGTCGCTTGTTTAACAATGAGGTCTGGCTGCCCGCGACAACTCAATTCTCCGGGAATCTCCGGCTGCTGCTCTTCAAGAGCATGAGGATGGAAGTCACCGACGAGTTCTTCGACTATCGAAAGTTTTCCGTGGAAACGTCGGTGAGTTATGCGAAGTAGCCGGCTGTGGCGCACGGACTACGATGGACACAGTGGACGTCGTGGACGAAGTGGACAGGGCATATTCGGGCCCTGTCCACTTCGTCCACAACGTCCACTGCGTCCATCGTAGTCCGTGCTTATTCGGTCACGGCTCTGTTTTCAACCTAAAATATGAGAGGATGCCCGTGAGGGAAAGTATGCACCCAGTCGTTCGTTTCGCAGTATTGGCCGTCCTCCTGGCATCTGCCGCGCTGGGGGCGGCGGACGCGCCTGCGGCGCCGGCCCAGGCACTTATCGATCAAGCCATCCAGAAGGCAAAAGCGGAGAACAAGGCGATCTTTGTCCATTTCTCCGCGTCCTGGTGAGGGTGGTGCAGACGGCTGGAAGCCGTCCTTCATGACCCCGAATTCGAGGGAATCTTCGAAAGCAGTTTTGTTCTCGTCAAACTGATCAACCAGGAACGTGAAGAGAAGAAGAACCTGGAAAACCCGGGCGCCGGCAAGCTCATGGAATCATGGAACGGGGCCAAATCCGGCTTGCCGTTTATGGTGATCCTGAACTCGGCCGGTCAGAAAATCGCGGATTCCAACCGCATGCCGGGCGGCAAAAACATCGGGTGTCCCGCCTCGCCGGCGGAGATCGAAGAATTTGACAAGATCCTGCAGGAGACGGCGCCGCGGATGACGGCCGAACAGCGAGCGAAAATTAGCGGACGGTTCCGGACGCTGGCCGAAAAGAAGAGAAACTAGGCCATTCCGAGGCGCTCCAACAGGTGCTGAAAACGCGGATCGGATCGCAGGCAGTCGTAGGCAGGAGTATTCTTCAGGAACAGAAGTTGCGCCTCCCTGTCCGCGTAGGCACGCTCCAGCCACTCCCACACCTGTTCCTGCTCCGGGCGGCCGACGCAGGCCACCGCAAAGCACATGGCGGGGACGTATTCGCATTCCGCCCTGTGATGCAATTCTTCGAAAAGCTCCGCGGCTCGACGTCCCGCTCCAGCCATGCCAAAGGCCATCGCCAGCGACGCCAGCGAGTAATTGTCCTGGTAGAAAGAGAAAGCCTTTTCGTAGGCCCGAATTGCTTGCTCAAAGCTGGCCTTCGCCAGCTGACTGGCTCCGAGCAGGTAGTAGGCCTGGAGACAGTCGGGCGACATTTCCAGGGCTTTGCGGCTCTGGGTGATGGCTTCGTCGAATCTTCGAGCCCAATAATAAACCCACCCCACGTTGGCACAGATAAGCACTGAAGCAGGATCGAGCTCTTCAGCGACACGCGCTTCGCGAATTGCTCGCTCGTGCTCTCCCCGCATGGCGCTCAAGAAAACAAACACGGGCCACCGGATGTCGGAGTCGCCAGGCGCCAGTTCAAGCGCTCGGACATACTCCTTCTCTGCAGCGTCGAGGTTCCACTGATGGAACCAGTGAACAGCGCCCAGTGCGCTATGAGCCAGTGCAGAGTGATTATCGAGCTCGATGGCCTTTTGTGCGCTACGCTCAGCTTCCGGCATCACTTCTACCAGGGAAGCGTATCCCCAGAAACCGAGCAAAGAGAGAGAAGCAGCAAGACTTGCCCAGGCGGGCGCATAGGACGGGTCGGTGGTGACGCACTGCCTGAAATGCTTGACGGCCCCCATCAACCCCTCGCGGGTCAACTGGCGATACTCGAATCGTCCGCGCAGAAAAGTATCGTAGGTCGCGGGGTCGGTCATCCGAGAGGGGGAAGGTGGACTTGCCTGCTCGCTCGAGACCACCGCTCGTATCTTGTCGGCTATCTGATCCGCGACGTTTCTCTGCAGACTCAGGATCTGGCTGAACTCGCCGTCACGGCTGGTGGCCCAAACCTGGGTCCCGTCAGGGACATGAACGATGGAAGCATTGATCCTGAGTTGGTTTCCAGGACGGAACAGGCGTCCTTCGACGATGTAATCGACCGAAAGCTCCCGACCGATCTGAGCAACACTCTTTCTAGTCCCCCGGTAACTCATGGCGGTGGCCCGCGCAATCACCTTGAGGCTCTCAAGCCCACAGGTGGCAAGCCGGACGATGATTTCTTCCGTCACGCCATCGCTCAAATAGTCGTGCTCAAGGCGATCACCCAGATGCTGAAAAGGCAAGACGAGAAGCTTGACGCCCGCCAGATCAGGGGCGCCGGCCGGAGAGGAGAGCTCGCGGGGGTCGATCAGCAGGCGGTAACCCCTGCGGGGCAGCGTCTCAATAAACCGGGGACGGGCGGCGGAATCACCTAGAGCGTATCGCAGGCGACTAACAGCGCAGTTGATGTTGTTTTCGAAATCAACGAAAACATCATCGGGCCACAGTCGCAGCCTGAGCTCGGAGCGGGTCACCAGTTTGCCGGGTTGCTCCAACAGGACCGCGAGGACTTCCAGCGATTTGTCGCGCAGTCTGACTCGCCGGTTTCCTTTTCGCAACTCCCCGGTCCGGAAATCGACCTCAAAAGACCGAAAACGGACCACATCCGAACCTCGGCCCCCCGAACCTTCGGCAGGAATCCCTGTGCCACCCCGCTGGCCCATCGCTTCCTCCCCCGGCGTAACTTGTTGGGCATCATTATATTGCGTGTTAAGGATTTATCAAGCCAGAATCAAGGTGCAGTCCATTGCTCCCAACTGCAACTTGCCTCAGATTATTGACGTTTCCCAAAACGGCTTTACGGCGAAAAGAGACGGGACGGATTATGCTCACGGAAGAATTGTCGAAATTCTCTGTCCGAATACTGCTGTCCAGGGCACTGCTCCTGGCCCTGGGGCTGTGCCTGCCGGCCGCGCTCACCAGTCAATTTGTTTTTGCACAGGAGGTGGCCGTTCCTGCTGATATCCAAGCCGTTATTTTCAAGAAAGTGTTCACCTATGTCCGGACTCTCCCCCCGGCTGGCGCCCCTCACCTCTTGATCCTGTATGACGAAGGGACGACGAAGTCCATGGGCGAGATCCGTAAGGCATTCGAACAGGTGCGTATAGACGCCGTCGGCGTCCAGGAAGCGGATCTCGCCAATGGGATTCAGGAGGGATCGATCGTGTACATCGCGACTCCGCGGGGATCATTTCGCCAGCAGTTGCAGCGGACGCGCTCGCTTTCCATCACCGGTTTGCCCTTGCTTGTTCAACGGGGCGATGCCTCTATCGGCCTCGCCCTTCAGGACTCGAAACCTAAAATCCTCGTCAATCTGTCCCAATTGAAGGCCGAGGGGCACGAACTGGCCTCGAACCTGCTTCAGCTGGCGCAGGTGATCCAGTGAGGAAGAAATGATGAGAGGTGGACGACTTCTGATCAGGTACAAGCTCTCGCTTGGTGTCGGAATCCTTCTGTTCCTGGTGGCACTGTTCATATCCATCTACTTCCCGCTCAAGCAGTATGAAACGCTGCGAGAAGACCTGAACCATAAGGCGGTTTTGCTCGCCGGCCTCATGGCTCACAGCTCCGAGGCGGGGCTGAATTTTGGAGACAAGCAGGCAGTTCAGCAGGCACTCGATGCTTTGGCCGGAATCAAAGATGTGAGCTTCGGGTTCGTGCTTGATCGTTCAGGCAAAGTTTTTTGCGATTATTCAGGCACAGCCGGGCAAAGATATCTGGCTGGCTTTCAGCCCTCGTCCGCCTCCAAATCCACTTCGTTTTTCGAGGATGATGCCAACCTCGTTGTTTCGGCTCCGATCGTCTCCTCCGGGGAGGCAATCGGCTCGACGGTGATCGGCGTCAGCCTGTCGACTCTTCAAGCCGAAGTCGCCACCTCGATCTGGATAAGCGCTTTGCTTGGACTTGTCATCCTTCTCACGGGTTCGGTGGCCTTTGGGGCCTTTGCCTCTCGTATCGTCGGGCCGTTGAAGACGCTTGAGCAGACGGCTAAGCGGATAGCAGAAGGGGACACGACCGCCTCACTCAACATCCAGCGAGACGATGAAATAGGAGCTTTGGCCGATTCCTTCCAGCAGCTGATCGAATACTTCAAGGGCGTGGCGGCGGCCAGCGAAGCCATCAACCGGGGAGATCTGTCCGCGGAGGTGGCGGTCCGATCGGATCGCGACGTCCTCTCGAAGAATTTCCTGGCCCTCAAGGAATTGATGGGCGAGATCCAGAAGCTCATCAACCAGGCTCGGGAAGGACATCTGCGCGCCAGGGGCGACGTGAAACGCTTCTCGGGCGTGTACCGCGATATCGTGCAGGGGATCAACGACGTCATGGACGCCGTAGTGGTGCCGATCAACGAGGCGGCCCGCGTGCTTCAACTGGTCTCAGACCGAGACCTTCGGGAACGAATGGAAGGGCAGTACCGCGGGGATCATGCAACCATCAAGGCGGCATTGGACAGCGCGCTCGATCACCTGCATGACGGACTGCTGCAGGTATCTGCAAGCTCCCAGGAAGTCGCCCGAGCCGCGGAAAGCATCAACGACAGCACCCAGGCGCTGGCCCAAGGGGGCGGAGAACAGTCAGACGCTCTCAGCGAAGTCGGCTCGAGATTGGACGAGATGATTTCGACGATCAAGCTGAACGCAACCTATGCCCTGGATGGTCACAGCCGCTCTAACGCAGTCCTTCAGACAGCCGAGAAGGGGGTTCAAAGCGTGGACCGGCTGTCTGAGGCGATGGAAAAAATTAAGGCCTCGTCCAGCCAGACGGCGCGAATCGTGAAAAGCATCGACGAGATCGCCTTTCAGACCAAACTCCTCGCCCTGAATGCGGCGATCGAAGCCGCCCAGGCGGGGGACGCCGGGAAGGGCTTTTCGGTTGTCGCCGAAGAAGTGCGCAGCCTGGCCATGCGAAGCGCCGATGCAGCGAAGACCACCACGCAGTTGGTGGCGGAGGCGGCGCGCAGCGCGGAAGCAGGCGTCGCGATTCATAGTGCGATGCTCTCGGACCTCAGGGCGATCGATCAGCAGGTTCACGAAGTGAGCGCCGTGATCAAGCAAGTGGCAGACGTGTCCGAGCGACAAAGCAGGAACGTCGATTCAATAGCCGTCGCCTTGCAGCGAATGAGTGACGTGACGCGGCGGAATGCGGAAAACTCCGAGCGGGTCGCGGCCAATTCGGCACAACTGGTTAGCCAGGCGTCGATCATGCTCGAGCTTGTCGACACCTTCAGGCTCAAAGACGCTCCCGTGACGGACCCGCTCTTGGAAGCTCAAACCGCATGAACGAAAAACGAGGATTCGCTTCCGAACCAGATACGAGAGGCACGACAAAGGAGACCGTATGCTGAAGCTTCGTGTGCTGATCTCACTACCCGGCACGTTGGAGGTTGCGGCCCTGATCCTGCTGCTGGCGGGGCCGGCCCTCGCCCAGCGGGGAAATCAAGAGAAACTGGAGCGGATGACGCTGCCTGAATTGCTGGACATGAAGGTCACGTCTGTCTCCAAAAAGGAGGAGAGATCGTTCAAAACACCGGCTGCCGTCTTCGTCGTCACCAACGAGGAGCTTCGCCGCTCCGGCGCGCGCCACATCCCGGATGCCCTGCGACTGGTTCCCGGAGTCCAGGTCGCCCAGATCGACTCCAATAAGTGGGCCGTGTCGGTTCGCGGGTTCAACCATCGCTTCAGCAACAAAGTCCTCGTGCTCATTGACGGCCGTAGCGTCTACACCCCGGTCTTTTCAGGTGTCTACTGGAATCTTCAGGAATTGTTGTTGGAGGACATTGACCGAATCGAGGTGATCCGAGGTCCAGGGGCCACCCTCTGGGGAAGCAATGCCGTCAACGGGGTGATCAACATCATTACCAGGAACTCCAAAGACACCCAGGGAGGCTACGCCGAAGTCGGGGGAGGGACGCTCGAGCGAGGATTCGGCGCGGTCCGCTATGGCAGCCAGGCGGGCGCAAATGCGACTTACAGGGTTTACGGGAAGGCGAGTAGTCGCGGGAACTTCGATCCGATGACCCCGGTTACTCCTGACGATAACTGGTGGAACTCCCGGGGTGGCTTCCGGCTCGACTGGAATGCGTCAAAACGAGATACCGTGATGGCGCAGGGAGACGTTTTCGGGGGCGTGTATGGTGGAAACACCGTTCTTCCGTCCTTTATAGCGCCTTACAGCCGTGTGCTGACGGTACGGAACGATTTCAAGTCGGCGAACGGGCTGCTTCGGTGGACCCGGCGCCTTTCCGACAAGTCGTCGACCAACCTGCAGTTCTACTTTGACCGGACCTCGTTTGAAGAACCGGTCGGGTTGCTCGTTTGGAATTCCTTTGACGTCGAGTACCAGCATCAATGGACGCCCACTCCTCGACACGGCCTCAGTTGGGGTCTCGGCTCGCGGTTTACCTCGAGCGATTTAACGCCCAGTGTGGATACGTTGAGTATCAGCTCCGACCGTACTTATAACGTCTTTAGCGGATGGGTCCAAGACCAGATTGCCTTGTCGCCGGATCGAGTTTCCCTTACGATCGGCTCCAAGTTTGAGCACAACGCTTTTACCGACGGTGAGGTGCAGCCGGGAGCCCGGCTCGCGTGGACCCCGGACGATCGCAACACCATCTGGGCGGCCGTCTCCCGCGCCGTTCACGTTCCCAGCCTGGCTGAAAACGATGCTCAGCTATTCATCGGACAGCAGGTTCAGGTAGATCCCACAAACCCGTACATACCTCCGGTCTTTGTCGGCGTGGCCGGCAACCCGGACCTGACAGTTGAACAACTTCTGGCGTTTGAAGGCGGTTACCGCCTCCGGACCAATCGCTACGTTTCGTTCGACGTCACGGGCTTTGCAAATCGATATCGAGACCTGCGCTCCGTCATTCCCTTGCAGCCGTCCCTGGTGGTTACACCTTTCCCTCATTTGAAAGCCCCGGTCCTGTTGCAGAATGGGCTAAACGGCGAGACCTACGGGATTGAGATCGCGGCGTATGCGGATCCGTCTCCGTTTGCGCGGCTCATCTTCACTTACTCCTATCTGAATATTCAGATGGCGACGCCCGGTATCGATCTGGAATCAAACCGCCAGCCGGATCAGCAATTCAGCGCACGGGCGTCGTTCGATCTTCCCAAAGGTTTGAAGCTCGATTCCAGCTTGTACTATGTCGGCGGCCTGCCGATTTACCAACTCGGCGACTACGTTCGCGTCGATTGCCGGTTGGCCTGGGCCCCCGCGGAACGGATCGAACTGAGTGTGACCGGGCAGAATCTCGGGCAGAACCAACACGGGGAGTTTGGCACCTTATTCTGGGAGCTCCCGACGGCCGTCCCGCGCAGCGTCTACGGTTCGGTCGCATGGCATTTTTAAGCTCGGAGTGTGAGAGAAAGGGAGGGGTGACCGAACCCGGAGTAGGTTTCGAAAGCCGACGTTCCCTGGCGAGGCTGGGGGGCGGTGGAAGTAAGTTACATCGCCCTTCGGTGGGGCTCGGCCCATTTATGAACCACCTCGGGTTCGGCCACCTTTTCGGGCAGGAGTCGTAGCGTTTTTGGAGTGCGGCGGCAACGAGAGGCCGATGTCTTATCAGGCCTCGAGGCGACGCCGCTTTGGTACGTGCAGGATCGCGGATCGTTCGACAGGACGCTGCATATGCCAAAGCGGCGTCGCCTCGAGGCCTGATAAAACATCGGCCTCTCGTTGCCGCCGCACTCCCAAAAAGGCATCGGCCCTTTTCCCGAGGCGACCCGCCCCGCCCGGACACACCCCGCCCGCAGGTCTGCAAACCCGCCCCTTGCAAAGCTTTACTTCCTCACCACGTACCAGTTGTTCTGGATATCATGAGCCAGCTCGTGCTTCTCCACCCTGCGGAATCCAGCCCGTTGGAGGTACTCTCGCGTTTTTTCCTCCCCCCACATTGCGCCTAACCCTTCCCCGCCCTGAGCGAGCGAAACGGTCATGCAATGCATGCAGGAAATGGTGTAGAGGAACGGGCCGAGCGGATGATCCATGTTCTTGTGTACGGAACTTGATCCTTTGATGTCCTGCATGAGGTAAACGCCATCTTTCTTGAGCGTGCGGTAAATGCCGCGGAGAAGATTGAGCGGTTTACCCTGGTCATGGACGGCATCGAAAGTCGTCACCAGATCAAATGATTCAGGCTCGGCCTTCTGATCGAAATCGCTCAGGTCCATGACCGTAAATCCGATATTCCTCAGTTTCTTGGCCGCCGCCTCCAGCCGTCCGATTTCGATCGCCTCCTTTGAAAGATCGACACCCACAAACTGGCTGTTCGGAAACAACTCAGCCAGTCGATTCAGGATGCGCCCGCCCCCGCATCCCAAATCGAGCACCCGGATCCCGCGCCTCAGTTGGCCCGTCACGCCAGGCACGAGTGAGAGGATGTGGGATTCCAACGAAGAGAGGACGGATTGGCCGCTGTCCTCTGTCATCACCTCGTGGAAGCGGGCAAACCTCTCATACGGGACACCTCCGCCTTTTTTGAAGCATTCGACTATATCGTCCTCCACCCCTCCCAGGAGCGGAATGTACTGAGTGAAAACGGCAACATTGTCGGCCCCGCCGGCGCGCGTGAGGCAGCCGGCGTGCTCCGGCGGCAGGGTGAATCGAAGGGTTTTGGGATCGACCTCCACGATCCGGCCCGTAACCATTGCTCCGAGCCATTCGCGCACGTAACGCTCATTAAGTCCGGCTCGGGAAGCTATCTCCTCAGAGGTCATCGGCGGCTGCTCGCGCATGCTGTCAAAAAGCCCCGTACGGTGGCCGATCGAGATCATGAGGCACAAAGCCCCCTCATTGAGAACGCCGAGAAGGCGGCCGGCAAACGCCTCGGCCTTCTGGCTATCAAAAGTCAAGGTTGTCTCAGACATACAGGCACCTCAATAAAGATCACTTCTCAGTCTCTTTCCGTCACGATTGCGGTCTCCGGGGAATTCGCTGTCCCAGAGAAGAACCGGATCAGGTTGACCGGTGGTAGGATCGGTTGCAGTCACTTCCGGAGCAGTAGCGAAACTCATGCACTTCCTCCTTTGATGAAAGACAAGGACGCGGCGGAGCGCCATTTGGTGTCAGGAGGAAGAGGTGGGAAGGGAATGAAAGGCGGTCGTGTGGTGCCGGACTTATGCGCATCTCTGAAACGGTCCCGGCTCGGGTTCGCTTCAGAGATACGTATAGGGATCAGGGCAGAGGCCGCGCACTCCAAAATGGTCCAGCGTCCGCACGACCGACCTGGGGAACAGGCCTAATACTTCACGTACTTGGCTCCCTTGGCCCCGCAGATGGGGCACTGTTCAGGCGGCTTGCCGAACTCGATGTGACCGCATACCGGGCAAAGGTAAAACTCGTTGTCACCGAGGTCCGCCCCACGTGCGACGGCTTCCAGGGCTTTCTGATACAAACAGGCGTGAACGGCCTCGGCCTTTATGGCATACCCCAGGATTCGCTTCCCTTTGTGATTCTCGGTCTCTGCCTGTTCCACCATCGGTGGGTACATTTCCGTGAATTCGTAAGTCTCGCCGGCAATCGCCTGTCTGAGGTTCTCGGCTGTTGAACCTATACCTTCAAGGGCTCCCAAATGCCCTTGGGCGTGAATCGTCTCGGCTTCAGCTGTTGCGCGAAACAACTTCGCGATGTTGGCAAACCCCTCCTGCTCGGCTTTCTTCGCAAACGCCCGATACTTTTGATTCGCCTGGCTCTCTCCAGCAAACGCTTCCTTCAAGTTCTTCTCAGTAGCCGACATATGAGTCCTCCTGGTAATCAGCACAAGATATCACAGTCGCAGCTTACTGCCTGTTGCCTTGTAACGCTCGATCCTGTAAACGTTAGAGGCCGACGCCGACGTATGAAGAAGGATAATGAAACGACCGACATCCTCACTCGCCGCCTTCGAATTATTCAGCATCGAGGCGGCCACCGGGCGGCCTCGGATGACATCTTGCTCGCCTGGGCGGGGCTGAACGCGGTTCCAGGCGCGCGCCGGATCCTGGATCTGGGGAGTGGCAAAGGTGCAGTTGCCTTGATGCTGCTCGGTGCGCTCCCCGGCGCGAAGGTCGTGGGGGTCGAGGCGCATCAGGCTCACCATGACCTGGCCGTCCGAAATGCCGCCCTTAATAGCCTCAGCGACCGCTACGACGCGCGACTTGGAGACCTTCGCAACCCGGCGGTACTGGAGGGTGAGGCGCCTTTCGACCTGGTCTGTGGCGCGCCGCCCTATCATCCGGTGGGGAGTGGGATCCTGCCCAAGGACCCGGGGAGGGCGGCCGGGCGCTTTGAGTTGCGCGGCGGAGTGGAAGCTTATGCCCAAACAGCAGCACGGCACCTGGCCGCCGCCGGCCGAGCCGTCCTGCTCATCAATGGCAGCGGGCGCGCCCGAGCCGAGTCGGCGGTAAGCGCCGCAGGCCTCGCCGTTTGTCGCATGATTCCAGTGAGGCCCCGGCCGGGAGAACAGCCCACGTACTGGGTGATCGAGTCGGCGGCTGACCAGGCCAAAGCGCCGATCGAAGAGGAATTGTGCATGCGCGAGGCGACCGGAATGGGATGGTCGCCTCAGTACGCGGCCATCCGCGCGGCGCTGGATTTGCCGGAGCAGTAGGGCTGGCGAGGTCCGTTAGGACAGAGACGTCTGTGGAAGGATGAAGGATGAAGGATGAAGGATGAAGGTTGAAGGTGGAAGGATGAAGGTTGAAGGTGGAAGGATGAAGGATGAAGGATGAAGAAAAGTTGAAAGGATGAGAAGGATGAAAGGAAAGCGAAAAGGTTCGCTTGCTTTTCTTCATCCTTCATCCTTCATCCTTCATCCTTCTCCTTCTATAGACCTGTCGGTCATAACGGACCAGAATATCGCTCTACACAACCTCTTCCTTGACCGGATCCCAGCGGACTTTGCGCTCCTGGCGGAAAGCCTCGACCGACATAATCACCGCAACTGCTTCCTGGAATGCCCGGTCGACGTGGCAGCGCGGGAGCTCCCGGGTTCTCACGCACTCGAGAAAATTCTCCATATGCGAGGTCACCCGCAACTCGCCCTCGCGGTAGACGTACTCGGGCGGCGCGGCAGTCAGCGGAGGAGACACCTTCTTCTCTTTGGCGATTTTCCAAACATCGCCGGCGAGGTCCCGGGCTTTTTCCATTTTCTGTTCGTATTCGGGTTTCCATTCCCCCGTGTAGGTCCGACAGAAGCCGGAAGCAACCTCGAGAGTCTGATCGCGGCCAAGGATCTGTGTGACCTCATCGACATGCTTACTGTGAAAAGTGCAGCCAAATGTGACAGCCAGGTTCTGTTTCGGGTAATCAAAAAGAACGTGCCACATGTCCGGTACCTCACGGCCGTCCTTCCAGTAGTACAGACCTCCTTGTGTGCTGGCGCTTTCCGGAATCCCCATGTCCATGACGAAATTGATCGAATCCCAGATATGGCTCAGAAGATCACCGGCAATGCCGGTCCCGTAATCCCAGTAACATCTCCAGTTGAAGAACCTGAGAAGGTCAAAGGCCCGCTTTGATGGGGCCTGGGCCTGGAAGCGCTGCCAGTCAATCGTCTGCTCGTTGGCGTCGCTCGGGACTTTCGTAATCTCGTAGTCGGTATAAAAACGCCACTCAGGAAAACTGCTCGTTCGATCGATATAGCTTCGGACAAGCGGGACCGGCCCGAGCTGACCGGAACGGAAGATCTCACGGGCCTTGTGAAAGTAAGGCAGGCTGTCGAAATGATGCCCGAGCTGCATGACTACCTGGTTGGCCTTGACCGCTTGGCGCATCTTCTTGGCGTCAGCGAGCTTTGTGCACCAGGCCTTCTCGACGTAGATGTCTTTCTTCGACTCTGCCGCAGCGATGGTTATCGGAGCGTGCATGAAATCGGGGACGGCGATAATGACCGCATCCACATCCGGGTCGGACACCGCTTTTTCCCACTCTTTGGCGATCCGCAGTTTCGGGTTCGTGCACAGGCCTTTGGCTCGGGCGATGTTCCCGTCGTACAGGTCCGATACGACCCGGATCTCGGTCTTGTCGACTGCCTGGGCTGACTGCAGCAGGCGATGGCCCTGAGTCCCGACCCCGATGCTCGCTACCCCGATGATTTCGTTTGGCTTCGGCCTCGCCAGTATCGCCGGAGCCCCCTGCCAGGCCGCCGCGGCGGCTGCTCCGCCGGCCAGATCCTTTAGAAATGACCTTCGTTCAATTCGGTTCTCATCGCTCATCGTGGCCCTCCTCGAAATACCTCGATCGTCAATCGTCAGTCGTCAATCGTCAATCGTCAATGATTTCATACTTCTTCTGCTTCGGATCCCACTTCACAACGACGCAATTCACTTGACCCGGCGGCGGCTCGTTCACGGTGATCATCTCGGTTGACCAGCCGGGAACGAACCGTGCGGACAGCTTGGCGACCCACGGATTTTCGGGGAAATTCGTGACGATCGCGCAGCCGGGCGGGTGAGAGCTTAGAATTGTCACCAGGTCGTGAATGGTCCTCCCTCGTGCCACGTACTGCCGGTCTTTGGCGACCCACAGGTAGCCCATGTTGACGACCGCGAACAGTGTGACGAACGCCCAGCGCAATCGCCTGTTCCCGGCATACCACAGGAGTTGCGCCATGAGGTAGCAGCCGGGCATGGCTGCCAGATAGAGATGGCGGCTGGGTACGTGCCGATCGTAAATAAGAAAGATATACGGGCAGAGGGCCAGGACGAGCCAGATCGCTGTGACCACCACTTCCCGGCGCTCGCTCTGCCCGCTTCGCCGCAGCGACGGGACGCCGAGCAACAACGCCAGGTATATCCAAGGGAACGCCAGCCTGTGAAGACTGTATGCCAGGACCAGGACAGCGCCGGGCTTCAGGGAATAGAAGTTGCTTTGAATAAAGAAATTGGCGCTCATCAAGCTGACAAACCACACCAGGTAGGCGACCGTGGTCGCCGCCAATCCGAACCAAAACCACCAGGGCGTCCTCTCGCGCTTTTCGCGCTCGCTAAACAGAAGGAGCAGCACGAGCAGGGCCGCGACGGCGCCTGATTCCTTGGAAATCAGGGCGGCACAATAGAAAGCCAGGCACATCATGTATCGGGAGCTGTGAGCGGCCCAGAGGGCTGCCAGGATAAAGAGCGCGACCAGCAACTCATTGACCGCAGACAGCCAGGCGACGGCCTCTGCCGGGTTCTGGATGACGACAAACAGCGCGCTCGCCAACGTCGCAACCGCAGGGCGGGCATGGCGACGGATCAGGACTGATCGCAGGAGAAGCGCATTGCCGACGTGAAGGAGAATTGAGAAAACGTAGAACCAGGAAGCGTGCCATCCGAATGCCGCCTGTAGCGCGGCGAACCACACGTCGGCCGTCAGTCGGAATGCCGACGGCGCCGAGTGGAGATGTTCCCGGATGAAAGCCAATCGGTGACTCTGATCGAGAAATACCAGATCATCCGAGATGAACCCGTTGTTAATGGCCCACGAATAGCCGGCAAACCCGAGCAGAAGAGCCAGGAGCGGAAACCAGCGGGACTGCACAGATGAAGCTTTCACCGGAAGTGCTAGAGTATCAGACAAAGATCTTCGCTAGTACCGAGAAACACCTATGACTCAAGCACTTCATCCGAGAGCCTGCCGCGTTTATCAGGATCCTCTCGACCTTCTCGCCCACCTCGATGAAATCGGGGTACGACCGACGGATTAGCCTCCGGCAGTCACAGAGCCGTGAGCGCAGCGTTTTAAAACGCTGCGCTCACGGCTCTGTAACTGCCGGCTCTGATGACTGATCCTTAAGAAGAACCAATCGGCTTGGCGTCGGCGAGCAGGCCTTTCAGGTCGGTGATACCTACCCCTGGGCCCGCCGGTATGGTCATCTTTCCCGCCTGCACGCTGATCGGCGGATCAAACCACTTCCCGTACTTTTCGGTTCCCAGCTTGTATTCCTGGTAGCGGCCCGGGTCCTTGATGCACGAGGCAAAATGGAGCATGTAGACGAACCCGAACCCGCCGGAAATGTGCACGGTGGTCGACATGCCGGCCAGCTCAGCCATCCGTGCAACGCGGATCGAGCGGATCAAGCCGCCGTAATACTGCAGGTCAGGCTGGACGATATCGACACCGCGGTTGGCAATCGTCCAACGGAAACGCCAGTCGCTGTACTCCTGCTCTCCGCCCGCGACCGGAATATCGAGAACATCGGCTACCTTCTTAGTGTCCTCTAAATGGTCAAACGGACAAGGCTCCTCGAAGTACACTGCCTTGATGTCTTCGAGCATCCGCCCCACCTCGATAGCCTGCGGGGGGTCGTACGAACTGTTCGAATCCGCGTGGATATCGATGCCGTCACCAAAGGTCTTCCGGACAAGAGGAATCAGGGTTTTTGTGCGGTTCGGCATCGCATCCGCATTCCGGCTCATCCGTCCACCCACCCGGAATTTCACGGCCTTGGCGCCTGACTGCTCGAGCAGCTTCCGAAGATTCTCGACCTCCTCGGCAGGCGTGGTGTCTCGACGGCCACTGGCCACATAGAAAGGTATCTCGTGACGCACGACGTCTCCAAGAAGCGCACCCATCGGCTTGTTGAGCATCCGGCCGAGCATGTCGAGGATGGCGAACTCCACCCAGGCCTGGCAGCTCCAGAAGGCGAGCCCGTACAGCTTGTAGTTGCTCGAATCGCGGTAAACCTCCCACAATACGTCTTCCAGTTTTCGCGCATCCTTGCGAAGGAATGGCGGGATGACCCGGCGGGTCAGGATAGGATGAAATTGATCCGGCGCTCCCGGCTGCGGCAATGACACTCCCTCGGCCCCGTCCTTCGAGCGAACGTGGACAAGATACTCGTCGCCCTTCTTCAGCAGCCGGATCGAGTCGATCACGACCGGGTTGGTCAACCCGTCCACCTTGAGAACCGGCCGTTGCGCCGCCCGGTCTAGCTCTTCAAGACTGGGCGTCTTTCCCTTGCCCGCTTTCGCTGCTGCTGCCCCCGTTGCTGCGAGTCCCATTCCTGCCGCCGCCAACCACTGCCGCCTGTTGACTGCCATGTTCGCCCTCCTTAACCAAACGCGATGGTAATGCCTTCTCATTTTGCCGGCAAGCGTGAACAGAGCGGCGGCCCCATTGTGGCCGGACTCTCCAGAGTCCGGTGCCCGGCTCGCCGAGAGCCCGGCCGCAGGTCGGAGTAGCCGCAGCCATCGTGCCCCGGCCCCAGTATTGGTCAACTTGTCCTCATATTGCGAGCACGAGCCAGTTAGAACCGTCGCGTTTGGCCGGGCTCTCGGCGAGCCCGGCACCGGGCTCTGGAGAGTCCGGCCACAATGAAAAGCGGTTACAATCTCCCTGTGTCGCTGATCCGGCTGCCGGTAGATGATCACCTTGCTGAGATTGCTGGCGCTGTCAGACGCCATCGGCGAGCGGTTGTCGTTGCGCCGCCGGGGTCCGGCAAGACGACGCGGATCCCGCCGGCGCTAACCGCCGACGGCCCGGTCATCCTGCTGCAGCCGCGCCGCGTCGCCGCCCGGTCTATTGCCCGGCGGATCGCCGAGGAGCAGGGATGGACTCTGGGTGAAGAGATCGGCTGGCAAGTCCGGTTCGAACGCCATTACAGCCGGCGAACGCGGCTCCTGGTCGTCACAGAGGGAATCCTGACCGCACGGCTGCAGACCGACCCCCTGCTGTCCGAATTTCACACGGCAATCCTCGATGAGTTCCACGAACGGAGTATCCACGCCGATCTTGCCTTGGCCTTGCTCAAGCAGGCCGGGCTGGCACGGGAAGAGCTTCGAATAGTCGTCATGTCTGCGACACTGGAAGCGGAGAGGGTCTCCGAGTACCTGAACGGCTGTCCGGTCATTCGAATCGACGCCAGGGCGCACCCCATTGACGTTCGGTATGAGCCGAATTTACCGCCTGCCGCCGCAGTGAAACAGGTTCTTGGCGAATTTGGCGGTCATCTGCTTTGTTTCCTTCCCGGTGCGGCTGAAATCTCGCAGACCGCATCCGAACTGAAAGGTCTCGGCGACGCCATCCAGATCCTGCCGCTGCACGGTTCCCTGCCCTCGGCCGAGCAAGATCGGGCCCTGGCGCCGAGTGCTTCGCGGAAGGCGATCCTGGCGACCAACATCGCCGAAACATCGCTCACAGTGGATGGAGTGACGGATGTGGTCGACGGCGGCTACCACAAAGTGCTCCGCTATGACCCGAGAACCGGGATAGACCGGCTTGACCTCGAGCGGATCCCGGCCGACTCTGCCGCCCAGCGGGCCGGCAGGTCAGGAAGACAGGGTCCCGGGCGGGCTATTCGGCTGTGGGATCCCCGTGAGCGCCTTCACCATCACCGCGACCCGGATATCCTTCGCATCGATCTAGCCGGCCCGTTCCTGCAGGTCATCGCCTGGGGCGGCGAACCTCTTGACCTCGACTGGTTTCAGCGTCCCGCAGCCGATCAGGCAAGAGCCGCTTTGGAATTGCTGGAGCGCCTCGGCGCTATTCGGGGGCGGCGCCTGACTCGGCTCGGAGAGCTTGCCCGGCACCTGCCGCTTCACCCGCGGCTCGCCTGCCTGCTGGTCACGGCCGGCGCCTCCGCGCGAGCCGCCGCCGTCTGCGCGCTTCTTTCCGACCGGCTTCGGCCGGCTTCAAGGGATGAGACAACCGTCTCGGATATCCTGAGCCAGGCAGACCGGATGGAAGACGCCTCGGCTTTTGTTCAACACGCCGCCCGGGAGATTCACGCGTTGGGCCGCAGACTGCTCAACAGCTCACGTCCCGACGAGTCGGACGAGCAACTGTTGCGTGCGATCCTTGCCGCCTATCCAGACCGTGTGGCCAGGCGAAGGGAGCCGGGTTCAGACCGTCTCCTGCTGGCCAGCGGGCACGGCGCCCGGCTCGCAAGGTCGAGCGGGGTGCGAGAAGGCGAGTTCCTGGTAGCGGTTGAGGTAATGGCCGCTCGGCGGCGTTCGCTCTCCGAAGCGTCCGTCACATTTGCCAGCCTCATCAGAAAGGAATGGCTTCAAGCGACGGATGTGCACCTGACTCATGTTTTTGATGCGGCTGCGGGTACGGTCAGAGCGTTTGAGCAGTTGCGATATGGGCAGATTGTCCTGTCGGAGCGGCCCGTGCGGGCCAAACCCGAGCAAGCGGCCGAGTTGCTGGTAAAGGCGCTGGAAGAGTCGGGACTGGATCCCGAATCGCGCCAATTCACGCAGCGAGCGGCATTGGCCGGTATCGCCATAGATGTGGATGCGGCAAGACGACACGCTTGTGTGGGCCGGGTTTCGTTGCCTCGGCTCGACTTGAAAGCTTTTCTCCCCTTTCACGAATTGCGGACGGTAGAGCGGGTTTGCCCCGAACAGCTTGCTGTCCCCAGCGGCCGAAGAATCCGGCTCGACTATCGGGAAGACGGAACTGTCCGCCTGACAGTTAAGCTCCAGGAGCTGTTCGGATTAGCTGAGACGCCGCGAGTCGGCCTCCGTCAGGAACCGGTTGTGATCGAGCTGCTCGCCCCGAACGGCCGGCCCGTCCAAACCACCAGCGATCTCCGCAGTTTCTGGCACACGACGTATCTCGAGGTCCGCAAAGAGCTGCGAGGACGTTACCCGAAACATCCCTGGCCGGAGGACCCGTGGACCGCTCCCGCAACCGCCGGACTGAAGCGAAAGCGAGACGGGTAGGGGCAGGAAGGCCACTTTCCTGAGTCCATAGATTCCCAGGAACTGTGAGCACGCTTCTTTCTTTTTTTGCCCGCTTCAGGTATACGCTTCCCCTCGAAAACCGATGGAGAGGATTCTTATGCTATCTACGCGTCCTTTATCACTATTTGCCTTGCTTCTTCTGCTGCAGTCCCTTGTTTTCGCCGAGACTGCACCGCCAAAGGCCAACAATGACCCGACCTATACAGCGCTTCGCACGGCGGCATTGTCAGGATCCCAGGCCTTCGCCGAAAACGTTGTCCTGAAGAGGGACATCGGGACAATCACGCTGAAAAAAGGAACGGTTTTCTTCCTGGCCCCGGTCGACGGCAGAGTTACCGGCGCCGTGTTTCTGGGTGAAGGAGAGATCCGGGTCGAACCGGTTGTGTCATCGGAGAAGCTGAATCTCGCTAACTTGACGAAATCAGCCGCTTTGACTGATACGTTCACCCGCATGGTGCTCCGCTTTACTGACGGCACCTTTGAGGATCTGTCCCAGGAGGCAAAGGTCCGGGAAGGGGCTGCCGACCCCAAGGCGATCGACGCTCTGGGCGATTTCAGGAAGCTTTTGCG
>Ga0105091_10000292_pt1 | contig 20373 bp, 15 predicted proteins | sample PPLLak1March2015_FD_87022 | JGI IMG/M metagenome (GOLD analysis project Ga0105091, IMG submission 87022) | Freshwater sediment microbial communities from Prairie Pothole Lake near Jamestown, North Dakota, USA - PPLs Lake P7 Core (1) Depth... | ecosystem: Environmental > Aquatic > Freshwater >... | reverse complement strand
GAAATTCATGCCTCAAAATGGCCTTACTTTTACAGCGATATCCTTTGTGAAATCCGGCAGGGCGTAAGTCAATATGCCTGATGATGATTTCGCGCTGCCTGAGGCGATAATCCCGCCTGCCCCGCGGGTCGCATAAACTTCAACAAAATATTTACCGTTATCGAGACCTTTGACTGTCATCTTTTCGTTATGGAAAGTCCCGCTATCGGTCAATCCATATTGGCTGTTCACGTCGTAAATCCAGATGTAAGCACGTTTATTGTTCGACAGGCCAATTGAATCCAGAGGCGAGGCATCGGCGGGCGAAATTTCATAGCTGCTTATCTGGAACCATTCGTCGCCGGTATTTTTTACCTGCACCGTCCTTGTCCCCGCCGCAAAAGGAACCGTAATCATATAATTTCTTGCGCGATTGGTCTGGCGCTTATCGTAAACTATCTCGCCGTCCACAAGCACTTCAATTCCATTGTTGCCGTCGCGCGCTGCCTCAACAACGTGGATTTTCAGATTGCCTCCTTTAGGCATATTCAAATGAAAAATGGGGTCAGACTTGAGTCTTTCTTGTGAAGAACCATGAAGCCACTTTGAAAGGTTTTCCGCCCCAATAAATTTATCTGCCCCCAGAGTGAATTCCTTCACGGTGGAAGCCGCAAAAAATTCATTAAGTCCTGGGATTGCAAAATATGTTTTCGGCCCCGAAACTACACGCTGCGCCTCGACTAAATTATAATCGGCGAGATTTTCGTTTTTCGCGTAAATCGCCAGCGGCGTATAAACACCATAGAGATTGCAGGGGTCGATATAACTATCCCACCACCACATGTGCCCGCTGCTTTTGGCAAAGAAGGCCGCCCAGATTCCGTTGTGCATCTCCAGCCCTTCCTTCAACTGTGCCGCCATTGGTTGGGGCTGGTGTCTGCTTTCCGGGTTGCCTCCTAATCCGAACTCAGCCATAATTACCGGCTTATTGAATTTTGCAAGTATCGACGAAACGTGTTCGAATACGTGAATCGTATCGTTGCCGTAATAATGTTCCTGGACCAGGTCTATGCCGGGTAATTTCCATAAATTCTCAAAACCCATTCCATGACTGCTTGTGGTTACCGGGTGCTGATAAGGGTCTATACTGTGAATATAATTGGCCATTGTATCGTGCCATTTGACTACGCCTGGCCGATTATTGTTCCAGCCGTTGGTGAACTGAACTTCGTTGAAAAGCTCCCAGGCGAATATCGAAGGCGAATGTCCCCATCTGGCGACAATATAGCGATATTTGTTTTTAGTGTATCTTATCGCTTCGTCGTCGGTAAAAAATTGCTCGGGACTAGTCAGCCAGCCGCCTGCCGCGTCCCGATAAGGATTGTCGTTGTAGTCAGGATTTGAGGTCGTGCTGAACTGGCCATGATGCTGAAGACAAAGCTGAATGTTAATTGAGTTTTGCTCCGCGATTTCGATGTATTTATCTAACCGCTGCGCAATCTGCATCGAGAGCCTTCCCGCTCCCTCGAAATATCCATTGTATGTCCCGTCTTTCCATTCCAGGGTGGTTCCGCCGTCGCTACCATATCTGCACATCCAGAGCCGAACCCAGTTTGCCCCCGCGTTATGCAATTTAGTCAGGTATCTATCCCAGCCGTAAATCCTGCCGGTGTTCCAGCCGAGGTTCTGGCCGATATTCAGACAGGTGCTTCCATCGTCATACTTCAGGAATTCGCGATTATTCGGGTCGACCCTTATGAACCCCTTTTTACCGCTTTCGATGCAGTTAAAAGTAATATTAGGTTCGGATGTATAAGTGCCGTTGGGATCGATAATCCTGATTTGTCCGACTTTATAGAGGCCTGTTTGAGCAGGTGCGAAGCGTGCTTTCCAGCACGGATTTTTGCCGTTGATATAGTTGCCATCCGAATCTACATCGTATTCCTGGTAATAGAAGCCCCCAACGGACGCCTTCGCGCCGTCCGGCTTGTTGATAGTGACCATTATATCAATGATGTTTATATCGAAGGGATTGCTATACGCCCGATCCAGGGTGAAAGTCAGCTCGAATTTCTCAAACTTTCCGACTGTCGAGCCGTTTTGCGTTAGTGTTGTAATTGTGGCTGCCCTGACTGGGCTTATGTTGATGACCAGAATCAGCGAAATCAGTGTAAAAAAAACATTCGTGGTAAAGATGTTACGCCGCCTTCAGCTTGCTTTGCACGTAATTTACAATCATGCCGACTGTGAACAAATCGGGTAATTTGCTCAACTGCGGATTTTTGGCAAATTCAGTGACATCTGTGTGCGGCATTTTTGCCTTAAGCTCGGCCAGGCCCTTTTCAGTAAGCTTTCCATTACTAACAAATTCAGGATTATTCATCAGTGTTTCTGCCGGGAATAAATCCTCTCTTGCTATTTTAATTCCGAATGCCTTTTCAAGCCGGAACACTATATCTAAAAAATCAATGCTTTCTGCGCCGAGGTCGCCCATCAGTGTGGCCTCAAGCTTAACCTCGTCATCATCTACTCCAAGGGCATCAACCATTACTGTTCTGACCTGATTTAAAACCTGCTCTTTATCCATAGCCATGTTAACTCCTGCATTAATTGGTTTATCTTTTTAGCAGTCCCAAACGTTTTTTCATTTCGCTGATGATTTTCGCGTCTACAATAGCCAGGCCTGAATCTCGCTGGGCCAGGTTGAAATGTTTTAATCCGAATCTTGCTTCAACAATCTGCTCGTTATTTGATACACCAATACCGGTAAAACTGCTTACATTTTCCTGAATTGTTTTGACCTCAACAGTATATTCAATCTGCATTCCAGGAGCCAAAAACGATTTATACTTAACATTTTTAGCCTCTTCGAGCAAGACCATACTGTGGGCGAAATTCTCGGTCATTCTAACAAGCCACGAAGCAGATTCAATCAAACCTTCCAATAGCAAGACTCCCGGCAGGACAGGAAAAGTCGGAAAATGGTCAGAAAGATATTCCTCTGCCAAAGACACGCTTTTTACCGCTTTTAGCCTTTTGCCAAAATCAAACTCAATTATTTTGTCAATCAGTATAAAACGCATATAAAGATTTATCAGTTAATCATAAATGAACTTTATATTCCACCAGAATTCAAGTTCAGTTATTGTAGCTATAGAGCAATAGTTTTCCAGTATTTTTTACACCGGTTAAAGGAATTGAACTTTGGAAATGGTATACGTATGATATACTTGGTCGATTATGAATGTTAGAAATGCAAAAGTAACTGATGTAAAATCTATACATGCTCTGATAAATTGTTATGCAGAGCGTGACTTGATGCTGTTTCGGTCAATGGCCGATATTTATACGAATCTTCAGACCTTCTTAGTCGCCGAGATTGAAAATCAGGTGATTGGATGCTGCGCTCTTGAAGTTATATGGTCGGATTTGGCTGAAATAAAGTCACTGGCCGTAGATGAAAATCATCAAAAAAAAGGAGCGGGAGAAATGCTGGTTAAGGCGGCCGTGGAACAGGCAAGCCGGCTTGGAGTGCTCAAGGTATTCGGCCTGACGTTAAGGCCGGAATTTTTTGGAAAACTCGGATTCGAGGTGGTCAGCAAGGATTCATTGCCTTTGAAGGTCTGGAATGATTGTGCCCGCTGCACAAAACAGCAAAAATGCGACGAAATCGCAGTAATTAAATCCAGCATTTTATAATAGACGAGCTAAGCTCAGCATTAAAGTTTTAAAATTCTTTTAGATACTTCTTTTGCGCTGCCCAGGGCGGCCTCGACGGTGCCAATCTCATCACCGTTATACAAGGCCTCTCCTGCAAGGAATAATTTACCTTTTATTGGTTCTATTAACTTTTTCTTTGTCTTTTCTGTTTTTACAGTGACATAGCTGTATGCGCCGCCGGCATAAATATCAGCAGGCCAGTTTATAATCTTCCAGGAAATCAACTGCTTTTTGAGAAACCCATCTTCGGTTTTGAAAATCTTTTTTAAAATAGAAAGAGACAAGTCCAGTATTTTTTTATTGTCTTTTTGAATAAACTCTTCATGTCCTAAAACAGGAAACCAGCCGGTCAGAACCGGTATGCGGCCTGGATACTGTGTCCACCACGTCGGAATTGTTTTATCTGAAAACAGAAAACTTAAATTACGAAGCTTTTTATTTACAGATATCCACCACCGGCTTTTAAAACCTAAGAGGATTTTTATAATTCCCCCAAAGCCGATATCCGACAAAAACGCGGCTTCCTTTAAGAAAGAAGAGTCTAAAAGAAACTTTTTCAAAACAGGAACCGGCTGCGTGGCCATCGCTATATCCCCGGAATAATTGCCGATGTCATTAGTGAATATTTTTACTTTTTTATTTTCAATTTTAAATGTATTTACATGCCTGTTTAATATTATTTTAACTCCATTCTTTCGGCATTCTGATTGAAGAAAATTTATCAATGCTCCGTATCCTTCGCGGATTCTTCCCTGCGAATTATTTTGCCCTCCCAGCCATTCATTGTAAACAGATTTGGTGCTTATTTTATCAGGGTCGGCGGCATCGTATCCCCTCACCATTTCTATAATTCGTTCTCTAAGAGTTTTAAATTTTTCATTTTTAAGATGTTTTTTTAAAAATTGGCTTATTGAAATATCTTTTTTTAAATTTTGTAATTTTATATTTATATCATTAACCGTTTGTGAATCGTTTGCAGGTTCCATTGATGCCTTGTTAAGCCGGCCATCCTTATACCTCCAAAATTCCGCCCAATCCGGTATTTCTTTATAATTCAAATGAGCTTCTTTAATGAGTGATTGAGTGATTTTAGCCTCTCCATGGACAAATTCAGCACCTGCTTCAGCAATAAAATTGAATTTACTTTTTGGTAAGGACCAAATCCGTCCGCCGATTCTGTTACGTGACTCAATAATTAATACTCTTTTTCCTTTCTTCGATAATTCTCTTGCAGCCATAAGTCCGCAAGCGCCTGCGCCGACGACTATTATCTCTTTGATATTTCCCATTATTTTTATATACCCCAATAGTAAATAAAGAAAAGCTGGAAGTCATTCACTTATAAAATATAAATTACAGACTTCCAGCTATTAGCCGCAGGTACATGCGGCAGAGTATTTAATTTTATAATCAAGCGGGAGCAGGCGTTGTATACGGATGTTCTCTGTGTTCAATATGAGGATGGTAGTATCTTGGAGATCCGGAAATCGCTCCTAAAGCTGCGACTATACCGCCTATAAGCATCGCTATCGCCAAACCAATTAAGCTGCCGCCGCTGACTTTAACGGCTGTCTGAGCAGTTTGTTGAGCTTGTGCTTGTTTAGCCGGGTCTTGTGCTGCCTGCTCTAAATTCTGCTGGTTAAAACCGGCTTGCCCCATTGCTTGTGATAACCTTTGAGTAATCTGCTGATTTTGGGCACTTCTTCCAATAGCCCCTATAGTGCCGCCAACAACAGTTCCAAAAGCAGTAGTAACGAGCAAAAACATAATGAGGTACATCAAGCTCCATACAACAACACCATGTATGGCAGTGGATGTTTTTTCATAAGAATTCGCAAGATAACCTGCAACCCAGCCGCCAACATACAGCGATATTAAACCGACAATAAACCACCAAATCCCGGCTGCTATACCTAAGGTGCTTGCCCGTGGATTATCGGCGGTATCCTGGATATCAAGTGTGCTGATGCCTATCCCTGCGCCCAACAGGTTTAATAGAATAAAAATCGTTAGTGCTACAAATAAACCCGAAAAAATGGAACCCCATGATAATCTTCGAAAAGCCCCACTTTCTTCGTATTCTGTTGTGTGAATGTCTTCTCTAACCATTGTATTACCCCTTAAATGAATTTAAATCCCATAAAGTACTCTAAAATCACATAAAACCGTATCAAGTGCAGCCTCTTAAAAGAAACAGAATGATTAAAATAGGAATAGGAACACCTAATAGCCAAAGCATAATCCAGCCAATTTTGCCTTTTTGTTTAAAATGCATATCATTTCACCTTTCATTTTAATTATCAAATATTCTACTTCATTATAATATTGATATATTAAAATTCGCTTAGGGAAGTTACTTAAATAGATAAGCCTAAAGACCTATGGATTAAAGAATTGAAAAAAAAGGGGGATTCTAATTTAATTGATTATCCGACTTGTCTTCGCTGGAATAAGGCTATTGATAATCCTAATATTCCTGCTGTATAGCAAATCGCGTATGTGGCCGTGATAACTATATATTTTAGAGGCAATGTGCTTTCCTCATAAATTGCATCACTAATCCAGAAAATTTGAAGATTTGGAATGGCGAAATAACATATTTTTGCCCAGAGGTGTGTTTTGGCAACTGCGCCAAAAGCCCAGTCTGAGACAAGGCCCAGCAGGAAAATACCGACACAGGCAGAAAGCGTAACCACAATATTGAACCTCGAAGACAGGGCAATTGCCAAAGAAGCGATTATAATGACGGCCAAAAACAAGAGTAATGAACCATAGACATCGATAACTGATATTTTGTTGTTTACAGGATTGAATTTCCAGTCGCGGTCAAAAAATATGAGGAATATTAAAACAATTGTCCCTAACGATGCCAGTAAAACCATAGCCGTTGATGTGGCCTTCCAGTCATAAGCATAGTTCAGGAAAGCAGTTAATAATATTGTTAATATTACAACACCACCTGCGGTCCCCAATACTGTGTAATCGTTTGTTGAATCGACATTTTCAAGAACCCCGTTTCTAATGGCCATTATCAGTGCTATTGTGCAGATGTAATGTCCCATGGCAATGGCCCCGGTGACCCCAAAAAACTTGGCCAAAATAAATATCGGACGCTGCACTGGCTTGGTTAAAACTGTCATTATCGTTTTATTCTCGATTTCTTCGGCTACAGCCCCCGAAGAAGCGAAAATCGCTATGAACAAGCTGGCTATAAAAAGCGTAGATAAGCCCAATTCGCGTAATAGCTTATTGTCATCTGACATGGTGTACATTGAGATTGATGGACTGATGAACAATAGCAGAAGGGCCGCGAGTATAATTATCGTGTAAAACGGCTGACGAATAGTTTCAATGAATGTGTTCCTGGTAATAGCTAACAGCTTAGTCATCATTTGAGGCCTTTCCGGAAGTCACTGATTTTTCAGCGGCTTTTGAGTTTTAGACAATTGTTTTTTGGCGAATTTTGGCGATATATTCTTATATGTCACAATATCGTGCTTGTAAAGGTCCATAATTTATTATATCTATATGCGTTTTGCTTTTTGGGGTTCGAATAAAAGTTAGGAAACTATTAAATGACAACATCTTCCAAACCGGCAAAGCTTGTTGCGATTGTATCGCTCGTTCTCAGTATTATTTTCTTTATTATTACAATTCTTATCGGCAGATGGAGCGGATTTGTCGCTATTTATTCTTCAAGCTTTGTTATGCTTTGTGCCGCCATAATATGGCTGGTACTGGTCATTCAGTTCCATCAGAGAAATCTTGCCGAGCAGGAAAAGCTCGATATGAGTTCGCTTGCCGGGGACCAAAGGGCAGATAAAATCTTCCAATCACAGGGGGAGCAGTCGCAATTATTTGCTGTTGCCGAAAAACGTTTAAAAATATTAGAAAAATGGTTTTTACCCATCTTTTCCCTCTTTATTGCGGCTTACCAGGCAGTCATAGGCGTGTATCTGCTTGGAGGCATTTCCTACTCGAACCCTGCTTTAGGGAAACAGCCCCTGGTTTGTGCCGTCTGCATGGTTGCGGTCGCCTTTGTTAGTTTTTTACTTTCGCGGTATGCCACCGGAATGTCAAATCAGCCGCATTGGAAACCGCTTAGAGGCGGCGGCAGTTTTCAATTTCTTAACGCAATAATTTATTTTGCCCTGGCCGTTGCTTTAGCCCTTGTTCAATTCAAAATTTACACTGTAATCAGAATTATTGATTATGTATTACCAATTTTGCTCATCGTTCTTGCCTTTGAGAATTTCCTCAACATTATTTTCGACATTTATCGGCCCCGATTGGCGGGCCAATACAGCAGGGCGGCTTTCGACAGCCGGCTTTTGGGATTGATTAACGAGCCCGGCGAAATTCTGCATACCGCTGCCGGGGCGATTGATTATCAGTTTGGTTTCAAGGTTTCTCAGACCTGGTTTTATAAACTGCTTGAAAAAGCCGTTGCCCCTCTGATTTTCTTTGGAATTATCACAATATATTTATTGAGCTGCATCGTTGTTGTTAATCCCAATGAGCAGGCAATAATCGAGCATTTTGGCAACCCAAAAAATTCTAAAGGGGATGTCCGACTGGTTGGCCCGGGTCTTCATTTCAAAATGCCCTGGCCGATCGATATTGCTCGAACATACCGTACCGGCATTATAGATGAATTATATATTGGTTATGTCCCTAAAACTGACCCCAAAACAGGGCAAGTTATACGGGAGCCGCTGCTGTGGGGAAAGGACCATTTTAAGGAAGAATACAGCATTCTGGTGGCCAGCCGTCTTGGCGCAGAAAAACATTCGCAAGGTGCCGCGCCCGTCAGCCTTTTGAAGGCAAATGTCCCTGTGCAGTTCAAAGTTAAAGATATATATGCTTTCCTTTACAATCATGATAATCCTAAAATGAGGCTTGAAGATATTTGTTACAGAGAGGTTGCTAGGTTCGCGGCGGGGGCCTCCATAGAAGTAGATGACGAGGCGTCCCTTAAAACAAGTTTACTGGGGGCCGGCAGGGCACAGGCCAAACAGATTCTCACTGAAAAAATTCAAGCTGCCGCCGACAAGGCCGGTTTAGGTGTTGAAATCGTTTTTGTCGGATTGCAGGGAATCCATCCGCCGACACAGGTTGCCGCCGATTACCAGAAGGTTGTAGGGGCTGTCCAGAAAAAACAGGCCATTATTTTACAGGCACAGGGGCAGCGTAATCAGACATTAAGCACGCTTGCGGGCAGTGTCGAAGGTTCATCCGATCTATATCTGTTAGCCGCTGATTATCAAAAAGTCCGGCAGGCCAACAACAAGAAAAAAGCAGATGAGCTTGCGGGGCTTCTGGATACCGCTTTTAGCCAGGCAGGCGGAGATATATTCTGCACTCTCAGAGAAGCGCAGGGTTATAGATTTGAAAAATCGACCATTGCACAAGCGACAGGTGAGCGATTTGACAGCCAGGTTAAGGCATACAGAGCCGCGCCAGAGATTTACAAGCGTGAGCAGCGTCTTATCGCATTGGAAGAAACAATTAGACCAATCAGGAAGTATGTTATCGTTTCTGATCCGAACGATGCACAAACTTTTATCGTTGACCTAAAAGAAAAATTAACGCCGACATTGTATGATATCGGCGGAGTTCAGGAGAGCAGCGCACAATGAAAAACATAACAATTACCATTTTTATAGTTTCGCTATTTATCATTTTGGCCCTGGTCTTTACGATGTTTCAGGTCCGTGAGACCGAATCGGCACTGGTGATGACCTTTGGCAAGGCAACCAGACAGATTAAAACACCTGGCCTTTATTTCAAATGGCCTCCGCCGATTGAATCCGTTCAGAAGTTCGATTCCAGGGCAAGAGGACTTGTCGCGGAAATGGGAGAAACACCAACAAGAGGCGCAGTGCCTATAATTGTAAATACATTCATTGTATGGCGGATTGCGGAACCTCTGGCATTTTACAATGCCGTGGGAAGCATCACTGAAGCGGAAGCCAAATTGCTCAGCCAGATAAGCGATACTCAGAATAAAGTCATTGGACGGCATGAATTCTCTGAATTTGTGAACAGTGACCCTTCAAAGATAAAATTCGATGACATTGAAAAGGAGATGCTGACTGAACTCCAAAAGGCCTCGCTTGCTAATTATGGTATTGAAATCAAATCTCTCGGAATAAGGCAGCTTAAAATCAGTGAAGATGTCAGCAAAGATGTATTTGAGCGAATGAAGGCCGAAAGAAACCGCAGGACGGAGGCGACAATCGCTGAGGGTAATGCCGCTTCCAAGAAAATCGTTACAGATGCAATGTCAATGCAGACTGAATTGCTTGCCGCGGCCGAGGCCAGGGCCAAGGCCATCCGCGCGCAAGGCGATGCCGAAGCCGCTCAGTATTATAAGCTGCTTGACCAGGACCCGCAGCTTGCGATGTTTTTACGTGACATCGATGCATTGAAAAAAATACTTGAGCAAAGGTCAACTGTGGTTATCAGCGCCGATACCGAACCGTTTAAATTGCTCAGGCAGATGCCGGATTTGAAACCTAAAGATTAATTTGACCATTGTTGGAATAATATGATCGAAGAAAAGGAAATTATAGAGCATAGCCATCAGGATGAAAGTGCCCAATTGCACCAGCCGGACCCTGGTTCCGATTATTTGTCAGGGGCTTTAAAAATCAGCTTTTCCCTTCTCAAAGTCATAATGATTGTTCTGGTTGTTTTATTTTTATTTTCCGGTATAAGGACAGTCGGCCCCGGGGAAAAGGCGATTGTTTTGTGGTTTGGCAAAATCAGAGGTGTCGGCGAGGATCGGCTTTTGGGACCCGGATTGAAGCTGCTTTTGCCGTACCCCATTCACGAGATTGTTCGCATTCCAGTAGAGAAAAAAGTTAATCTGGCGATTAATTCATTCTGGTATTATCAAAAGCCCGGCGATGAAATGGGAGAAGCCGCAAATGAAAAATCTTATGCCCCACCCGCTTTAAATCCAATTACAGACGGCTATTGTCTGGTAAGAGGAGAAAAGCAGGAAAATTCAAATTCTTCCTCCGAAGGCAGCGATTATAATATACTGCATTGCAAATGGGTTCTTACTTATCAGATTACCGATGCGGAAAGATTTTATAAGCATTGCTTTGTGAATGATGCACATCTGCAGGCAGGACAAAATTACGCAGATGTCATCGAACAAAATATAAATCCGCTTCTTGAAAACCTGTTTACCGGTTCTGTTGTAACAACTATGGTCAATTACACAATTGAAGAGGCGATGTTTGAAAAGGTATCTTCAGTTAGTGAGCGGGTCAAAGAGCGGCTGCAAAATAAGCTCAATGAACTCGAAACAGGCATTAAAGTGGTATCCATCCAGATAAGGGATATAACATGGCCCAGGCAGGTTTCAGAGGCTTTCCAGGCATCTTTAACCGCGACCCAGAACAAGCAAAAAGTAATCAGCGAGGCCAAACTTGTTTACGAAAAAATTCTTAATGAAGCTGCCGGGCCGATTGCGTCTGAACTGTTAGGTTCTTTGCGCGACAATTCTTTTAACAAACAACAAAGAGACCAATTATGGGGACAGGCAGCAGGAAAGTCGCAAGAAAAAATAGCAGAGGCCAAAGGCTATAAAACGAAAGTTGTAGAGGACGCAAAGGCCAATGCCGAATACCTTCAGAAAATTCTGCCGGAATATCGCAAGCACCCCAAGCTTGTTGTCCAAAGGGTCTATCAGGATGCAATCGAACAAATCCTTGGGGATGCCGAAGAGAAAACGGTTATTCAGCCGGGACAGCATGGCAAAGGAACCGATGTCAGGGTGCTTATAAATAGAGACCCTGCCATAAAACCGAAAACGAATCAGTAAAATAATTTTGTAGGAATCTGAGAGATAAATAATGGCTCACGAACATCTTCATTTTAAACATGATATAGCGCTCGAACACACACATGGCAAACAAATCCGCGTAAGTTTAGCCCTTCTTGGGACATTAGCCGGGGGGACATTATTATTAAGCCATTACGTTAGTAAATGGTTTGTTTACGGTCCTGAGGCCTTTCAAACGGAGATTCTCGCCTTTATTGCCGCAGTTTTGCTGGGCTCGCCCATCATCTGGCACGCAATCGTTAGCTTAGTTCACAAGGAAGCTCATATGGATGAGCTTGTTGCCTTGGCAATACTTGCGGCAATCGCCACAAGACAATATCCGGCGGCTTGTGTAGTCGCGTTTTTTATGCTGCTTAGTGAGCTGGTTGAAAGCCGGACGGCTCTGGGTGCAAGGGCTTCAATTGAATCACTTATCAAGCTCACACCGCAAAAAGCAAATCTGCTGCAATCTGACGGCACTGAGACCGAGGTTATGGTTAGCCAGATTAAACCCGGTGATATTGTGCGGGTCAGGCCTGGTGATAATATCCCGGTTGATGGAGATGTAGTAAAAGGTTTAAGCTCTATTAACGAGGCGACAATTACAGGTGAGTCACTGCCTGTCGATAAAGTTCCGGGTATGCAGGTCTTTGCCGGCACTAATAATCTTACAGGCGGACTTGATATCGCCGTCACTAAGGCGGGTAAAGATACGACACTGGGTAAGGTCCAGTCTCTTATTTTGGAAGCCGAGCATACAAAGATACCGATTATGCGGATTATTGACCGCTATGTCAGATGGTATACCCCGACAGTCCTTATGATTGCCGGTATTGTCTTATTTTTCACAGGCAATATCAATTATGCCATTACTATTCTGGTAATATCTTGTCCCTGCTCTCTTATTTTGGCAACTCCCAGCGCTATGGTTGCGGCAATATCCGCCGCGGCACGCCTGGGTATCCTTGTTAAGAATGTTGCCGACCTTGAACAAGCCGGCAAAATCACGGCGATGGTTTTCGATAAAACCGGAACAGTAACAACCGGCCGGCTTTATGTTACTAAACTTACACCTGCAAAGGGTGTTGAGCCTTCAACTCTTCTGTCACTGGCTGCATCTGCTGAAAAAATGAGCAAGCACCCGGCGGCGAGAGCCCTTTTCGAAGTCGCAAAACAAGCTAATTTGATTTTGCCTGATGGAGATACTTTTCAGGAAACCCCGGGAAAAGGAGTTTGGGCCAAAGTCGCCGGAAGCAGGGTTATCGTTGGAAGGGAATCTTTCCTTAAAGAAAATCAAATCAATATGTCAGATATTACCATGCCGGCTCTGCATGAAGAGCAGGGTTTCAGCACGCTCTTTGTTGCTCTGGATCACAAATGCATTGGCTGGGTAGGTCTGCAGGACAAGACCAGGCCCGAGGCCAAAGAAGCAGTTTCCAAGCTTGTTGGATTAGGCGTTAAGCGCGTAACTATGCTCACAGGCGACAGGGACGAAGTTGCAGGGCGTGTTGCCGCTGAACTTGGCTGCACCGATTACAAGGCCCATTGTCTGCCTCAGGATAAACTTGCAATAGTAGAACAAATCAAAAAGGACGGCCATACCGTTGTTGTTGTTGGTGATGGTATAAACGATGCACCGGCGCTTGCCGCGGGTCACCTGGGGATTGCTATGGGCGCTGCGGGTTCCGATGTGGCAATCAATTCGGCATCTATCGCTCTTTTGAGCAATGACCTTAAGCGGGTCCCGGCATTAGTTCAACTCTCTCGAAGAACGCGTTTTGTTATCAATTCAAATCTGGCATTTGGTGTCAGTTTTATTATTGCCGGTATTTCGCTGTCATTTTTAATTCTTCCAACAATGGCGGCGTTTTTGCATTTTGCAAGCTCGCTGGTGGTTGTTTTTAACAGTGCACGGCTGGTCCGTCATGGCGAGGAACTACAGCACCATAGAGGTGAACCCGCGTAGTATAAGCAAGGTCCGCAGGATAATTTATGGAATATGCTATAAAAACATTTTCTTTAACAAAAATTTTCTCCGATTGGTGGGGACGAAACAGGGTCATTGCAGTTGATGACCTCAGCCTTAATGTCCGCCCGAACGAGGTTTTTGGATTTTTAGGCCCGAACGGCTCCGGCAAAACAACTACACTTAAGATGCTTCTCGGGCTTCTGCATCCGACAAAAGGAAAAGCCGTCGTACTGGATGGCGATGCCGCAGATCCCGAAATTAACCGCAGAATCGGTTTTCTGCCCGAGGAATCATATCTTTATAAATATTTGACCGCTCGTGAAACATTGGATTTTTACGGCCAATTATTCAAATTGCCGTCAAAAGTCCGTAAAATGCGAATTGAGGCCCTTCTCGAAATGGTTGGTCTCAAAGCTGTTGCCAATAGAACCATTGGAACATTCTCAAAAGGCATGGCAAGAAGAATCGGTCTTGCTCAGGCGCTTATAAATGACCCCGAATTATTAATTCTTGATGAACCGACAACCGGACTTGACCCGATAGGGACAAGGCAGATAAAAGACCTTATCATAGAGCTTGCCAAACGAGGAAAAACTATCCTTCTTTGCAGTCATCTGCTTGCCGATGTTGAGGATGTGTGCGATAAGATTGCCATCCTTTATGGCGGCAAGATTCAGGCCGAAGGCGATGTTCAAAGTTTATTACGGCATTGTGATAAAACTGAAATCGTTACGGATACTATCAGTCCGGATGCTCTTGAAAAAATTAAACGGACCCTTGCCGAAGAAAATGCAAAATATACGATTGATGCTCCTTTGGATAAATTGGAAACGTTCTTTATAAATGTTGTTGCCAAGGCCCAGCAGCAGGCCGTTGCGACCAGCGGCGCGGAAAGTAAAACTCATATTAGCGATTTTCTTTCTGCCAAAACAGACGATATGACAACCAGGGAAACGATACTTAATCGGCTTGTATCTGATCCCGAGACGAATGAAATATTAACTTCAAACATTCAAACTTCTCAGCCGCAAAAAAACCACGCAGCTCCTGATGAGAGTTTACTTAAACACTTAACAGAACAATCAGATGTCAAAACTGCTGCTGTAAAGCCTGATGACGCCAAACCCGCTCCAGTTGAAAAAAGTCAGCCGGGCAAAAATATTCTCGACGAATTAACCGGCAATCCCACGACTGACAAGGCCTCCAATAGCGGAGATTCTTCAAATGCGTAGCATCTGGGCTGTCGCTGTCAATACAGTCAAACAGGCATTGCGTCTTAAAATCGCTGCTGTTTTTATTGTCCTTTTAATCCTGCTGCTTCCCGTAATGGGATTTAAAATGACAGGTGACGGCACATTGAAGGGACGCATGCAGGCTTTTATTAGCTATAGTTTGTCTTTAACCGGATTGCTTTTGGCACTTTTGACTATTTTCACAGCCGCGTATACGCTTACAAAAGATATAAAAGATAAGCAGATTTACACGGTGATTACCAAACCCATTCGGCGTTTTCAGTATATACTTGGCAAGTTGTTCGGTGTGATTCTTCTGGATGCCGGATTGCTTTCTCTGTTTGCTATTATAATATACAGTATCACAAGTTTGATGCCTGTTTTTATGCATGCCGATGCCGAGCAGATTGCACAGCTTCATAATGAGTTTTTTACTGCCAGGGCATCAGTCAAACCACAGCAGCCGGATATATCACAAGAGCTTGATGAGGCATATAATAAATTAAAAAAGCAGGGTGAAGTCCCTGCGGGGGTCGATGAAAATCCTGCCGCACGCCATAATTATAGAAAAGAGCTTGCACGCCGAATCGGTCTGCGGAGGCGTGCCGCGGTTGTTGGTGAAGAGCTGGTGATGGAATTCAAAGATGTTAAAGTCAAAGAACCGAACCAGGCTCTTTTTATAAGATACAAATATGATGTTGCTGTTAATCCGGCAGACCTTTCGATTTACAGCAGATGGGTTGCAGGTGACGTTCGTCAGTTTAATCTGGCAGCTCCTTTGGATACTCCGCTGTATTCGACAGACCGAAAAGACTTGATACGGACATTTCGTGAATTTGCAATTCCCGCTGATTCAGTGGCACGCGATGGATATTTTGCTCTGGCTTTTCAGAATGTCCCTCTAAATAATACAGTTGTTATGTTTCCACTGGAAGATGGTATTGAGCTTCTTTACAAAGCAGATACCTTTACCTTAAATTTTATCAGGGTTGTTTTTATTATTTTTGTTCGGCTTGTTTTTCTTGCCGCTTTGGCTATATTCGCAGGCTCATTCCTCTCATTTCCGGTTGCTATCCTGCTTTGTCTTGCTGTTTTCACAATGGCTAATATGAGCGGCTACATTGGAGAATCTTATAATGTTGTTGGAGGCCAGCCGAACAGCCTTTATTCTTATATTCTTAAGCCGTTTATTATGCTTTTGCCTGCTTTCGACCAGCTTACCGCGGCCGAGTATCTTGTTCCAGGCCGTCTGTTAAGCTGGCCTGTTTTTGCATGGCATGGTTTTGCGGTATTATTTTTAAAGTCATTGCCTTTGGCGATTATGTCACTGCTGGTTTTCAGTTTTCGTGAAATTGCAAAGGTTATTGTTTGAGGTTATACAAACTCGCTTGGATAGCTCTAAATAAATATGCGTTTACGTGACAAACTTATTATTCTCGTTAGTATTGTTATTTTTATCAGCCTGCTTATGACAGCGGGGATGCGTCTCGATTTTATTAATTCCCAGCGGGTAGAAATGAAGCTTATAAGCAACGAGCCCATCGAAAACGCGCCCCCATCACTGGCTTTTGCTACGGTTGCAATGGGGGCTTTTAGAGGACTTGTTGTTGACGTTCTGTGGATACGGGCTGATAAATTAAAAGAACAGGGACAGTATTTCGATGCCCGCCAGCTTGCCGAATGGATTACAGTTTTGCAGCCTCGATACGCGCAGGTATGGGCATTTCAGGCATGGAATATGGCATACAATATTTCTGTCGCAATTCCCGCCGAGCAGCCCGACCAGAGATGGCAATGGGTGAAAAACGGTTACGAACTTCTGCGCGATAAAGGCATTCCCCTTAATCCCAAATCGATATCACTCTATCGCGAGCTCGGGAGAATCTTTCAGCATAAAATCGGAAGTAATTCCGATGATGCACACAAATATTATAAACTCCAGCTTGCAGTTGCGATGGAACCGCTGCTGGGCCCGGCCGATGATAGGTGGTTTGAATCTCTTGCAAGAGCGCCGGCCGAATGGGGCCAAATTGCCGCTGATGCGAATATCGCCCCTTTTATTTCCGCGATGAAGGATGCTGATAAGGATTTTCAGGATGAATCGCGTTTTATTGGAAATTATCTTTCTTTAAGACAAAATCCCGGCAGGTTTTCTCCAAATGCATTTAAAGTAATCGATAAATTCAGAGGCACGGCTGTATTGCGTGATTTTGATGTTTTTGCCAAGGCCTGGCAGCTTAGAAATGTATGGAAACTTGACCCCGAGCTGATGCTGGAACTTAACCGCACCTATGGACCGACAGATTATAATGACCCTAATATTCATTTTGCTCTCGATTGGAGAAATCCTGATGTCCACGCAATTTACTGGGCTATTAAAGGTTTGCGTGTTGCAGGTAAAAAAGGCGATGTAAAGGCAGGTAAGCAAGATTACCACGTTGATGAAATCAATACTGACCGTATTGTTGCGCACAGTTTGCAAAATCTTTTTAGATATGGAAAAATATTCATTTATGATGTAAATGAAAAAATTGAACAGCAGGGTTCCGGCTCTGCGGCTGTTTATCAGACTTCAAAGGATATATTCATGCGTCCTGATTTCAGGATGTTTGATCCTTATAATAGAGCCATAACTGAAATCATCCGTAAATATAATGAGTCGGGTGACAAATCCGATGATTCGCATATGATTGGGCATCGAAATATGCTGACAAATGCCCTGACTATGTTCTATCAGGCAGGTCACAGGGCCAAGGCACAGAAAATCTATGACTATGTCAGAACTTCATATCCCCGCCCCGAATTTAGTGACCCGGCTGTCGAATCCTATATCATTCAGCAGATAAGCAAGGACCTTAAGACCATAACAATAACCAAGGCAATGGATACTATTATGCCTATGCTTCGCGAGGCGTATTTCAGATATGCCTTGCGTGACGATGATGCCTCTTATGCTATCGAAAAAATGGCTGAAGATGTTTATAATGTTTACAATAAAGAATATGGTGAAGAAGCTCGAATTCGTCTGCCGGAGTTCAGAGTAATGAGATTCCTTGCATTTATAGATTTCTTTAACGATCAGGGATACCCGCTTACAATGCGGCAGACTCTTCTTTCCAGGATACAAATCGAGCAGCCTAAGCTTGCTGAGCAATTCTCGAAAATTCAAGAGCAGCTTGCTCAGGAAGCTCAGTTGCAGCAGCAGGGCTCACCATAATGCCTGGGTTACCTGAAAATCTGGATTTAAATTTCAGGAGCCAACTTACCGCCTCTCAGCAAAAAGCTGTATTTCATCGCGAAGGCCCTTTGCTTGTAATCGCAGGTCCAGGCAGCGGAAAAACACGTGTGATAACTTACCGCATTGCCGCCCTGGTAAATTCAGGGGTATCACCTCACAATATCTGCGCTATTACTTTCACCAATAAGGCAGCAGATGAGATGAGACAGCGGGCTTATAATTTCAGCGCTTCTGCCGGCGCTTATATCAGCACCTTTCATTCCTTATGCGTGCGAATTCTCCGCAGATATGCGTCTAATACGGATATGAATCCTAATTTCAGTATTTATAATGAATCCGACCAGACCAAATGCATAAAACAGGCAATTACAGATAACAAACTCGATACGACTAGTTTTTCACCGGCACGAACCCTCGACGCAATCTCGACCTTAAAAAATAAACTTATTGATGCGGAGAATTTCCAAAAGCAGGCTGATGATTTTTTTTCCAAGGCAATATCTACAATTTATTTGCGATATCAGCAAATCCTTAAAGAAGTCAATGCAGTTGATTTTGATGATCTCCTTATGAAAACCGCATTTCTGCTTGAAACTAACCCTGATGTGCGGACAGAGCTTGGTAATCGCTTCAAATACCTGTTAATTGATGAATATCAGGACACTAATCATGCTCAATATAGAATAGCCAAAGCCCTTGCATCTATTCATAATAATATTTGTGCAACGGGCGACCCTGACCAGTCAATCTATCGCTGGCGCGGGGCTGATATTAGAAATATTCTGGATTTCGAACGAGACTGGCCGGATGCGGTAGTAGTCCGGCTTGAAGAAAACTTCCGCTCAACTCCTGCTATCCTCCAGGCCGCGGACAAGCTGATTGCCAATAATCAAAGCCGGAAAGAAAAACGTCTTATTGCTACAAAAACTGCCGCGGGAAAAGTTGAAATTCAAAATTATGAAGATGAAGTCCAGGAGGCAATTGGAGTAGCGGAAAGTATAAGAGATTTAGTTAATCAGGGCGTGTCTCTTTCCAATATTGCTGTTTTTTATCGTGTCAATGCTCAAAGCAGGGCAATCGAAGAGGCCTTTATCAGAAGTAAAATTCCCTATCAGATCGTTCGTGGTGTAGAATTTTACAACCGAAAAGAAATACGAGATATTCTCGCTTACTTGAAGGTAATTGCTAATCCTGCAGACAAGATTGCACTTTTAAGAATTATCAATACTCCCGCAAGGGGAATTGGTAAAACGACTACAGACAAATTGGAGGACTTTGCGTTTCGAAGCAGCATAAGTTTGTATGAGGCGATTAAGAAGGTTTCAAAGATTTCCAATATTGGGCAATCAACGGCAGCACGACTTACAGAATTTATCAATATGATTGAGGATTTGAGAAAATCAGAGCAAACTTCTGCTGCATCAATTATTGAACTTGTCTTTGAAAAATCGGGTCTTGAAAAATATCTTTTATCGCAAGGAGTTGAAGGTAAAGATGCTGCGGAAAATATAGAAGAACTTATTAATGCGGCCGCTGTTTATGACAAGCAGACTGAAAATCCTTCCTTGATTGAGTATCTCCAGCAAATCGCGTTATTCAGCGATGCGGATGCCTATAATTCCGAGGCCCAGCGGGCTGCTTTAATGACCCTTCACTCCGCAAAAGGGCTCGAATTCGATAATGTATTTATTGTCGGTGTAGAAGAAGGTTTGCTGCCGCACGAGAGAAGTGCTGATTTTGGAGATGAAACCGAAGAAGAGCGGCGGCTTTTCTTTGTTGGAATAACACGCGCGAAGCTGAATCTGTTCATTACATTTGCAAAATACCGCCAGATAAGAGGTCAAACTCTGCGGACAATACCTTCGCAATTTTTGTTTGAACTTAGGATTCCTTTTTCACAAGCACCTCGTCAATCCGAAATCCCTGACTTAGAATCTGAAATTGAAGAGCCGCTTGTCACACCTAAAATTTCGAATGCAACTTTTCAATTCAAAGAGGGCGATATTGTCGTTCATAAAAAATTTGGGTTAGGAACAGTGAAAGATTTCGCTGATATGGGTGATAATTCAATTGTCACTGTATCCTTTAACACAGGCCAAACAAGGTCACTGATGCTCAAATACGCTAAACTCGTAAAAATATAATTTTACGGATAAAAGCAGTAAATGTTATTGATATTATGGGACCGCATTAAGCAGAAGCTCACGTTGTTCTGCTTCTAGACTTTTAAGATTTTGTTTTGCGCCTTCCATCGTCGGATCAATTTCTATTGCTTTTTTATAGTAAATAATAGCTTCATTAAATTTGCCCTGCATATAATAGGTTACCCCAAGATTATTGCATAAAGATGCAGAATTAGGGTTTAATTCGAGGGCTTTGTAATAATATTTTTCAGCCT
>Ga0105091_10000291_pt1 | contig 20499 bp, 20 predicted proteins | sample PPLLak1March2015_FD_87022 | JGI IMG/M metagenome (GOLD analysis project Ga0105091, IMG submission 87022) | Freshwater sediment microbial communities from Prairie Pothole Lake near Jamestown, North Dakota, USA - PPLs Lake P7 Core (1) Depth... | ecosystem: Environmental > Aquatic > Freshwater >... | reverse complement strand
GTGACATTGAGCTGGAGTTTTTCCATGGCCCTAAGTGATGCCTGGTAAACGGCATCAACATCCCTGGCCGAGCTTGCATACAAATGACCTGTCTGATAAACAGCCGCATTGCTGCTGACCATCTTTGGCGCACAGCCGTAAACAGCGAAGGTCAATGCTATTAAAAAAAGTAACAATATTCGTTTTGCCAACATTTTTTGTCTCCTTACAATAATCTGTTTTTTTGCACCAATACAGTCGCTATTGATATATCGACAGAAAGATAAGTTTCAGTTTAATGCTGATAATCTAATTTGCTTGCAAAAAAGGCCGAGATGCATATAATTAGCCATGGAAAGCGGTTATAAACGTTTTTACATTAGTAATTAGCGGCTGTAGCTCAATTGGATAGAGCTTTGGTCTACGGAACCAAAGGTTGGGGGTTCGAATCCCTCCAGCCGCAATTTGAAGGACAAAAGACTGAGGACTGAGGACAGACTCAAACGTTGAAGCGGAAGTTGATTATATCGCCGTCTTTGACAATATATTCTTTGCCTTCAAGACGGAATTTGCCCGCGGCCTTTACTGCCTTTTCGTCGCCTAATTGTTTTATGTCGCTGTAATTGAATGTTTCAGCACGGATGAAGCCCCTTTTTATATCGGAGTGAACTTTGCCGGCGGCATCAAGGGCGGAAGTCCCCTGCTTTATCGGCCAGGCGCGGACCTCATCGGGGCCGACGGTGAGGAAACTAATCAGGCCAAGGGTCTTGAAGCAGGCATGGACGAATTTGCCTGCGGCGGATTCTGTAATTCCTAAATCGGCCATAAACTGCTTTTTGCTTTCGGCATCGAGCTGTGATAACTCATATTCCAGCTTGGCACAGACGCTAATTACTGGTGTTGAAGTATCGCCGGAGATTTCCAATTTTGGAGCTTCGCCGCCTTCAGCGATATTTACAGCGACAACCATGGGCTTAAGAGTAAGAAAACCAAGTGCGTGAACCATTTCGAATTCGGCATCGTTTGTAATTACTGAGCGAATGGGTTTTTCAGATTCAATCGCGGCCTGAAGTTTTTTATGAAGCTCGAGCTCTGCTTTATCGTGTGCCTGGGTTTTGGTCGGCTTATGGACATCTTTTTCGAGTTTTTCGATTCGCGTAGATACTACAGCCAAATCAGTCAGCAGCAGTTCTGTGCGAAGGTCAGCCAAATCTTTGGCAGGATTTGAGCCGGGTTCATAAGCACCGATAACGAGGGCAATCATATCGACTGTGCGAATCTGGTCGATGAGTCGTTTTGCGGCCGCCCTGCCGTGGTCATCGGAAAAGTTGAGACCAGGGACATCGAGGCACTCGATTGTCGCAAATACTGTTTTCTTAGGCTTATATAAATTCGTGAGCCAGTCGATTCGCTCATCGGGCGAAGCGACAATGGCCTGCTCAATATTTGTGGTACCAGGGGGCAGCATTTGTTTGCCGCTGATTGCGGAAAACAAGGTGCTTTTACCAGACTGCATTAAACCAAGCAAAGCGACTTTCAAAAAGATTCTCCTTTATTTAAAAATTTAGATGAATTGATTATAAAAAAAATATTGCGGAAAAACAAGGATTCAATCAGGGCGGGAGTTAATCAAATTAGTTATTTCAGCAAGGGTTGGTGGTTCATAAACCGATGGGAAACGGGTGCAGGAGACGGCAGCGCAGGCAGAGGCGAAACGAACAATCTCATAATCAGACCAGCCCTTCAATATGCCATAGACGACACCCGCGCGGAACGTGTCTCCGGCGGCAAGAGTATCGACTACTTTTATCGAATATGGCTGAAAAGACTGAATTGATGTCTTTGGGGAGGCGAATAAAACGGAGCTATGACCAAATGTGAAAACCACAAGGCTGGGACAATTCGACTGGTATTGCTTTAATAATGATTGATATTCCCGGCCGGGATATTCACGGTCGAGAAATTCTTTAGAGCAGACAAGTGCCCTTGCACCTTTTGAAATTATGGAATCAAATTTACAATCGATTGAGACATAATCGATTTTATGTTTTTGACACAAAATGGCAACCTCATCAGATTCGTAGCCGAAAAACGGATCAAGTGCAGCACATTTGGCGGATTTTATTGCATCCTCATTTGGCTTATTCCAGAATTTTTGTCCGCCAAATAGATAATCGACAAACCAGCCGAAGACGGTGCGTGAATGGCCATCACAAAATACGATATCGCGCCAGCCCGGAAAGCCGGGCTTATGAACTAATAATGAGCAATCAACACCGCGATTTTTAAGATAATTTCGCAGAGGTTCGGCTGTCAAATCACCGAGAAAGCAGCCATCGAGGGTTGCTGAAATTCCGAGATTGCTTAAGACAATCGCGGCATTGGCCGCCTCGCCGCCAGGGATTACAAATGTGCGGGTGATTTCCTGATAACTGTCTGCTGAAGGAAATTTATCTTTCAACTGGTGAATCGTTGAGAGGACGGACATTCCATAGATATATACGTCAGCGTTATTCATTTATAAACGGAATTGCCGTAGCAATCGTAAGCGACAATTGCGGGAAAATCGACAACTTCGAGACGCCTGATTGCCTCTGTGCCGAGGTCTTCATATGCGATAATCTCGGCTTTTTTAATATGCTTTGAGAGCAGCGCCCCTGCCCCGCCGAGAGCGGAAAGATGGACGGCACAATATTGCTTTAGCGCGTCCCTGACTGCCTGATTTCGATAGCCTTTACCGAGCATTGCCTTTAGGCCGGCGGCGATAAGTATGGGACTAAATGCGTCCATTCTTGAAGATGTAGTAGGACCGGCAGAGCCGATTGGTTTTCCCGGAGGTGCAGGTGTTGGCCCGCAGAAATAAATGAGTGCGCCTTTGATATCGAAAGGAAGCTTTTCGCCTTTGCTTAGAGACTCGCAGAGTCTTTTATGTGCCATATCGCGAGCGGTATAGATACTTCCGGAGATAATGACTTCATCACCCGCTTTGAGGGTGCGGATGAATTCCTCATTTAAAGGCGGTCTAATCAATTTTACCATAGTTTGCCACAGAGTTTTTTTAGCCACAGAGGACACAGAGAATATAAAAATAAAAACTGTGTCTTTTGGGAATAGTTTAACGCACAAGGACAATTATTTCAATTAGTATGTAGATGAGTTATAATGGGACATTATGGCGAAATATCCGATATTCCTCGATTTGACCGGCCGGCGTGTGGTTATTGTCGGCGCAGGGACCGTGGCAGCCAGGAAAGCTGAATCAATTTTAACTACCGGCGCACGGCTGGTGGTAGTGGCTATGCATATTGATGATATGATTCGAAAGGCATGCAAAGGGACTTCCGCATCGCTGATTGATGCTAAATATTCGAAGGATTATCTGACAGGCGCGACCCTTGTGATAGCGGCGACAAATGATGAGAAACTAAATGAGCAGATTTATAAGGATTGCCAGCAGCTTGAAATTTTGTGCAACGTGGTCGATTCGCCCAAGCTTTGCGATTTTTACGTTCCGGCCGTCGTGCAGCGAGGCGATTTGCAGATTGCGATTGGGACAGACGGCAAGAGCCCCGCGTATGCCGGACATTTACGCAAGAAACTCGAAAAGATTTTTACAGAAAAACACGGGGAATTTTTAGGACAGCTTGAGGCGATTCGGGGGTTAGTAATCGAGAAATTATCTGATTTGGCCCAGCGCAAGACTATGATGGGAAAACTGGCAGATGATGAATCTTTTGAGTATTTTTTGAACAATAGTCCGGACCAGTGGCGTAAAAGAGCAGAAGAACTGATTAAAAATTTGAAATCCTAAATACGAAATACGAAACACGAAACAAATCCTAAATGACCAAAACAAATCTGACAAATACCAAAACTGCATTAAGAAAGATCGAGTTACTGGCACCAGCGAAGGATGCCCAGATTGCAATCGCGGCGATTAACTGCGGGGCTGATGCAGTTTATATGGGGGCGCAGAGATTCGGGGCAAGAGAGGCGGCATATAACACAATCGACTCGATAAAGAGCGTCATTGACTTTGCACATCAATATTACGCAAAGGTTTACGTCACGCTGAATACGATTTTGAAGGATGATGAGCTTACGGCGGCGGAGATGATGATTGGCCAGCTTTACAAAGCCGGCATAGATGGATTGATTATTCAGGATGCAGGGATTTTGGAATTGGATTTACCTCCCGTGGCGATAATCGCAAGCACACAGATGAATAATGATACTCCTGAGAAGATTAAATTTCTGGAGGATGTCGGATTTTCACGGGCGATACTGGCCAGGGAACTGACTCTTGAAGAAATCAGCGAAATCCGAAAGGTAACTTCAATCGAGCTGGAGTGCTTCATACATGGGGCATTGTGTGTTGGAAAAAGCGGGCAATGCTATATGAGCTGCGCAATCGGGGGCAGGAGCGGAAACCGCGGACAATGCGCACAGCCATGCAGGAGGATATACAATTTAAAAGATGCAAACGGCAGGATAATTGCTGAAGGAAGGCATTTATTATCATTAAAGGATTTGAATCTCTCGCAGCATTTGGAAGAGCTGATTGATGCGGGAATTACCGCCTTCAAAATTGAGGGAAGATTAAAAGATTTGGCTTATGTAACAAATACAGTCGCCTATTACCGCAAACGGTTAGATGAAATTATAGAGAAAAAGAATTCCAAAGAAATTGCTGCAGATCGTCATTCCGAGCGAAGCGAAGCGGAGCCGAGGAATCTAGATTTCTCCACTCCGTCCCGACAAGTCGGGACTCCGGTCGAAATGACAGATTTCAAGAGAGCATCGTCTGGGATAAGTCATATAAACTTTGAGCCCGACCTTGAAAAAACTTTTAATCGCGGCTTTACAGATTATGGAATCACCGGCAAAAAAATTAAAATGGGCTCAATTGATACGCCAAAATCGATGGGAGAATTTTTAGGCAAAGTAATCGAAACAGGAAAAAATTACTTTGTAATTGATACAAAAAAAGAGCTGCATAATGCCGATGGAATCTGCTTTTTTGATAAGGACAGGAATTTAGCAGGGACAGTTATTAATCGAGTTGAAGGAACCAAGATTTATCCTCAAAAGATGCAGGATATATTTACAGGCGAGGAGATTTATCGAAATTACGATTATGAGTTCTGCCGCAAGCTCAATGATAAATCGACAGAGCGGAAAATCGGATTATCAATCATTTTAAGCGAAACCGCTGATGGCTTGATTTTAAAAGGGGCTGATGAAGATAGTAATGATGTGAAGGTTGAAATAAAAGGTGATAAACAGCCGGCATTGAAAAAAGAACAGGCAAAGCAAACAATCATTACACAGTTGTCAAAACTTGGAAATACGATTTTCGAATGTATTGAGGTGCAAGTCGAAACAAAGGATATTTATTTTCTGCCTGTATCACAATTGAACGCCGCAAGACGTGAACTTCTTGAAAAAATTCTTCAGACAAGAGAATTGAACCGGCCTACGGCAAACGGCCATATCTTAAAAAATGATGCGCCGTATCCGCAAAAAGAGCTGGATTTCAGGGGTAACGTGCTCAACAAAAAGGCCGAAGAATTTTACAGCCGGCATGGAGTTAAAAAGATTGAACCGGCAGCGGAATCGGGGAAGGATTTATCGGGAGAGGTTGTAATGATTACAAAATACTGCCTGAGACAGGAATTGGGAATATGCCAGCCAACTCAAGCAGAGCCATTGATTTTATTGGATGAGGATGACAGGGAATACAAAGTGAACTTCCAGTGCGGCCGATGCGGAATGGAGATAGTATACGGGCGCAGCAAAAAGTAAAAAAGGCAAAAGGAAAAAATTTTTAAGGCAATCTAAAAACGCACTATGTCTTTCTGAACGCAGTAAAAGAATCTATTTTCTAAAGGAAAAATTTAGATTGCTTCGTCGCTGCGATCCTCGCAATGACATTGGTTATACTTCTTATACTTCAATCTTATCGATGGTCACGCGGAGGAATTTCTGGCGGTGGCCAATCTTTTTATTGAAGTTTTTGCGTCTGCGGAAATACTGAATATTGATCTTCTCGCCTTTGACAACGCCATCTTTCGCAGAAGTTTTGAATGAGGCGACGACCTTGGCGCCTTTGACGTATGGTGTGCCTACTTTTATATCCTTGCCGTCACTGACGAGCAGGACCTTGTCCAATTCGAGCTGTTTGGCATCCGGGGCGATATCGGTCAATTCGATGTCAACCTGGTCACCCTGAGCGACTTTATACTGTTTACTGCCTTGTTCAATTACTGCGTACATCTCAAATACTCCAATATATAATACAAATATTCTTAAAAGCTCAGTATTATAGCAACTGGACTGTTGCAGTAAAGGCAAAATTCGGATATTTTACGTAATTTCTATGAATCAATGAGGCCCTTTAAGGAATAGAGAATGCAGCTGGCTATGATAAACGACAAAATGATGCCAATTGAGGAAGTCGGAATGGAATATCTGGATAGAGGGATATTCTTCGGCGACGGGGTTTATGAGGTATTACGCAGCTATAATGGAAAGATATTCGCTAAAAAGGAGCATTTCGAACGTTTTGCCAACAGCTTAAAGGCGATTGAAATAACCAATGTCGATGCTAATGAAATAGAAAAAAAGGTGCTTAGTGCTTTTGATAAGGCAGGTATTGCAAACGCAAAGATATATTTTCATATAACACGCGGCTCAGGAACAAGAGACCACCTTCCGGTGGCTCATTTGAAGCCGAATTTCTTTTTGACAATTACCGAACTCCAGGATAATCCGAAATTGAAAAATGAAGGCATAGCGGTATCGACTTATCCGGATATACGATGGAAAAGATGCGATATAAAATCACTGAATCTGCTGCCCAATGTCCTTGCAAAGGGCGATGCGGACAAGAAGGGATGCTGGGAGGCGGTATTCGTGGATGATGAAGGATTTATAACCGAAGGGTCATCATCGGCTTTTTTCGGGATTGTTAAAGGCAAGCTGCGGACATCGCCATTGAAGGCAAATATTTTGCCGTCTATTACAAGAAAATTTGTTGAATTGTGCGCAAAAAATATCGGACTTGGTATTGTGGAAAAATCCTTAACACCTAAAGAGGCAGATGGGGCAGAGGAGCTTTTTCTGGCAGTTACAACCAAAGATATAATTCCTGTTGTTAAATTCGACGGCACAATAGTCGGAGACGGCAAGCCGGGCAAATGGACAAAGCAATTAATCGAAGAATTTAAGAAGTTTACATAAAAATTGCCGATTGCCTATTCGATTTTCATTTTAAAAAATCTTACCTTCGTAAACTTAAATCAGTTAAATTTTATTTGATAGCATTTTGCTTATCGCATATACGCAAAATCCCTATCTCGAAATATAAACGGCCGATGTTATAAGAAAAGCATGGCTGAAAAAGGTTATCATATAGGAATAACCGGCTCATACGGAGGTATGAACCTGGGGGATGAGGCAATTCTGGAGTCCATTGTCGCTCAGCTTCGTAAATCAATTGAAAACGTAAAAATCACGGTATTTACAAAAAACTGTGAAGATACCATGCAGCGTCATCAGGTTGATAAGGCTATTGCGGTGCAGGAATTAATGCGAAAGGAATCGCAATCAGAAATTTCATCATTGGACCTGCTCATATTCGGGGGAGGCGGCATTCTGTATGACAGGGACATTAAAAATTATCTTCGTGAAATAGTATTGGCTCACCAGGTGGGTGTTCCTGTGGTTGTTTACGCAATCGGGACAGGGCCCTTGAATGACCCTGAAAACAGGAAGCTCTTAGTTGAAAATTTTAATCGGGCCGCGGCAATCACTGTCCGGGATAAACAGGCAATGAAAGAGTTGGAAGAGATAGGGGTAGAAAAGGAAATCACGTTAACAGCTGACCCTGCTTTTTTGCTTGAGCCGACACGCATACCAAAGGATTCTATAAAACAGGAAGGTATAGAGGAAAACGAGCGGCTTATCGGTTTTTCAGTTCGTGAGCCCGGCCCGGCCGCACCTGATTTGAAAGTCGAGCAATACCATGCGCTTCTGGCCAATACGGCAGATTTTATGGTTTCACGAATGAACGCAAAGGTCGTTTTTGTTCCGCTTGAACAAAAAGTTCACGACCCGCAGCACAGCCATGGCGTTATTTCACTTATGAAACACGCCAATAAAGCTACGGTATTAAAAGGCAAGTATAGTTCATCACAGATTTTATCATTAATCGGCAGATTCGAATTTTGCGTTGGAATGCGCCTGCATTTTTTAATTTTTTCAGCATTGCAGAACGTCCCTTTTGCGCCTTTGCCATACGCCACGAAAGTAGAAGGTTTTCTGGAAGAACTGAATATGCCGGTTCCGCCTCTGCATGAAATGACAATCGGCGACATGATTGCATACATAGACCGCATCTGGGATTTGCGGGAGGAAATGAAGCAGCTTATTTCGAAAGGGATACCAGAGTTAAAGAGGCGAGCCCAGGAAACCAACAAAATTGTTCTCGACGTGCTGAAAAGGCAAGCCCGGGAAAAGGGAGAAAAATATGCCTCCGCTCGAGAAACCACTTAATCAGCAGTCCATTGATATTCCGGCAAGAAAAGCAATTTATGCGGCTCAAACAGAGGTTCTTGTTATTGGAGGCGGGCCTGCCGGAATAGGGGCGGCGATTGGAGCAGCAAACGCCGGCGCTAAGGTAATTTTAACTGAACGATACGGATACTTCGGCGGCAATACGACTGTTTCACTTGTTATGCCGATGATGTCAGCATACACGCATAGCCCCCCGCTGCATCCGGAAAAAGCAATGTTTCTTTTTCCTAATGATGAAGGAACCGGCAAACCTGTTGTCGCGGGTGTTTTTAAAAAGCTCGTTGATGAATTGGTTAAAGAAAAAGGAGCTGTCCCGCCTTCAGTTGAAACGGGCTATGTTGTTCCGTTTGACCCAGAAATCCTCAAATCGGTTGCGATGGATATGCTGGACACTGCCGGCGTGAAATATCTTCTGCATAGCTGGGCATGCGATGTAATAACCAAATCCGAAAGCAGACAGGTAATATTTGAAACAAAATCGGGGACCATTGCAATAGAAGCAAAAGTAATTATCGACTGCACAGGTGATGGGGATATTGCTGCATGTGCGGGAGCTGATTATGAAATAGGCCGCCGGCCTGATGGCCTTGTTCAGCCGATGTCATATCTTTTCAGGATGGTCGAATTTGAAAAAGAAAGATTCGCCCAATATACCAGAGAACATCCCGACCAGTGGCATGGGGTTTATGGTCTTTATGATTTGATAGAAAAAGCGGAGAAAGATGGAGACTTACAGCTTCCGCGGGAAGATATTCTTTTTTTTGCCACCCCTCATGAGCACGAGGTTTCAGTAAACAGCACAAGGATAACTAAGGTGCTGGGGACAGATGTATGGGACCTGACTTTTACCGAAAGCGAGGGACGCAAACAGGTCAGGCAAATTACAGCTTTTCTCAATAAATATGTCCCCGGATTTGAAAAGGCATATAACGTTCAAAGCGGCAACAGCATATCTGTTCGGGAAACAAGGAGAATCACGGGCGAATACAATTTAACTGAAGATGATATTTTATCGGCCAGGAAATTTGACGATATGATTGCCTGCGGGACATACCCGATCGATATTCATAATCCCGAGGGCAAGGGAACTATCCTCAAAAATGTTCCATATGGTAAGTCTTACTCTATTCCTCTGAGGTGTCTTATTCCAAAAAAAATTGACCAGGTTCTTATGGCCGGCAGATGCATTTCGGGGACACACGAGGCGCATTCATCTTTCCGCATAACACCTATTTCAATGGCTACAGGCCAGGCGGCAGGAGTCTGCGCAGCGCTTGCAGTCAAAATGCACAAAAAGGTACGAGATGTCCACGCCTCAGTCGTTCAGGAAGAGCTTTTGCGCCAAGGCGCGATACTGGAAAAATAAAACCACAAAGTCGCCAAGACATAAAGATAATCACGAATGAACTCGAATTATCAAAGATTAATTAGCCACAAAAAATGCACAAAATAATATTATTAATCGCGGATTACGCGGATTACACTGTTTTCCTACAAAATTTCTTGTCTTCTTTTCAGAGTCACAATATACTTCAATATAGAGGAAGTCACCTTTTGATTGTGAACTATTCCTGTTCATAAACGCATTAACAAATGAGGAAATAAATATGACTGCATCAGATTTCGAGCCCGATTTTGAGCAAAATGAACAAGTAAAGGATGTTCCGCTTTGTCTCAGATGCGCCAAACCGGTTGACCCTTTAAGTCATTATTGTCCACATTGCGGTGAAGCGACGGGGCAGCTTACTCCATACATTCCTTTTGTAAATCTTCGTTTGCAGATAGGTTTTTACGGCCAATTATGGCGGCAGTTATGGTTTGGCGATATCTCTTTTTTAGGACGAGTATTTCGCCTGATTATGATTGTAGTGCTAATTCCCATCTTGCTTTTAGCCATGCCGTTAGTCCTATGGGATTTATTCAAAAATAAAACTCGAAAATAGTATTTCATTTCTTATCCCTTAGACTCTGCCCAGGGCAGGCTTTTTCGTGGTAAAGAATTTGTGTCTTTGTGTCTACTCCGGTTCAGGAATTTAGGAGTTGTTTGAGGGTTCTATAATCAGTTTTGCCGGTGCCAAGGAGCGGGATGGCATCTAATTTGATGACGCGGCGGATGGAATGCAGGCCGGAGAGGCCCGCAGCTCGGATTTTACTATTGGCCTGTTCGCGTTCTATATTTTGAGAAGTAAACAAGACAAGCTCCGGCTGGTCTGATTCAGTCGCTTCAACAGCGAGTGTCGGGCCTTTATCCCCTTCGACTCCACTCAGGGCAGGCGGGGACGGAAATGCGGCATCGAGAACGGATTCGATAGCAGGAAGGGAAATCATTTCACCGCCGAGCTTAGCGAAACGTTTCAATCGGCCCTGGAAGGTCATAAGGCCATCCTGGTCAATGGAGACGATATCGCCGGTGTTATAGTATTGCTTGCCATCGATTTCGACAAAAGGCGATTTTCCCGCGAAATTGAGATAACCTGAGAAAACACTGGGTCCCCTAACGAGAAGGACGCCTGTGGCCGGAGGAGAAACCGGCTTTAATGTTTCGGGATGAAGAAAAACAGCCTCAAGAGAGGGCATAAGCTTGCCTATGGAAAAGGGCTTTGGGGCTTTTTCATCATTAAGAGAAATTATCGGCGAACACTCGGTGACACCATAGCCTTCGAGAATGACGGCTTTTTTGCATTTGGCGGCCATCATATCATAGACATGCTGGGGACATTTTTCCGCGCCTGTAACAGCGAATCGCAAACTATCAAGCTGCTCTATGGCGGCGATTCGGACTATCCCGCCGACAAAGGTAGGAGTGCCGGCAAGGACAGTGACTTTATAAGCATCGATGATTTTGGAAAGTGTATCGGCTTCTGTGGGGTTTGCGTGATAAACGACCTGAGCGCCCGCCAGCATTGGCAAAAGGACTGTAACGGTAAGCCCGAACGAATGGAATGGCGGCAGAAAACCGATGAGCCGGTCGGTCGAATAGACCTGGACCGAACTAAGGACATCAGTAATATTGGTAATAAGATTTTGATGCGAAAGAGAGACAGCTTTGGGAATTGTTTCAGAGCCGCTTGTAAATAATATTACGGCCGTATCGGAAACTTTTGCGTTTCGAAGGGATGCCCACGACAGATGGGCAAAGCTCCAGGCCGATAATTTTTGCCATAAAGAAACATTTTGGCGCATCTGCTCGAGAAAATAAAAACGATTCGCGACAGCGGAAAGGTCAATACCCTGTAAAGTTATCCGGTCAACAAGGGCCTTGCTTGTAAGGATGTGTTTAACACCCACTGAATCGAGGGAGGCAAGGATATTTCTGGGGCCGGCGGTCCAATTGACCATTACGGGGACTTTTTCGGAAAAGAGCGCCGCCAGATAAACTATATCTGCGGTAACTGAGGCCGGAAGCATTATGCCGAGGCGCTGGCCTTCGAGCTGTTTAATAAATGGACGAAGAACAAGGCATGCGGTAATTATATCTTTATAAGATTTTGCGCCCGCTATCTGGTCGGCAATAACAACACTATCAGGCTGACGGGCTGCCTGTTTTAAAAAAATATCCGTTATAGTATTGCCCGACTGCAAGACTGCACGGATTTTTGGACGGGGTTTAAACCACAATGGAGGAGCAGATTTTACCGCAGAAGGTGTGATATAAACGAACTGGCCGCAGGCGGCCAGCATTACATCTCCGATTGTCTGCATCGCGTCGGCATCGGCCTGCCTAAAGCCGAATTCTTTTTCGAGCCACAAAAGCAAATCAGTGCGTGCGAGACTATCCATACCTAAATCGGCGGCCAGGCGGTCGGTGTCTTTGAGATTTGATATGCCGGTCTTTTCGGACAAAAATTGAAGCACAATCTGGCGAGTGGCTTGCGGAATTTTCGAATAATCGGATTTCAATATCGGGGCGACAGGCTCAGGGACAATCCTAGTGCCCCCTTTTTCCCAAATAGTATAAGGAACATAGGTATTGGGTAGAGCATCGGCATTGTAAAAATTTTCAAGGAATCTATTGAATGTATTTCGGTCAGCATTGCGGGGCAGGTCCGAGGGCTCATAAAATTCAATTGTGATTTTGCGGCGAGGGGCAAAGAAGATAAAACTCGCAAGAAGCTGCAATGCGCCTTTTAAGAGGACTGGCATTACAAGGGGCTCTTTACCTGAAGCCCAGCCAAAGGAGCTTCCCCAAAGGCCGCGAGTGCGGACAAGGACAATACGGACATCCGGATATTTTTTAAGGATACGCTCGACAGAACTATTTGCGCCAAGCGATTCGAGTTTGCTATGATAGACCCTGCCTGCAAGCCAAAGGAGAAGATTTTCACCTTTTTTGAGGCCTTCAATGGATTCATCAAGAACCTTTTCAATCTCGGCTTTAGCAGCGGGGCCATACTTTTCAATGCTTGGAACCGTGCGAACGCCCCATCTTTTGGCAAAAAAACCTATAAGCGGCCTATTGACCTGGTCAACATCGCCGAAGCCATGAGGTGCAAAACGATCCATCAAATAGGTATACATTATTATTGGGTCAATCAGTGCGGGATGATTAGGCAGAAAAAGGATACCATTGGTGCCCTTTGCTTCGATTTGATCAAGGCCTATAAGGCGGATGCTGTATCGCAGCCAAAGGGCAAATTTCACCAGTATCCGCATTAAAAAATCAAGCATTTTTAGCTTTCTCCCTAAGCATTATAAACAGCCAGGCAGAAGCAATCAAAGTAATTATTGCCTCAACGGCAAAGCAATCACTTGGTTTTATATTCAATTTTGTAAAAACATAAAAAACTAAACCTGATATAAGTATACCTATAAAATCAGCAAAGTTCGACGATGCAATCATTCTTCCTTTCATTTCGGGCGCGGGTCTGACCTGAATGAAGCTTGTAACGGGAATCGAAAAAATACCGCCTGCGATACCCAGCACAGCAAGTGCGGCAATGATAATTATTTTGTGCGTAAATAAAGGCAGATATGGAACCGCGGCAACAACGAACATTGATATAGCCATTACAGCTAAAGATGGAGCTAAAACACGATACCATTTTGGCCCTTTTGCAAAATAAGGTGCAAGCAGGCTGCCGATACCGATTCCCACAAGCTCTATAACAGTCAGTGTGCTTGTCATTGTTTTTGAAAGGCCGAATTGCGAGATTCCAAGCTCGTTTATAATCAAGATTTGAAGCGAGCCGGCAAACCAGAAAAAGGCCTTTGCTAAAATGGAAGTTTCCAGAAGAGAATCACCGGCCGCCTTGATAAGAATAACAACAGGCTCCCAGAACCTGTGCAATGAAAATATCGCATGCGGAGAAGCAGGAGGAAACTTAGGAACAAAAAATGAAATAAACAATGTTATGAAAGAAATAAAAATTGCTAATCCGGCGGCAAGCAGCATGCCCGCAGGGACATTAAATATTGTGCCATTTATATCGAGGACCATGCCTGCACCGGCAATACCCATCAATATCGCAATATTTACAGCGGCCGCAATGATTCCATTTGCGGTGGTAACATAGCTTTCCGGAAAAAGTTCAGGGATAGTGCCGTTAATAGCGGGGCTAAAGATAGCTGCCTGGAGGCCCAGCAGAAAGACTGTTATTAAAATAACAGGCCAACTATTGAGATAAAATCCAAGGATTGCCATAAAATATGCAATCAGAGAAGCGATTTTTACTCCAATTACAACAGAGCGTTTCGAAAATCGGTCAGCTAAAAATCCGGCGTGAGCCGCAAACACAATAAATGGTATTGTAAAAAGAATTGTAATATAACTTTGCAAATGAGCCAGGCCCCATGCGACAGCAAGAAGCATAGTGCACTGGCGGCAAAAATTATCATTGAGAGTGCCGGTAAAATACACGCCAACCATCGCCGCATATTTCAAGCGGGTATTGGCAATGCGAGTATCAGATGAGGTCATTATTAATCACGCCACATTTTTTTTATATCTTTTATTATCAGGTAAAACATCCCGATAAAACCGATAAAGAAGCCGCCAAGAAGAAACCAAGGAAGAGTATTAAATTTTTCATCGAGTTTATAACCAAAATACGTAAAAATTAAAATAACACCGGCAAATTCGATACCCAATCCCGACCACTTTATCAGGGATTGCCATTTGTTTTTATCAGGCTGGGGCTGTTCGGGAGACATTTAACCAGAAGTCTTATCGGTAATATCGAGTTTATTCGATGGGTTTGGCTCGAGTAACTTTTTGAGCAATTCAGTTTTTTCGGTTTCGTGCTCCTGCTGAGCGGGCGTATAAGCCCCTGAAGCTATCTTTTTCTTTATATGGTCGATAGCACGCTCAATTTTTTCTTTTTTGATATCAATCGACGAATAAGCATCATTGGATACTATAGTGACATGATTCTGACCAATAAGCGAAAAACCCTGATCTATTAATATAGATGCTTTTTGGAGAGAGGGCTTTTCATCCTGCGAAACATAATCAATTTCCATCATTCCCAGGCCAAGCTCACAAAACATCGGCATGTGGTCAGCCAGAACCCCGACCATTCCATCATGGGCAGGAAAAACAACTGATGCTGCCTGGCAATCAATTATCTTCCCAGGCGGCGCAACAACAGTACATTGAAAAGTCTTATCCATAAAAAATTACGATTTTTCCTTACCTGAAAGTATAGCAGCTTTCTGCTCGGCATCTTCTATCGAGCCGACATACATAAAGGCCTCTTCCGGCAATTTGTCCCACTTGCCCTCGCAGATTTGTTTGCAGCTTTCGATGGTGGCGGCACGTTCGACGTATTTGCCTTCCAGGCCTGTAAACTGTCTTGATACGAAGAATGGCTGAGAGAAGAACCTCTCGAGCTTTCTGGCCCTGCCTACAATTACCTGGTCCTGCTTGCTCAATTCATCGACACCAAGAATTGCGATGATATCTTTAAGGTCATTATATCTTTGGAGAAATTCGAGGACCGTCTGGGCAACGTGATAATGGTCTTTACCGACAATATTGGGGTCAAGAAGGCGGGATGTGCTTTCCAAGGGGTCAACGGCGGGGTAAATACCTTTTTGGGTAATCGCGCGGTTGAGCACGACAAATGAATCGAGGTGCGTAAAAGCGGTCGCGGGAGCCGGGTCAGTAAGGTCATCGGCAGGGACATAAATAGCCTGCACGGAGGTTATGGAGCCGGTCTTGGTAGAAGCGATACGTTCCTGGAGCTGGCCCATCTCAGTAGCAAGTGTGGGCTGGTAACCTACGGCAGAAGGGATACGGCCGAGAAGAGCTGATACCTCGGAGCCTGCCTGTGAGAATCTGAATATATTATCAATGAACAGCAGCGTATCACCTACCCCGCTTTCACAGAAGTATTCGGCCATAGTCATGGCTGTCAAACCGACTCTGAGTCTTGCTCCCGGCGGTTCGTTCATCTGCCCAAAAACCAGACAAGTATGATTGAGGACCGTGTCATCGGAAGAGCCGATTTTAGTGTGCTGCATTTCGAGCCAAAGGTCGTTTCCTTCCCTTGTTCTTTCGCCAACTCCGGCAAATACGGAATAGCCGCCGTGCTTTGTGGCAATTCTTGCAATAAGCTCCTGGATAATGACAGTCTTTCCGACACCGGCACCTCCAAAGAGGCCGGTTTTACCACCGCGGACAAAGGGACAAAGCAGGTCAATGACTTTTATACCTGTTTCGAACATTTCTGTTTTTGCGGACAGGTCAATCAATTTTGGAGGGTCTCTGTGAATCGGCTTTGTCATTGTCGCATGTATAGGTCCGAGCTGGTCAATTGGTTCGCCAAGCAGGTTAAAGACCCTGCCGAGGGTTTCTTTTCCGACGGGCACCATAAGAGGCGAACCGGTATCAAATACTTCGATACCGCGTCTTAATCCCATAGTGCTGCCAAGTGAGATGGCACGGACACGGCCGCCGCCAAGGTGCTGTTGGACCTCACCATACAGAGCGGTTTGCTGTTTACCGAAACGGCCGGGTATCTGCAAGGCATTGTAAACAGCCGGTATCTGTTCGGGGTCGAATTTAGCGTCAAAGACGCTTCCTATTACCTGAACTATAGTTCCTTTATTCACGCTAAAGCTCCTGTACCGCCAATAATATCGAGTAATTCACTGGTTATTTGCGTTTGTCTGGCACGGTTATATTCCGCAGTTAAATCTTTAATCATTTCATCGGCGTTCTCGGTCGCGTTTCTCATGGCGACCATTCTAGCGAAGTGCTCGCTTAACGCGGCATCCATAAAACAGGCCGATATCCATGCCGATATAATCATTTTTGCAAGCGCTTCAACGCTTTTGTAAATCGGCGGAGAAAAATAAAAATCGTCAAATGTGAGATTCCAAGGCCAGATAGGTGTAGCGCGGGCTGCCAACTCGGCAATCAAGTCCGTCAAGGGCAGAATAGTTAAAGACTGGGCAAGCTGGCTTGAAGCGGAATGATAATGCATAAAAACGATTGAAAAGTGCTCGAGGTCGCCTTTGATATATTGTTCGACAAAGTCATCGGCTATTTCTTCTATTTGAATATAGCTGGGCAATTCATCAAGGGAGGTAAATACTTTCTTTGGCGTAACACCGTAATGGGCAAGGATATTTTGAATCCTGCCTTCGGGGAGATAAATATCGAGCTGCTTTCCTTCATCACGGGCCATTTTCAGATGGATAGCCAAAAATTTATAAATTTCGGAATTATACGAGCCGCAGAGTCCCCTTGATGAGCCGATGGCAAGGACGGCCCTTTTGCTGCCAGTCCTTGGGCTTAACAAAGGATGCGTCAATGCAACTTCACCTGTGGCCATAAGATAGCCTGCACGGGCAAGCGCATTATGATAATCACTTACGGCCTGCCAGAGACGATTATATGATTTGAACTTTGCGGTAGAAATCATCTCCATCGTTTTTGTAATCCGGCTTATGTTGCTTGCCGCCCGCTTTCTTCGAAGTATTTGCCTTATAGCAGCCATTGTTTATTTAATTTGCATTTCCTTGAATTTTTTAATAGCAGTGGTAAGTTTTGCCGCAAGCTCATCGCTGAGTTTTCCGGTCGTGTCAATCTCTGTTATATAAGCCTGATGCTCCTGTGCCATCCATTTTATAAGCGAATCGCCAAATTCACTTACCTTATCGACAGTGATATCATCGAACAGGCCTGTAGAGCCGGCGAAGATTACAATGACCTGCTTACCGACACTCATAGGAGTGAATTGCTGCTGCTTGAGCAATTCGACCATTCGTGCGCCTCTATCGAGCTGGGCCTGCGCGGTCGGATCGAGTTCTGTTCCAAGACGGGCAAAATTAACAAGCTCGTTATATGATGCAAGATCAAGACGCAATTTTGCGGCTACGCGTTTCATGGCTGGAACCTGGGCATTTCCGCCAACTCGGCTTACGCTTATGCCAACATCAACAGCCGGCCTGATACCCGCGTGGAAGAGGTCTTTTTGCAGGTAAATCTGACCGTCTGTGATTGAAATCACGTTTGTAGGAATATACGCGGAGACCTGACCTTCGAGGGTTTCAACTACCGGCAATGCCGTCAAAGAGCCGCCGCCGAGGGCATCGGAAAGTTTGGCGCTTCGTTCGAGAAGGCGGCTGTGCAGATAAAATATGTCACCGGGATACGCCTCACGGCCCGGAGGACGGCGCAGCAGCAAACTTAACTGGCGATATGCCACCGCATGCTTACTGAGGTCATCATAAATACAAAGTGTATCACGTTTCTGCTCATACATGAAAAATTCTGCTATCGCGCAGCCGGCATACGGGGCAATATACTGCATAGGCGCGCTATCCGCTGCGGCAGCGGCGACAATAATCGTGTAATCCATAGCGCCAAAACGCCTGAGTGTTTCGACGATTTCGGCAATGGTAGATTCCTTCTGGCCGATGGCAACATAAATGCAAATTACATTTTGTCCCTTTTGGCTGATTATAGTATCAATGGCAATGGCGGTTTTACCTGTCTTTCGGTCGCCGATAATAAGCTCTCTTTGTCCCCTGCCGATGGGAATCATGGAATCAATACTTTTCATCCCGGTCTGGAGGGGCTGCTTGACAGGCTGGCGTTCTGAAATATTTGGGGCATCTGATTCGATGAACCTGCGTGCCGCGGCTGTTATTGGAGACTTGCCGTCGATTGGCTCACAAAGAGGATTGATTACTCTTCCGATAAGCTCAGGACCAACCGGGATAGAAAGGACCTGACCTGTCGCGAAGACATCAGAACCTTCTTTTACATTTGTATAGTCACCGTATATAACCGCACCGATGGAATCTTCTTCGAGATTAAAGACCTCGCCGCGGACATCGTTTTGGAAACGAAGCATTTCACTGGCCATAGCGTTATCAAGGCCGTAGATGCGGGCAATGCCGTCTCCAACTTCAACGACTCTGCCGACAGAGGAGACATCGAGCTTATTTTTATACTGCATTATTTCTTGTTTGAGAATGCTGCTGATTTCACTGATATTGGATTTCATCTTTTATCCTTATCTGTTTGCAATTTTCCATTACCGTCCGCACGGCATTAAATAAACGGCTTCTTATGGAATTATCTATAACACTTTCTCCGTATCTTATGACTGCACCGCCCATAATGGCCGGCCTGATATTTAATTTGAGCTCAACCTGCTTTCCCATTGCCTGAGATATCGAACTAACAATTTTTGTTAATTCATCGGAACCGGGATTCTGATGAAGCGTCAGCTCAACAAAGCTGATTCCATGATGGGCATCCCATGTTTCGTTAAAATTGGCTATTATCTGAGGAAAAAATATCATCCTGTTACGATGGTGTACTTCGAGAAGAAAATGCAGCATCAAATCACTTACTTTTCCTGAAAACATCTTTTGAACGAGTGATTTTTTATATTCAGCGGAAAACTGGGGCGAAGACATAATATCCAGAAATTCATGGTTCTGCTCAATTAAGGTTTCAAGCATCTGCATTTCCTGGCACACCTGCTCAAGAATACTATTTTCTTCGGCAAGCTCATACAATGTATCCGCGTAAAGGTCACCGATATGGATTGCTATATCCGATGAGCTCATTATGCACCACCCGCTTGTTCACGTTTCAGCTTCTCAATGGCTTCATAAAGAAGACGAAGATTGTCCTGAGGCGTTATCGCCCTCCCGACAATTTCACTGCTTAATGAGAGAAGCATATCTTCCGCCTCTTTCCACATTTCCTGTGAAGCGGCAATCCTGGTATATTCAATATCCGCCTGTACCCTTCGTTTCATCTGGGCAACTTCATCACCGGCCTTTGCCACCATCTCTTTTTCAATGAGCTGAGCCTGTGCAGTAAGTTTATTTACTATTTCCATACCCTGCTGCTTGTACTGGTCGAGCAAAGCTTCGGCATTTTTGCGGGAGGTGTCAGCCGATTCAAGCTGCTGCTTTATATAATCTTGCCTTGCCTGAAGCGTTCTTAACAGCGGTTTCCAAGCCGCTTTAGTAAGGACCAAAAGCAGCACAAAAAAGGCAATTATTGTCCACAGCGAATCAGCAAAAGTGCCGCTGAAGATTCCTTTCTCTTCAACCGGCGCTTCGCCCTGAGAAGCAATCGCGCAGGCGGTTTCCAAGATCGCCAGCAAAATAACTACTGTCGGTTTAAATTTGAGCATTTTTCGCCCTCTTTTTTAACCCTTCATCCAGAACATTGCCAAAAAGCCAATAGTCAGCGCAAACAAAGTCACGCCTTCAATTAGTGCCGCGGCGATAATCATTGCAGTAACGATTCTTCCGCCGACCTGCGGCTGTCTTGCGATTGCATCGGTTGATTTGCCGCCTATGAATCCAATGCCGATACCGGCGCCGAGAATTGACAGGCCGCAGCCCAAAAGCGCGCCGAGTATCGCCAGACCATTGCCGAGTCCCGCCTCGGCAGCCAATAGATTTCCTGCTAATTCTGTCATTTTTGCAAAACCTCCAAAAACATTAATTTATTATCCATGTTCTGAT
>Ga0105091_10000290_pt1 | contig 20531 bp, 16 predicted proteins | sample PPLLak1March2015_FD_87022 | JGI IMG/M metagenome (GOLD analysis project Ga0105091, IMG submission 87022) | Freshwater sediment microbial communities from Prairie Pothole Lake near Jamestown, North Dakota, USA - PPLs Lake P7 Core (1) Depth... | ecosystem: Environmental > Aquatic > Freshwater >... | reverse complement strand
TGGGCGGCTACGTGTGCCGCGGGGGAATAGTTCTGTGGCGTCTTATGCCACACGGACGGCCAGTGGGGGTCGCCGCCGTAATAACGCGGTACCTTTTTATGTTCCGGCCCCGCTGGGGCCAAAACAAAAACGCGTGGTTATAATCCTGAGAGTCGCAAAGGATCTGCGTGCCCATCCGCTGGGCGTCCATGTATGAGAACGCTTGAATCGGGCACTAGTCGTGCAAAACCACGCTGAGCAGACCGCTGTGGACCGTCAACCCGTCGTCATCGCCGTACTGGATAAAGCCCAGCTTCCTGAATTTGTTCATAAAATGACTGACTCGCGACCGGGTTGTGCCGACCATTTGCGCCAGGCTATCTTGGCTGATTTGAGGGAGAACAGGTTCAGCTCTGCTTTCCTTACCAAAATGAGCGAGCAGCAAGAACGCTCACCCGCATGGTCAAGATTGCTCACACCGGCGAGGTGCGGCACGGCGCGCCGTGCCCCCCGGCCCCGCCCATTGCCTTCAGGTGTTTGAAGTGTGCTTTGATCGCAGAAGAGACGGACGGAAAGGCGAGGTAGGAGACCCCGAACTCGGCGCAGGTGGCTTCGATAATCCTACTGAGTTCCGGATAGTGCACGTGACAGATCCGCGGGAAAAGGTGATGCTCGATCTGGAAGTTCAAGCCCCCCAGATACCACGACACCAGGGGGTTACCCCGGGCAAAGTCGGCGGTTGTCTCGATCTCATGAATGGCCCACTCGTTGCCCATTTTCAACGTTCCCGGATCCGGCGCCGGAAATGCGTTGCCGTCGACGGTGTGGGCGAGCTGAAAGACCATCGCGAGCGTGAAACCCAGTAGAAGATGCACTCCCAGAAAAGCGGATACGACATAAGACACCGGGTGCAGGTAAAGGGGAAGGCCCAGCGCGAGGCCGAAGTAGAGCGATCTCATCGCCACAAAGAGCGTCACGTCCTTCCATGATAAGGGATTGAGGCGGTAGTTCCCGATGCGCCCCAGGATCAACTTGCGGACGTCGCCGACGGTCACCCAAGAGAGGGTCAGGAGGCTGTAGATCGGAAACGCATACCAGTGCTGAAAACGGTGCCAGGGCCGTCTTTTCTGGTCCGGGCTGAAACGAAGCAAAGTTGTGGTGTGAAGGTCGTCGTCCAGTTCATCGATGTTCGTATAAGTGTGGTGCAGTATGTTGTGTTTCTGGCGCCAGATGACATGGCTTCCACCGATCAAGTCGATGGTGAAACCCATAACCCAGTTCACCCGCTTGCTCTTCGAATAGCTTCCGTGGTTTCCGTCGTGTTGAATATTCAATCCGACAAGGGCGAGCGTCTGCGACATCGCTATGACGCCTAGCAGCGTTCCCAGCCAGGAGGAAGCGAAGAAGACCAGGAAGACGTAGCTGGCGGCCATCCCGGCCAGAATAATGGCCGACTTGACGAAGAGCCGGGCGTCTCCCGTCGTCCCTATACCTCGCTCCTTAAAATATTGCTCAACACGCTGTTTGAGCTCCGAGTGAAAGCCTGTTCCACGGGCGAAAGTAATCTTGACAGCACGCGCTTCTCTTATCTGGGGCAAATCCAATTCCTCCGGAAAATGGAATGCTGGGCTAGTTCGCATCCCGAGAATAGTAAAGATGCGAAATTTTACCACACGAGGCGACATCGAAAGTTTTGCGCGGAGTAGCCGATGCTCCGAACCAGTCAAGGATTCATCCGGGGGAAGTCGCCTGCCGCCGAAAGGCCTGATAAAGCATCGGCTCGATTTCTGCACACCCTCTCACGCGGCTTCGCCGGCTTCCCCCGCTTCCCTCTAACGGGCTACTAAGTCTTCGGCTATTTTGGCCTCGGTGTCCGGTGCACCTGCTTTGATCGCGACTTAGCAGGCTTATTGGGGGCCCGCCTTCATTTGACCGGGCTCTCCGGACGCTAGACCCACCGGCCACGGCGGTGGAGGAAATTGTAGAGAAGCACAACGGCTGCCATGAACAGCAGGGCGTGAATCAGGTTGCCCCCCACTGACAGCGAAAAACCCAGAAGCCACAACACCAGCAAAACCACGATGATGGTGTATACCATAGTTAACTCTCCTTTTCTTTCTGCCTCGAATTCCCAGAACTTTTCTACGGCTTGTCCCTGAATACTAAGCCGGCGTATTGGGCGTGTCAGTTCAGTAACGCTCACCCGTTCGGTCAAAACAGCTCACAGGAAGGGCGCGACGATTGGGAGTCTTACCAATGTGCAATTCGGGACAGCGTTGGGTGCCATTGTGAACAGCGTTTGCCTGAGTTATCGGCAACACTAGTGGTGCGGTTCCCTATGTGTCCTCCGAAGGACAGACAGGGGCTCTTAAAGAAAACGAGGAAGGCCAAACAAAATGACCGGTTATGTTGGATCGATTGAAAAACAGACCCTGAACAACAGTTACTTCCGGCACGTCCTGTTCACCGGCAAGCACGCCCAGCTCGTGGTGATGTGCCTGCAGCCGGGCGAAGAGATCGGCACTGAGGTGCACCCGAACATCGATCAGTTCTTCTGCGTCGAGCAGGGAGAGGCAAAATTCGTCTTCGACGAGAGGGACGAAAAACTGATGCGTAACGGGGATGCGATCGTCGTGCCGGCTGGGACGCAACACAATGTCACAAATGCCTCGAAGACAGCGCCGTTGAAGCTGTATACGCTCTACTCCCGTCCCAACCATCGGGACGGAACGCTGCATAGGACCAAGGCCGAAGCCGAGGCGTCGGAAGCGGCGGCGCATCGTTAGGAATCTGACCTCGAACCGGGAACCGGCGGAGTCGTGCACGCAGCGAGGGTGTTGAAAAAGGGTAGTCTCAGGCCTGAAAGGCCAGCACACAATAGCCCCGGGCGAAGCGCCTTGCTGCGTTTGTGAGACGACGCCACTTCCTTGGGAGGGCCGGGAGGTTCCTTGGCCATAGCCCCGGGCGAAGCGTTTCTTGCGAAGCGGTGGTTTGGCGACTCCCTTGTTTTTGATGACGGCGTGTTTGACAGCGGAAGTTATCGCCGTGTAAGATAAACACTTATTTTAACATTTACCTCAGCAGTCGCTGCTTCTGTCAACCTGTTTTGAGCGTTTGAGCTCTCCTGACATCCGCCGGACTTCTGAACATCAAGCAAGGATCACTGTGACTTTTGATCAATTCGAGTTAGATTCCCGTCTGCTTCCGGCCGTTGTACGCGCAGGTTACCAGACGCCGACGCCGATTCAATCGGCCACCATTCCTGCCGCGCTCGCCGGCCACGATCTGATCGGCACCGCGCAAACTGGGACGGGTAAGACCGCTGCGTTTGTCCTCCCTATTCTTCACCGGCTGCTCTCCGGGCCGCGCGGCCGGGTGCGGGCCCTCGTGATAACGCCCACACGCGAATTGGCGGCGCAGATTCATGAAGTAATCGTCGCCTTCAGCCGGGGGACGAAAATTCGCAGTGCAACGGTTTTTGGCGGAGTAGGCTCGGGACCGCAGATGAAGGCTTTTCGCGATGGTGTTGAAATCCTCGTCGCCTGTCCGGGACGTCTCCTCGATCATCTGAGACAGCGACACGTTGATCTCTCCGGTGTGGAGATTCTGGTCCTGGATGAGGCCGACCGGATGCTTGACATGGGATTCCTGCCTTCGGTCTCCCGGATTCTTGAATACCTGCCCGCCAGGCGACAGACCATGATGTTCTCGGCTACCTTCCCTCCGGAGATCGAACATCTCAGTGCTCGGGCATTGCGTCACCCGCACCGCATCGCAGTTGGGGCCGCTCGCCCGGCTCAGACGGTTGCTCATGCCATTTTTCCGGTTGAACGCCACCAGAAGACCCCGTTACTCTTAGCCCTGCTTGAAAAAACCGATACGGACTCGGTGCTCGTCTTCACGCGGACGAAGCACGGAGCCCGGAAACTGGCACGGCAGATTGAGATTTCCGGCCACAAAGTCGCAAGCCTGCACGGCGACCGCAGCCAGCGCGAGCGTAAGTCGGCGCTTGATGGCTTCAAGAGCGGCGCCTACCGGATCATGGTGGCTACGGACCTTGCTGCCCGCGGGCTGGACGTCGAGAGCATTTCGCACGTCATCAACTACGACATGCCTGATACCGTGGACGCCTATATCCATCGAATCGGACGCACAGGACGCGCCGAGCGCCTCGGCGATGCCTTCACACTCGTCACGTGGGAGGACCGCGACCAGGTTCTGGCGTTAGAGAAACTGCTGGGCGCGCCCCTGGATCGAAAAGCGGTGGCAGGCTTCGAGTCCAGTTCCAGCATGCTTGAAGCCTCGTTCAGCGTGGCTGGAAGTTCTCGAAAGGCCTCGAGCGGCTGTCGCCACTTTGCTCCCAAGCGCCGTCCGCGAGAGCGCTCCGTCACTTGCTGGTAACGCGTGTGTGACTCTAGCGCCACCGAGACACCAAGTCGCCAGCCCACAATCGCGTCGAGGTGTCTCAGCCTGCCATGGCACTCGAGCTGCGACCAAGGAGGACATCGCGCTTCCATCTAGAAGGGAAGAAGGGGGCGCGGCACCGAATTCCAGCGCCGGTTGAGTGATCCGCGTGTTGTGCGAATCGTATCGAGACCCCGCGCGCCTCTGGAGCGCTGCGGTTGCGACACAAAATCGGGCGGCTTGGACCTTGCCCGGCAGCCGGCGCGCTCATTTCCCAGCCTGGATGTCACGTGCTCTATTCCCGTCTCCCACTCCAATTTCTTCAATAATTACGGGCTTAGTGCCTTCACTTTTCCGCTCGAAACGGCTCGAAGGCAGTCTTCTCCGGTTGAGCCTGTTAACGGCTCGTCCACTTCGGCCGAAACGCGGTCTTCTATAGAAGCGATTCCGGAGGAAGCGGCGGCTGTATGGTGCTATGATTGCGTCTCGAGGTTTCGACCGTGTTGTCCACTATCTGTAAACGCCTGCAAATTTTCGTCCCTACCGTCGGAGAAGTCTTCGCCATGGGAGAGGCACGGGTGCCTGTCTGTGCTGATAAGCCGCGCCCGTCTTTCGAAAGCTTTCAGCAGCGTCATACTTCAACCATTGCCGCGGACGGAACAAACCGCTGCGGCCACATCTACGGTCAGGAGGTCCAATGCGAATTCATAAGTTAATTTTTGCCGTACCGCTCCTTCTCCTGGCATCGTCAGCCTGGGGGCAGGACCCGCGCGGCACGATGCTCGGGCGCGTGACCGACGCAACCGGCTCCGTAATGCCGGGGGTCGAGGTCCGCGCAACCAATGCCCAAACCGGTGTTACCATCACTGCGCTTACGAACGACAGGGGTAACTACAACATGCCGTTCCTTCTCCCGGCTGTCTACAAGGTCAAGGCCGAAATGCCGGGGTTCAAGGGATACGCCCGGGAAGGCGTCCAGGTCCGTGTCAGCGAGACCGTCGAGATCAACATCCAGATGGAAGTCGGAGAGATCAGCCAAACCGTGAACGTGACGGCTGAAACTCCGGTTCTCGATACCGCAGGCGCCTCGCTGGGGCAGGTGATCGACGAGCGGCGCGTCCTCGAGTTGCCGCTGTTTGCCGGGAATCCGGCCGAGTTGACCATGCTCGCGCCGGGGGTCATGAACGCCACCGATATGCGTATCCGCAAGGCCGCGTTCAACAATGCGCCGTCGCAGATGGCGACTGACGGAAACGGCCAGTACAACAACGAATTCCAGATCGACGGTGTGAGCAACAACTTCGCCAACGGGAACGGCACGTCGCGCGTTGCCTTCAGCCCGCCTCCCACGGCGATCAAGGAGTTCAAGATCCAGACGAACCCCTACGACGCGAGCGTCGGCCACACGATCGGCGCGGTGACGAACGTGGTGACCGCGAGCGGAACCAACGAGATTCACGGCGAGGCACATTTCTGGGAGCGCAACAGCGCCCTGGATGCGCCAACGTTCTTCCAAAACAAGAATAACCTGAAAAAAGCCGTCTACCAGGACCATCGCTACGGTGCTTCCGCCGGCGGGCCGGTCTACATTCCTCACCTCTACGACGGCAGGAGCAAGACCTTCTGGTATTACGCCTATGAAGGGAACAAGTGGGGGTCACCGCAGTCCGGCTACCGCACTGTTCCGACGGAGGCCATGCGCAACGGCGATTTTTCCGCGCTGCTCGCGCTCGGACCCTCTTACCAGATCTACGATCCGGCTACGACGCGTCCCGAGGCAGGGGGCAAGTTCCGGCGAGATCCCTTCCAGGGCAACATGGTCCCCGCCAACCGCATGGATCCGGTCTCGAAGAAGCTGCTGGCATTCTATCCGTTGCCCAATGTAGCGACGAGTGACAAGGAGTTCCGCAGCAACTACTTCTACAACCTGAGTGCAAGCGAGGATTACTACGTCCACCTCGTGCGCATCGACCATGTGTTCAGTGAAAACCATCGCCTCTTCGCGCGGATCCACTACGACTGGTGGGAGGAAGACAAGGATCACTGGTTCGGTGATTACAGCGCGATCGTCCTGAACCGGATCAACCGCGGTTTTGCCCTGGACGACGTCTATGTGATCAACCCGCAAATGGTGCTGAACGTCCGCTACGGCATCACCAGCCAGGATTTTCCCGAGCGGCGGGTCACACGCGGGTTCGACCTTGCGAGCCTCGGCTTCTCGTCGACGCTGGTCGGCCTGGTCGACAAGGAGTTCGCGACAATCCCACGAGTTCAAATCGACGATTTTGATGACCTTGGCAGGTGGGAGAGCGGCGACGGGTCCGACACCAGCCTGACGCACAGCGTCAACACCAACGTGACCCGGCTCCAGGGGAATCACAATTTGAAGTTTGGAACCGACATCCGCGTCTACCGGGGCAACCACAACCGTTACGCATCTCCGACGGCGCCTTACTTTCAGTTCCAGAGCGCCACCTATACCAAAGGTCCGCTAAACACCGACGCCGCAGCGTCGACCGGGCAGGACATGGCGTCCTTCCTCCTCGGCATTCCTGGCGGTTCGATGGAACGGAGCGCGAGCTGGGCGATGCAGGAGAAGTACTACGGGCTCTACCTGCACGACGACTTCAAGCTCACCTCGAAGCTGACACTCAACCTCGGGCTGCGTTACGAGCTGGAGACTCCGTTGACGGAGCGGTTCGACCGGCTGGTGGCGGGCTTCGCCTCTGACCAGTCAAACCCGATCGAGGCCCAGGCCAAGGCCAACTATGCCAAGAACCCGATGCCGGAGATCCCGATCGATCAGTTCCGCGTCCTGGGCGGCCTGACATATGTGTCGACCGGCGGGATCGGCCGAAGCCCCTACAATGGCGAGAAGAACAACTTCCAGCCGAAAATCGGATTTGCCTATCAGATACTCCCCAAGACGATCCTGCGCGGCGGTTACGGGGTTTTCCACGATACGGTCGGAGTCAACAGCAACCAGGGAATCCAGACGGGTTTCTCCCAGTCGACGCCGATCCAGGCTTCGCTCGACAGCGGTCTCACTTACGTCGCAAGCGTAACGAACCCGCTTCCTAACGGGTTGAGGCCGGTAGCAGGCGCCGCAGGCGGACTGCGCACAAACATCGGCCAAAGCCTCGGATCGTCGAGTGTCCCTGGGTTCTATGACTACAACTTGCTGCAGCCATTCGCGGAACGCTGGTCGTTCGGGATCCAGCAGATGCTGCCCTGGCAATTCATGATCGAGTCGACCTATGTCGGCAACCGGGGAACGCGATTGGGTGTGAACCGCAACATCAACAGCACGCCGGCCCAGTACTTGAGCACCTTGCCGACGCGCGATGCTGCCACCATCAGCTTCCTCGGGACGAATTTCAAGAGCCCGTTTAGCGGGATCGACCCGATCTATGGCGCGAATATGACGCGGGGCAACCTGTTGCGCCCCTACCCGCAATTCAATGACATCTGGGTAGAGCAACCAATCGGCTACTCGCGCTACCACTCAATGCAGAACCGCATCGAGCGCCGTTTCGGCCAGGGCTTCACGTTCCAGCTGGCCCACACCTGGTCGAAGCTGATGGAGGCGGTCGAGTTCCTGAACGCCACCGACCCGGTGCCATACTATGTGATCGGGAGTTTCGACCGGCCGCACCGGATTGCCGGCAGCGGTATCTGGGAGATCCCGGTCGGACGCGGCCGCCGGTTCGGCACGGCGCTTCCTTCCGTCGTTAACGGCATCATCGGCGGTTGGCAGATCAGCGGTATTTACCAGACTCAGTCGGGAGCGCCGCTAGGTTTCGGCAACGCGCTCTTCACCGGGAACCTCAAAGACATCCCGTTGCCGAAAGACCAGCGCACCATCGACCGGTGGTTTAACGTCGACGCCGGCTTCAACAAAGTCTCGAACCAACAGCTCGCGAACAACATCCGAACGTTCCCGTTGCGTTTCAGCGGCGTGCGCGGTGACGATCAGGTGCGGTGGGATTTCTCCTTCATCAAGAATTTCCAGATTCACGAGGACACCCGCATCGAGTTCCGGGCCGAGACCTACAATGCCTTCAACCAGGTGAGCTTCGCAACTCCGAATAACACGCCGACCAACTCCGCATTCGGAACGGTCACCGGCGTGGTTTCGCCTTCCGGGCGGAGCTGGCAGTTCGCACTGAAGGCCGTGTTCTGATCCTTTATGGTGTCTAGACGCCGGCCCCCGATCGGGGGCCGGCCCTAGAACTTTGGCGCCGATCAACGCCAGCTTTGGAAAGCCTCCAGCGTTGCCCCGCTGATGTTCCACTTCAACGCGATGCCCGACCCGCAAGCCGGACGAGAGCGCCAAGCCGGAGCGCGATCCCGCAGACATCTCCATCAGAAAGCGAGGGTCAGGCTCGCCCCGCCCCAAACAGTATCGGCGTTTCCAGGACCCGGACGACTGCTGTAGACGTCACGCAAATCCGGGTACTGCAGGTCACGGAAATCGCCGAGCAAGGCGCTATAAGCAAGGTAAGCGCTTGCTGACCAGCGCTCCGTAATCCTCATGGGGAGGGTGAGCGTCAGGTTGAAATCGTGGACTCCGGCTTGGTCGGCTCCGTAGTAGTAATTGCCGAATCCTGCGTCAGCACAGGAAATTGAGCCGGTAAAATCGAGGCTGGAAAACACGCGGTGATGAAGGGGGAAGGAGTGAGCGGCCCCTAGCTTGAGGTAGAGCCCTGTGTCGCCTGCCTCAACGGTCTCGTCGACATCGACGTACAAAGTTACCGAGGGAGCGAGCGGTACAGAGGACAGAGTCACACCCGCGAAGAGCTCACTCGTGGTTCTCAGCGTCGCTCCGCGCTCCGGGAACGTGTACGTAATTGCCCCGCTAGTCAATAACACCTTCTGCCCAACGGGCTGCGTATATGAGAAGGTGTAATCGATTTCCGAGAATTTCCCCCGCAGACCCGCGTTGTCCCCGGCTGCGGCCGCTGGATTCTGTCGCAAGAAGAGAGCGTTGCCTTCGTTCACGGCGGTCATGTCGAGTGTGCCCCAGACATTGATCGAAAAGTTACCGCCAACAACCGTCATTGCCGGCTGCAGGCTCCAGTCGTTAGTCAGTCGCTGACCTCTCCAGACGTACTTGCTCACGACGGCCGTATCGCCTCGGAAGCTCAATCCAAGAGGCGCCTTCTGCTCCTCGCTTGACTGTCCGGCGGGGGCCGTAGTCGCCTCCTGCGCCCAGCCCATAGCGGATGCCGAGCAGACGAGGACTGCAATTGCCAACGATCTTCTTGCTTTGCTAAACATGCAAAAACCTCCCTTTACGATCTGGTCCATTGCGCGCCATCGGACGGCGTCACTGCCGCCTTGACGGCCTGCTTAATGTGGCTGGCAAAATGCATGCCATCCAGCCTGCAAGCCCAGCGATTGGCCCGCAGAGGCCGCTCCAGCCCTTATTTCGCGGAAAGAGGATTGATCAGTTGCTTAAGGAGGGGATTGAACGAGAAACAACAAAAGCGTGCTAATCCAGTATTAAAGTTACACTTTTGTCACGAGCGGCTGGAGTGGTGCCGGCGGGCGGACTTGCGTAAAGCGCTCGAGGTCCATTCCAGTTCGAAGAACGGCCAGGTGAGACTCAGCAGGAGGTGAACGCCCCGGTGAGTCGTATCCCCGCGCGAGGGCGACACACCCTGGGAGCGCAGGCATCTTGCCTGCACTGGGGCCGCAGGCATCCTGCCTGCTCGTGCGGTGAGAACAATCGGTATTGCCAGTCGCACGAGCAGGCATCTTGCCTGCGGCCCCAGTGCAGGCAAGATGCCTGCGGCCCCAGTGCAGGCAAGATGCCTGCGGCCCCAGGGGCTTTGAGATCGTCCCCACCGGCGGGGGCCGCTCCAGAATTGTCGGACAATAGGCTCAGCCTTCCAAAATTGTAATACCATCGGTTTGCAAAAACGAAATGTAGATAACCATATAGCAACTGAAAACAAGGAGATACGGACACTCCAAGGCGGGTTTCGAGATCTGGACCGGACGTTGCTTATTCCGCAGAGAACAGTGCTTTTGCTTTTTATCGAAAGGAGCAGGAAAAGTGGAAACAAAAGTTGTTCTCGACACGTTGTGGGTTCTGATCACCGCTTTCCTGGTGTTCTTCATGAACGCCGGTTTTGCCTTATTGGAGACCGGCTTGTGCCAGGCTAAGAACGCCGTCAATATCCTGGCTAAGAATTTCATCGTGTTTGCTGTCTCTTCGATTGCTTTCTGGGTCATCGGCTTCGGGTTGATGTTCGGTGATGGCACAGGCTTCCTCGGGCTGGGTGGATGGTTTCTCACGGGCGCGGATAACAGCCCGGCAACAGGGAACTCCTATTCGGGTGTCTTCTCGGCCTTGAGCTGGACTGGCGTCCCCCTCGCAGCAAAGTTTTTCTTTCAGCTCGTTTTCGCGGGAACCGCAGCGACCATTGTCAGTGGTGCTGTGGCCGAGCGGATCAAGTTCTTCAGTTTCGTGGTCTTTTCCTTCATCCTCGTAGCCCTGATCTACCCCATCGTCGGTCACTGGGCCTGGGGTGGCGGGTGGCTGTCAGGACTCGGGTTTGTCGATTTTGCCGGGTCAACCGTCGTGCACACCGTTGGAGGATGGGCAGCCCTGCTGGGGGCCATCATTCTCGGGCCACGTGCGGGGAAGTACAGGAACGACGGAAAGATTAAGCCGATTCCGGGCCACAATATGAGCCTCGCCACGCTCGGTACTCTCATCCTCTGGTTGGGGTGGTTCGGATTCAATCCGGGGAGCACGATGGCTGCTGATCCTTTGGCGATCTCCAATATTGCTCTGAAGACCAATATGGCGGCGGCGGCCGGATGCCTCACCGCTGCCATCGTGTCCTATTTGGTGCTCAGCAAGCCGGACTTGAGCATGATACTGAACGGCACGCTTGCGGGTCTGGTCGCCGTCACCGCAGGGTGCAACGCAGTCTCTATGTTCGGTTCGGTCTGTATCGGCGTGATCGGAGGAATTCTGGTTGTCTATGCGGTACTGTTTTTCGACAAGATCCGGGTCGACGACCCAGTCGGCGCGCTCAGCGTTCATCTGATCAACGGAGTGTTTGGAACGGCGGCAGTCGGGCTCTTCGACTTGAAAAACGGGCTTTTCTACGGTGGCGGTGCTCGCCTGCTGGGTGTTCAGTTGCTGGGAATCCTGGCGGTCGGCGCTTTCGTGGCCGCCATGTCGGGTCTTGCCTGGCTGGCTCTCAAAGCGACACTCGGTATCCGGGTCTCGGCAGAGGAAGAGCGTGACGGGCTCGACCTCGGCGAGCATGGAATGGAGGCTTACCCGGGATTTGTTCAGATCGCGCCTGACCCTGGAACGATGGAGATCAGGTAGAACATAGAGCAGGAGGACACCACGGTTTTGTGGGAGCAACCGGCTCGTGCCCTGATCGGTGATCACGCGCGGGTCGCGTTGCTCCAATCAACAAAATTAGTCACCCGTTTAAAAGTGAATATGCATGCCCGCCTGGACCAGACGAGGGCTGCTCGGCAGTATTCCTCTAGCCCGGTCAACAATAAATGTCCGATCGAGAAGGTTCTTGATGGTTACGAAGAGCGTCGTACGAAGGGACTCGACCGGGTAGTTTATCGTCGCATTCCAGGTCGTCTGGGCCGGGATCAGGCCTCGCTGGCCATCAGGTGTCGGGACAATCGTGTTCAGATCGTCTCCAAACTGATCGCCGATATAGACCGCTTCCAAAAGAGCGTCGACACCGCGGGGATGCAGGTATCCGACCGTCGCCGTGATCAGGTGTCTGGGAGCGTAGGGCAGGCGGTTGCCGGTCACGCTGACCTCCGGGAATCCCGGGACCGAGCTGAATCGAGTGCCGGTGAATTCGGCAACCGGCACGTAGGTGTACGCCGTCCTGAAGTAGACGTTTTGTCGTGCTCCCAGGACGGTGCCCAGATCGAAGCGGCCCGCGAGCTCTATTCCCTGGTGTAGAGTCTGGCCACCATTGGTCAGCAGGGCCCCCACGCCGCCGGCAAGGCTCGCAGGGACCACCTGGTTTTCGTAGTCCATCCTGAACAGGGTTGCTTCCAATCCTGCCCCCGGATGCAGGCGGCCGCGCAATCCAAGCTCGTAATTCCAGCTGAGCTCCGGATCGAGATCAATTGCGCCGCCAGTCGTGTTATTGATGATGTCTTCGGTGCGCGGAGGAGCAAAACCGCGATGGATCCCCCCAAACACGGTCAAATCGTCCCGAACGCTGTAAGCTATCCCGAGACCCGGGACAACTTGCGTTAGATCCGTGCGGCCCGTGACCCCTGCGCCTCCGTTAGCGAGATTGTTCGTTCGCTCGTAATTGATGCGTTCTATGCGGGCGCCAGGTGTTACCGCCAACTTACCACTCGAAAACCGGTTCTGCACGAACGCCGAAAAAGCCTGGTTCTTTCGCACGTTGCTTTCAACGATGGTTCCCGTTCTGGAATTGGGGCTGGTGCCGTTTTCCTGCCGGCGGTCCTGATTTTCAAAGTGGATTCTGAATCCGAAGTCGGTCTCGTTTTTGATTCGGAAAAGCCCGTGGGTGAAGCGCAGGTGAGGCTCGACTCCCCAGGTCGTGTAACGGCGAAGCCGTCCTTCGTTACCACATGTCGTGTTGAGGTTCACCATACCGCCGCAGGCAGGGTCGGAACTATCGTTTGGCCGCTGACTGGAATTGCTGGATTGGCGCCACCAGTGCCGCTGAAAGATTGCGCCATACACGTTCGTCGTGATCGTCACGGTGTTCTTAAGGAAGACGGAGTGCGTGGCTGAGGCGCCGTAGCGGTCACCATAGAAGAAATCGTTGCGGAAAGGGTTCTGACGCGGATTCTGGCGGTACTCGTCCTCCCGAAGGCCCGAGTAAGTGACGTTCGAGTCCTCGCCGTAGTAGTTGCCTTTCAGGATCAACGATTGGCGCGCGTTCAGGGTGGTGACTAGCTTCATGTTGATGTCGCTCAGTCCAAAACGCTGGTTTTCCCTTGCCCCTTCGCCCTGTTTCCTGGTTAAGTCCACAAGCAGGCCTGTCCCGCGCCAAGTACCGCCCCATCTCAAATGGCCATTCAAGTAGTCGCGATTGCCGCCGATAAGAGTCACCGACCCGGAGGGAGTGTCGGGGGGGGAAGGAGTGATGTAATTCACGACGCCACTTACGGTGGCAGGGCCATAGAGGATCTGGCCTGCTCCTTTCAACACTTCGACACTCTCGAATCGATCGATCGGCGGGTGGTAATAGGAAGCGTTGTCCCCGTATGGTGCATAGGAGAGCGGGATACCGTCCTCGAGTAACAGTACCTTGCTCGACCGCGTAGGGTTGACGCCCCGGATGCCAATATTCGGACGAAGACCGAACCCTTCTTCGTCACGCACATTAACGCCTGCAACCTTGCGTAGTGCCTCGCTGGTTGTGAAGACGCGGCTGCTCTGAAGGCTTCGCGCATCCAACACGCTCACGCTGCCCGGGATACTCTCGGGAATCGGTGCGATACTCGGCGCCGAAACCACCATCTCTTCGGCAAGTGCGGCCAACTCCAGGGAGACATCTGTACGGTGCTCTTTGCCGGACTGCAGCGACAGCCTGCGTACTACCGGACTGAACCCGGTATTGCTGACGGAGAGTCTGTAATTACCCTCCAGCAAGTCCTTGAAGCGAAAGACTCCCTGGCTGTCCGTTGAAACCGTTTGCTCAAAGCGGCCGGATACTTCGCTCAGCTTGACCCGCGCGCCGGGGACGACTGCGCCGCTCGGGTCTTTGACCTGGCCGCTCACGACCCCGTGGTCGCTCGAATTTGAGGAAGGCTTTAGCTGTTCTGCCGCTGGAAGACTACCCTTCGCGGAGTCCTCCGAACTTTGAGGAAACGCAGCAACCGTCAAAAGGGCTAAAAGCAACAGCGAAAAACCGAACCCATAACGATTAACTCCTTGAGACATCTCTGTTTCTCCTTACAGAGTTAGGCAAACCTAACTTTGCCGCTAAAAAAAGACTCCAATTTCCGCCTGGAGCCATGACAGTCCGCCCGTTCACCTCTGGAATCGCGCCATGTGCACGGCGCGATTCCAGATTTCTCTCGCGAGCCACCCTGCTCTCCCTCGGTTCGTGCCCTAATTAGGTGGCCCTAACTTTTATGCCTCGCTCGGGCGTTTGTCAAGAGGCAATCGTTGACAGGAGGACTCCCGTCGGCATATAAGTTAGGGTGCCCTAAAAGGGTCCTTATGAAACCGAAGGATCGGCGGCCAGGCAAAGCGAAGAGAACAGAAGAGGGTAGACTTTCTCCGAGCCTGGAAATGTATCTGAAAACCATAGCCTCGCTCGAAGGTGACGCCGGCGTGGGCGCGCGAGTCAAAGCAATTTCTGAAACCTTAGGGGTCAGAATGCCCAGTGTCACAGAGGCGATTCTTTCTCTGAAAGAGAAGGGATTGGTGAGACACAGCGCATACGGGGAGGTCGGCCTTTCGAAGAAAGGCCGGGCGATCGCGGACGACCTGCTCGAGCGCTACGCGGTGACCGAGAGCTTCCTGTCCGAGGTACTCGGAATCGACAGGAAGATCACGCCGATCGAGGCTTGCCGAATCGAGCACGACCTGGAATTGGACACCGTCCGACGCTTGAAAGCGCTAATGCATTTTCTTAAGCGGTGTCCGATGGATGTCGACGACGTCCTTGAACATTTTCAGCAATTCCTCAAGTGGAGGGAGGCGGGGCAGAAGTGTCCTCACTGCGAACGAGCTGGAGATTGTCCCGAACCTCAAGGATAGTTCTTCCGCCGCCTCTCGCGGGTGTTGAAAAAGTCGTTCGGCTCCGTAGGAGCCGGATGTTTATAGACTCCCGGCCTTACCGCCTCAGGCGCCCTGTAGGAGCGCGATGTTATTGAGACTTCAGCACATCGCGCCCCTACAGGGCGCACTATGCGGCCTTGTCGATTCTATAAACATGGCTCCTAATGGAGCCGAATACACAGATAAGTGAACATTTTCGACACCCTCCTCTCGCGCGCGGCTCGGTTTGCAGCCTACTCGGGCTCGGGGAGCGCTTTCTCGTCCGATTCAACAGTGCCCCGGCGCTGGAGCAAGCGGGCGACCACCCAGCAGGAAAGGGCCCAAACAATTCCACCGGTCCAACCTGCCAGCACGTCCGTCGGATAGTGGACCCCTAAATAGACGCGGCTGATGCCGATGAAGAAGGTCATCATGACTGCGACAAGGAGGATGTACAGCTTGAGGCGTTTTCGGGAGAGGGCAGCGGCGAGAAGGATACCCAAAGTCAAGTAGACGACCGCAGAGAGGAAGGCGTGGCCGCTGGGGAAACTGGCGGTCGAGACGACCGTGAGATGCGGAACGACCGAGGGACGGGGACGGCCTATCAGGTTTTTCAGGCCAAAACTCAGGAGTACACCCCCGCCCACGGATATCAGGACTAGCACCAACATTGCCCGCTTCCCGTCGAGCCAGAGAAAGCCAGCCACGGCCAGAATGAACAGGGTAAGTGGGGCTGTTCCTCCGAGTGCGGTGATTTCTGCCGCTGTTTGCTCCAGCCAGACCGGCCCAACTGGGTTTCTGGAGTCACCCGACTCCCGTAACGCGACTAAGACGCGATCATCCAGGCTTTGGGTTTCGGCCTCGAGGACCTCCTCTGTGACTCCCACGAATGCCCAAATCCCGAGGACAATCACAAGGAGGCAGAGCAAAACAACCGGTTCGGCCGAGAGCAGCCGAGTGGTTGCTTTGAGAATCCATGCGCGCAGGATGTTCACGATGATTTGCTCTCCGTTCTTGAAGCCGCCATGCTCGCTTCTTTTGAGCGGGAGCGCAACCCCGAATCATCGGAATCTTGGTTACTCGTATCTCAGGGACCAAGGAGAAACGTCACACTTGGACGTGGACCAAAGCCGCGGCGGATAATATGGACGTTCGATAGTTTTGATGCTCGAGGACAACGATGAGGAGACAGCTTGTTTCTACACTGGCCCTCTGCTTCGCTGTGTCTGTCTGGGCGCAAGACAGTCCGAAGCCCAGCGCGCAAGAGATGCACCGGCTCCATCAGAACTCACAGGCCTACATCGCGTTTCTCGAGGATCCCAAGAGGGATGAGTACCAGAAACCCCATGAAGTGATCATGGCGCTCGATCTGAAGGAAGGCGAGCGGATTGCCGATATTGGCGCCGGCTCCGGGTACTTCGCCTTTCGCCTGGCGAGACACGTCGGAGAGACGGGCCGAGTTTATGCAGTCGACGTCAGCCCGGACATGATTATCCACATGAACCGGGCGATCCGTGATATGGGTGTGGAGAACGTGACCACGGTTCTCGCTCCGCCTGACGATCCGCTTTTGACCAACCGTTCGATCGATCGCTTCTTCATCTGCGACACGTGGCATCACATCGAGAACCAAACGAAATACCTGGACTTCATGAAGAAGATGCTCAAGCCGACGGGACAGGTCGTCATGATCGACTTCCAAAAGCGAGAGTTGCCGGTGGGCCCGCCTCCCGAGATGAAGATCGCGAGAGAAGACTTAATCGCCCAGATGCGGGCTAACGGATTGGAGCTCCTGAAGGAACACACCTTTCTCCCGTACCAGTACTTCCTTGTCTTCATCCGAGCCGCGGGTGCTTCCGAGTAGGGCCGATGCCCGACCAGTCTGCTGCCTACTCCGATGTTCTTCAGGCGCCTGCTTCACCTCAGTCTTTTTGGCATCGGTCACGCCGTCTCTGGTTATCAACGGAGACCCGAACTCCATGTCCGATATCACGCTCGGGCCCTTCAGGCGCAACGTGACCTCCACCGTGTCTGCCGGTTGATTTACTCCGCTCAACCAGGCTCGACGAGACTGTTCGCCGTATACGGTCTGCTTGACCATCATTCCTCATTCGTTACTCCATCGCGTATTTCTGATTAGGACCTGCGATTTGGCGGTGAGTCACCACAATCCGGCTCGTAATAGGAGCTCTTACCTCTGCGACCTGTCTTGAGAACGAGCAACTGATTCGCCGGGGCTAGCGGCACCAGGGCCCGTTCGGGAAGCCGGACCGACTACCGACGAGCGGACACGGACCATCAGCGGCTATCCGTGTCTTCGGTGGATGAGACGCAGTTCCGTTGTGGCCGGGCTGAGGCGGCGTTGGTTTTGACCTGGGACCGGCGGCGCGGTTCCCGGCTGGGGCTCCTGTCATCCAGGCGGTGGCCTGCGCAACCTGGTCCGTAGAGGGTGGTTGGATCATAACGAAGTGGGGACGCCAGGCATCGGGAGGATGCGTGAACTTGTCCTGGTTCTTCATGATGAACCCAAGCGCCTGGGCTAAGGTATCGGAGTGGTAGCGATTGTTGAAGAGCATTCCTGCGGGATGGGTCGTGGATTCGCCCGACCAGTAATCGCACACCCGATCCTGGTAACCCTGGGATCGGAGTGTCCAAACGGTCAAGGAATCAACCGGGATTCCCCGTTTAGATTCATATTCAACTCGCGCTGACAGTAGCCGGTCACCTGCGCCCAGGTCATTCCAGGCTAGAGTCACAGCGAATTCCAATGCTTTGTCAAATTCCATGGTGTATCCGCCTGAGCTCGGCTCTTTTCGTCTGCCGCCACGTGGGACGCGGCGGTCAAGGACGAAAGTTAGCTTTGTTCCCCGGCCTGGCTTTGTCCTGTGCCAGGCGGTTCTCATCGTCCAGCTTTTTCTGGCGTTGGACCTCTCGTTCCGGCGCCTCCTTTTCGTCCAGCCGCATTGCCTCAATAATCGCCTTCTGGGCGAGGGCGTTGAGCCGCTTGGAAAAAGCCGCTATTCCATAGGCCGAATTGTAGGACACACGGAAAAGGTTGAACGAGTACTGTGAGTCTTCCCAACGTGCAATCACCTTTTCGCTGTTGTTGTAAACGCGCGACGAAGAAAAGAGCACAATGTCTCCCGCCGGCCTCGTCGGTGTTCCGTAGAGGGTTGATATCGCTTCGACCATGTCCTGATCGGTTAGCCCGCGGGTCCTCTCCTGATCATAAGTGACGAGCACTCGGAAAAGCTCGCCGTTGTAAAAACTGAAGAGAACTTCCCGGGCCGGGTCCGTTTCCTTGGAAGAAACGTAAGCGCGCTGCGGCCGCCACTCCAGTTCCTGAATAACCGCCGGACGCTCATGAACAATCTTCACGTCCGAAGACTTGACCTCGGCCCGCTTTGCCACCTCCGCCAGGGTCATTCCGAACTGAAAGTCACGATAAACGGAGAGATCCTGGGCGATCAGGGGCGCCAGAAGCAGAGCCCAAACCACTGATGTCACGACTGTGCGAGTACTAACCATAAGTCTCCTTTAGGAAGGGATACGTCTCTTCACTTTGCCTGAAAGATGGCCCGGTACATGGCCAAAAAAGTCGCGGCGCCTGCTACTGCGACAAAAAGGGCCCCAAAAACTGAAAGCCGCCGGTCCTGGGGCGCTCAGCGCCTGGAACGCGTACCCTCCGAAAATCGCACCCGCAATTCCGATCATGATGTCGAGAGCCCGGCCTTCACTTGTCTTGTTAATAGTCTTGCTGGCGACAAAGGCAGTGAGAAAACCGAGCACAATCCAGGCTAATAGCGACAATTAAGTTCTCCTTGATAGCTGTTAAGGCCTGAGGCGGCCGGAGGAGATCCTACCAACGCGAGGGCCGGCGGGGATGAGCCAGACAACCCCTAGACAGACCGATCAGGCTCTTTCGTTGTTGTCCAAGAGTCCCATTGTAGCGAGGAGAGATAGGCAGGTCAGTTCAGTTTTGCTCACCTTCCTGGTCAAAACTGCTCAGTTGTCTGAACCACGCTTACGGGGTGCGTTCTCTACGACGACGATACCGGTCTCGGTAACGTAATGACCTTGCCGATCCCGGTTGAGATCGTACCCGATGGTCTCCGCCTCCGGCACGGCAACCTCTTCATCCAGTATGGCCCTGCGAACTCTGGCTTTGGGTCCGACGACGCAGTTATCAAGAAGTATCGAGTCTTCTATCAGTGCGTCGCTGCCCACGCGGACATTCCTTCCCAGTACGGAGTTTCGGACGGTCGCGCCGGTCAGGATACATCCGCCCGAGACCAGTGAACTGACGGCCTGACCCGCCCGGCCCTCATTATCGCAAGTGAACTTTGCACAGGGGTCGCCGTAGCTGGCCGTTCGGATGGGCCACCGCTGGTTGTAAAGGTTGAGCGCCGGAAGAGGACTGCACAGGTCCATCTGTGCTTCATAGTAGGCTTGCAGCGTGCCTACGTCCCGCCAGTACACCGCGCACCCGCCGGGCTCCGCGGGGATGCGGTTGGTTTGGAAATCATATGCATACACCCGACAGTGCTTTAAGAGAGAAGGTAGGATATCTCGACCAAAGTCGCGAGTGCTGATTTCCCTTTCGGAGTCCGTGCGAAGCGCATGGAGCAGGGTCCGCGCCGAGAAGAGATAGTTGCCCATTGACGCATAGACCCGATTGGGCTCGCCTGGCATTCTCGGAGCGTCAGCCTGCTTTTCATGAAACCCCAGAATCGCGGCATCCGCGTCGGTCTCAACCACGCCAAACTCCGACGCCAGGTTCGCCCGCATGGGAATGGCAGCCACCGTAACCTCTGCACCTTTCTGCTCGTGAAACTGGAGCATCTGGTCGATGTCCATCCGGTAAACGTGGTCGGCCCCGAAGATGGCGACGACACGGTCGTCTGCCTCATCGATCAGGTTCAGATTCTGATAGACGGCGTCGGCGGTGCCTTCGTACCAGGTTCCGTCGGGCGAGCGCTTTTGGGCGGGGACCGGGATAATGAACTGGTCGTTTAGTATGTTGGCGAACTGCCATCCGTGCCGCAGGTGTCGCAACAGGGATTGGCTGTTGAACTGGACCAAAACGTAGATCGAATGGATGCCTGAATTGATCAGGTTGCTCAGCACGAAATCAATGATTCGGTACTTGCCGCCGAATGATATGGCCGGTTTGGCGCGGTTCCGCGTCAGTGGGAGCAGGCGACTTCCCATGCCCCCGGCGAGGACGAAGGCGATGATCTTGTGTTGCATGTGGATAGACGTGCTGATTCGCGAGCGCGCCTTTGGGATGCGGCCGGCGCGTCACATCCGCTTTTTTGTCCTGGTCGCTCGGATCGCCAGATGGGTCAGCATTTCTTTGTCGGTAAGCGCTCGCTTCCAGACGACTTCACCC
>Ga0105091_10000289_pt1 | contig 20604 bp, 13 predicted proteins | sample PPLLak1March2015_FD_87022 | JGI IMG/M metagenome (GOLD analysis project Ga0105091, IMG submission 87022) | Freshwater sediment microbial communities from Prairie Pothole Lake near Jamestown, North Dakota, USA - PPLs Lake P7 Core (1) Depth... | ecosystem: Environmental > Aquatic > Freshwater >... | reverse complement strand
GGTGGCATCCTGAAAGACCGCGAACGAACTGTTGATCCCCGAGCCGGCCAGGAAATTGGTGCGCACGCTCGCCCCGGAACCTTTCGGCGCGACCAGGATCACATCGACGTAATCCGGAGGTACGACGCCGGTCTGCTCTTTGTAGACGATCGAAAAGCCGTGCGAGAAGTAGAGCGCATCGCCCTTCTTGAGATTCGCCTTCACCTTCGGCCAGAGGATCTTTTGGGCCGCGTCCGAAACCAGGTATTGAATGACCGTTCCGCGCTGGACGGCTTCCTCGATCGTGAAAAGCGTCTTGCCGGGAACCCAGCCATCCTTGACCGCCTTATCCCAATAGAACTTGTCTTCCTTGGCCTGGCCGATGATGACGTTGATCCCGTTGTCCTTCATGTTCAATGCCTGGGCCGGCCCCTGCACGCCGTAGCCCAGCACCGCCACCGTCTCGTTGCGCAGCACCTGCTTGGCCTTGCTGAGCGGGAACTCGTCGCGCATCACCACCTGTTCGACGACGCCGCCGAAATTGATCTTTGCCATGATGACTTCTCCTTTTCGATGATTGTGATCCCCGCCTGTGCGGGGAATGGATTTTCGGATTGCGTTCCGTCAGAACGGCCTGGCTTCCACGCCGGGCGTATGCCGGACGCCGGTCGCCCCTCCGCGCAGCATGGCGACCTGGCCGGCGCGCACCATCTCGAGGATGCCGAACGGGCGCAGCAGCTCGTTCAGGCTTTCGATCTTGTCCTCGGTGCCGGTGATCTCGATAATCAGCGAGTCAGGAGCCACGTCCACAACCCGCGCGCGGAAGATCTCCGCCAACGCCGTGATTTCCGCCCGCTGGCTGGGCTGGGCCTTGACCTTGATCAGCGCCAGATCCCGGGCGATGGCCGGCTGTCCGGTGACGTCCTGGACGTCGATGATGTTGACCAGCTTGACCAGGTTGGCCTCGATCCGGGCCGTCTCGACCGGTTCGCCCTCGATGACGATCGTCATGCGGGAGATTTCCGGATTGTCGGTGCGGCCGACGGCCAGGCTTTCGATGTTGAAGTTGCGGCGGCGGAAGAGCGACGCCACCCGGTTCAATACGCCGGGCCGGTTTTCCACCAGTGCGATCAGGGTATGCTGCATCGTGGCCTCCCTATTCCTTTTCTTCCGGAGACGGCCGGCGGATCATCTGGTGCAGGTCCGCGCCGGTCGGCACCATCGGGTACACGGCTTCCTCCTGCTCGACATGGAAATCGAGCAGAACCGGTCCGGGCGTCTTGCGCGCGAATTCGACCGCGGAATGGATTTCGCCGGATGTCATGACCTTGCGGGTCGGGATGCCGTGGGCCTCGGCGATTTTGCCGAAATCCGGATTCTTAAGATGGACCGCGGAGTAGCGCTTTTCGAAGAAGAACTCCTGCCATTGGCGGACCATTCCCAGGAAGTGGTTGTTCATGATCGCGATCTTGATGTCGATGTTTTCCTGGACCGCGGTCGAGAGTTCCGCCTGGGTCATCTGGAAGCCGCCGTCGCCGACGATCGCCCACACTTCGCGGTCGGGCTTGGCGAACTTGGCGCCGATCGCGGCCGGAAGGCCGAAGCCCATGCTGCCGGCGCCGCCGGAGGTGATGAAGCTGTAGGGCTTCTCGGGCTGGTAGTATTGCGCCGTCCACATCTGGTGCTGGCCAACGTCGGTCACCATCAGCGCTTCGCCCTTGGTGACCTTCCAGATGTCGCTGATGATCTGCGGCACGTGCAGCTTGCCGTTTGTCCCCGGCTGCCCCAGGATGTCGCGCTGGTCGGTTTCCTTCCGCCATTCGGTGATCTGGCTCAGCCAGTCGTCGTGACGGGCGTTGGGGATCAGCGGGTCGAGATCCGCCATCACCGTTTTGACATCGCCCACCAGCGCGACGTCCGCGATGACGATTTTGTTGATTTCGGTCGGATCGATCTCGACGTGGATCTTGGCTGCCATGGGTGCATACGTCTTCAGATTGCCGGTCACCCGGTCGTCGAAGCGCATTCCGAGGGCGATGATCAGGTCGGATTGCTGGATCGCCAGGTTGCAAAAGGCTTCGCCGTGCATGCCCATCATTCCGAGCGAAAGCGGATGCGAGGACGGGATCGCGCCGAGGCTGAGGAGCGTCATCGCCACGGGAGTGTTGGTCCGTTCGGCGAACTTTTGCACTTCTTTGGCCGCTCCGGAGATCTCCACGCCGTGCCCGGCAAAGATCACCGGTCTCTTCGCGGCGCGGATGAGTTCCGCCGCGCGTTCCAATTTTTCGGCGGCCGCGTGCAGCGGCGGGTGGTATCCCAGCAGGCGGACCTCCGGCGGATCGATTTTCTCGGTTTTCGCGATTTGGGCATCCTTGCAAAAATCGATCAGCACCGGCCCCGGCCGCCCGCTGCGGGCGATGTAGAACGCCTCATGGACCGTCTGCGCCACCTCGTCCGGCGAAGTGATCAGGAAGTTATGCTTGGTGATCGGCAGGCTGATGCCGGTCATATCGACTTCCTGGAATGCGTCGGATCCGAGCAGGTTGCTGGCCACCTGGCCGGTGATGAACACTACCGGCGAGGAATCCATGGACGCGATGTGGATGCCGGTGACCAGGTTGGTCGCGCCCGGGCCCGAGGTGGCGATCGCCACCCCGACCTTGCCGGAGGCGCGCGCATACCCGTCGGCCATCATCGCCGCGCCCTGTTCGTGGCGGACGAGGACAAAATGCAATTTGGGGTAGTTGAGCATGGCGTCAAACGCCGGGATGACCGCCCCCCCCGGAAGGCCGAACAGCACATCCACGCCTTCCCGGATTATGGATTCCCACAATACTTCGGCACCTGTCTTTTTCATCTCTTCTCCTTACTCTTTCAGAACAGCGCCCTGGCTGGCGCCGGCGACAAATTTGGCGTATCGCCGCAGCCAGCGGCTTTCGGCGCGGGATTGGAACGGAGGCAGCGCGGCGATCCGGGCGCGTAGCTCTTCATCGCTCAGGCGGACATTCAGCGTCCGCCGGTCGATGTCGATTTCGATCACATCGCCGGGCCGGAGAGCGGCGATAGGGCCATGGGCGGCCGCTTCCGGCGCCACGTGGCCGATGCAGGCGCCGCGCGTTCCGCCGGAGAACCGTCCGTCGGTGATGAGCGCGACGCTATCGCCCAGGCCCATGCCCACGATGGCCGAGGTGGGTGAGAGCATCTCCACCATCCCGGGTCCGCCGCGCGGCCCTTCATACCGGATGACGACAACCTCCCCGGGTTTAACTTCCCCGGCGAGAATGCCGGTTAACGCCTCCTCCTGGCTGTCATAGATCCGGGCCGGGCCGGCATGCTTGCGCATCGCCTGCGATACGCCCGCGGCCTTGATCACGGAACCTTCCGGCGCCAGGTTGCCGAACAGGATCGCGAGTCCGCCGGTCGCAGAATGCGGATTGTCCACCGGGCGGATCACTTCCTTGTTTTTCACGGATGCGGTCTTGAGATTCTGCCGCAGCGACTTGCCGGTCACGGTCGGCCGGTCCAGATGCAGCAGGGAATCATCCTTCCGCGCGATTTCATGCAGAAGGGCCGGCACACCGCCCGCCTTGTGAAGATCTTCAATGTGCCACGGACCGGAAGGGCTGATCTTGGTCAGATGCGGGATCTTCTCCGCCAATTGGTTGATCCGTTCGATGGGGTAATCAATCCCCGCCTCATCGCAGAAGGCCAGCGTATGCAGGACGGTGTTGGTGCTTCCGCCCATCGCCATATCCAGTGCGAAGGCATCCTCGACCGCCTCCTCCGTCAGCAAATCCCGCGGCAGGACGTTCTGCTTGACCAGTTTCATGATCTGGGAGCCGGCTTTTTCCACCAGCGCGTTGCGTTCGGCGGATTTCGCCAGCGCCGTTCCGTTGTAGGGCAGCGCCAGCCCGAATACTTCGAGCAGGCAGTTCATCGAATTGGCTGTGAAGAGTCCGGCGCAGGAGCCGCACGACGGGCAGGCGTAACGTTCGATGATCTTTAGCCGCTGCCCGCTGATCGTTCCGGCGCGAAACGATCCGACTCCTTCGAACACGGAGACCAGGTCGATCACTTTTCCGTCGGGATCCTTGCCCGCGCGCATCGGTCCGCCGGATACGAAAATCGCCGGGATGTTGACCCGCAGGGCGGCCATCACCATTCCCGGTACGATCTTGTCGCAATTGGGGATGCACACCATCCCGTCGAAGGGATGCGCCATGATCATCGTTTCGACACAGTCGGCGATCAGCTCGCGCGAGGCCAGGCTGTATTTCATCCCGGCGTGGCCCATCGCAAGCCCGTCGTCCACGGCAATGGTGTTGAATTCGAAGGGCACTCCTCCCGCCGCGCGGATGGCTTCCTTCACCCGCCGGCCGAACGACTGCAGATGCACATGCCCCGGGACGATATCAGTATAGGAATTAACAACCGCAATGAAGGGTTTGTTGAAATCGGCCTCCTTGACACCCACGGCTCGCAACAATGCCCGGTGCGGAGCCTTTTCGTATCCCTTTTTCATCACGTCGGATCGCATAGTTTCACCTTCCTCCCGGAGGGTCTAAAAAAAAGGGCTGCCTTGTCTGGCAGCCCCGGTTCGTTTCTCTTCTCTTTTTGCTTCCTGTTGGTTACGATTCCGCTCCAAGGGCTGCCCGTGCGTGAGTATGGCTCTCGCCAAGGACGAGAACCAAGATCGCAATTACGACAACCAGGAGAATATTCGACATTTGATGCTTTTCTCTCTTGTGGCAATTCTAACTCATTATAAAAATGCTGTCTATTAGCATGATTCATAATATTTACCCAATAATGTTGTACAATATGCACAATAAAAGGAGAAAATGGTCACTATTTTGGATGATTTTAGTCCATTTATTAGGTGAAATAATGCCCTTCAACTCGCCCCTCCCGCTTCATACGTTGCTTGACCTGCTCCCTTTGAATTCATTTGAGTGGATCTCCGGAGAAGAGGCCGCGCCCGCGACGCTCATCTCCTGGATCGCGTTCGGCGTCGCCACGGCGAAACCCGGCGATCTGCTGCTCCTGCCCGGCGGTGAATTGGATAACACCCAACTGGAAACCGCGTTGCATGGGGAGGCGTCCGCGATCGGGATCATCGGCAGTAATGCGATCGACCGGATGCCGCCCGCCGGCAAACCGGTGATATTGTTTCCGGCCGATCCAAACCGTGAGCAGGATGCCGAAGCGCAGTCCCGCGAAATCCATCAACTCCTGCTGCGCGCTTTGATGGCCCAAAAATCGATCCTGCTCGAACGCGGCGCCAACATTCAAACCCGGCTGACCCAGATCGCCGCCCGCGGCGAAGGGCTGGCCGGCCTGGCAGCCGCGATGCGCGAGATGACCCAGCACGGGATCCTCGTCCAGGACAAGCGACTCACGCCGCTCGCCTCCAGTCCGAGCACGGACCTGCGTTCGGTCTGGAGCGATCTGCTCGCGCAGCTGGCCGAACTATCGACCCTCCCCGAAATTCTCCGCGACCGCCGCCAGGCGGGGGAAGCCCCGGCCGTTTCCTCGGAGCCCCTGCCCGGCGGGCTGGAACGCATGATCGCTCCGATCGTCGTCGGCGATGTCGCCCGCGGCTATCTGACGGCGGTTGGGATGCTGGGCGGCCTGGATCAGACCGACCGGCTTGTCCTGGAACAGGGCGCGCTGGTTTGCGCGATCGAAATGGCGCGGGCCAAGGCGGTGCGTGAAACTGAAAAACGCCTGCACGGCGACTTGCTCTCCGCGCTCCTGCGCCAGAATCTTTCCGCGCGCGACGCCCACCTCTGGGCGCAGAACATGGGGCTCGACCTCGAGCTGCAGCACACCGCGGTCCGTTGGGCGTGGGAAGGCGCCTCGCCGACGCTTCGCCGGCTGGAGACGCTGGTCAACGGCGAGGTCAGCCGTTCCGGATCTCCGGTGATCGTCTCCTCGCTGAGCGGTGAGGTGATTGCTTTTTGCGAAGGACCGCGTGAGACGGGCCGGCCGGCCGCGGCGATCTCGCTCGCCCAGGCGGTGATCGACCTCGCGTCCAAAGAGCATCCCGAATCGGTCGTGCGCTGCGGGATCGGAATCCCCGCGGGGGATCTCGGGGCGTGGCAGCTCTCTTTCCGGCAGGCCGGACAAGCCCTGGATATGGCGCGCCGTTTGGGCGAACGGAAGCCGCTGTACTATATGGATCTTTCCGTTTACCGGCTGCTGTTGCAGTTCGAAGACCATCCCGAGCTTAAGGCCTTTGTTCAGGAAACTCTCGGGCCAATCCTCAACCACGAAAATTCGGACGAGTTCCTGGCCACCCTCGAGGAATTCTTCACCCATCACGGAAATTTATCGCAAACCGCCGAAGCGCTTTTTATCCACCGCAATACGCTGACATACCGGATGGACCGTCTGGCGGCGGTATCGCAACTGGACCTGGAGAATCCTGATACGCGGCTGGCTGTGCAGTTGGCGCTCAATATCCGGCGGATGCTGAAAGCGGCGTAAAATCTTCTCCACGAAGAGGACGAATAAATCCTGAAGAACACGAAGGTTATAGATATAAATTTCTTCGTGTCTTTCGCGGATCACGCCGCTATCCCTTTTCCAGATTGAGGGGGCATCCCCATACTCTCCTTCCCGATAAATCATCTATCCCAGTACCTGTAATTCAAAAATATTGGCATCCGTCGAGAAAACATTATTCAATAATTCCACTTGCAGGATGGTTTTAGGCCGAATACCATGCCCAGCCAAGTATTGTGACATTTTTACAGTCTGCTTCCGCGCATTCTTTTTATGATAGCAAACGCACAAGAAATCTCCGGCTGGAATGGCGGACACGATAGAAGGATTGGAGAATTCATCCGTTTCAACAGTGTTAAATATCCTTGCGGGATAAAACCCAGCGTTTTCATCCTTTTTGAACAACATCCCGGTTTCATACGTGTTTATCAGACGAGCCTCTTCCATTATTCGGTCAAACTTGGAGAATTCAATAATCGCGTCCTCGTCGCTGTCGATATTCTCAATTTCCAGGGTAACGACATCCCGTTTTGGAATGTGTCTTTTATAAACGTTTTTTTGTGATATTGACGACATGGCATGCCGGATTGCAGTTTGCACCCCGTTCATGCCTTGGATCGTCTTTTTCAACTCGAATATTTTCCGGGCAGTAATTGCGCTTTGGGTGTTTAATAGTTCCAACAGCTCCTCCATATCCTTGTGAATCATGATATCCCGAAGATCCTTCGGACTAATATCCATAGCCCGGGCGGCTTTAATAATGTCTAGGAGGATGAATTGCTCGATGGAATAAAACCGGTACCGGTTGGTTGGATTGATGTAGCAGGGTTTCAACAACCCGATTTTTTCGTAAAAACGCAACGCTTTTACGGTTATCCCCTTAATGGATGAAATTTCACCGATCGAGAACAGTTTTTTATGCATACTTGACTCTCCCCTAAGGGTATAGTTTACACTAATTTATTACTGAAGGAAAAAGCTGCTGGTGCTAATAGCTAATTTCCTTTTTTTTGGATATTTATTTTGGAAGTGATAAAAAGGAGAAAAGGATTATGAAATCGCAAGGAAGTTCAGCCATGAGCGCAAATCCCGAATTGACGGCGTTAAAAAGCAATGGGATAAAAGCCCTACAAATACTGCTTTTCTCTATTCCCGTGATATACATTGGGATTATTCTGACAGTGTTTGTTCATGAAGTGTTCGGACATGGACTGACGGCCCTCTTCCTGGGTGGTCAATTCAATAGCTTCAGTATATTTCTGGATGGGATGGGGTACGCTAATATTGATGTGTCCAATCTGTCTGATTCAAAAATAATCCTCGTGCTTCTCTCGGGTGCTGTTTTTACCACGTTATTTTCCGTTCTCTTTTTGATCCTTGGTTTGGTGTTCAGAAAAAAGACCTTTGTATCGGCAGCTTTCCTATATTTCGCATTTGCCAGCCTGTTGGATGGCGTGCCGTATTATTTATGGGATGCAATCTTCCTTGGTGGAGTGGGTGATTATTCACATATTTGGACGCTGTATCCCAATTTCGCCGGAAGAATTACATTGATCATCCTCTGCGGTTCCCTGCTGTTTTCGGGAATCGCCTTCTTCAACTTCCTGTTATTGAAAAACTGGGGTGGTTGGATGGCAGAGGTCAAACCGTTGACCACGAAATGGAAAATCGTTTTGTGTCTGATAATTTTCTCATTGCAGGTTATGGGATGGCTGTCGTTCGATTGGAATCAGCTTATTCCGGGAATTGGCCTCCTGCCAAGCACAGCGGCGATAGTATTAACCCTCTTTTTCCTTATTTTCCTGTCAATCGTTCAAAAAATAGATGAAAATCTGCCGCCCCGGCAAAAGGCATCGCATTCGGAAAGGGCTATTGCCCTTGCATGGATTTTTTGCATCGCATTAGCGATCACGATAATGGTGTGGTTTCAGAACGGGGTAACCATCTAGAAACCGGCGGGGATGTTTTTATGAAAATAAGGAGGCTTTCTCATATCAAACAATTCCGGGTGGAGATTGGGTTTCGCATCTCCGCCCGCAAGTCCCGCGAGCGGATGTCAGTCGGCATGCTCGACCACGGCGTGTATTCTCTTTGGCTTTCAGAATAGGAAACTTCGCCAGCGTGATCCAACACATTATCGATAATCCCGGACAGCCGTCAGGTCCGCGCCTCGCTCACTAACACGGATTATCCTGAATCCGCCAAGCCGACTCCTGCAAGTCACATCCATTTCTTCGACAAGCTTATAATTACCGCATCTTGCTCTTCGTTCGATCGTATGGCTTGAGCGCGGAAAAACCGGAGGACCGTCGTGCAAATTCGTACCGTTCAATCCCAAAAGGACCTCGCCGACTTCATCGAACTTCCGTACCGCCTGTACCGCCGGGATCCCGTCTGGGTGCCTCCGCTCCGAAGCGATCAATGGAATCAGTTCGACCCCAAGCGCAACCCGATGCTCGACCATTGCGAGTATGCCCTGTTCCTTCTGCAGGAAGGGTCCGAGGTCGTCGGACGGATCTCCGCGTTTATCGACCGTTTGGCGATTGACTGGTGGAAGGAACCGATCGGCCTGTTCGGATCGTTCGAATGCATCGCCGATGAATCGGCCGCCCAATTGTTGCTGGGCGCCGCGCAGGAGTGGCTCGCCGCGCGCGGGATGAAAGCGATGCGCGGTCCATGGTCCTTCGCATCGCAGGAATGGGGATTGGTCGCGGATGGATTTACCCCCTCCCCCGTTATCATGGCGCCGTACAATCCGCCTGCGTACAATAAATATATGACCCGTTTCGGGCTGTCAAAAGTGAAGGATCTGCTAGTCTATTACATTAACTCGAAGGAAGGTTATAAAATCCCCGAAAAATACCTTCGCTTAACCACCCGGATTCAGGATCGGCTGAAAGTAACCGTCCGTTCGGCGGATATGCGAAACCTGGAAAAGGAAGTTGCGACATTCGTCCGTCTAGCAAATAAATCGATCGCCAACAATTGGGGCTTCTATCCGATTACCGAGGCTGAAGGGAAGGCGATCGCCCACGATATGAAACCGATACTCGACCCCAGGCTCGTTCTATTCGCCGAGGATTCAAAAGGGGAGGCAATCGGTTTTGCCATGGCGCTTCCGGACGTAAATACGCTCTTAAAGGGGTTGAACGGGCGTTTGCTTCCCTTCGGGTGGATAAAATTATTATTCGGCTTGCCGCGCATCCGGGAGTACCGGATGTGGGCGCTCGGCGTGGTCCCCGAATATCAGGGCAAAGCGGTGGATGCCCTCATGTACCGGAAATTATATGAGATCCTCGCCCGCCGTGATGTGCGGATGGAGATTAATTACGTCCTCGAAGATAATTACCCGATGAACAACGCGATCGATAACCTCGGAGCCAAATACCTTCGCCGGTACCGGGTGTACCAGAAGACGATTTGAGCCCTGAATTTTATTATCGTAAAGGAGTCACGATGCCCGAACAGAAATCTCCTCCGCCGCTGCAGAATGCAACGCTATGCCAGATCGGATTTGTCACACGGGATGCCGGCCGGATGGCGCGCAAGCTAACGGAAATCACCGGCATACCTGCGCCGGAACCGATCCTAACCGACGGTTTCGAAAAAGCCCGCACCCTTTACCGCGGAAATCCCTCACAGGCGACCGCCAAGCTGATTTTCTTCAATCTGGGCCAGGTGGCGCTAGAAATCATCGAGCCGATCGGAGGCCCCAGCACATGGCGCGAGTTCCTCGAGAAGCACGGCGAGGGCGTGCACCATATTGCGTTCACGGTTAAATCCACCAAGACGGCGGCCGGGGAACTCTCCGGCTTCGGCATTCCTCCGGTCCAGAGCGGCGTTTTCGAGGGCGGCAGCTACGTCTATTGTGATTCCGAAAAGGATTTGGGAGTCATCCTCGAGCTTCTGGATTCCACAACCGGATGATTTTTACTCCCTCATGAAGACAGAAATCGATAAACCTTAACGCAAAGACGCAGAGACGCAAGATAAATTATTCTTGATCTTTCTTTGCGCCTTTGCGTTAAGGCTCTTGAATATGTTGGTAATAGATTACAAGTGCATTGATTTTTCTACTTCCATCGCTTCCAAAAACAACGACTCATACTCCTCGACATTCGAGCACAGCACCAGCCGCGTGCGCAGCTTTCCGACGCTGGTTAAATGGTGGACGTACCGCACGGCATGCTTGCGGAAGATGAGGCAGCCGAATCTTGGGCCGTACAGTTCGACCATCATTCCAAGGTGGCGGCGGGCCATGGCGATGCTTTCCGAAAGCGGGACGCTTTCCTTTTCGCGCCGCGAGAAAATCCACGGGTGGCCGATAGCCGCGCGGCCGATCATCACTCCGTCGCACTGCGTCTCGCGTTTCATCGCATCGATGTCGGCCACAGCGTGCACACCGCCGTTACCAAGGATCGGGATCCGCGCCCGTGATTTTATCTCCGCGATCGCGGACCAGTCCGCCGGACCGGACAGCCCCTGTTCCTTGGTCCGCGCATGCACGGCGATCAGTGCGCATCCGTTGTCTTCCAGGGCTCCGGCGACCGCGAGGTAATTTCGAGTGCGGTCATCCCACCCCAGACGTATCTTGGCGGTGACCGGGATGCGCAGGGCGGCCGAGAGGGCTGCAAACAGCCTCCCCAGCCGCGCCGGATCTTTAAGCATTCCCGCCCCCGCCCCGCGTTCGGCGATTTTGCGGATCGCGCACCCGAGGTTGATGTCGATGATGTCCGGCCCCAAATCCTGCAGGGCGCGCGCGGTTTCCACCAGACGTTCGTCCACATGCCCGTAGATCTGGAACGCCACCGGACGCTCCATTTCCGAAAATTTCAGCTTGAGTTTGACCGCGTCTTGCGCGTGGCGGGAATGGGAGATTTCGTCGACGTTGACGAACTCGGTATACGACATGGCCGCTCCGAGTTCGCGGCAGATCACCCGGAAAGGCCAGTCGGTGAATCCGTCCATCGGCGCGAGTATCAGGGCGCCCCGGACCGGGATTTTACCAATGGTGAAGACGGGCAGATCGATGGCGCGCTCCGACGGGGCTCAGGCCTTGTGACGGTCGATCGCCAGCAGATCGCACAGGATGGCGTAACCGGTTTCCAGCCGTCCGGCGCCGGGCCCGATCATTGTCACGTCCCCGAGCAGGCGGGTGGTGAAGGTAATCGCATTGGTGGCGCCGCGAACGGCAGCCAGCGGGTGGGTGCGCGGTATCCTTTCCGGCCGGACCCGCGCCTTTACCCCTTCCGCGGTTTTTTCAAGCGTGGCGATCAATTTCCAGACCTCGCCCCCATCCTCCGCCTCGCAGATATCTTCCCTCGTCAGGCGGGTGATGCCCACGCAGTCGACATCCTCCAAGTGGATCGGAGCCTGCATCAGGACATTGGCCAGGATGACGAGTTTTCCCGCGGCATCGTACCCCTCCACGTCGCCGGCCGGATCGGTCTCGGTGAACCCATTGGCCTGTGCTTCCGCGAGCGCTTCGGCATACGGTTTTCCGTCCTGCATCTGCGTCAGGATGTAATTGGTGGTGCCGTTGACGATCCCCTGTATTTTTATCACCCCGGCTCCGTAGAGCAATTCCTTTCCCAGACGCAGGGCGGGTGTTCCGCTCATTACGGTTCCTTCCACGCCGAGTTCCACCCCATGCCGGGCGGCGAGCTCCGCCAATTCCAGGTACTGTAACGCTACTGAGCCTTTATTGGTGGTAATCGCGTGTTTCCCGGATTCCAATGCGGCCCGGATGTGGCTGATCGCCGGCTCTCCGGTCTGCAGGTCGGTCGGGCTGAGTTCGACGACGACGTCGGATTCCGTCGCGCGGATCGTGCGGATCGAATCCCACCCGCGCTGGGGGGATTCCACGCGCTGGAGGGTTTTATCCCGTTTTGCGGCATCCAGCAGCAGGCGCGGCGAAAACCCGGCCGGATTGTAGATGCTGCCCAGGCGGATATCGCTGATGGCCGTAATCCGCACATCCACGCCGTTTCGGACGCGGAGATCCTCGCCGCGCTCGTCGAGTATTTGCGCCAATCCCTGGCCGACATTCCCGAAGCCGATAATCGCAAGACGGTAGGTTCGCATATATCTCGCTCCTCGGTTAAATTCAAAAATATTCTAACGCAAAGACGCAGAGGCGCAAAGGCGTCAATGTAGAATGTAATAATTTTCCTTTCGTCTCTGCGTCCTTGCGTCTATGCGTTGAGCCTTTTATGGTCTTTTCCGTTAATCATCCGGAAGCCCGTTCACAACCCATGATTCCCCCTTTGTGTTTATTACGATCATTTTTACTCAAGGGCGCAGAGGCGCAAAGACGTCAAAGTAGAATGTAATAATTTTCCTTGCGTATCCGCGTCCTTGCGTCTTGACGTCTTTGCATTCATGGTTTTCAACTACCCTTTGCGGATCTTCTCCCGCATGATAGATTCCCCCCTCGCGAACCTTCATACCGGAGTTTATTTATCATGATCGGCACCATCGCGCGCCTGGATAAGGTCTCTCAATATTTCGGTGCGCAGGCGATAGTGGAAACCCTCAGCTGGGAGATTTACCACGACGCGCGGATCGGCCTGATCGGCCCGAACGGCGCCGGGAAATCCACCCTGCTGCGGATACTCGCCCGCCTGATGGAGCCCGATTCCGGAGGCGTTCACATCGCCCGCGGCATCCGGACCGGGTATCTGCCCCAGGAAGTGACCTTCGACCTCGATCGAACGGTCATTGAGGAAGCCCGTGATTCCTCCCCCACCCTGGCAAGCCTGGAATTGGAATTGGACCGCGTCTCCGCGCAGATGGGCGATCCCGATTATTACGCCGACCCTAAAAAGCTGGAACGCCTCTCCGTCCGCCACGAAAAGCTGCTTGAGGAATTCGAAGATAAAGGCGGATTAAATTTCGAGAGCCGCGTGCGCTCCACCCTGCGCGGGCTTGGTTTCGGCGAGGAGGATTTTCGGCTCCCCCTCCGGGCGCTTTCCGGCGGCCAGAAGAAACTGGTCGGCCTGGCCAAATTGCTGCTCGAGCAACCGGACCTGCTGCTGCTGGACGAACCGGACAACCACCTGGATATGCACGGCAAGCGGTTCCTGGAGGAGCTCATTTCCGATTACCCGGGCGCGGTGCTGATTGTCTCCCACGACCGCTACCTGCTCGACATCGTCGCCGAAGAGATCGCGGAACTCGCGGACGCCCGGATAACCCATTACACCGGCAACTACTCGGAATACGCGTTTGAAAAGCGCCGGAAATTCCTGTTGCAGCAGCAGCAATTCAAGATTCAACAGCGGGAAATCCGCCGGATGGAATTCGCCATCCAGCGCCTGATGGGCTGGGGCGCCGGACAGAACGAGAAACTCGTCAAGCGCGGCCGATCGATGCAAAAGCGCCTCGACAAGATGGAAAAAGTGGAGAAGCCGCTCGGCGACCGAAAAGCCATCGGGCTGAACCTGAGCGCATCCCGCCGCGGGTCCAACCGCACGCTGGAGATCCGGCGCGCGGAAAAAACCTTCGACGGCAATCGCGTCCTGCGCGGTGTGGACTTCACGATCTGGAACGGAGAACGGGTGGGCATCATCGGCGCCAACGGTTCGGGCAAGACCGTTCTGCTGCGCTGCGTCCTGGGCGAGGAAACGCTGACGGCAGGCGAGATCGTGCTTGGACCGTCGAACACGCTCGGGTATTACGATCAGGAACACCAATCGCTCAACCTGGACAACACCCTGGCGAATGAGATCACCCGCCATGCGGCGCTCACCAACCGCGAACTGTACGGATTGCTGGGACGGTTTCTCTTCACCTCGGATGACGCGGAGAAGAAAGTCCGCAACCTGTCCGGCGGCGAGAAGGCGCGGGTGCAGATGGCGCGCCTGATGCTTCAGGGCGCCAACTTCCTGCTCCTGGACGAACCCACCAATCACCTGGATCTGCAATCCGCCGAACAGCTGGAAGAGGCGCTGGAGGAGTTCGACGGGACGCTGTTGATCGTCTCCCACGACCGGTATTTTCTGGATAATGTCGTCAACCGGATATTTGAGCTGGAAGAAGGCCGTATCACGGAATTCACAGGCAATTACACTCAATATCTGCAGGAGAAAGCGGAACAGGCCGAGAAGAAGTCTACCAAGATTTCAACGCGTAGAAATAATCCATAAACCTTAACGCAAAGGCGCAAAGAGGCATTTTTTCCTTTCCCCTTGTGTCTCTGCGCCCAAGCGCCTTTGCATTTATGCATTTTAGCTTTTCCCCTACCTCCCCACCCCTCTGAAATAACAAGGTTTTTCTCTTCTGGCATGCAATTTGCACATCCTTAATTCAGTCTTTCTCTGCCAGGAGGCGAAAATGATTGTCCAATACGTCACTCAACCCGATCTGCAAGTCGGCATCATCCTGATCCTCTTGGGCTCCGGTCTGGTAAGCCTGCTGGCCGGAATTTTGATCCTGATCGGCCGCGGATTCTCGAAAGAGATGCGGACCCTGGCCAGCACCTCCACCGAACTGAGCAAACGCGCCATCAATCATGACATGACGGCGCTTTCCGAAAGCGTCTCGGAGATCCTGTCCCAGATCAATCAAATGATGAAAACCGCGGCCGGAACCGGCGCTTTTCTGATTTTGACAGGAGTGGTACTCATGGCCGGCGCGTACATGCTGACGTCCGGATTGATCTGATCCTGCCGACCCTTTCTCCGCGAGGTGTCTGATGCTTACCGATATCCAAGTCTTTCAGGCTTTAGAAAACGCCCTGCCCTCCGAGACCCGCACATTGGTTGTCCGCCGTGTTCGCCGCGTGAACGGCCTGTGGTCGGCGCTGCACGAGGAAAGCTTTCTGAAGAAAGCCGCCTCGTTTGCCGGGGCCGATCCCGACCGCTGGAGTCCCGGACTGCTCGGGCTGCTGCTGGCATCGGAAACCGATTACCTGATAACCCGCTTCGGCGAAAATGGATCCTCCTCCGCAAAACCCACGGATGCCAGCCTGACCCGTGCGCAGACCGCCCTGCGGGATATCGATGGAAATGCCGCACCGGCTTTGGACCAGGCGGCGCTGGCGGCGCTCGCCCTGAGTGAGAAACTCGCGGCCACCGGCGGCACCTTGCCGGAGACTCCCAGCCTGGTTTGGAACTGCCTGTATTCGATCGGCGACGGCATGAAAGTCATTGAGCGTCTGGCGGAGAAGCTCCCCAATTCCGCATCGACCTTGCTTGAGGTCCTGCTGGCAAACGTATCCATCGATACGGCAGCCGAGTTGCTGGAACGGTACGTTCCGGCGGTGGGATTGTCGTCCGCCGCTGCGCTGTGCGAAAGCGCCGCCGCTATGGGGGAGGCGGACCTCGCCAAGCGCATCAGCTTCGCGGTAACCGAAAAGCCTGCCGCCGACTCGCGCCCCGGCAATCCCGACAAGCGGATCATGCGCGCGCGAATGCTGCGCCTGGCCGGGGATCCTTCCGCCGCCCTGCCCGAAGCCGACGCCGCCCGCAAGGACGCCAAGCGCATGCTTCTGGAAACATTGGTCGAATCCGCGCACGCCGCCGAAGCCGAACACAATTACACCAGCGCGCTTTCCTTCTGGCAGGAAGCCGGCGCCCTTTCGCCCAGTGCCGCCGGCATCCGCGCCGGGATGGCCCGCTCGCTTTCCGGTCTCGGACGGGAAGAAGAGGCGCTCGCCGCGCTCCCATCCTCGACCGAGGATCCGGACAATCTGATGCTGATTGCGCGCATCCATGCCAAGTCCGGCACGAAGGAAAAAGCGATCGAGGCTGCCCGGCAGGCCTTTGCCAAGGCGGCCGGCAATTCGAACCCGCAATTGAACCTCGAGCTGGCGGGGATCCTTGCCGATTGCGGCGACCTGCATAGTTCGGCCCAAATTCTAACGGCCGTCAGCCGTTCCTGGCCGGATCACCCGGAAGTGCTCTCGCGGCTTGCGGCCCTGCACGCGCAGCTCGGCGACTGGCATAGTTGCGCGTCCGCCGCCTCCTCGGCCTGGCATCTTCATCCGGAAGATGATCATTCGCTCCGCCTGCTGGCCCAAGCCGCGGAACATGAAAACCGGCCGAAGGAAGCCATGGATTATTACAGGCTGCTTTCCGGAAGGGCGAGCGACGATCCCGCCGTTCTCCTCGCGCTCGCTCAAACCAGCCTTGCTGCCGGTGAACCGGATCAGGCGCGGCAGGCCGCCGAACAGACGCTCGCGCTGCAGCCGGATTGCGGACAGGCGTACGCCGTCCTCGGGCTGGTCGAACTGAAAAAGGGCGAGGAAGACAAAGCATTTGCCTCGCTCCAGAAAGCGACACGTCTGGCACCGGAGTCTTCCACTCCCTGGAAGGCGCTGGCCGAAATGCACTCCGCCAAGGGCAACCGCGAAGCCGCCGCCACGACCCTGCGCGCCGGCATCGAATCCGCTTCCGACCCGGCCGAGCTGCTGCTGGCGCTCGGGCGGACTCTGTTCGACGAAGGCCGCCTGCGGGAAGCCGGGTCGACCCTCGAACGCGCGCTGGACCTGCGCCCGGAGGATACCGACATCCTGGTCGCCCTGGCAGAGACCGCGCTGGGGATGCAGAAGCCCTCGGAGGCTGAAGCGTATCTTAACCGCGCGATGGCGATTTCCCCCGCCCTGTGCCGCGCGGTAAAAACGCTGGTCACCCTGCTGAAGAAACAAGACCGCCTCGCCGATGCGCGTTCGGCGCTGGAGCGCGCGCTCGCCGCCGATCCGCAATCCCCGGATCTGCTGATTGAACAGGGCTCGCTGCTTCTGGAAATTCAACGCCGGTCGCCCGATTCCGGACCGGCGCTCGCCGCGATGGCGCTGGCTTTCCTGCGCCAGGCCGAGGAGTTGCTCGGCGGCCAGGCGGACTTCCGGCTTCAATCCCTGATCGGGTGGGCGCAGATTTTCTCCGGCCAGATTCCCGAAGCCGCCGCGCTCTTTGGCTCCCTTCTGCAGTCGCTTGAGCATTTGACGATCGATCAGAAAGCGGACGCTCACACGGGTTTGGCGGAAGCAATGCTGCGCTCCGGAGAATACCCGACCGCGATCCACAATCTGCAATCGGCAATTCAGATTTCCAGCGCCGATCCCGGCATCCGCATGCGGCTGGGAGAGGCGTATGCGGCATCCGGCCTGCATGAGGACGCGCAGGATGTCTTTCGCAAGATCCTAGCGGAAAAGATGGATCATACGCCCGCACTCTCCGGTTTGGCCGCTTCTCTGCTGGCCCTGAACCGGAGCGAGGAAGCCGTCGGGCTCCTGCGCCAGGCGTCGGAACTCGAACCCGGCAACCCCGAGCTGCCGATGCGGCTGGCGGAAATGCATATGCAATCCGGACACGGCGGCGATGCCCGGTCGGAGATGGCGCGCGCTCTGCAAACCGCCGGAGTGGGGAATACCGGGATCGCCCTGCGCGCCGGCCGCCTGCTCTTCGCGCTCAAGGAATACGCCGAAACGGCAACCGTTCTGGAAAATGCGCTGGAACAAAATCCCTCGTCCGTTCCGCTTCTGACCGATCTGGGGAAGGCGCTTCGCCAATCCGGAATGCACGCCCGGGCGTTTGAAATTTTCCGTCGGGCAAGCGAAGTGGAGCCGGATCAACCCGGTCACTTGGCCGCCGCCGCCGAGGAGCTTTGGGCTGATGGGAGAAAATCCGCCGCGCTCGCGTTCCTCAAAAAAGCGGTCCAGCTCGATGCGAAAAATTCCTCGCTTGTGCGGCGCCTGGCGTCCGGGCTTGCGGCGATGGGATTGATTCGCGAGGCACTTCCGCATTACGAGCAGGCGGTCGGGCTTGAACCCGCGGACGTCAATCTGGCCATTGAAGCCGCCAAGACAGCCTTCCGCGCCGGAGATTTTGAAAAGGCGGACCTTTGGAAGAATGCCGGAATGTCGGCTGCCTCCTCTTCCGCCGAAGGGCCGGTCCTCCAGGCGAGGATCGCCCTTGAAAAAGGCGATCTTCCCGGAGCGGTCGAGGCCAGCAACCGCGCCGTGACATCCCACCCGGCGGATGCGCGCGGATGGGCCCTGCTGGCGCAATCGCTCGCGCTGCAATCCGGGGAAAACGCCCGGGAAGGCCGGCCGGCCGAAGGGTCGGAAATCGCAGCCGAATCCGCCCTCGCCAAAGCCGTCGAGCTTTGCGCGGAATCCAATGAAGCGCTTGGATTAACCGGGCGCGCCGCGATGCTGATGGGCCAATATGCCGCAGCGGTTTGCTGTCTGGAATCCTTATGCAGCGCCGCGGCGGACGATCCCGAAGCGCATACCCTTCTGGCCCAGGCGCTGATACTGCGGGAAGAATCCCGGCAACTCACCCGGCTTTCCGGGGCCGGCGCGCCGCTCACCGCTCCGGCAGAAGGCGATGCCGCCCGTTCGGCGCTGACCCGCGCCGCTGCGCTTGGAGCCGCCGAAGAATCTCTTCAGTCGCTTTATGCGCGCGCCGCGCTGGCCTTCGACCAGCCCGTAGCGGAAGCGATTTCCGACCTTGAGCGGTTGAACCGCGAGAATGCTTCGCCCGAAGCCGCGGCGGCAGCCGCTCTGGCCTGGCTGCGCGCCGGCGATGCCGAGCGCGCCCGCAAAGCCGCCGAGCTCGCGGTTAACCTTCAACCGGAGAAGGAAGCCGGACGCACGCTGGCGGGAATTTGCGAGTGGAAAGCCGGGCGCCCGGAATCCGCTTTGGCTTCGCTGCAACAGGCAACCCGGTTCGCCCCTCGCCGAGCGCTCCCGCATGCGGTCTCGGCGGCGATCCTGGCCGAACTCGGCCGCCGCCCGGAAGCCATGGATGAAATGCTGGAAGCGGTGCGCCTCGCGCCGGATACGGCTGCTTGGCAGCACACGCTCGGGACCTGGAACGAGGACGCCGGCAACCGCTCCGCCGCCCTGCCCTGCCTGCAGCGCGCCGCCGAACTCGAACCGCAAAACGGCGAATACCAGCGCCATTTCGCGCATGCGATTCTCCGCGATGGGGATCCGCAAACTGCGCTGGCGTACTTCCACAAAGCCGCCGCGATCCTTCCGGATCCGCGCGGCGAACTGCAAGCCGAGATCGGCAAGGCGGCGATCGAATCCGGCCAGCCCGAGGAAGCTTATGAAGCCTTCCGCCTGGCGCAGGAAAAAGCCGGAACGGGGATCCCCGCCGGGTGGCAGCTGGGCAAGGCGCGCGCCGCGCTGGCGCTTGGCCGCCGCGATGAAGCCCGCACGCTCGCGAAGGGCATCCTCGGCGGCGAAGGGCATCCACCGGAAGCCCGGCTGGTTCTGGCCGAGGTGGAAGAGGCGGAAGGCCGGTTGCCGGAAGCCATCCGTCATCTCGATCACGCCGCTTCTGAAATGAGCGACCCGATCCTGCCGGCGCTTCGCCTGGCCCGCCTGTGGACGGCCACCGGGGCTGCGGTTCGTTCCTCCGCCGCGATGCAGGCGCTGCTCGAGGCGCATCCGGAAAACGATGAAGCCCATCACCGGCTGGCCGAGGCGCTCTCGGAATCCGGACGGCTCGAGGACGCGCTGCGCTCCGGCCAGAAAGCCGCCGAGCTCGCGCCCCGCAACGCCGCGCACTGGATCCTGCTGGGCCGGATTTCCCGAAAGATGGGCCAGCTGGACCAATCGTTGGCCGCCCTCACCCGCGCCCGCGAAATCGCCCCCCGGGATTTCCGGACCGCGCTGGAATGCGGCCTGACCTACGAAGCCGAACAGCGCTGGGATCTGGCGCTGGATGCCTACCGCGCCGCGCTGGGGCTGGCGCCCGAGAATGCAGAAGTGCATTACCGGATGGGCGTAGTGCATAAAAATCTGCGATCGTATGCCGACGCGGCCAGCGAGCTTCGCAGAGCCGTGCAGATCGAACCCCAGAACCTGGCCGCGCACAAGCTGCTTTCCGGCGTAATGGCCCTTAGCCTGGTGTACGGCATAACCCCACAATCCGCGGACGCGAGGTGACCTGTGGAGCGCTCACTTTTTCTAACCGCCGTTGACGCCGCACTTTCCCTGGCCTCCGCGCCCGAAAAGAATTCCTCCGGGCTGGAATACGCTAAACGCGCATGCGGGGAATGGCTTGCGCGGTGGCCCGGAGATTTCCGCGTCCGCGCCCGGCTGGCCGATGCGCACTTGCTTTCGGGAGAATACGATTCCGCATCGCCACAACTGGCGCTTGT
>Ga0105091_10000288_pt1 | contig 20621 bp, 11 predicted proteins | sample PPLLak1March2015_FD_87022 | JGI IMG/M metagenome (GOLD analysis project Ga0105091, IMG submission 87022) | Freshwater sediment microbial communities from Prairie Pothole Lake near Jamestown, North Dakota, USA - PPLs Lake P7 Core (1) Depth... | ecosystem: Environmental > Aquatic > Freshwater >... | reverse complement strand
GACGCCTGCGAGCACAAGAATGACAAGGTGACAAGGAAAGTGCGGCCGATCTCCACGCGGCGGTTGAGTGACTCGCCGTTGTGTGGCGAGTCACTCAACCGCCGCGTGGAGATCGGCCGCACTTTCCTTGTCACCTTGCCACCCCGAGGCTGAATGATCCCTTTACTCCCCGTGCTGGTGCCCCGCAGCGCCGGCCCCGCCGGCCAGTGTCGCTTTCAGTTTTGACTCGGAGTCGAGCAGGAAATTCGCGCCGGTCACCACCTGTTCCCCTGCCGAAACCCCGCTTTTGATCTCGTAAAGGTTGCGCACCTTCACTCCCACCGTGACTTCGCGTGGTTCGAACATGCCGTTCCCCTGGGCGACGAAGACGATGTTGCGTTCCCCGGTTGAGATCACCGCATCATCGGGCACGGTCACTCCGAAGCCGCGGCCGCCATGAATAAGCACATCGCCGTACATCTGCGGCTTCAGCGTCCCCTGCGGGTTGGCTAGCTCGATGCGGGCCTTGACCGTTCGGGTTTTCTCGTCAAGCGTGGGATTGATATAGGTGACGCGACCCGAAAACTTCTTGCCCGGCTGGTACGGCAGAAGCATTTCCGCACGCTGGCCGACTTTGACGAAGGGCAGGTTCACCTCGTACACATCGGCCATCACCCAGACCGCGGAAAGGTCAACTATGTCGTACAGCGTGTCACCCGGCATTACGCGCAGTCCTTCGACTGCCATTTTGGCCATCACAAACCCGGTCACCATCGAGTGAATCGTCACCGCTCGTATCGGCTCCCGCGTCTTCTCCAACCGCCTGATCTCTTCGTCGCCGATATCCCAGAGGGAAAGCCGCTCCCGCGCTGCCTCGACAAGGTCTATCCTCGGACCGGTCTTCTGGTTGGTCAGGTCACCAAACTGCTCGCGCGCCCGTAGAGCGAGCAGGTATTCTTTCTGTGTCGCATAAAGCTCCGGTGAATAGATTGAAAAGACCGGCTCGCCCTTTTTCACGAACTGCCCGACGTAATTCAGATAGAGGTTCTCGATGTATCCCTCGAACTTCGTATGGATGTGGTGCAGCCTTGTCTCGTCGTAGGTGACCGTGCCGTATGTGCGGATACTTTGTTCGAGGAGCATCTCTTCAGCCTTGGCCAGCCTGATGCCCATCAGCTGTTGCCTCTCGGCTGGCAGATTCACCGGGCTGTATCCCGGGACCGATGAAGCCGCGGGCGTTTCTTCCGGCTCTTGATGCCCGCTGTGTTCGGTGCTCGCCTGTTCTGCCGCCGGCTTGGCGTCGGCCGGCTCAATGGGGACCAGCTTCATACCGCAAATGGGGCAATCGCCGGGCTTATCCGAAACATACGTCGGATGCATGGGGCAGTGGTACTTCACCGCCGCCTGGCTCTTCTCGTTACCGCCAAGGCCGAATGGTTTCGTGGTGACCACCCAATAACCAGTCCCGGCCAGAGCAAGCGCGAGAATGAATCCGAGAATGAAGTTGCGCATTGTCCTGTTTCCTGTCCCTATTTCCTGTTTCCTAGTCGTCCAAGCCTGTTCTGCCAGTCAGTTCGTCTACTTCCGCTAGCGCCCTGAGATACTCCGCCTTCTGCTCCTGGTAGTTAAATTCGCTCTCGAGGATCGCCGTGAAGTTTGAAAGGACGGAGAAGAACTCGATCATCCCCGTCTCGTAACTCGTGAGCGACGATTCGAGAGCCAGGTTCGATTGCGGGGTGATGGTCTTCGAGTATAAATCCATCAGGCGTTCGGCGGCTTGCGCGGCCAGGTAACGGTCGCGCACCTTGAACCCGAGCTCCTGCTCGCGTGCGCGGTAAGTCCGTTGCGACTCGGTCAGCCGGAGTCCGGCCTCCTCGAGGCCGAGACGCTGTTTCTTCCCGAAAAAAATCGGGATGTTCAGCTGAACCCGGAACTCCCACATGTCCTTCATGGATCCCTGGTAGAAGTAACCACCCATGATCTCGAAGTCCGGGTAGTATTCTTTGCGGGCCATTTCGACACCCAATTGCCTGCCGTCGATCACGGCGCGCTGCGAGCGCAGCATTGGCGAGCGTTCGAGGGCCCGCTGTTGGATGCTCTCCACAGGGGGCAGCGGAGGCATCTGGTCGAGCGGTTCCGGCCGTCCGAGCGATTGCCCGGCAGGGCGATTGAGCAGCCGGTTGATCTCAGCTTCCAGGCTGCTCCGGCGCTGCTCCAGTTGGATGACCCGTGCGTCCAGCAGGTTGATTTCGATCTGCGATCGGACCAGGTCCTGTTGGCTGCCTTGTCCTACCGAGTACCGCGCTTCGGCGACCTTTGCGAGCCGCTGAAGCAGGTTTTGGTTGCGCCGCAGAACGTCGAACGCGTCGTAAACAAACCGAAGCTCGTGGAAGGCCAGCTTGAGGTCCTTCACTTGCGTGAGTTCGGTCGATCGATACATCTGCCCCTGGCCCTCCGCTTCCTTTGCCGCCATGCCTGCACGCAGGCTCCGCTTCCCAGGGAAGGGAATTTCCTGCGACAGCTCGAGACCGATGTTCGCGGTCGGTTCTGTTCCAACCCCGAAGCCCGGCAAAGGCACTCCTGCACTTGCCCACCCCGCGCCTATCTTTGGATCGGGCAGGGCGCTCTCCTGTGAAGGCCGCGTCTGCGCAGCCTCGTAGCGTTTCCGAGCCGCTTGGATCTCCGGATTGTTGGCGAGGAGTTCGGGTACCAGGTCCTCGAGTCTAAGGATTGGCTGGGGTTGTTCGGCTTGCGCAGCCTGACCCCAGACGCGCTCCGACGGCACGCCGGCAATTGCCAAGACTATAGTAAGAACCCGGATAAGGCCTTTCATCCCGGGGCAATCAGTGCAAGCACCACACCAATTCCTGGCGGGCCAGGAACGCAGGCGCCGTAAGGAGATACACAAGAATAGCCGGCGCAGGAATTGGCCGGGTGTTTGAAAACCAACACCGGTCTAAAGCATTTGAAGCACTTAGCGTACTACCTCAGGTCAGCACCAGTTCAGCGGGGTTTCGATACAACTCGCCACAAACCGGCGAGTCACTCAACCGCCGCTGAGTTGGTTGCTCCGCATTGCGCGGCTCTGGCAGGCTGTTTTCTTTGATAAATCGCAACCCCCTGTCGATCTGGCCTTTCGCCAATCGACTTATAGGCAGAAGGACGCCCGCCCTGAATCCTTACTCCCCGGCGCTGCGTCCAAGGTCGTATATCGTAGAAAAGGAGCAACTCAGAAAACAGGCTGATAGCCCTGCACGATCTGCGATCAGACTGACATGTGCCGTTAGCCTGTGACGGCTTGAAAGGAGCTCCATGACTACCGGTAGTCTTAGCGCCGTACTGCAGGCGCAGTCGGAGTCCCAGCTGGAGGACCGCTACGAGGCACTCTTCCGCGTCTCGCAGGCGATCAGCGCGCACCGCGATCCGCGCGAACTCTTTTCGACGCTTGCCGGTGAATTGCGGCAGGTGGTCAGGTTCGACTTTATCGGCGTCGCTCAGTACGACGAAGCGACGAGCCGAGCAGAGTGGCTTCTGGCGAAGGGTGATCATGTCGGCGAAGAACCGCCCTCGGAGTGTACCCCACGGCAGACCCTCACCTGCTGGGTCTATCAACACCAGGAACCCGTCGTGATTCCCTTAGTGGAGCGCGAGATGCGCTTCCCGCGAATGACAGAGTGGCTGAAGGAGTGCGGAATCCGGTCTGCGTGCGCGCTTCCGCTGACGACCGTGCACCGTCGCGTCGGGATTCTCGCGCTGGGCAGCCGTCATCCGGACGCTTACTCGGAAGATGAAGTCTACTTTCTCTCCCTGGTGGCCAACCAGGTGGCGCTTGCCATCGATGACGCGCTGAATCTCGACGCTTCGAGACTTGCGCAGGCCGAGCTGCGGCAGAAGCAGGAGGAACTGCAGCAAGAGCGGGACCGGCTGAAGCTGCTTCTGGACGTCAACAACGGCGTCGTGTCCAACCTGGATCTGCGCGACGTTCTGAGGGCTATAACTGCCACGATACGGCGCCTCATGCAGTGCGACGTCGTGTCGGTAGACCTGCCGAACGCCGAGGGGACACACCTGCAGATTTATGCGATGGACTTCCCGGAGAGCAAGGGTTACCTGAAAGAGGAGAGCCTGATTCCGATCGACGGCACGCCTCCCGGTCAAGTCTTCCGAACCGGGAAGACGCTGGTGCTGGACGTCGAGGACAGTGTTTCCACCAAGAACTGCGTGATTTTCAAAGAAGGTATTAAGTCGGGGTGCCTCCTGCCGCTTAATGGCCGGAATAGAGTCATGGGCGTCCTCGGCCTCGGCAGCCGGCAAAGGAACGCGTTCAGTCAGAACCAGGTCGATTTCGTCGCGCAAGTAGCCAACCAGGTTGCGATCGCGGTCGACAATGCGCTCGCTTATGGGCAGATTGCCGATTTGAAGGACAAGTTGGCTCAAGAGAAGCTTTACTTGGAAGACGAGATCCGCAGCCAGTTGAACTTCGACGAAATCGTGGGCAACAGCCAGGCGCTGCGTCGCGTGCTCAGCCAGGTGGAAACGGTCGCGCCCACCGGATCGGCAGTGCTAATCCTCGGAGAAACGGGCACCGGGAAAGAGCTGATCGCACGAGCGATTCATAACCTCAGCCGGAGGAAAGACCGCACCTTCGTGAAGCTGAATTGCGCGGCGATTCCGACAGGGCTCCTGGAAAGCGAGCTTTTCGGCCATGAAAAAGGTGCATTCACCGGGGCCATTACACAGCGCATCGGGCGATTCGAACTGGCAAACCAGGGAACGATCTTCCTGGATGAAATCGCCGAGATTCCGCTCGAGTTGCAGCCCAAGCTGCTTCGGGTACTGCAGGAACGGGAGTTCGAACGCCTGGGTAGCTCGCGGACGCTTCGGACTGACGCCCGCCTGGTGGCCGCGACCAATCAGGACCTGACCACGATGGTGGAGGAAGGGAAGTTTCGTGCCGACCTGTTCTACCGCGTGAACGTCTTTCCGGTGCAAGTTCCCGCGCTGCGCGAGCGTCCTGAAGATATTCCCTTGCTGGTCCGGCATTTTGCTCAGCAGTTTGCCCGCCGTAATAACAAGACCATCGAGACCATTCCTTCGGAGGCGATGGATTCTCTGGTTCGGTACCATTGGCCGGGTAATGTCCGCGAATTACAGAATGTGATCGAGCGGGCGGTCATTCTATCAGCCGGACCCGTTTTGAAGGTCCCGCTCTCGGATCTGAAAGCTCCGGCACCGCCGTCGAAGCGTCCGGAGAAGAACGACACTCTCGATGAGGCCCAGCGAAAACACATCGTCGCGGCCCTCGAAGAAACGAACTGGATCGTGGGCGGACCAAATGGCGCCGCGGCACGTCTCGGGATCAACCGTTCGACTCTGCAGTTCCGCATGCGAAAGTTGGGGATTGCCCGCCCGGGCAGATAATTCCCGCCTTCCCACCCTCGTGCCAGCCGGTTGGCAGCCCGCCAACCGGCTGACATCTCCCCGTTGGCACTGCTTGTTGGATTGCTGATCTTCGAACCCCCAAAGTCCTTTTTTTGTCGTCACTTGTGCGCCCCTGGCCAGGGCTGTCGGGTTTGGCACGTTAGCTGCAGGTTGACTAAAGCCAGGTTGCTTCGTCACGGCCCGGCCGCGCGAGCGGAGCGAGCTTTCGGGCCTCTGAAGCTCGGCCGTTGCGTTCACTCTTTCGGAGTGCGGTGGCCTTGACACCGCTTTGTGTTCGCGGGCCTTGCCGAGCTTCAGAGGCCCGAAAGCTCGCTCCGCTCGGCGGCAGGCCGGAGTGAGGCATTCCTGCTCGCCAAGGAGGACGCATGTTGAAGATCACGGTCGTCGATACAACTACCGAGCAGACGTTGGTCTTGGAAGGCAGGCTGACGGAGCCGGACATCTCCGCACTCGAGTCGACGTGGGAAAACACACGCCGAACAAGGGGATCGCGGCCCTGCGTTGTTGATCTTAGAAACGTCACCTTTATTGATGAGAGCGCCGAAACAATCCTCCTGGACATGAACACGGCCGGGGCGGAGTTCGTCGCCCGCGGCGTCGCTAACACGTACCGATTGGAGCAACTCGGCATCAAGTCCAAGGTGATGCTCGCCTGCCAACAGGTTGGCAGATCGCCAACCGGTTAGCACTGACCTGTTGGCAGTGAGATTCTCGCCCGGGAACCGCACGTCGCGGAACTCGATGAGCGCCAAGAGGTTAACCCGGGATGGGAATTTTGAAGGTGGATGGCACGGTAAATGCCTTTCCACCGGGGACGATAACCAAACATCGGATTGAACCGAAAGGAGCATAGAGATTATGCGAACGCAGATCGCAACAATCACGTTTTTGGCAGCCTCTCTTGCATTCACCACTGCCGTCATGGCGCAGGAAGAGCGGCACGAAATAGGCGTGCAGGGGACTGGGAGTTTCACGAGAGATTCCGACGGCAACGGAATCAATCAGCATACGACGGACTCGGGCGGCTTTCTCGTCAACTACCGGTACCATTTGACCCCCTGGTTGGCAGCGGAAGCGAACTACGGGTACAACCGCAATACACACCAGAACTTCACGCTCAACGGGCCATTCAACATTAACGCGAATACTCACCAGACTACTGGTGCGCTGGTCCTGAGCGTTCCAACCGACGCGGCAAGGTTTGAACCGTATGTCCTGGCGGGAGCGGGAGCGCTGACTTTCGATCCCAGAACGGAGGTGTTGGGCACTCCCGCAGGGGTGGACCAGCAGACCAAGGCCGCTTTCCTCTATGGCGGCGGCGCGAACATCCGCCTGGTTCAGCACGTGGCGTTGAGAGTCGAGTATCGAGGCCTGGTCTACAAACGGCCTGATTTCGAGGTGACTTCACTGAACTCGGATGCGACCGCCCATACAGCACTGCCGACCATTGGTGTGTCGTTCAGGTTCTAAGGGGCCGTTTATGGAGTGCGGCGGCAGAAGGAGTCCGGTGCTTTATCAGGACTCCCGGCGACGCCGCTTTGACTTACCGCGGAGCGGAGAATCCTGCAACAGACTGTTCGCTTCCCGCTTTTCCGCCGCTCCGCGGGGAGCCAAAGCGGCGTCGCCGGTCGGCCTCAATAAAACATCGGCCTCCCTCTGCCGCCGCACTCCATAAGAACCTGATCTCTCTTCCCAAAACCGCAGCACCGAAAGCAGACAACTATGAAAACCGTTGCCTACTACCATCACAGTCCTCTTGTGCTGGCCCTCGCTGCGGTGCTGGTTTTGTCGGCTTGCGCTTCTGTCGGCCCCAAATACAAGAAGCCGGTGGTAAACGTTCCTAGTGTGTATCGGGGCTCGGGGTCGACCGAACCGCCTCCTGCCGGATCACCATCTTTAGGCGATCGTAAGTGGTCGGAGGTCTTCCAGGACGAACAATTGCGCCGCCTCATCGAGACGGCGCTCCGGCAGAACTACGATGTGCTCATCGCTGCCAACCGCATTCTTCAGGCTGAAGCTCAACTAGGCATTACGCGCGCCGACCAGTACCCCACTGTCGTTGCCGGTGCGGATATCGCCAGCCAACGAACTCCAAGTTCCCGCTTTCCGGCATTCACTTTCAGCTCTGGCGGTCTGAGCTTATCGGCCGCCTGGGAGCTGGATTTCTGGGGCAGGTTCCGGAACGCGACTGCGGCAGCCCGTGCGGACCTGCTGACAAGTGAGTGGGCGCGCCAGGCGGTGGCGAGTACGTTGGTGGCTGAAGTCGCCAGCTCTTACTTCCGCTTGCGGGAGCTCGATCTCGAGCTGGAGATCTCTCGGCGGACGCTCGCCTCCCGGCAGGAATCGCTGCGACTGACTCAGGAGCTTGAAGACCGGGGAGTGAGCTCATTGCTCGACGTGCGACAGGCCGAACAGCTCGTGTTTACCGCGGCAGGAAGAATTCCTGACATTGAGCGGCAGATCGAGCAGCAAGAGAACCTGATCAGTGTATTGCTCGGCAACAACCCTGCCCCTGTTCAGCGGGGGCGGGCACTGACAGATCAGCCGCGCCCGCCGGAAATCCCGGCCGGTTTGCCGTCGTCACTGCTCGAACGCCGGCCTGATATCCACCAGGCCGAGCAGCAACTCATCGCTTTCAATGCCAGGATTGGCGTGGCTAAAGCAGCATATTTCCCTCAGATCAGCCTTACAGGCGACGGAGGGTTTCGAAGTTCGGCGCTTACCAGGCTCTTCACCGGCCCTGCAGGATTGTGGAGCTTTGTCGCCGGGCTTGCCCAACCGATCTTCACCGGCGGGAGGATTCGCTCGGGAGTCCGTTTTGCCGAGGCACAACAGCAGGAAGCCTTGCTGGTCTACGAGCAAACAATTCAGCAGGCGTTTCGGGAAGTTTCCGATGCGCTTGTCGCATATCGGAAGAACCAGGAATTCCGCGAGCAGCAGGAACTGCTGACTCGCTCTGCGCAGGACGCCTCCCAACTGTCGGAAACCAGGTACCGGTCGGGTGTTACCAGCTACCTGGAAGTGCTGACCAATGAAACGAACTATTTCGAAGCCGAGCTGGGCCTGGCACGAGCCAGGGCGGATGAGCTGCTGGCTGTCGTCGAGCTCTACCGGGCCTTAGGCGGGGGTTGGCAGCAGTAATGCTAAGACGCGAGCGGAGCAGCTTTCGGGCCTCTGAAGCTCGGCAGTTGCGTTCACTCTTTCGGAGTGCGGTGTCAAGGCCCTGCAACTCAGAAAGAGTAAACGCAACTGCCGAGCTTCAGAGGCAAGGATGTGCGAGTCCAATCGTTCGCTTGTTTAAGGAGGATTTCATGGTTAAACGAATGATCCTGATGCTGATGCTGACGGGTGCTATCGTCGCCGCCCTCGGGTTCGTGAAGTTCCGCCAGATCCAGGAGGCGATAGCGCAAGGGGCGGCGTACCAGCCGCCTCCTGAAGCTGTCACGACGATCATTGCTCGTCAGGAGAGGTGGCCGACGAGATTGAGTGCGATCGGGACAATGGCAGCTGTCCAGGGAGTAACGGTAAGCGCTGACTTGCCTGGCATTGTTGATCGCATCGCGTTCGATTCCGGGAAACCGGTAAATGTGGGGGACGTGCTGGTAGAGCTCGACACACGGCAGGAACAAGCTCAGTTGGCGGCTGCGGAAGCTGACCGGGATCTGGCCAAGCTCAACTTCGACCGGCTGGAAGGTCTGGTTAACCTGCGGGCGATCGCCCGAGCCGACTATGACCGGGCGGCGGCTGAGCAGAAGCGGACCGAAGCGAATGTGGGCGAAATCCGCGCAACCATAGCAAGAAAGAGCATTCGCGCCCCGTTCTCGGGAATCCTCGGAATTCGCCAGGTGAACCTTGGGCAGTACCTGTCGGCCGGCGATCCGGTGGTTCCCCTGCAGTCGCTCGATCCGATCTATGTGAACTTCGGTGTCCCGCAACAGGATGCAGGCCAGGCCAGGATCGGCCGGGCGGTTCGAATTAAGACCGGTGATGTGGCGGCGGCTGTTTTCGGGGGAAAGGTCACCGCAATCAACTCCGTGGTGGACGAAGCAACCCGGAATATCCAGGTCCAAGCCACGGTGTCGAATCCCAGGGGGAGGCTGCGGCCCGGGATGTTCGTCGAGGCGGAGGTGCTGGTCGGTGCAAGCCGTCGCATCGTCGCGCTGCCGGCGTCGGCAATCAGCTATGCGCCCTACGGCGATTCGGTTTTTGTAGTCGCGGAGATGAAGAATCCCAAAGGTGAGGTCTACCGTGGCGTCCGGCAGCAGTTTGTCAAGCTCGGACCGGCTCAGGGCGATCAGATCGCCGTCCTGGAGGGTCTGAAGCCGGGCGAAGAGGTTGTGACGTCGGGTGTCTTCAAACTCCGCAACGGAGCGGCTGTTCTGGTCAACAACAAGGTCCAGCCGGGCAACGACCGGGCGCCGAAGCCGGAGGACAGTTAATATGCGTTTTACCGACCTGTTCATCAAACGTCCGGTCCTCGCGATCGTCGTCAGCCTCGTCATCTTCATCGCGGGATTGCAGTCGATCCGCTCGCTCAGTGTCCGGCAGTATCCGCGCAGCGACATCGCGATCGTCCGGGTCACGACCGTCTACGTGGGGGCGAACGCCGACCTTGTGCGGGGTTTCATCACCACGCCGCTGGAACGGGTTATTGCCAGCGCCGACGGCATCGACTACATGGAATCGTCCAGTGCCCAGGGCTTAAGCACGATTACCGTTCACCTCACGCTCAACTACGACACGAACGCGGCACTCACCCAGATCCAGGCGAAGGTCGCCCAGGTGCGCAACGACCTCCCACCCGAGGCGGAGGCACCGGAGATCGAGCTGGAGACGGCGGACAACCAATTTGCAGCTGTATACCTCGGTTTCTCGTCCCGTGATCTCGACCAAAACCAGATTACCGACTACCTGACCCGCGTGGTGCAACCCAAGCTGAGCGCGATCAACGGAGTGCAGCGGGCGGACATCCTCGGAGACCGCACCTTTGCCATGAGAATCTGGCTGAAGACGAACCAGATGGCGGCCTACGGAATCTCGCCGTCCGATGTTCGAGAGGCACTCGCCCGCAACAACTACCTCTCGGCGCTCGGCCGGACAAAAGGGTCGATGGTGTCGGTGAATCTCGTCGCCAACACCGATTTGCGCACGCCGGAAGAGTTCCGACAGCTGGTGGTCAAAGAGGATCGTGGGGTTGTTGTTCGGCTCGGCCAGATCGCGGACGTCGTGCTCGGAGCTGAAAACTACGAATCCGATGTTCGCTTTAACGGCGAGACAGCAACCTTCATGGGCATCTGGGTGCTCCCAACGGCGAATTCGCTGGATGTCATCCACCGGGTGCGGGAAGCGTTGCCCGAGATCCAGGCTCAGCTGCCGGTCGGCATGAAGCTCGGCGTACCATACGACTCGACCGAGTACATCCAGGACGCGATTGACGAAGTGCTCACGACGTTGACCGAGACGCTGATCATCGTCATCGTGGTTATCTTCCTCTTCCTTGGCTCGTTCCGAGCGGTGATCATTCCGATCGTGGCCATCCCGATTTCGTTGGTCGGCGCGGTCTTCCTGATGCTGGTTGCCGGCTTCACTATCAACCTGCTCACACTGCTCGCGATCGTGCTCTCCGTCGGCCTGGTCGTCGATGACGCGATCGTCATGGTCGAAAACGTCGAGCGCCACCTTCACTCAGGGAAGTCTCCGTTCAGGGCTGCGCTGGACGCGGCGCGGGAACTGGTGGGTCCGATCATTGCGATGACCATAACCCTGGCGGCGGTGTACGCGCCGGTCGGAATCCAGGGCGGCCTGACGGGCGCTCTGTTCCGAGAATTTGCGTTCACCCTTGCCGGAGCGGTGATCGTCTCGGGAGTGGTCGCGCTCACGCTTTCGCCGATGATGGGCGCCAAGCTGCTGCGCGCCGGAGACACAGAGCGCGGCTTTGCCGGCTGGATCAATCGCCGCTTTGACAGCGTGCGAAGGGCTTACGCTCATGTCCTGGCCGGAACGCTTCGTTTTCGTCCCGTCGTCCTCGTGCAGTGGGTGATTGTTGCCGGCCTCATGGTGCCTTTTTACATGTTCTCTCAGCGGGAATTGGCACCAAGGGAGGATCAAGGTGTCGTGTTCGGCGTCCTCCAGGCTTCGGCAAATTCCACCCTTGATCAGACGAACCTGTTTGCCCAGCAAGTCGCCGATGTCTATCGATCGTTCCCCGAGAGTGCCAGCATCTTCCAACTCACCTTCCCCAATGGCGGCTTTGGCGGCATGGTGACCAAGCCGTGGAGCGAACGGACCAAGACCACCCAGGATCTCCTTGTCGAATCATCAGGACTGCTGTCGAAAATCCCGGGCATTCGGGTTATCCCCTTGACACCGCCGCCATTGCCCGGCGGCGGAGATTTTCCTGTCGACTTCGTGATTGCTTCAGCGGCTGAACCCGAACAACTGCAGGAGTTCGCGAACCAGCTGGTCAAGAAAGCGAACACGAGCGGGCAGTTCATCTTTGCGGATGCCGACCTGAAGTTCGATCAGCCCCAGGCGGAGGTGGTCTTCGACCGTGACAAGCTCCGTTCTCAAGGTGTTGATCTGAGCCAGGCCGGCCTGGATCTTTCGACGCTCGTTGGCGGCAACTACGTGAACCGATTCAGCATTCAAGGCCGCAGCTACAAAGTGATTCCGCAGGTCAAGCGCGCAGAGCGCCTGACACCCGATCAGCTGGAGCAGGTCTACGTCAAGGGATCGGAGGACGAGCTCGTCCCGTTGTCGACCTTTGCCACACTTCGGACGACGACAGAGCCGCGCGAGCTTAAGAAGTTCCAGCAGCTGAACGCCGTGCGGATCCAGGGCGTAATCCCGCCGCCCGTCTCACTCGATCAGGCGCTGACCTTCCTGGAGAACGAGGCGAAGGCAATTCTGCCGCAGGGATTCACGCTGGACTATGCGGGCGAGTCGCGCCAGCTTCGCACGGAGGGCAGCAAGTTCCTGGGGACTTTTCTTCTCTCGGCGGTCCTGATCTACCTGGTCCTCGCGGCGCAGTTTGAGAGTTTCCGCGATCCGTTCATCATCCTGGCGGGCTCGGTCCCACTCGCAATCTCAGGGGCTCTCCTGTTTTCCTTCCTGGGACTGACCACGCTCAACATTTACAGCGAGGTCGGGCTGATCACGCTGGTGGGGCTGGTGTCGAAGAACGGCATCCTGATGGTCGAGTTCGCCAATCACCTGCAGGAAACCGGGATGGATAAGCTGAGCGCGATCAAAGAGGCGTCCAGCACCCGGCTGCGTCCGATCCTGATGACGACTGCGGCCACGGTCGTCGGGCATTTCCCGCTGGTCCTGGCCGCCGGCCCGGGGGCCGGGGCGCGCAACAGCATTGGTATCATGCTGGTCACCGGCATGATCGTCGGCACGTTCTTTACGTTGTTTGTTGTTCCTTCGATTTACATGCTCGTCGCGCGAAGGCGTGTGCCGGTCGCTTCCGTTGAACGGGCCGAGCGCGCGATCGGCCCGGATTTTCCTGAGGTGCAGGTGGGTTAATCGGAATGCCCCCGGAGCTGGGCGTAAGAAGGCGGGTTAAAGTCTTTTTGGAGTGCGGTGGCAACGAGAGGCCGGCGCTTTATCAGGACTCGAGGCGACACCGCTTTGGTATGTGCAACATCGTACCGAAGCACCTGCGACACTTCAGATACCAAAGCGGCGTCGCCAGTAGGCCGGATAAAAACATCGGCCTCCCTCTGCCCTGGACTTTATACGCATCTCGGGACCGTCGCCGATTCACAGAGCCGCGCACGGAGCGAACGGGCGTCAGCCCCGGAGCGCAGTGCGCGGCTCTGTGAACTGGCGGCGGTCCCGAGATACGTATAAGGAGCAGCTTCTGCCGGCGCATTCCATACAGAGCCGTTTCGCTCACTGTAAATCCTTCTCAAATCCAATCGCCTTGAGCGCCGGGTCAATTTCGGGGTTGGACATGAACAGCTTCCAGATGAGCCCGGTCCGGTGGTTCTCGATCATGACGACGATGGGCGCCTGGTTAAGGCCCATATACACGTCTTCGAACCAGTTCTCGGTCTCATTGAAGCCATCCGTGAACCCATAGATCCCCCAAGCCTTCCCGCCCAGGTCACGGTAGAAATGCTTGAGCGCCTTCATCGATTCCTCGGGCGTGTAAGGAAACGAGGCCAGCGAGGCCATGACATTGATCGTCCCGTTGTCATCGCGCGGGATCGGCTTGCCGCCTCCTGAATTGATGCCGGCCGACCGGCCCCAGCTGTCTTCGCCGTAACCCTTGAACTTGCGCGGGTTTGCTATGCAGTAGGCGCGGTTGATCAGGGCGAGATTGCGGTTGTTCTCGAAGTAATTCGTGTACCGATCTTTCTTGCCGCGGGGATCGAATCCCATGAACGAGAAATGGGTAAAGAAGAGGTCCCCGCCGGTCCCGACTCCGACGTCCAGCGTGATCCCGTAGTAGCTGTTCCCGTTGACGTAATCATCGCCCTGAGTTGTCCTGCCCCATCCCCGCCGGTACTCTACGGCGAGGTTGGATTGCCCGGCCCAGCCAGTGTGGTACATGCTGGCCGGAACAGCATGAGTCGGAGAGGCAATGGCGAGCAGATAAACGATCATGGTTTCGTTCCAGCCGACCAGCGGATGACTGATGTGGAAGCCATGATCGGGCGACCAGTGCCACCAGAGGAAATCGGGGTTGGGGCCTTTCCGGTACCAGTCCCACTCGACGGCTTTCCACAGGCGCGTAATCGTTTCGCGAATCTCGGCCTCGGCCTTGGTCTTCCGGCTGAAATACTGCCGTGCGGCGAGCAGTCCTTGAACCAGGAAGGCAGTTTCGACGAGGTCTCCCCCATCGTCATATTTGCCAAAGTAGGGAATAACCTTACCCGTTCGGCCGTCCAGAAAATGAGGCCAGACGCCGCGGAACCGATCGGCTTTCGCGAGAAAGCGGGTAATCTTCAGCATTCGCTTCACGCCCTGCTCGCGGGTGATGAACCCCCTTTCCGTACCAACCAGGAGGGCCATGATGCCGAAGCCCGACGCCCCCAGAGCGAGCAGGTTTTCGTCCCCCGGCAGGATCTCGATCGCCATCCCGGCCGTCGGATGCCCGGCGTCCCAGTAGTACCTGAAGCACGCCTCCTGCACCATCGTCAGGAGCTCGTGGTCCGCCATTGTCCGGGTGGTCGCTTTGACCTCCTGGCTCGGCGGTGATTCGTTGGAGCTCAGATCGACCGCGCTGATCTTGTAGGAGACCTCGGCAGTCTCACCGACAAAATCCGCAAAGCGGGAAAGGCCGGCCCTCTGGATGCCGATCGGCGTGAAGGGTCTTCCAGCCGACGAGCGGAATATTTTGTAGTATTGCAGATCCCGTTCCTGGTTGGGCTTCCAGGTCAAATCGACATGCCGATCGTATCCCTTGGCCGCCAGACCAGTCGGCGGGGCGGGGGACTGATGTTCTTCCGCCGGATCGTCGCTGATCTTCACATCGTCAATCAAGAGCGTGTGCTGCTTTCCGTCGTCGAGTCCCTGAACGAACGCAATGCGGACGATTTTGCGAGGATCGAAGTGGGTTTCGGCGGTCGATCGGGGAGTGCCTGGGAATGAGTTAAAAGGCAGGCGGACGCGGACCCATTTGCGAGCTGGAATCTGAGCGGTGGACCCGATGAGGGGGATTGAGCGCGTGCCTTCACCGTCGGCGTCAACGAGATAGACCAGCGGTGACTCATCCGGGAGGAGAGGCTCGTCCGAGTAACACCAAAACGACAGCGAATTTCCGGAGAAATTGACTCGCCGGTAGTGCTTGTCGAGCTGCAGGCTCAACCGCCAATCGCCGCCCGTCTGAGACCGCCACTTAAGACGCAGTGAATTTGGCGGACTGACGCAGTCTTTGTCTTCGACCGGGAACTTGCCTTCCACGAGCTCGAGCTCACTGGGTGACACCGAAGAACCCTGGCTGTAGTAATAGGAGTTGTCAGTACGGCTGTTGTCGAAGGCGGTATGGCGGTCGTATTCCGACTGGGCTCGAATTGCACCGGGCGCCAAAATGCAGGCGCCAAGCAGGAAAGCGACTACTCTCGTGGTCAACGGATTCCCCTCCGAGGTCTCGAAGCCCGCTATTTCGCCGGGGTAACGGAGGTCTGCTCGCTCTGCCCCTTTAACCGCTGGAAAACGGCCCTCGCTTCCTCGGCATCCTTCTTGCGATTCGCCCGAGCGTAGGCGCGGCTGAGCGCGTAGTAGACTCGGGCGTCGTCGGGCATGAGCTTTCGCGCTATTTCGAGCTCCTGAATGGTTCGCGCTGTCTGATCCGTGCGCAGCAGGAGTAAACCGAGGAGATAATGCCCCGTCGGAATGTGCGGGTTGAGCCGGACCGCCTCCTCTGCGTAACGCAAGCCGCCGTTCGGGTCATAGGGGGCCCGCAGGGAGGCGATCGAGAGGCGCGCCAGGACGTGCTGAGGATGGTTCTCGATTTCCCGCTGAAAGGCAGCAACGGCTTTTTCGGGGTTCGGGTCGCCGCTCGCCATCAGGAAACGCGCGTATGCGTAATGAACATTGAGCTGCTGGGGAAAGTCGGCGATCAGGCTCTGATATTCCTGCAAAGCGTCACCGAATTTTTCCTGCGCGGCCAGTTCTTCAGCATGGCCGGCACGGAACAGGATCTGGCGCAGGCTCGCACCAGCAGCGCGGAGGACCGACGGACTCAGGCGGAGGACCGACATCCCGAGTGCGATCCGCAAATCTTCGCTCCCGACGCCGTCTCGTGCCACCGAGGCCAGAGTCTCCTGCGCCTTTTCAAAATTCTCTTTCAGCATCAGGAGCAGGCCCTCGTGATAGAGCATCACGTTTCTGAATCGCGGATCAGCAACGGTCCCAAGCTCGCGGCCCTTTTGGATGTGCTGAAGCGCCGCGTCGTTTCGCCCCAGCCTGTAATCGCAGAGTCCCAGCATCACCCACGCTGATCCCAACTTCGGGGTGAGATTCGTGACTTTGCCGAAAGCAGTGGCAGCATCGGCGAACTGGTCCCGGTCGTACTGAAGGGTGCCGAGGTTCCACCAGCCTTCGGCCCAGCCGGGTCGAAGGGCCAAGGCTTGACGGTAGAGGCCGATGGCCTCGTCAATCCGATCAGCCGTGCGAGCGGCCTCGGCCTGGGCGGAGAGTTGGTCGAAGTTGCCGGGCGGGGTGGATGATTGTTGAGCCGAAAGTGGGAGCGAACAGGCGACGAACAAGGCCACCAGCACAATCTCTTTCGGAGTGCGGTGGCCATGCCACCGCTTTGTACTCGCCGGCCATGCCGGCGGCCCAAAGAAGTCCGATCGTGGAGAGGCCGCCGGCATGGCCGGCAGACACAAAGCGGTGGCATGGCCACCGCACTCCGAAAGAGATCTTGCCTCCATCACCACTTCGTCAACACGACCGCTTCATGCGACGTGTCAGAAACTGAACCGAGCCTGGAATTCGGCTACGCGGCCGGACAGCGCGTGGAGCGCGCGGCCGAAATCCGGATGCTCGATCCGGGTATTGTCGTCATTGATCCGGAAGGGCTCGAGGTTCAGGCTGTTGAACACGTTGTAGGCATTCGCTCGGATCTCTATCCCGGCGTTTTCTCCAAGAATCCGGTTCGCCGGCAAGCCGAACCGCTTGATCAGCGTCAGGTCGGTGCTGAAGTAGCCCGGGCCGCGGAAAATATTGCGGCCGACCCCGGGCCGAGGCGGAAGCGTAAACGTCCCGCCCGGAGGAGGCGTAAAGTAGGTCAGTCCTCCACCCGGGAACTGCCCGGCGCCCAGAAATACATCGTTACTCGTGTCGTCAGTGGCGGGGGGCTTGATCTGAGCAATGGGGCGAAGAGGGCAAACCCCGCCGCCGGCCACGACTGCCGAGCATTGTCCGCCGCCTACAACCGGCGTCCACGGGAACCCGGAGCTCGTAGTCACAATCCCGCTCAGCTCCCAGCCGCCGAGTATCTTTGCCAGAGCGTCATTGCGCCCGCCAAAGAAGGGGAGCGCCCAAGTGCCGTAGCCCTTGAACACATGCGTGGTGTCGAAATCCGAGGGGCCCCGTTCTGTACTCTGGTCGAACGGATAGGTCTGGTTGCAGTTGTGATCATTCGAGCAGGTATCGATGCTCTTACTCCACCGGTACTCGGCGTTGAGGGCAACGCCCCGGGCAAACCGATGCTGAATACCGGTCAGCAAGCCATGGAAGTTGCTGTTGACGTCTGTGAGCATGAGATTCACTGCGTTAAGTCGCGGGTTCGGAGTGACGAACAGGTGATAGGGAACCAGGCGTGGCAGTTTGTGGGCCGCGCTCCCTTGATACCCAACCGACGCTATCCAGTTTCCTCCCAGGTCGTACTCCAACTGGAGAGACTCGCGATAGGCATATGGATTCGGCACTTCCTGCAGGGTTGCGTTGATGCTTACCGCCGGACCGGTCAGCGGGAGTCCGGTCGTTGGATCGAACGTCAAAGTTGCCGCCGGATTTGTCGGATAGTTGAACCCGTTCACATCTCCGGCCAATCCGTAAAGGATGTTGCCGCTTGCCTGATCGAAGAAGAAGTTGGTGAAGAACGGCGGGTTGAACCGGGACTCGAGCAACCTCGAACCCGGGAGGCGGTTGTAACCGATCCCAAGTCCACCACGCACCACGAGTTTGTCGTTGAAGCTTCCCGGGCTCCAGGCGAAGCCGATCTGCGGTCCGAAGTTGTTCTTGTCGGGTTCGAACAGCTCACCGCCCGTCTTGATACTGGCGGTGGTTAGACTGCCACCGGGGCCCAGGACCAGGTTCGAGATCCTGTCATTCTCACTTCGCAACGGCGTGAAGTATTCCCAGCGTAACCCGAGGTTTACGGTGAGGTTGGACCGCACTTTCCAGTCATCCTGGAAAAACAGGGAGTAATACTTCGTACGGGCGTAGGCCGCCAGGTTTGTGAACGCGCCTGTCTGCGGATCGAAGAAGGCGGATTCAGACGTGGGGGCATCGTTCGCGAAATTCCACAGATTCCCGAACTCAAAAGTCGGCCGGCCGGCCCACGGAGCATTGTCGTTATTCTGCTCGGCAATGACGTCGGCGCCGAACTTCAAGCCATGCGCGTTCACAACCTTGCTTAGAGTGTCGCGGAAATTGTAGGTGGTCTGGTAGAAGACGCCGGGGCCGACGTGATTTGCGAAGTTGATGCACTGACTGAAGCAGACGTTTGCCACGGGGAGACCCCAGCCAATGTTCGGGTTTGACGTGACCTCGTCGAAATACCAGCGAGTCGCGTTAAAGCGAGCTTCATTGACCATCGTCGATGAGAGAACCCGCGACCAAAGCAACGTTCCCACGGTATTCCGGCGTGACGAGGTAAAGTCGAGACCGGGCCGCGCCCGGTTTGCAGGATCGTTGAAAGTCCTGTCGTTCGGGACCCAGTACATGCTGAAAGCCACAAGATCAGACTCGGTCGCCTGGAAGTCTACCCGAGTGTTGAACTGCTGAGCCGTCGATTCATCCGGGATGTTCAGCTGAGCGAACTGGATATCGGGAATTCCATCCAGGCCGCCGCCTATCGCCGGCTGAATCGTGCCACGAGTCGCATTGAGGTTGATCGAACCAATATCCAGGCTGTTTCCAACCGGATTGCAGTTCACGCCCGCAGTGAACCCCGCGGCAGCGCAATCCCTGGGATTCACACTCTCAACCCTCGGCGGAGTCATGCCCGGGAAGTTCATGATGTTCGCCGCAAGGCTGTTCGGAAGATTCTTGACCGCGGTCTCGTACTCGGGCGTCTCAATCCACTGGGCGTCGAACCGGTTGCTGTTCCGTTCCACTCGCTCATAGGACAGGAAGAAGAACAGCTTATCTTTGAGAATAGGCCCGCCTCCACTGGCACCCCACTGTGTCAGCAGTTGGTTGATGCGTTGAGGCGATTCTCGTATGGCAGTGCCGGCCTGCTCGAAATCCTGGACCGAGTTGAGGCCGGGAGTGTTCCGCTTCACGAAGAGGCTGCCGTGGAAATCGTTCGTGCCGGTCTGCGAAACCACCTGGATCTGGGCGCCGGTGTTGCGGCCGAATTCGGCTGTATAGTTGTTTGCGAGTATCCGAACTTCCTTAACAGATTCCTGGTTCGGCGTGACCACCGCTGCTCCGCCCCAAGCCTGGCTCATCGCGTTCACGCCATCGATCTGGATGTTGTTAGCCTCGACTCGCTGGCCGGCGGCCGTCACACCGGGGCGGTTTTCGGTCGCGAAAACCTGGTCACTGGAACCACCGGGACCCACGGAGTTCGGCAGCCCCAGGGACCCGCCGGTAGCCGTGCGCGCACCCAGACCAAAAACACCGGGGGCCAATCGGACGAGCTCATAGGGATCGCGCCCGATTTGAGGCAGGCTCTGAACCTCCTGCCTGCTGATGGCGCTGGAAATGTCGGCGTTTTCCGTCTGCATTCCGGCATTTCCCGAGGTGACGGTGATTGATTCCTGGACCCCGCCTGGCTCTATGGTCACGTCCAGGCCTCGCAGTTCTTCGGCCGCGACTTCCACATCCGTCGCAATGGCCTCCTTGAAGCCGGTGAGAGAGACCTTGACCGTGTATCGTCCGGGCGCGAGGGCCGAGACTCGGTAGGAGCCGGTGTCACCGGTCTCGGTCTCCCGGGTGGCGTTCGTTTCCTGGTTGGTCACCGTCACGGTGGCTCCCGGAATCACGCCGCCCGTTGTGTCCTTGACCGTACCCTGAATCGCCGCCCTGAATTGGGCGGTGACGACTCCGGTTACCGAAAAAAGGAAAAACAGGGATAGAAACACACGAACGGCGACCGAGGATTTGCGTTCCACGTTACGCCTCCCTCCAATGTCGAGCACGTCTTTGTGGGCCTGGGATCCGGTACGCCTAGGACAGGGTATTGAAATTATTATAACTTCCGGCCCGACCGCTTGTCCAAGAGGCGGACGCGTGTCGCAGGCAGCTAACCGATTTCAAAACGAGTGGATAGCATCTTTTTGCCACTGACAAAACTGACAGACTGACAAACTGACAGACTGTGATTTTGTCAGTTCGGCCTTTGTTGGTTTGTCAGTCTGTCAGTTTGTCAGTCTGTCAGTCTGCCCTGCGCAACGGCCCTGAAACTGCATCCGCCGTTTACGACTCAATCATGCTCGGGTATCCTTGGTAGTCACTGGCAATGATCGAGATTATTCGTAACTTTCAACGCGGCCCGGTCCGGTCCGTGCTCT
>Ga0105091_10000287_pt1 | contig 20689 bp, 12 predicted proteins | sample PPLLak1March2015_FD_87022 | JGI IMG/M metagenome (GOLD analysis project Ga0105091, IMG submission 87022) | Freshwater sediment microbial communities from Prairie Pothole Lake near Jamestown, North Dakota, USA - PPLs Lake P7 Core (1) Depth... | ecosystem: Environmental > Aquatic > Freshwater >... | reverse complement strand
CTGGCCGCTGTCCGGCTTGCGAGCGGGATAGGGGTCCCGCAGGGATTCCCTGACCGGGTAGGCAAGCTCCAGATCCCGGCAAATTCGGAGGTCCGACTGATCCTGGATCGCTCACACCTGACGACAGCCTACCCGGAGCTTGTTGTCACCGGAGGAAAGGGGGCGGAGATTTCCCTCGGGTACGCCGAGTCGCTCTACAACACAGGAGCCCGGCGAGGTGACAAGGGCGACCGGAACCAGGTGGAAGGCAAGGAGTTCGTCGGGTTTTACGACCAATTCGTCGCCGACGGAGGAACCAGCCGTCTGTTTCGCCCGCTTTGGTGGCGGACGTACCGCTATCTGGAGCTGAAGATCCGAACCGCGTCACAGCCCTTGGCACTCGAAGATCTCCGTGCCGTCTACGTCGGGTACCCATTTCACTTCAAGGCAAAGCTGGAGACCGGGTCCGAGAGAATCGGGAAACTGTTGGAGGTTGGCTGGCGGACTGCCCGGTTGTGTGCACACGAAACATACATGGATTGTCCTTACTACGAGCAGCTGCAGTACGCGGGCGATACTCGTATCCAGGGGTTAATCTCGCTCTTCAATTCAGGGGACGGGCGCCTTCTGCGCAACGCGATCGCGCAACTGGACGACTCCCGGACTCCCGAGGGATTGACCCAAAGCCGGGCGCCAACCCGCCAACAGCAGTACATTCCGCCGTTTTCTCTCTGGTGGATAGGGATGCTCCACGACTATTGGATGTACCTGGACGATCCCGACTTCGTTCGGCAGACGCTTCCGGGCGTTCGGACCGTTTTATCGTTCTACCTAGGCTACCAGAAGCCGGACGGTTCGCTCGCGCGGATGCCGTTTTGGAACTATGTCGACTGGGCAGGCGCCTGGTCGGGGGGTGTTCCGCCGGTTGAACAGGACGGCTCTTCGGCCCCTCTCGATCTCCAACTGTACCTGGCGCTGCGCTGGGCTGCGGACATGGAGCAAGCCCTCGGTTCGGCCGACCGGGCGCGCGACTGCTCGGCAAGTGCCGATCAACTCGGCAATACGATACGACGCCTTTACTGGAATTCGACTCGTCAGCTGTTCGCCGATACACCGGCCGGGCAACACTACTCGCAGTTCACAAATGCCCTGGCCGTTATCGCGGGAATCAGCCGGGGCGAGGAGGCGCGCGGCTTGATCCAACGCGTCGTCGGGGATCGGTCAATTGTCCCTGCCACTTACTATTCCAAGTACTATCTCAACGCGGCAGTGAACCTCGTCGGAGAAGGGGACAGCTACCTGAACCTCCTTGATGAGTGGGACGAAATGATCGCCTCGGGCCTCACCACCTGGGCCGAGCGGCCGGTCGGCGCCAGCAATCCGGCGCGTTCGGACTGTCATGCGTGGAGCGCGCACCCGAACTTCGAGTTGTTCCGCACGCTGCTGGGGATCGACTCCGCGGCGCCAGGCTTCAAGAAGGTCCAGATCAGGCCATTTCTCGGACCGCTGACGCGTGTTTCGGGCTCGATCCCTCACCCCAAGGGCGAGGTATCGGTGAACCTGGTGCTCTCGGGCGAAAAACTGAAGGCCCAGGTTAATCTCCCACAGGGAGTGACGGGCGAGTTCCTCTGGAAAGGCGCGCGTAAAGAGCTTTCTCCTGGGGACAATCGGCTGGAGTTCTAGCCGGCAATTCTCAGGAGGGCTGCCATGCGAGCCGTTGAGAGCCACGCAGCGAGGGTGTTGGATAAGGTCGGAGAAGTGCGTGCGGCCCACACGTATTGACCGACTTGTTATGGACTGATGTCGTGCGGAGGGCGAGATCGACGTAGGTCCGACTTCCAAGTCGGACACTACACACCGCCAGCAACATCGAGCCAGCCGGCCGCATGCCGAATGTCCGACTTGGAAGTCGGACCAACGAGAGATTCGCACAAGCTTGTTACACCGAAGCCAGCCGACGGTCGGACACTACACACCGCCAGCGGGGGGCAGCAGCGCTTGCCGGCATCACGAATGGAGCACGAAAGCGAACGGCAGTGAGCGAGAGTAAGCGGACCACCAATCATTCGCTAAGTCGATACATTTGAACACGAAGCAGTGGAGCGAGTCAGGTGGTCCGCTTACTCGCTCGCTTCTCTCGCTGTCGTGCGCGGCTCCATTCGATCTTCGCCCTCCGCCAGGAACTCGCCGCAGCCGCTGCGAGAATTCGGAGGAGAAATTCTGCCCGAGACTGAAGCGCAACCAAACCGGCTTTCCGCGGGTCTAACGTGATAACCCTCAGATTCCCGGCGCGAGCCGGGAAGGGAGCGAGGGCGGCCCCTTGGCCCGGGGTCGCCCGCAGACTTTTTGCACTTCCCCCCGGTCGGCCGATTCAGGCAAACTTGCTCAGCAATCAATACTATCGAGGAGGACGGCATGTCAGAAGTAGTGGTCATCGCGCAATTCAAGGCAAAACCTGCCAGCGAGACGGCACTCGAGAAAGCACTCCGAGCAGCTATCGAACCAACTCACCTCGAGGAAGGCTGCATTCGTTACGCCCTTCATCGGTCAGTCGAAAAGCCCGACGTCTATTGCTTCGTGGAGAGATGGCGGTCAAAGGCCGATCTCGACGAACATCTTAAAAAGGGACATATCAAGACGCTCTTTGCCAAGCTCGACGAGTTGACGCTAGACTCCTCGCTTGAGATCCTCGAGGCCTTGCCCCACGGGCAAGCACAGAAGGGGCTGATCTAGGGAGTGGGTAATAAGCTCATTCGATCTCGCCCTCCCCCGTCTCACGCGCGGTTCCCTGCCTACACCGCGTGGCGGCGCTGCTGGTTGGCGGAATCCAGTGCTGACTGGATCATCAGGAATTCACCGAAATTCTCCGTGGTAAGCAAGCCGATCAGCCGACCGTGGCGCATCACGGGTAAGGTGTTGCAAGCGCAATCTTTCAGCCGGGCAAAGGCCGTCTCCAGCATTTCCAACGAATCCACGACCTGGAAATTCGTTTGCATGACTTCGCTCACAGGGGTGCTTTGTGGCACCTGCGCCAGAGCCTTTACGAGATCACCCCGAGTCAGCACACCAACCAGGCGGTCGTCTTCGTAAACTGGAAAGTCGTGCTGGGAGCCCGAGAGAACCAATTCAACGGCGCGGGCGAGGGTGTCGGTCGACTGCAAGGTACGGAAGTGCGTCAGCATCGCCCGGTCAACTGGGATCCCCGCGAGCGACGAGCGCATCTGGACCATACTCGCTTCCTGAGCAGCCCCAATCCATACAAAGAACGCAATGAAGATGAGGAATGGATTCGAGAAGAACCCGACGAACCCGAAGACTAGCGCCATGGCCTGCCCAAGCGTGGCCGCCATCTGGGTGGCCCGGGTGTAGTCAAGGCGCGTGGCCAGAAGGGCGCGCACGATCCGGCCTCCGTCCATCGGAAAGGCGGGCAGCAAGTTGAACAGGACCAGGAAGATATTGACAACCATCAGCCGCTCGACAAAGGAACCCTCGGCTACTCCCAGGTCCTCGATCGGTTGCATGGTCCCGGTCGCATAGAGCCAGACAAAGAGGAGAGCAGCGATGCCGACGTTAACTGCGGGACCTGCTATCGCAACCCAGAGCTCCTGGCGCGGCTCGTCCGGCATCCTCTCGAGGCGGGCAACGCCACCGATCGGGAGCAGGGTGATGTCCCGCGTCCGAATGTTGTATCGGCGGGCCATCAACGCATGCCCGAGCTCGTGCAGAACTACGCAGGCGAAGAGTGAGAGCACGAATACGATGCCGACCAGGGTCGCCTCGACCGATTGTCCCCTGAGCCAGTGACTGAGCGCCACCCAGCCAATGATAAGAAGAAAAGTGGCGTGCACATAAATCGGGATATTCGCAACGGTCGCGATTTTCCATGACCACTTCATAGTTTGCTTGCCTTCCTTTCAGCCTTGGCAGGAGAGATGAGGCCAACCCGGAAGCCCCCCATTGGTTACGATGCGTTTTGCATGGGACGAGTTTCGTTTCCCATATTCCCGGGGTTGAACCTGATCCCGGCAATCAGTCTCTAATTGGTGTAATGAGAACCAATCCGACCTTCCAGCGCACCGGGAGAATCATCAGCTCCCTGGGCCTCTGCCTGTTCCTGGCGTCCGGTATTGCGGTTCTCGCGCAAACGCCTTCCTCGGCCAAAGACGCGAAGAACACGACCTTACCGAGCAACGACCTCGATGCCTTCATGGCGAAAGTGCTGGAGAGGCGCGACATCGACTGGGATCGGCTCCACAACTACGTGTTCAGCGAGCGGGAGACACTTGAAATCAAGACCAACCTCGTGCCCGCACTGGAAAACATCCGGAAAGAGTACGTGTGGCGAGTCAAGGACGGATACATCGTCCGGACTCCGGTCAAGGCAAACGGCGTGTCGATCTCCGCGGATGAGCAGGCAAAGGCGGAGAACGATTGGATCGAACAGCAGAAGCGAAGGAAGGGCAAAGCACTCGAGCGGGAGTCGTTTTTTGGATTCAAGTTCCAGCCTGGCCGGTACCTGTACGCAGGGAAAAAGACGGTTGGGAACCGAGAACTGATGGTGATCGAGTATTACCCTGATTTCAAGCACCTCGATGACGACGAAGACAAGGAAACGCCTTCGGCCAAGCCGGAAGACAAGAAGCCGGAAAAGAACCGGGACTCTCAAACCGAGGAATACTACGAACGCATGTTCGAGAAGGCGTTCGTGGCCACCATGCTCGTGGATCCGCAGGAGCACCAGCTTGTCGAGATGACCTTCGACAATGTGGGGTTGGACTTCCTGCCCGCTCGGTGGCTCGTCAGGGTTTCGGATATCAAGGCCTCCCTGACGATGGACAAGCCTTACGGCGATGTTTGGCTCCCGAAGACCATCAAGGCATGGGGCTCCGTAAGCACGGCCTACGGAGATCTCACGCTCAAGTACTCACGCGAATTCTTCGACTATAAGAAAACCGACGTCAAAGTTAAGTTCTGGTACGAAAAGCCTTCTGCCCCCAAACCAGATAACAAGTGAGGGTCCATGCTGACGAAGGGATTGACCGCCCTCTGGGCATTCGTCCTCGTTTGGCCGTGCTGTGTCGCCGATACGCTTCGCGAGGTGCGCATCCAGGGTAATTTCCGGACGCCCGATGATCAGATCATACTGATCGTCGGCGTCCAGCCCGGTGCGGAAATCTCGACAGTGAGCGAACGCGACCTCGAAGAGCGCCTGATGAAAAGCGGCAAGTTCGATTCGGCGCGGGTCGTAAAACGCCAGCGGTCGATGACCGCCGGCGCAGATGTCGTGCTCGTCATCACGGTCAAAGAGAAGACGCCGATCAAGAGCAAGTTCATGTTCATGCCGATTCTTAGCGGCAGTGACGAGTACGGATTGACGTACGGCGTGCGTATTTCAGGGATCAACCTGCTGGGCGAGCGAACCCGGGTCGGCTTCCCCTTGACCTTGGGAGGAACCAGACGCGCTGCTGCCGAGGTGGAATGGAAACGCGGACTTCCAGACAACACGTCGCTTCTCCTTGACGGCTCCGTTTCGCGAAAAGAAAACCCGCACTTCGAGATAGGAGACTTCCGAAAGGAGGCCTGGGGAGGCGTACGCCATCGATGGAACCGATTCCAGGCATCGGCCGGCGTGGGCTTCACGGACGTCGATTTCGGAACGCTTCGAGACCAGTTCGTCAGCTATGGAGCCGACGTGGCCCTGGATACCCGGCAGGACGTGAACCTCCCGCGCGATGCCGTCTACGCGGGAATCGGCTGGAAGAAGTATTCGCTCAACCAGGACAAGCCCAGTTTCAACATCTACACAACCGACCTTCGAGGCTACAAGGGTCTTTGGGGACAGGCGATCCTCGCGGGACAGTTCCTGTTCCAAAAGGCCGACGGTCCGCTGCCGAACTACCAGCGTCCCTTTCTCGGCGGAGCGACAACCTTGCGCGGTCATGAACCGGGCGAATACATTGGCGACAACCTCGCTACAACCTCGCTGGAGCTTCGGCTGCCGCTGACCTCACCGCTCAAAATCTACCACGCAGGCGTGGACGTTTTCCTCGATTCGGGCAAGGTTTACGATGACGGCCAGACATTTGGCAGCGCGGACTGGAAGCATGGTGCCGGCGTGGGGGTCTTCTTCCTCATCGCGGGTTTCGGTCTCAAAGTTGACCTGGCCCACGACCTCAACGATTCCGTGCGCGTCCACTTCAGCATTGGCTTCCGGTTCTGATGCGGTTGCCTGCGGCTTCAATCTGCGCACTTCGCAAAAAATGCTGCGTTTGCGGTTCTGTTACCCTCGCCAACCGGTCCACGCTCAGTCGGGTCGTCCAGTGGTACAGAACCGCAAACGCAGCGCTTTTTGCGGAGTGCGCGGATTGAAGCCGTAACCTGCCAAACGGGCCAAAAGCCGTCCCCGTTACTCTTCCCCCTCCTCCTGCTCCGCGAGCACGAAACCGGCACGGCGCGGGCGCGGCATAGGGTTGTCGACGCCTCGGATGGATCGCCAGATCACTTCGTTGAGCAGCAGGTCGTCTGCCGCATCCTCCTTGGAAAAGTCCATTTCCGCGGAAGTCTTTGCGCCCCAGGCAGTTTCGCTGTTGCGCTCCTCCCGGTTAACAGCCGGCATGACAGCCTTGTATTTGCCCGTGTTCGCTTTCGACCGGAAGCTGTTGTACATCGGCCGCGCGGCCGCATCGAACTGCGACATCGGCTGTAGACCAAGGATCAGCTCCATGGTGCGCAGCATGCTCGCGGTCGAGTACATGCTCGAGTCGACGGTGCCGTGTTGCGAGTAGGGGCTGATCACCAGAGCGACGGTCCGGTGCGCATCCACATGGTCCGGCCCGTTCTGCGCGTCGTCTTCGACCACGAAAATCGCGGTTTCCTTCCAGAACTTGCTTTGGGTCACCGCCTCAACAACCATCCCGAGAGCCAGATCATTGTCCGCCATCATCGCGATGGGGGTCAGGCGTCCGGCAGACGTCCCCTCGGTGTGGTCGTTAGGCAGCCGGAGGATCTGCAACTGCGGCATCTTGCCTGTTTTCTCGAACCGCTTGAGTTCCGATATGAAGCGTTCCGCCCGCTTAACGTCCGGGTAGCTCAGATCCCATCCCCGGAAACCTGGGTCGAAGTGGCCTTCGAGAGCGGGTATCCGTGTAAAGGCGGGATCACCGGGGTTCGGTCCGTTGTCGACGAATTCGCCGTAGCTGCGATAGTCGACGCCGGCCTCGCGAGCTCGATCCCACAGGTATCCGGCGGCCGGGAAAGCCACCGGGAAAGCCCCTTCGGAGGGGTACGGAAATTTCCGCGACGTATTGTGCCCGTAACTGAGCGGCCAGGTTTTTTCAACGAAATCGGAAGCATAGGCGCCCATCGACCACTCGTGGCCGTCCGCGCTTACCTCGCTCTCGACGTAGAAGTTGTCGAGCAGCACGAATTGCCGGGCCAGGCGATGGTGGTTCGGGCTGATGGACTCGGGAAACAGGCAAATCGTCGGGTCCCCGTTCCCGTTGGGTATATCGCCGAAAACCTGATCGTACGTGCGGTTTTCCTTGACGACATAGATGCAATACTTGATCGGGCTCGGGTCCCCCGGTTTCTCGGGAACCGGGTTGTTGGCCGGACGAGCCTGGGTCACCCGGTTGTCCTCCAGAAGAGGACTGCAGCTGTAGGACTGGGCGGTCCACCCGCGCATGACTGCGGTCAACTGCTCGCGGGGCGGCAACTTGATAACGCTGACGGTCCCTTGGAAGAGGCCCGCGATGTACTCCCGTATAGGGGACGAGGTCGCGGTGCGCCGGGGTTGCGGGCCAGCCCGGTTGGGCTTGGAAATCACGCCTTTTCCGTTGGCCACTAGAAGCGTCGCTCCATCCGTGCTCACCCGGACCGAGGTCGGATACCACCCGACCGGTATGAACCCCAGCGATCGGCTTTTGCCCTTCGTTTTTACGTCAAAGACCGCGACGTTGTTGTTACAGGCGTTCGCGACAAAGAGTATCTGTCCGTCAGGTGTCAGTGCGAGGCTATTCGGCGTCGATCCGGGCGGGGAAAGCGGGTAAAGCGCCGCGGAGAGAGTCTCGAGCACTTGCCCGGTCTCGACATCAAATACCGTGACCGTGTTGCGATTTGCGTTGGCGACATAGAGGATGGCTCCGTCCGGTGAAACAACCATCTCGTTCGGATGCTCCTCGGTCGGCCAGCTGGCTAGAGTCTCCCCGCTCTCAAGAGATTGAACAGCTACCTTCGCTTCCCCCCAGAGACTGGTGAACAAGCGTCCCCGACGGGAGTCAATCAGACAGGTGTACGGGAATGCGTTCGCTTCGGCCGCAGCGGCGGGCGGCGCAGTGCCGGGACGCGCGGGAAACGGCGGATACTCGGTCGCCCGCCGTGCTTCGATCTCCACACGCGTGACGCGGTTGCCCCACAGGTTCGCCAACCAGACAGTCTTGCCATCGGGCGCGACTGCAAGACCGGATGGAACGCCGCGCTCCGTCTCCGCGCGCACGCGGATCTCCCGATGATTCCCCAGATAGCCGTCCGCGAAGGAAAACCAGTGAAGGACTTCGTCACCAGCACCGCTGCAGAACAAGTTGGCCCCGTCCGGGCTGAATGCAATGCCGTAGAAGCTTTCGTGCACCGAAACCCGGGAAACGATCGCAGCCGAACCGATGTCCAGAACGACAATCTCGTGTTGTCCGTAGCCGGAGTGGAGCACAGCCGCGAATCGTCCGCCCGGATGAAGGACGATCTGAACCGGGAAATCCCCGACCGTGACCTGGCGACCCACGGGACGAAGCGACCACTGGTTCGGCAGGAGAACGGACCCGTCGGGACGAACGCCGGGAAGCAGGTCCGGATGCCCGCCCGGATTGGACGCCTGGGCCACGAGAAATGGGGTCAAGAGCAGAGCAAGTGTCAACATCACACGCAGTTTCATCGGCTGACTCCTTGCCCGGAAAGATACCACGCGACCGGGGAAACACAAAAAGAAAGGACCCGAAGGAGCTCAAGCACGACAACGACATCAATGACGTAACGCACACCCCACACGCTTTGCTCGTGGACGTCGTCGAAGCCGTTGGGCGTCGTTGGGTCTTCTCACTCACGATCCAGAAGATTGAACGCGTATCCAATAAATTGGCCAGACAGGAATCGGGCCAGCCTCTCCGGTTCCCCGCGTTATTCGCGCGATCAGCAGCCCGGTGGGCCTTTCGCGCGAGGCTGGCTCCGCCCCACGGCTCTGGAACGTTTATTGCTGATTGTTTTAACAGCTCTACTTGTTGACACGTATGTATCAACACCCAGACAGTCGGTAAGCATCCACAGCTTCCATTATTCAAAACGGCGAGGCAGGGGGGCCCCGGCCATGCGACGTTTCGGAGGAAACAAGCGAATGAGAGGACGACGGCTATTTCGAGCGTTGTGCCTGACTGCAATCCTGGCCACTGTTGCCAGCCTGCAGGCGCAGACGCTCACTTCCCGCGTAGAGGGAACGGTCAAAGATCAGAGCGGAGGGGTGGTCCCGGGCGTAACGGTCCGGTTGACCAATGCAGAAACCAACACGAGCCGCGGCAGCGTGACGAATGATGCCGGGCTCTACGTTTTTCCACAGGTTTTGCCGGGACTCTACAACGTCTCGGCCGAGATGTCCGGCTTCAAGACCGCAACGGTCGAGAGAATTCGGGTGGAAACTTCCACCCCGGCGACGGTCGACTTCAACCTCCAGGTCGGCGGTGTCGACGAGCAGGTGGTCGTGAGCGCCACCCAGGGACAGGCGGTTCTGAACACCGTCAACGCCGAGTTGAACACGATTGTCAACCGGGAACAGATCGAGGATCTGCCGCTCAACGGCAGAAACGTGCTTGATCTTGCGATGATTCAGCCCGGGGTTACGGGTGGCAGCGAGTTCTCCCGAGAAACGTCGGTCAACGGCATGCGGGGATCCTTCAATAATCTGACGCTGGACGGCGTCAACAATCAGGACAATTTCATCCGAACGGACGCGTTTTTCGGCGTGATCCCGCTGCGTGACAGCTTTGTACAGGAGTTCAACCTGACGACGCAGAACGCGGATGTCGATGCCGGCATGGGCGCATCGCAGACTCTCCTGTTGACCCGCTCGGGCAGCAACGAATACCACGGCGAGGTGTTCTATCATCACCGCAACGACGCCCTGAACGCCAACACCTTCTTCAACAACAAGAACGGGGTTGAAAAAGAACGCGTTAGAAATCACCAGTTTGGCGGCAACCTGGGAGGGACCATCCTTCGGGACAAGCTGTTCTTCTTCGCGAACTACGAAGAAGAGCGCGATCCGGCGACCGCCTCGGTGACTCGTGATGTCCTCACACCCACGGCCCGCCAGGGAATCTTCACTTACACCGACCTGGCAGGCCAGCAGCAGACGGCAAATCTGTTTCAGTTAAGCGGGCTTACGCCCGACCCCGTGATCAACGGCCTGCTGGCCAATGTCCCCGAGCCCAACGACTTAAGCGCGGGTGACGGAACGAACATCGCGGGCTTTCGATTCAACAGCCCGGCCAAGGCAGACCAGGACTGGTTCAACCTGAGGCTCGATTTCGAGCCGACCGATGCTCACTCGATTACAGGGACATTCCATCAGTTCCGTTTCGACTTCCCGAACGATCCGAACAACGACATTGATGCTCCTTTCCCGGGTTTCGCCGGAGCTGGGCAGAGCTCCACGCGCAGATTGGGCTCGGTCGCCTGGCGCTCGAACCTGTCGTCGGTCCTCACCAACGAGGCGCGCTTCGGGGTGCAGTGGGCGCCGGTGGATTTCTTCACGAGCGAGACTTTCCCCCTGGGATACCAGATTCACCTTTCCGATGCTGCCCTGGGCGAAAGCGACCTCTTCACCAACCCAATGCAGACTTTCATGGGCCAGGGACGTAACTCGCCGGTGTACGATTTCACGGACAGCGCCAACTGGGTCGCCGGTAACCACACGTTTCGTTTCGGCGGCAACTACCGTCGGCTTCGAGTTGAGTCGTACAACGAAGCGGGGACACTGCCCCAGTACATCCTTGGCTTTGGAACCGCGACACCGATCGATCCCGGTCAGTTCCCCGGCGGAATCGCGGACGAAGACTTTGCAACGGCCGCAGAGCTCCTGGGAATCCTCTCGGGCAACGTGCGCACAGCCAGCCAGAGCTTTAACGTGACCAGCCGGACCTCCGGATACGTTCCCGGCGCACGGCAAGAGAGAACGATCAGGCAGAACTTCTTCTCGCTGTTCGGCGCCGACACGTGGCGCATCCGGCCGAACCTGACGGTGAATTACGGGCTTCGCTGGGAATTCCACGGGGTTCCGACCGAGGCAAACGGGCTTGCCCTGCTGCCGGTCGGATCGGTTTTGGATCCCGAGGCGATGGTCGACTTTGCCGGCGAAGGCACCGGTCGTCAGTTTTTCAACGATGATTGGAACAACTTCGCCCCGAACATCGGGTTTGCATGGCGGCTGTTTGGCGACGACCGCACGGTTCTGCGGGGCGGTTACTCGATCAACTATGTCATCGACAACAACATCACCACGGTGGAAAACGCCCTCGCCGGAAACGCGGGCCTGAACCAGGAAGTGCGGTTGGCGGGTTCCGGTACGCTTTCTTCGGGAGGAGCCGTGACGGTCATTCCTCCGGAGTTTCAGATCCCGCGCACGGCCCGTGCCGGCCTGGCGGCCGACCCGACAGCGGCTTTGTTCGGTATCAATCCGGACCTGGTCGTACCGTACGTCCAGCAGTGGAATTTCGGTATCCAGCGGGAGATCTTCCCGGATACGGCTGTAGAGGTCCGTTACGTCGGAAACCGGGGCCTCAAGCTCACCCGTGCGGTCGACCTGAACCAGGTTCTGCTGCCCGGCGAGTTTGTCGAGGACTTCCGCCGTGCGCAGCGCAACCTCGCCGCCAGCGGAGACCCTTACCTCGGCGAAGGGCTGACGATATTCCCGCAGCTTGGCCTCCAGGGGTTTCTGGAGGATCCGGGAGTCCAGGGATTGATCCGAACCGGGCAGATCGGAACGTACGTGGGCCAGTTCCTGGCGTTGAACCGCGAATTCTTCTTCGCAGGCGACGGCGGCGAAGAGTTCGGCGCCTCGCTTCCGGCCGGGTATTTCCTGCCCAATCCGAGCACGTTCGTCGCTGATGTTGTGGACAACAACGCGTTCTCCAAGTACAACTCCTTGCAGGCAGAGATCCGCCGCCGGTTCAGCAAGGGATTTGCAGGGCAGTTGAACTACACGTACGGGAAAGTGCTGACCAATTTCTCCGGTTCACAGAGCAACTTCCGTGGGTACTTCGATAACAGCCAGCAGCAGTTGGAGATAATGCGACCGGATTTCGACATCACCCACACCTTCAACGGGAACTTCCTGTGGCAGGTGCCGGTCGGAGCCGGGCGATCCATCTCAACGAGTGGAATTCTCGACGCAATCGTCGGCGGCTGGAACACCCACGGCATCGTCCGGGTCCGGTCCGGAGAGGTGATCAACATCGTGTCCGAACGCGGGACGATCAATCGCGGCGGGACGCGGGCCACGACGAATACGGTGCACCTGACCGGCCTGACCATTTCGGAGCTCCAGGAGCGGACCGGAGTATTCTTCTCCGACGACCGGGTCCTCCTGTTCGATCCCAGCCTGATCGGTGCCAACGGTCGCGCCAACCCGGAGTTCTTCACGAACCCTGGAGTTCTCGAGGCCGGAACGCTTGGACTCGCACCCGTGAGCGGGCCTTGGTACGCCACCTTCGACTTGGGAATCCGCAAGGATTTTCGGCTGCCGATCAACGAGGAGTCACGCGTCCAGATCCGTTTTGACCTGTTCAACCTGTTCAACCGGTCCAACTTCAACGTGAACACTCAGCCCATCGGGGCCAGTGTCAACGACCAGCTGGGAGTCGTCAACCGTCACAACATCAACAGCACCGACTTCGGCGAGATCGACTCGACGTTCTCGGCCCGACAGGCGCAGGTAGGCCTGCGAGTGGTGTTCTAGGCGGTCACGGTTAGACGGTTCAGGGTTACACGGTTCGGGGTTGTGAACCGGGCGAACCCTGAACCGACGAACCCTGAACCTAATAGAAGCTGTTTGATGACGAAGTACGGGGCGCCTGGTGGACTGTGTATTCCGGGTGCCCTTTGACTGTAATCTCCGCGTCGCCCGCCGTTTGGGCATCGGCTTCATACGCCAGCAGGTAGTACTTCTTGAGAGCGTCCCGTAGTTCCTGAAGTTGGCTCTTGACCCTGGCCGCCGTGAAGGTCAGGCCACCGCTCGACTCGACGACGTCCACGCCTGACTTTTTATTTCCTCCCAGGTTGATCATTTCCGCAAATCCAGTCCCGCCGTTGACGACGGCGAACAGACGGGCGCCTGCGAGCTCGAGGTGATCGAGGGTCCCCGGCCCGATGTTCCCGAAACTCGAAGACAACAAGAGGATCACCTTGTTCGTGTGCTTCGCCCGCTTGAGCTTCAAAAGCGCCTCGTCTACGGCCAGCCCCGTACGGCTTTCGTTCCCCAGCTGGAATCCGCCGGCCGCTATCTCACCGAGCTGGCTCCACCGGGATCGGCGCCCTGTCGGCGAGATATTCCAGAGGTTTTCGATTAGCTCTTTCCGGTCGCTCGTCAAATCGGTCAGGAACTCGACGTCCACCTTCTGTTTCGGGGTCCCGGGGATCTGCTGGCCATTAGCGCCTTCCTGACGCTTGGTATCAGGCACCCTGTCGGTGAAAATGCCGAGCATGATCTCATCGGAAGGATCAAGCAGGTGGACCAGTTGAAACACCAGCTCACGGCTGTCCGACACGGTTTTCGCGTCGACCGCCATGCCGACATCCACCAGGATGGCGCTACTGATCGGCACTTCACGCGGTGGCTCGAATAGTACAATGGAACGTACCTGCCCGCGGTCCTTCACCTGGAAGTCCTCCCGAGAGAGGTTCCAGACCAGGGAGCCGTCAGGGCGTTGCACCCTGATCTCGAGCAAGCCCGCGTAAGTCTCCGATTTGAAGACGGGAGGTTTCTGTTTCTGCTGCTCTTCGGGAAGCCGCTGTCCGGCAAACGGGGCTGGCGCGCGGTACAGAACCGCGAGCGGAGCGTTTTCTGCGAAGCGCGCGGATTGTTGCCCTGGGCAAGCGGCTCCCTCGAAGGCCGCGCACCGGCTGCTCAGGGCAACAATCCGCGCGCTTCGCAGAAAACGCCCCGCTTGCGGTTCTGTACTGCTCGCCAGCCCTTCCAGACCAACCCCGACAACCAGGATCAGACATAAGACGGATCTGAAACGAGGATGTTTCCGGCGAGTTTTCCGGGAGCCAGTAGACAACATCGTCATTTTCGGAGGCGAACCGTGAAATCGTACTTATCCAGCAGGGCGTGAATTCGGCGAAGGGCCGGACCGTTGAACGGCTCTTCCTCCGTCGGTTCCTCCTGGTCCACGGCCTTGCGTATGAGCGGCGAGTTAGTGACGACCTCTCGCCTTTCCAGATCGATTTCCACCCACTCGTCCGCCCGTTGTGCATGGCTCCCGGGAGCCATTTCCATCGTGTAACCAAGCAGTTTCAAAACTGCGACCTCCGGCTGCGACGACTCGATCACGTCCCCCAGGTATTGAACCAGTTCTGCGGCCAACCAGCCGTTGGTCGGGTAAACCAGCGAATAATGCAGCTTGCCAATCTTGATACTGATCGACCCGCTCATCTGCACGAAACTATTGTACATCCCGGCTCATCCTTGGCTTTTGATCCCTCGGAAGGCTTAAGCCGGGAGCCTGAGCGGGCTGTGCTACGATAGATGCAGAGTCACTGCAATCCGGGTCAAATTTCGGAGACATAGTACTTAATTCCCAACACGTTACCGGGTGGCCACCTTAAGCAAGGAATTGAGTCTTGTGTCCCCGAAATCACCCCGCTATTTCACTCCAGGCAAGGGACCGAACATGAGCTACAGCAGAGCACTTCATCTATTCGCGGTTGTAACGGCCTGTTCAACATTTGTACTGCTCGTCATGGGTGCGCTTGTAACCAGCAACGACGCCGGCCTCTCGGTGCCCGACTGGCCGCTGTCTTACGGCAGTCTGACGCCCCCGATGGTGGGAGGAATCGTCTACGAGCACACACACCGGGTTGTCGCAACCTTCATCGGGATTCTGACCATCGCCCTCAACATACTGTTGTGGCGTTTGGAACCCCGGCCCTGGGTGAGGCGGTTGGGTCTCGTCGCACTTTTTGCAGTGATCGTGCAGGGCCTTCTCGGAGGTATGACTGTCCTTCTCTCGCTTCCGCCTGTCGTTTCCGTGGCACACGCCTGCCTGGCCCAGACCTTCTTTTGCCTGGTTATCAGCCTCGCGGTCGTCACAGGCCCAGGCTGGACGGAACAGGGGCGACGCCTCGGCGCTTTCTGGCTTCCCGTGGCAACCACGGCAATGGTCTTTGTCCAGTTGATTCTCGGTGCGGTTCTACGTCATGCCGGGACCATCGACGGAGACAAAGCAGCCGATTTTGTCCTTCCTGCTTTTATCGCGCATCTCGGAGGCGCAGGGCTTGCCGCCATCATGCTTGTCTGGCTGGCGTTGCACTTGACTGCTCCCAAAAGGGCGGTCGCGATGCCCGCGCAAGCGTATACCATCCTCTCGCTCTTGGTCCTGCAGCTGGTACTCGGCCTCGGATCGTATCTTGCACGACTGGACGCTGCCGCGGGAAACCAACCGGTGCTGATTGGCGTCGTATTGTCGTCGAGTCATCTGGCGATTGGAGCGCTTCTACTGGCCCTGTCGCTGATTGCCGCGTTGCGCGAGAGCCGGGAATTGCTGCCCGCCGGAGCGCCGATTAACCAACTTCAGTCCGCTGGTGAACTTTCATGAAATCTTCCGTTCCGAGTTCGCAGGTCGCTCCTTTCATCGCGTCCCAGGACGCGTTCTCGACGGCCTGGCTGAAGTTGTCGGCCTTGGTGGAGCTGACTAAGCCGAGAGTCAATTTCCTCGTTGTCCTGACGGCTGCAGCCGGTTATTACATGGGATCGGCTCGTCCGTTCGACCTATCCCTGTTTCTTGCGACCGTGTTCGGGACTGCGCTGGTTGCCGGCGGAAGCGCCGCTCTGAACCAATACATCGAACGGGAGCTCGACGCCCGCATGCCTCGAACATCACGCCGGCCGTTACCGTCCGGCCGACTCGGCGCTCCGTCGGCGCTGGTGTTCGGCCTGGCGCTCGTTTGCTCCGGGACGCTGTTTCTCAGCCTGGCGGTGAACGGACTCACCGCACTGCTCGGGTTGGTCACAGCTTTTCTATATCTGCTCGTTTACACGCCCTTGAAGACCCGGACAGCCTTGTGCACCGCCATCGGCGCGATCCCTGGCGCGATGCCTCCGCTCATGGGCTGGACGGGCGCCCAGGGTGCCCTCTCAACCGAATCGCTTGTCTTGTTTCTCATTCTCCTTTTTTGGCAATTCCCTCATTTTCTGGCGATTTCGTGGGCATTCAAGACGGATTACCAGCAGGGAGGATTCAGCATGCTGTCGGGCGCTGATCCAACCGGCCGGCGGACAGCGGGGAGAATAGCCGCGTACACGCTCGCCCTAATCGCCGTCAGTTTTGCCCCGTCGGCAATGCACCTGACTGGTTTGGTCTACTTCGCGGGTGCATTGGTCCTCGCCGTTTATCTGCTCGTTTTTGGTATCAGGGCGGTTCTCGAACGCAGCCGCAAATCGGCCCGTGGCCTTTCCTTCGCCACGATCGTATACTTACCTCTGCTGCTGGTGCTGATGATTCTCGACAAGGCCTGACGCGCCGACTAATGCCCGATATCGTTGCCCACAATGTCTGTTTCGACTATCCCGGTCGCCGGGCCCTTGACGGCGTATCCTTCGGCGTGGAGCGGAGCCAGATCTTTGGGCTACTTGGACCGAACGGCGGAGGGAAAACCACCCTCTTTCGCATCCTCTGCACGCTGGCAACGCCGACATCGGGCAGCGCAACCATCTGCGACCGGGATGTTGTCCTCGACGCGTTTTACGTCCGAGAGCAAATCGGGGTGGTCTTCCAGGCAAACAGCCTCGACGGCGAATTGACGGTGTTGGAAAACCTGCGGAATCAGGGGCATCTCTATGGACTGAGGGGCCCCACTTTGCGCCGTCGAGTCGACGAGGTGAGCGAGCGCTTCCGGCTGCGCGACCGGCTAAACGAGCTTGGGAAGACTCTGTCGGGCGGAGTTCAGCGAAGACTGGAGATAGCCAAGAGTCTGATGCACTCCCCCCGCGTGCTGATTCTCGATGAACCGTCGGCCGGCCTCGATCCCAACGCGCGCTACGACTTGTGGAATTTCCTCAAATCGATTCGCACTGAAAAGGGCACCACGATTCTTCTGACAACTCACCTGATGGAGGAGGCGGACCGCTGCGACTCGCTCGCGATCCTCGACCGGGGACGACTAGTTTCCTCGGGCACACCCGACGGGTTGAAGGACCGGATCGGCGGCGATGTGATAACGGTCAAAACAGCAAATCCGGAGGAATTCCATGCCGGGCTGGAACGAACGTTTGGTTGCCGATCCATGGTCGTGGATGGGACGGTGCGCCTGGAAACGCCCCGCGGGCATGAGTTTGTCGCCCGTCTGATTGAAACCTTTCCCGGAACTGTCGAGGCCGTTACCGTATCTCGCCCGACGCTCGAGGATGTCTTCGTCCACGAGACGGGGCATCGCTTTTCAGAGCGCACCATGGAACAATGATTATCTGAACGATGAACGCGATTAAGCAGGCGACACGCCTCGGGCAAGCCTTCTGGCTGGACAACCTCACTCGCAAGCTGGTTCGCGACGGCGATCTGAAACGCCGGATCAGCGAGCAGGCGATCACGGGGGTGACGAGCAATCCCGCCATCTTCGACCAGGCAATCGGCTTAGGCGGCGAATACGATGATGATGTTCGCAGGCTTGTCCAGGACGGCCACACCATCCCTGAGGTGTACGAAACGCTGGCCGTCGACGACGTTCAGAGGGCCTGCGACCTGCTCAAACCCGTGTTCCAGGAATCCGACGGAACAGACGGTTTCGTCAGCCTGGAGGTTTCCCCTCGCCTCGCACAGGCGGGCCCTGACACACTGAACGAAGTCAAACGGCTGTGGTTCAGGGTTGATCGCCCGAATGTCATGATCAAGATCCCGGGCACCCCGGCCGCCTTGGCGGTGCTCGAGAGCGCAGTTCACGCAGGCATCAACACCAACATCACCCTTCTTTTTTCCCCTGCCCTGTTCGTGAAGTTCCTGGAAGCGCACATGGCCGGCCTGGAGAAACGCTTGTCCGATGGTTTGGCTGTTCGCCCGGTCGCCTCCGTTGCGAGCTTCTTTGTCAGCAGGGTCGACACCCTGGTTGACCGGCTGCTCGGCCAAAGATGGATGCAGACGGCAGACCCGGGTTATCGCATGCGGCTGGCTCGGCTATTCGGCAAAGCCGGAGTGGCGAACGCCCGTCTGGCCTTTCGCGAGCTTCTCTTTGTCCGCGCAGGTGCCCGCTGGCAGAATCTGGAGAGGAAAGGGGCACGTCCGCTCAGGGTCGTGTGGGCGAGCACCGGCCAGAAGGATCCGCTCCTGTCGCCTCTCCTATATATCGAATCGCTCCTTGGACCCGACACGGTCGTCACGGCGACCGAGAAGACACTGGACGCCTTTGCAGCCCGCGGTCGTGCACAGATCGCACTGAACGAGAAGGGCATCGCTGAAGCTCAGACGATCAGTGGCGAGCTAAGCGAGTTCGGCATCAACCTGGAAGCGGTCGCGGATGATCTGCAACAGGAAGGGATCAGCAAATTCGTCGAACCCTACGAACGCCTGATGGTCGCCTTGAGTGAGAAACGCGCTCTGTTCGTAGGGAAGAAGGCGAACCAGCAGGACGTCGGGCCGATCCGCCTGGTCGCGCCTGCGCTTGCCGCTCTGAGCGCCCGCAGGTACTCCGAACGACTTTTTGCACGGGACGGGACGCTGTGGACGGACGATATCGAATCGGCGAAACGAGTCGAGAATTCACTCGGATGGGTGGACGGCCACAATCTGTTCCGCCCCCGCGTTGAAGAAATTCGCAGCTTTGCAGACGGCGTTCGGCAGGACGGATTCAAGCATGTCGTAATGCTGGGAACCGGAGCCAATACTCTTCCCGCCGAAATCGCCTGGGGTGCTTTTGGAAACGCCCGCGGATGGCCCGATCTGCTGATCCTTGACAATACTGATCCGACAGCTGTCCGCGCGGTCGAGGCTCAGATCGACCTGGCCAAAACCTTCTTTCTCGTCGTCGGGAAGTCGGGCACAAACCTGGAGACGCTCAGTTTCTACAAGTACTTTTATGATCGGCTCCTGGTGTCGGGCGTCGAAGGCCTGGGCCGCCGCTTTGCCGCCATCACCGACTCGCACTCATGGCTCGCCCGGGAAGCCATCGCCAAGAAATTTCGTCAGTGTTACCTCAACCCAACTACCGTAAGCTCTCCCTTTGCCGCCTTTTCTTACCTGGGCCTGGTCCCAACGGCGCTCCTCGGCCTCGACATTCAGGCTCTGCTCGACCGGGCCAGGGCCTTCGCTGTGGCCGCTGGGCCCGGGATTCCAGAACCGAGCAATCCCGCCCTGCAGTTGGGCGCGAGCCTTGCGCTGCTCGCAAAAGGGGGGCGGGACAAGTTGACTTTCTTCCTCAGCCCGAATATTTCCAGTTTCGCCTCATGGGCTGAGCACGTAATCGTCCACACCACCTCAAAAGATGGCCAGGGGATCGTCCCGGTGATTGGCGAACCTTTAGGGCCGCCACGGTCTTACGGCAACGACCGGGTCTTTCTTCATATTACTCACCGCGGTTCCGCAAAGAAGGGAGAGGCTAAACGGGTCGCGGCCCTTGAAAAAGCGGGGCACCCGGTAATCCGTGTAACTCTTACGGATCGCATGGGTTTGGCTGAAGAATGCGTGCGGTGGCAACTGGCCTTGGTCTGTACCGGCTTACTTCTTGGCGTTAATCCCTTCGCGGATCCTTCCGAAGGCGAAGGCCGCAAGAACACCGAAGAACTGCTCCGTCAATGGGCGGCCGACCGGCGCTTCCCGAAGGAAAAGCCCACGGCCGAGACCGGAAGCGTGCGCGTCTACGGGGAGCTTCCTCGGAAGGCCGGGTCAGCCGACGCCGCCGTCTCGGACTTCTTGCGGGAAACGCCCAAGAATGGGTATATCGGGATACTCGCTTTCTTTCGCCGGACCGCTGCCCGGGATAAGGCGCTCGCCTTGTTTCGGACGACGCTCGGGGAAAGGTTCAAGGTCGCCACCACCCTAGCCCACGGACCTCGCTTTCTGCATACCACTGCCCCGCTCTACAAGTGCGGCCCGGAAAACGCGTCGCTCCTGCTGCTCACAACTGAGGAAGACCGGGACGCACCGATCCCTGGACACGACTACGGTTTCGCTGTGCTCCACGAGGCGCAGGCTCTCGGCGAGCTGCAGGCGATTCGTAACCGGGGCCGGCGGGTTCTGCGACTGCACTTCAAAGGCGACATCAAGGATGCCCTCGGCAGCATCAGTGGCAAACTGAAGTAGAAGGGGCAAAGGGGCAACAGCGCTTGCCGGTGTACGTTGGTCCGACTTCCAAGTCGGACAGTGGAGTTTTTACATTTTCAGCCGGCTGCGACCGCCTTCGGCCTGAAAGGCCGAGACATAATAGCCCGGGGCGGAGCGCTTTTTGCGTAGCCCCGGGCCAG
>Ga0105091_10000285_pt1 | contig 20795 bp, 17 predicted proteins | sample PPLLak1March2015_FD_87022 | JGI IMG/M metagenome (GOLD analysis project Ga0105091, IMG submission 87022) | Freshwater sediment microbial communities from Prairie Pothole Lake near Jamestown, North Dakota, USA - PPLs Lake P7 Core (1) Depth... | ecosystem: Environmental > Aquatic > Freshwater >... | reverse complement strand
TGAGCTTATTTTGGAATATTTCAGGCCATACCGCCAGAAACGTGCCGAACTTGAAAGTAATCCCGATTATTTAAAGCAGATTTTGGCAAAAGGCGCTCAGCGGGCGAGGGCGGTCGCTTTAAAAACGCTTATGGACGCAAGAAAAGCAGTAGGATTGGATGTCTATTATGGCAGATAAATTTATAACTATCGCCGAATATATGAACTCCATCCAGGCACAGATGGATAAACAAGTCCTCGAAGATTTCGAGATTCCCGCGATTATCGTCGGCGAAAACGCCGGAGAGTTACGAATCGGGGTCCTCGAACCAATCAGGCTTCAGGTCAAAGAGGAAGATGCCGAAGAGGCAAAACAAATATTAGAAGACCAGCAACAGCCCATTGAGCCGGGCGATTCCCCGGAATTCGATGAACTCGGCTATGAAGAACCTGATGAGGAGCAATAATTGGCTGATTATCGTGTAAATCTTGAAATATTCGCCGGGCCTTTGGACCTGCTTTTGTATCTTGTCCGTAAAGAAGAAGTCGATATCTACGACATACCGATTTCAAAAATAACAGACCAGTATATCCGTTATATTGACATCCTAAAGCAGCTCGATATCGATTTGGCAGGCGATTTCCTTGTAATGGCGGCCACACTGATGCAGATAAAATCGGCCATGCTTTTGCCGAAAACTCCCGCAGACCAGCTCAATCCTGAAGATCTTTCAGACCCGCGCGCCGAGCTTATAAGGCAGCTTTTGGAATACAAGAGATTCAAGGATGCCGCCAATATGCTGGCCGCTTCTGCCGAAGAGCATTTCGACAGATTTACACGGCCGGATAGCGTAATTCAGCAATTTAAAACCGGCGAAGAGCCTATCATTGACCTTGACCAGGTCAGCGTATGGAATCTGCTCGAGGCCTTCGATGCAATTATGGAGGCAACCGGCGCCAAATACGATACCCGCCTCATCGTTGATGATACACCCATTGATTTATATCAAATAGAGATTCTGCACCGCCTGCAAAAAGAAGGGCAGTTATGCTTCGAACGCATCTTTGAGCCTAGAAACAGCCGGTTGGTTTTAGTCGGATTGTTCCTTGCCACGCTCGAACTTATCAGGTCGCAATTAATTTGGGCCGAGCAAAACCTTGAAACAGGCAAAATATCTCTGCGTGCCCTGACCGATGCGTCCCCGGAAGAGGCCGTCCGCAAGGCGATAATGCAGGTTGAAGCCGCCGAATCTGCAAATCAAACTAATGAAATTACGCAGGAACAACTCTCAATTGAAAACGAGCCAATACCCGAACCCATAGAGCAGGAAGATTTAGATATCGATGGATTACCTGAACTTGAAGAGGAAATGGATTTGCCGATACCCATTGTAGAAATACCTGCGTCTCAAGATTTACCTCTCGAGCAGCCTGTGACATCTCAATCTTCAGATTTATCTATTCCAATTGCCGAGCTTCCTGCAAAAACAAATGAATCGGTCAATGAGTCGCAACTGCCGCAAACACCGCCTGCAGAACAGAACAAATAAAAAAAACGTAATATATCCGTTTGACAGCCTTTGGCCGAACATATAAAATCCCATTATATCAATGGCCGATTTCTTTGAAAGGAATCAAAATGGCTGACAATGTTATTGAGCTGACCGATGCAAATTTCGATGAAGTGATTCATACCGCGGGTATTCCCGTCCTGGTCGATTTCTGGGCTCCGTGGTGCGGGCCTTGCAGAATGATGGGACCAATTATCGAAGAATTCGCCGGCGAATATTCCGGCAAAGCAAAGGTCTGCAAGCTCAATACAGATGAGGCCAGGGATAGCGCCATGGAATTTGGAATTAGCGCGATTCCTACAATTATTCTTTTCAAAGACGGGCAAGTCCAGAAAAAATGGGTAGGACTTACAAGCAAAAAAGACCTCGCCGCCGCTATCGACGAGCTTCTTTAAACTATCTTATAATTTCGCCTTCGAGCGGCTGATTCCACCAGTCCGGGTCACGAAAATAATTTGTAACCATCAGCGCCGCGTTTACGCCGTCACCTGCCGCAGTCGCTAATTGCATCGCCGCACCCACCCGGCAGTCCCCTGCGACAAATACCCCCGGCACACTTGTCCGCAGATATGCACAGTCGCATTTAATAAAACCTTCCTTTGTCAGCTCGACAAATCCCTTCAAAAATCCTGTCCCGGGGACCATCCCTATAAAAATGAAAACCCCGTCACACGGATAGCTTTCTTCTTTGCCGGTCTTCACATCCTTGAGTCGGACTGATTCTGCCCTGTCCTTGCCTTCTATAGCTTCCGCTACAGTGCTGCATTTAACAATCAGATTCGTGTCCGGCTCCTTCATTTTAGCGCATAATTCTTCCTGCAGAACCTTGGTTGCGCGGAATTCCTCCCGGCGGTGAATCATCGTAACTTTAGCGGCGAATTTACAGAGGTGAAGTGTCTCCTCAACTGCGCTGTTGCCGCCGCCGATCGACACAACGGATTTCCCCTTGTAAAACGGCGCATCGCATGTCCCGCAATAGCTCACTCCTGTCCCCGAGTTACGGAACCTTTCTTCCCCCGGTATGCCGAGCTTGCGGTAAGAGCTACCGGGAGTAAGTATTACAGAACGGGCTAAGTACTTTTTGTCATCGCATGAAATTTCAATATCGCCATTTTCCAGTTTTTTAAGTGCGGTTACCTCAGACCCGAATTTAAACTCTGCTCCGAAGGCCATCGTTTGTTTTTGCATACTTTCTACCAGCTCAATGCCGCTTATCCGCTCGATTCCAGGATAATTTTCTATCCTGTCCGTATTATTGATTTGCCCGCCTGGAATAAATTTCTCCAGTATCAATGTTTTAAACCTGTCTCTTGCGGTATATAATCCTGCCGCAAGTCCCGCCGGGCCCGCCCCGATTATTATGCAGTCATATCTGTCTGTCATATAAGTCATCCTTAAACATTAAATCGGATTTAAGATAACATACTAATCCTCGAACTTCCAGTATTGACATTTTGTTATTGATAACTGATGATTCTTAAAAAACACCTGAATCGGCAAAATGAAAATGGAGATATCTGTGAAAAAATTTAACTGCGTTATCTTATCGTTGTTCCTCCTTGCGATTACCGCTTCAGCCAAACCGCTTAAAAATCCCCAAATTTCTGATATTAATCCTGATGCAAACAGCATAAGCGAATACTATGGCTTCGGCGAGATGGAAATAATAAAGCTGGATTGGGCCATTGGGTCGCTGCAGATTGCCGATTTCGACGGTGACGGCCGAAATGACATGGCTGTCGCGAATAATCGAAAGGCCGCTATTGAAATTCTCATCCAGAAAAATTCCATTTCGGCTCAAGATGAGGATATTGCCGTTGACGGAAATGATTTAGATATAAATGCCCTGCTTGGTCCAACCCGGTTTCTCAGGCAAACCGTTTCCGTTTCTCAAAGAATCTACAGCATGATTTCCGCAGACCTTAACGCAGACGGCTTAATTGATTTGGCCTATTACGGCGAACCGCGCGGTCTTTATATCTTGCTGCAAAAACCTCAGCCCCAAAATTCAAAATCAAAAACCCTTCTTTGGCAGCCTCGCAAAAAAATTAATATCGAAGATGCCCTACCAAATGAAAACGCTCTTTTATGCGAAGATATAGATAATGATGGCAAAAAAGACATCATTGTTATATCCAGGGACGCCGTATATGTTGTCCTGCAGAAAAAAGACGGCTCTCTTTCGGAACCTGTAAAATATCCAAGCGCCGCAAGGATTATCGGCGTCGAAGCCGGCCGGCTTACTGACAGCGGCGTAAATGACCTGCTGATTGTCACTGATGATGCCGAAAGACCCCTCCATGTCCGCCTGGGGCAAAAAAATAACCAGTTAGGGCCCGAAATCCGTCTTCCATCTGATCCGCCGCTTATCCTTGAGCTTGCCAATTTTTCCGGCAAAAATGGAAAAGAAATAGTTGCCATTGATGCATTGAGCAGGCGGTTGGTATGCTATAAATTGACTGCGGAAAATTCACAGACCGATGATTGGCCCGTCCTGTTCTATCCGCTTGCCGCAGGACAGTCCGCTGAAAAAAGAGATCTCATTATCGGAGATTTTGATGGAGACAAACTCCCGGATATTGTCATCAGTGACCCCGGTGCATCGGAAATTATCTGGTATAAGCAGATATCCGGTGTCGGATTAGCTGAACCGGCGAGATTTCCTTGTTTGTCCGATATCGATGGTTTATCCGCCGCAGACATTGATAATGACGGCAGAACCGAGCTTGCCGTCCTTAGCATCAAGGAAAAAACTATTGGTATAAGTAAATTCGTCTCAGAACGAATATCATTCCCGAAATCAATAGATTTATCAGGTGAACCGCTTGCGATGGAATTAGCTGATATTGATAATGATAAGTCAATTGATTGCGTTTATGTATCGCGTTCACCGTCGGACACAAGGTCTATTAAAGTAATTTATAATGCCGATAAACCTGATTCAAATGACACAAGCGAAATAGAGCTTGCAAAATTATCCTCAAATCCCCAGGCGATTAAAGTCGTCGATGTGGATAACGACGGCTTCAAAGATGTGCTTATCTTTGTAAAATTCGAGCTGCCGATATTAGTTCGTCAGGCTGATAAAAGAAAATTCGAGATTTCCGATTCCCCTAAAGCGCAAACCAGCCTGGTTAAAGAAGCCACATTGCGTTCAATCAGTGTCTTCGATACTGAAAACAAAGAGCAAGGGCTTCTGATTGCTCAAAACAATTTTGCCCGCAATATGTCTTTTAAAAACGGCCAATGGACCGTTGTTGACCAGTATAATGCCAAAAGCGCTGAAAATCATATCTCCGCGGCTGCTGCCGCAAAGATGAAAATCGACGGGTCAAAAGATACAAAGGCAATAATGTTATTGGATGGCCAAAAAGGAAAATTGCAGATTTTAACTCCCGGCCCGGATAAGAACTTCCGGTTCGAAAAAGAGCTGGATATAGGGACATGGAATCAGGCCTCAGGCATAAAAATGCTGACAGCGCCGCTTACGGGAAGCGGACCCGATGACGTTCTTCTATTTGATGGTGAAAAATTCGCGGTAATTATTCCTCCATCTGCCAAAACAAATCGCTATCGCCTCGAACAAAAATTCAGCTATGAAACAAAGATAAAGGACGGCGCTTACGGCAATTTCACCACAGGAGATATCAATCATGATAAAATAAGTGATATCGAATTGGTTGAATATAAACATAATCATATTGAGATTTTAAGTTTGGATTCCGCCGGCAAACCCGTCCCCGCAATGCGGTTTAAAATATTTGAAGATAAAACTTTTCGTGAGAGCAGGCCCCAGGCCCCCGCCGTCGAGCCGCGTCAAATCAAAGCAGCAGATGTTACTGGTGACGGCAAAAACGATTTAATAACCTTAATTCACGACAGGATTATCATTTACCCTCAGGATTAATTTAGCAATATTGAAAATTACCCAAATTACCATTCAATTGCTGTAAGACATAACCCCTTTATCATAAAGGACTTACAAAGCCCACTTTTCCGCAGTATTTTTTTGCATCCTATAATGTAAATACTATTGACATTGTTGCTGCAAATGTGGTATCCTCAATATTGTCAAAGGTTGTCACGCAATGTGTAGATTATGGCTCCCTCGCGTGAGGAGGGTAAAGCCAGATTGAAAAGTGAATAACGTAGTGTGCAAGTTATCGCTTTATTTTACGTTAGGCAAGCGCAAGGTTATAAAAAGGTGAAAGTCAAACTGTAGTGCTTGTTGTTGTTTTCGAAAAGCTCTTTTGAGAGAGGGTGATAGTCGAAGACAACTAAACTCCTGGCTTGTTGCCAGGTATTAACGAACGAAGAGAGTGATAACAACCGAAGAAGGAGGAGTAAGAATATATCTAGATTAACAGTACTTTGTCTTGTTTTAGCGATGGCCTCAGTAAGTTTGGCTGTCGTTGACACCCCAGCGCCAGCTTTAATTGGTAACTGGGAAGGCACATCAATGGATGGCTGGTTAGTAAATACGGATGCAGGGTCTACAGCAGTAGCCATGCCCGGTATGACCAACGGCGTAACAAAGGATGCCGGAAGTTTAGGCGTTTTATTCGCTGACGGCTGGCATCAGGTCTTACATCGTGAATTTGGTGCCTGGTGGATGGAAACACCATTCACAAATGACACAAAGTTCACAATTGATGTCACATTGATAGCCTCAGAGTGGGCAATGACCGGAACGGATCCCGAATGGGGAGTTAAGCCGCTGGAAAAACTTATGATGTCTGGTCCCGGCACCGGCTGGTGGAAAGAAATATCCCCAGTTGCATATCCTGATTTTGGTAATGGCGTTGGTAACGAAGGTATCTGGAAGCCGGAAAACGGCGATGTGACAGTTACATACACCTTCATGATTCCTGGTATAGGCGCTCAAGTGTTTGACCAACTTATCCTTACCATGAACAGTGGTGTTACCACATCACACGGGCTTGTTTACCTTGACAATGCGTTTCTAGCACCAGAACCGGCAACAATGGGTCTGCTTGGTTTAGGCGCACTTGCTTTGATTCGCAGGAAAAAATAATTAATTCTGCCGACAAAGCATAAGGTTACAAAGTCGTATTAAACCGGGGCCTGCTGCAAAGCAGGCCCCGGTTATTTTTATGCGCAAAAATGTCATTGCGAGGAGCGCAGCGACGAAGCAATCTCCGTTTTTCTCTTAAAATTAAGATTGCTTCGCTTGCGCTCGCAATGACAAACGATGTTTTTAGAGGTTGCCTTAAGGTATGAAAATCAATAATAATACTTGAATGTCAGGTCAACGTCCCAGGCGTCCGGCACGCCCTTATTTTTTCTCAAGTTTATCCTGGTGCACTGAAGCCCGGACCATCGCACCTGGATTGTCGAAAGAAATCTTGCGGCCTTGGTTATTTCAACTGCCTTAAGCGCGACATTACCCGCCTGGTTTTTCTGCCCTTCCGATTTGATAATTATGCCTGAAGACAATCTGTAGTTATTGGCAGGTATCGAGCAGAATTCCGCGGCCTGCTGCACCGCTGTTGCATAATCGAAGCCTTTTACAGTGTTTTTTTCTTTTGAAAAATTAAGCCGTTCCGGGTCAATTTCCAGCAGCTCCTGGATTAAGTCTTGTGACTTTACATACTGCTCACTGTCATTTTTGAAATTGGCCTTTGCGCTTGGCAGATAAACACCCCAGATGATTGCCGGCCAAAGCGCGGTCAATGCCGCGATTACTATGTAATAAAACATCGGATTTTTGTATATTTCTCTTATATCTTTCATGCGCCGCCTCCAGCTTGCTGCCTGGGTTCAACTGTCACTCCGAATTCGCACCGGCTGCCTGTATTATTAAGCCGCTGCTGCAGAACATTTAATCCGCTGTTTTTCAGGGCCTCGAATACCCTCAATGCATATTCCGGGCTCGGTGTGTCTCCATTGATTGTTATAGTCTTATCTGTTATTGAAACGGTATCAATATTGAGCCCGGTTGCCGAGGCACAGTTATTAAATGCCTGAAGCACTAACGTCATTTTTGCTGCTATCGCTTCGTCGCCCGTCAGAGAAAATCCCTTCTGGGCCTCCTTTACACGCCTAAGCGCCCTGCTGATTTTTCCCACAGCATCTTTGGTTTTAGCGGGCATTTTCTCGCCCATCATCGCGGCCGAGAATTCCTTCGAAAATTTATCCCGAAGCTGCGCCTTATACCCGTTGATTTTCATTCCCTGCATAAACCCGTAAAGCCCTGCCGCAAACATGAGAATCGCCGCGGCGACCGCGAAAAATTTCAGCGTCCTTTCGAGCCGCATCCTTTTGCCCTGATAAGGCATAAAATCGCTGCGGAAATTTGAGCTGCCGGGCAAATCAAAATGCGCGATGGCCGCCCCGTATGCTATCGCGAATTCCACCGCGTCCGGACAATCCGCTAAATTCTCCGCGGATATTTTTGCGGAGGCGCATACATCAATTTCTTCGGTTTGAAACGTAAATTTTTTGGCAATATCACTAAAATTAAGGCCGCCGGCAGCATCGAAAATCTCCAGCCGGTTAACAGTCCCTGAAATCTGCAGTAAGGCCGTCGTCATAGAAACCTGCCTGGCCAGCAGCTCATTTTTATTCTGCGACTGATTCAATAAAAATGTCCTCATCGATGCCGCGGGCATTGGGGTAATCCCCTGCCATGGTGAAGCTATAGGGGCAATAAAATAACCGTTCCGCCTGGAAAGTAACGCAAACAGCGGCCGCGCATCAGGAGGTACCGTTATATTATGGCAGACAAACCTGGCCAGGCAATTAACATCCGGCTCAACGCTTACAGGGTCTATCCCGCTTTTTTGAAGGCTGCCCAGCAAATCCGTCAAAAGGTGTTTTTGTGCCGTGAACGTCGTTATATTTGAGCCGCTTTTATCAGCGGAATCTATCCTGAATGCTATTGCCACATCTGTGGCATCTGTCCCAAGCGCCTCTTCGGTATCGAAATGAATTGTCTGCGCAATCTTTTTTGTCTCGGAAAACTCGCTGTGGATATTATGCTGCATAAACATTGCGCAATCCATCGCCACTGCCGCGTCCGCGAATTTAATCTGTCTTTCCGCGCATACCGCTGAAATTCGCTGAGCCAGAACCTCATGAACCGCCTGCTGTTCGGTTGCCTCCGCCGAAACACTAAAACACCCGATAAGAGTTCTTTGGCGTCCCTCTACTGCCAGGCAAACGACTGTCGCATGGTCTTTAGCAAGATATATTCCCAAATAATTGCCGGATTGCACTTCAGCATTCTCCTAATCTATAGTTCGTTATTTTTCTATTAACCATTTATTTATTCTTTACCTTTCAATCACCCGCTCACAATCGCGATCTGCTCGATTTTACCGCCGTCTTTGAAAACAACGACTATAGCCGATGCCTTTGCCGCGCCGCTTGTGGCCGTAACGTGTATCGAAAATATATCGCTTGTTGTACTTATATACGGTTTGCACTTCTCAATTGAATCGGCAAATCTGAATAATTCTTTTCTCAGTTCCTCGAGGTCCTTGAAAGGCTTTTCACGTCTTCTTTTGATGATTTCCTCCGCGATTGGCGGGCCGTCTCCCCCGAAGGCAAATGCCGCCTCCAGAACATGCCTCGGGGCCGAATTTATGTTGACCTTGATTGTCCCCCATAATCCCATATATTTAAGCGCCGATTCTTTTCTCTTTTCGCTCTCAAATATCGCCTGTGAAAGCATCTGTGTGTCAATTAAAGAGCTGTGAAATAATTTCGAGAAATCTTTTGTCTGCTTGATTATCTGGTCTGTCGGTGTAACATTTTGAGACTTGTAAACTACCCTTTGTGCCCGCGCTCCGCGCCTTGCGGGATTGGGTGTTTGCGTCGTAACAGGCGTCCTTTGCACGACCTGCTGAAATTCCACCTTGAAAGGTTTTATTGCGGCCACTTGTTTGAGCTGTTCTGCAACGGCCGCCTTGCGGTCGGCATCGTATCCCATCCATTCCAGAAACGTATCGAAGCTTGCCTGGCTTTCCCGCTGCACCTTATCATTATCAATTATCGCCCAGCCCGCGGGATATTTTGCGTTCTCATCTTCTGTTTCAATCTTCACAGTCGTGGTGCCAATCTCAAATTCAACCGGCTCTGTAACAAAAGGCCACGCCGGGCCATACGGCCCGCGCACCGTCACCCTGTCGGAAACATCCTTGTTTGTATTCGAATCGGCAGCATATTTATTATTTGTGCTGTAGGTATTTGTGTCATTATCTTCAAGAGCAAACAAATCTTCCGTGTCCTGTTCTTCATCAGCCTCTTCCATATCCGTTTGTTCACCCGGTTCGTTTAAATCAACATCGCTGAAAAGCTCAGGCTGCTCTTTGATTAGCTTATTAATCCATTCACGGTATTTCTGCTCGTCCATCGAGAAAAGGTCTGAAAAATCCGGCTCGTTTGGCCGCTCCACGCATTTAACATCATTCAAATCCGCCAGCACCGCTAAAGCATATTTAAGGGCTGAATCCCTGGCATAACACGCATTTGTGTAATCAATTATGTAATTATCCCTGTGACGCTGGGCAGCGATTTTGCTTGCCATCGTGTACCCTAAAAGCGCAAAGACGGTCAGCACAATCATTGTCACCAGCAGCACTACGCCCCTGTTTGGGTTAGCGCCCGTTTTTTCACGATGTTTCAGGCAGTTATTCATAATCCGTCCTGAAAGCCCTCATTTAACTTTAGTGAGTCGCCGCCTATCGCATTTATATCTGTCGGGTTATTCATATCATTGGCATCACCCATAAGGTTCGCGTCCATGGCAGGCACGTTAAATCCTATCTTTCTTGTCCTGTCTATAGCGATTGTGCGAATCAGTTTGTCTTCTTCGGGGACATCGAATATGCCTGTAACCGTTTTATACGGCTGTCCGAATGATAACGTTATTTTTATTGCGGGCGGCAGATTCTCGCCTGACCAGCGGTCAACAAAAGTTTCAGCCCCGGATGGTATTTCTATTTTAAACATCGTTATGCCTGAGCAAATCGGCACAAATAATTCACGCTGCCATTGTTCTTTTTGATTATCGAGCAGTGTGTCCTCCAGAGCCAGGCCAGAATGGCTGCGGTATAAAGTTAAAAGTCCGGTGTCCGGGTCAATACTGCTTTGCCAGACGATTCTTTCCAGAGTTTGCGGCTGGTCTTTTGAATCGTTAATGTTTCTGAATATCTCCAGCCTCCCGGCGGAATAACCATCCATAAATTTATTTTGTATATCTATCTGTGTCCCCTGTCCTGCACCCGCGATATTGTCAAGGTCCTCAGCGATTCTCTGATAAAGCTCACGCGGCAGACGCGAACTTTCCAGCTTGCTGATTATCGCCGCGGAACCGCTTTGTCCCCTGTTATAAAGCGCTAGAACAACTATGAGAATCATCGTGCCGACCGTCAATGCCGCAAGCATCTCCACAAGCGTAAAACCCGGCTTTTGTAAATTGAGGCAACCTCTAATAATGTCATTGCGAGCAGCGCTGCGACGCATCTGGGTTATAAGGAAAAGATCCTTCGCGTTGCTCAGGATGCCTTCGCCAGATTCTTCGCTGCGCTCAGAATGACAAAGTGCTTTTTTAGAGGTTACTTTGAATTTTTTATTCGCTATTCCCATAGAAGGTTAATTTGATTCCTGTTCTCTCATCATTTGATCTATTATCTTTTGAATTTCCGGATCAATTTCTTCAGAGCCGCTATCATCAAGCCCTTCATCTGTCGGCTCCATTTGCTGCTGCCCGCCCGAAGTTGTGTTTTGCCCCGCCTTCTGCGGCCTTGTGGCTGACAATTCAGGATATTTAGTCAATAAACTTTCTCTGTCCTGCTGAGTAGGATTACCATTTGTTTGCAGATAAAGGTCAAGCCACGGCTTTAAATATTCTCCATCGGCTGTCATGGGCATTCCATTTTTCGCCCACTGCTCGATAACCCGGCTTGCGACTCCGGCGTATTCCGCCGCAAGGTCTTCGGTTGCGAGAATATGCTTTGAAAGCATTTGTTTCTGCTTTTCCGCCCTTTCTGATAATTGCTTCATTTGTTCATCGCTTAAGGTTGTAAGCCAGTTTGTAAGCTCGACAGTCTGTGGTGTCCCTTGCGAATCGGTGTATTCCGACGAACAAACCCCTCGAACCCACAAATGTGATGTCGTCGGCTCGTAAAAACTTTCAACCGTAGTCTGCCATCGTATATCAGGATATTCCTCGCTGATTCCATATTCAGTCATTTCCTCGACAGTAGATGACCCAAGGAGTTTCTCCATATTCTCACGGGCAATTTCGAATGCCCGCATCCGCTGGGTTGTATCCACCGCTGCCGCCGTGCATCGTTCCAGCACAAGCCAGACACCTGCCCCGATAAAAGTAAGCAGCGCCACCGCCGCCATGCACTCTACCAGGGTAAATGCGCGCCTTTTATCTCCCGCAGAATTAAATAAAAATAATCTCTGCGTTCTTGGCCTGCCCTGCGTAGTCCTTTTATGGACGAAGTAGGGCGTTCTCCGCGGTGAAATATCAGAAAGGAAGCTCATCTTTGCTCCTTGGCCATACTATTTGTGCTTCCCCCGGCTCTAATTTCACACTATTGCTCAACCGGTCAATAATAATCGACCAGGGTTGCCCTTCCGAATCGAGCAGAACGATTATCCCGCCAAACTGCCATCCCAATCGGCTTGCGCGGAATTTGGCCCTGTCCTCGTTTGTAAATTGCCCGTCATCGAACAAAACGTATGAAATCCAGCAATTTTCCCCAAAGTCCCCCTGGGCAATAATTTCTTCCTCAAGAACATCCGCGAGATTGTTCGAGGAAATCTCACGCAGTAAATAAGTCTGCTCCGGGATATCTAAAATAATTTCATACCTCTTGCCGGTCTGCACTGCACTTGCGGATGCGGCCTCAAGTGATGAAATAAGTCCCTGGCTTTGGGCCTTAAATGAATTTTTAATAATCACTCCCTTGAGGGTCGCCGCCGCCAGCACCACAAGCAGCGATACGATAACGATTACAGACATCGACTCCGCAAGCGTAAATCCCCGAATTCGGAGGACAGAGGACCGATGACAGAGGACCGATGACGAAGAACAGATACGTTCAGCATATAAAATTTGTCTTATTTTGTTTATCATTGATAAATTCTGCAAAAAGAATCCGGCTTGCTCATCATTTTTCCGAGCATTTTCCCGATTCTTTTGCATTTTTCTGATAAATTATGATGTTCTGAATTTAAGATATATTTACAGTTCATAGACGTGTCCAGCCAATGCTGTGTTTCTGCCTGTTCAGCATCGGCATCGGTAAGTTTGCTTAAAAAATTAGCTTCATAACGTCTTTTATGCCATGATTCTGCAATATTGCTTCCAATTGACCGTGATGCTCGCCTAATCTGGTCTGTAAGCGAATAAATTTCTTCTTTTGGAAACTTTTTTGTACTTTCAAAAATTTCCTGTTGGAGTTCAAATGTTAATTTGTAAACATTCAAATCCCTAAAACTTTCTATTCTTGAGCCCATTTATTCCGCGCTCCTTCCTCTGTCTTCAGCTTTCTGCCTTCTGAATTCGGTCTTCTGTCTTCCGTCCTCAGTCCTCTGGCTAATTGGCGTCTGTGCTGTAAAGGTCGGCATTATCATTTTCGCCGCCTTCTTCACCATCAGCTCCGTAGCTGATAACTACGAAAGGCTTTCCGCTCTCGGGAGAAAGCTGGTATACAAAATCATTATGCCATGAATCCTGGGGTATTGATGTTGTTTCAAGATAGCCGCCCTGTGCCCACCCTTTAACATCTGTAGGCTGCTCAATAAGCTCCTGCAATCCAGATTCCTCAGCCGGGTATCTTCCCGTGTCGAACTTAAACTGAACAACGGCATGGTGGAGCGTCTTTAGCATCGCCTTTGTGGCCGTAACTCGCGCCTTCTCAGTATACCCGATAACGTTTACCGCAACGATACTCGCCAGAATACCGATTATCACAATTACCGCCATAACTTCGATAATTGTGAACGCGGCGCAACGCCTTTTGCCGCGAAAAATTTGTTTAGGTTCTTTTGTTTTCATAAATTTCTCCAGTCTTCTCACATAGCCATTTTTGATATTTTTAAAATCGGCAGCAATATCGCAAGCGCGATGATGCCGACAATTACCGCAATGAAAACAATTACCACAGGTTCTATCGCGGCGCTTAGCCGTTCTATGACAATGTCGGTGGACTCTTCCAGTGAATCGCTGATGTTTTTAAGCATATTTTCCAACTCGCCGCTTTTCTCGCCTACCGTCACCATGTGGGCTATTGACGGATCTATCACACCGCTGTCCCGCAATGGCGTAGCGATATCAGCGCCCGACAGTATCCTTTCTCTGGCCGTGTCTATCGCCCGCTTCATCAGCGTATTTCCTGTTACCTCGCCTACTACCCTGAACGATTCCGCCATACTTAAACCCGAACCCAGCAAAGTCGATAATGTTGAAGCAAACCGCGATACTACCCTCTGTTTTATAAGCGGCCCGAACATAGGTAATGAAAGCAGAAATTTATCACGCATATAAGCGCCCCTGGCTGTCTTAAAAAATCTTCTTAATCCCCAAATCATCCCTATTATCCCCGCGATAACCACAATCACCCACCAGCTTGTCAAAATATAGCTGAAGTTCATTAATTGTTTTGTTACCCACGGCAGCTCCTGTTTGGCGGCAAGAAGCTGGGCCCCTATTTTAGGTATTACAAATGTCGTAAGAATAATAATTACAGCCAGCGCAAAAGTCATAAGAATCCCGGGGTAAACCATGGCGGTAATAATTTTAGATTCAACTTTCTGGCGCTTGCCCATAAAGTTGCCGATAGTCCCGAAAATCGCTCCAAGCGACCCGGTAACTTCCCCGACCCTCACCATGCTTATATATATAATATCAAAATAATCTTCATAATCCTTCATCGCGTCAGTCAGGGACTCACCTGTCACTACCCTGTCTCGTATATCCGTAAGTGCGGCCTTGAATCTTGGATCCGGTGACTGCACACTGAGCACGGTTAGCGCCTCTGTCAGTTTTATCCCTGAATTGAGCAACGTCGCCATTTGCCTTGTAAAATCAATCAGGTTCTTTTTATTTGTCCTGGAAAAAATTGAAAAAACAGCAGTCTTTCCTTCTTCGGCTGTGCCAATCTCGGAAATTGCTGTTGGGTGTATGTTTCGCACCCGAAGCTGCTTGCGGGCGGCATACGGGCTTTCTGCAGTAACCGTCCCTTTTGTCTTTTTCCCATCGGATGCTATTGCTGTATAAGTATATCTCGGCATAAAAACAGGTCCTTAAATCACATCGGCTTGTGTGACTCTGAGCACCTCGGGAATAGTAGTTATCCCTGCCAACACCTTCCGGGCGCCATCCATTCTCAACGTCTGCAATCCTGTATCAAGCGCCAGCTTCTTTATCGTGCCGGCGCTTGCTCTTTGATAAATAAGGCTCTGAATGTCCTCTGCAATCAGCATCAGCTCATAAATCCCGGTCCTGCCTCTGTAGCCTGTCTGGAAACACTTGTCGCATCCGCCTCCGATATAAAACTTGGCGTCCTTTGAAGGTAAATCGCCAAGTCCCAGCTCTCTTAATTCGTGAGGCGTCGGCTGGTATATCTTTTTGCAATCAGGGCATATTCTTCTAAGTAAACGCTGTGCCATTATCGCTATCAATGAAGAACTGACCAGATAGGGCTCCACCCCAAGGTCGAGCAATCGGCTTATCGCGCCTGCTGAATCATTCGTATGGAGTGTGCTGAATACAAGGTGACCTGTTAAAGATGATTGTATCGCCATTCTCGCCGTCTCGGCATCACGAACTTCTCCCACCATTACCACATCAGGGTCTTGTCTTAAAATGTGCCTCAATGCATTAACAAATGTCACGCCCTTTTTGCTGGCCACCTGCATCTGGCTTATGCCTTCGAGCTGATATTCGATCGGGTCTTCTACCGTCATTACATTTTTTTCCGCGGAGTTGATGCGGTTAAGACATGCGTAAAGAGTCGTGCTTTTGCCGCTTCCGGTCGGGCCTGTCACAAAAATTATCCCGTGGTTGCGGCTAAGCAGTGTATCAAACCTCTTGAGGTCGTCTTCCCATAGTCCAAGCTGATTGAGCGTCAGGATGCCGGAACTCTTGTCCAAAATTCTCAGAACGCATCGCTCTCCGAAGCTTGTCGGAACAGTGCTGACACGTAAATCAATTTCCCGCTGTCCCAGCCGCACGCTGCAGCGCCCATCCTGCGGCATCCTCCGCTCGGCTATATCCATCCCGGCCATAACCTTTATACGTGACACAATCAATGGCAAGACATTACGGTTCAAGCTTAAAGTGTCATAAAGAATGCCGTCGACTCTGTAACGAATTTGAATCTTATTTTCATAAGGATGAACGTGAATATCGCTTGCCCGCAATTGCAGCGCACGAAATAGAACGTCATTGACTAATCGAATAACCGGCGGACGGTTAACAACATCGAGCAAATCATCCGAACCTGCCGCTTCATCGGCAATCTGGTCGATGTTTTGCGAATCAAGCTCTTCGACAACCTCTTCTATAACCGTAGTTCTCTGTTCATAAGCAACATCAATAACAGAGGTGATGGCGGCACGTGTGGCAACTGCAGGCCGCACAGACATACCTGTCATTTTAGAGACATTATCCAGCGCAGAAATATCCAGCGGCTTCGATAAAATCACCGTCAGCTCACCATCTGAATTCTCAGGCTTTATCCCGATAACCGAATGGTGCTGGGCATACGTCGCCGGCACCGATTGAACAAATTCCAGCGGCACCTGCTTGGCGGGTATTTCTGAATAAAATTCGTTGCCCATCGCCGCCGCAAAAAGCCTCAATACCTGCTCTTCCGTAAAATTAGGACAGATAAGCAGCACATCGTCTATCCGCCGTGCCGCTGTGTTTTCTTCTAAATACTTTGCAAGAACCGCCGCATCGACTATGCCCGTCTGTTTCGCTGTTTGTATAAGTAATTCTTTCATATTTAACTGATTTATGATTACACCAGCTACTCAGCTTCGAGCACTTTCCATGGGTCCACAGGTTTCGGTTTTATGCACGGCCAGTCCTCATGTCTTTGGAACCTGGATTCCTGCTCTTCAAAAGCCCTGCGGCTCCTGTCTGATTCCCTCTCTAATTCGGGTAAGCCGCCCGCAAGCGTAGCTTCAGGCCGCAGAATATTGGCCTTCACAAATACATAAAGCTTTGAATCAATGGCACTGTTGTTTGCACTTCTGAATAATCCGCCAATCAAAGGAATATCTCCCAGAATCGGAACCTTATTGCCGCCCTTGTTTTGATTCAATTTCAGCATACCGCCCAGTATTATTGTTTTGCTGTTGGGCACAGTTACTATTGTATCAACCTTGCTCGATACCGTATCCGGCGGAACATTTACATCGGCCCTCGAAAGAAAATCTGACCTCTCAAGTTTTACAATCAAAAGCAGCAGGTCCCCTTCGCTGATATTCGGTTGAATCGTAAGCATTATCCCAGCGTCATACGGCTGATAACTGGTGCTTTGCACTGCGCTTCCCTGGTTAGGAACCACTGTGTTTTGCACCGCGACATTCGTCTTTTGTGTCGTTTCAATCTTGCCGACCTGCCCGTCATTGACCAATATCTTCGGTTTTGCAAGGACTCGCCCGTAATTTTTCGACTGCATCGCCGTCAAAAGCATCTGTATGTGTGAATCGCTGTAAAATGCCTGCGCAGCGCCATTTATGGGACTGCTGTAGGCCTCTTTAACAGAACCTTTTAAGAATGGTGAAACTATCGCTCCGCCTTTCAATGCCTCCATCCCTCCGCCGGCGGCCATTTCCGGTATTTTCGTCGCAAGCTGAAGGTCGTAATTGAACGTATCTGTATTGGTAATCTCGACGAGCGTCACATCGATAAGAACTTGCGGCCTTCTTTTATCCAGTGTCTTTATCAAGTCCGCCACCCAGTCCTGATTTTTCTTATTGGCATAAACTATCAGCGAGAAGGTGTTGGGGTCAGGAACAACAATGATATTATCCTCTGTTTTCTTCACTACCCTTTCAACTTTGCCTTCTTTATCGCGAACCACATCCTCAAGCAGCTTTTTAAGAACTTCCGCGATATGTTCCGGTGATTGGTTCTGCAATGGATATACCTTATAAGGTATGGCCTTTTGCTCGCTTTCGCTGTCAACATATGAAATTATATTTGCAACTAATGCGTGCTGCTCCGGCGAGGCATTGACCATTAGAGAATTGGTCGATTCAAGAACAACCACCTGCATTTCTTCTGTAGGCAGCTCGGCATCCGAACTCGCTGTAGAAACCGGCATCGGAGACGGCATTGGCCCTGCCTGAGGCTGACCAGGCACTTGAGAAGGTCTATTGGTTATCCGCCCGGGTGTTGTGCTGCTCGCCCTGGTGGGCCCTATTACCCCAAGCTCTTCAAGCTTTTTCCTCACGTCCTCCGCATCAATATTCTGAATTTCATACACACGGATAGAACGAATGTCCTGCTGTGCCACATCGAGTGAATCGATAAGATTTTCCACTACCTCTATTTCTTCTTCCTGCCCTATCATCAGGATTCGATTGGTCCTTTCGTCAGCATCGAGATATACAGATGATTTTGCGGGAGTCCCGCCGACAGATGCAGGAGTCGCCTGGACAGGTTGAGGTTGAGGAGCACGGTTCGGTATACGTCTTGCGCCTGGCTGAGGTGTCGCCGTCTGCGGCGAGCCAATAGCTATCGTAATGTCGCCTAATTGCTCCACAAGCGCCTTGACCTTGGGCGCCAGCGTTGTCGCTAAGGTGTATTTAAGCTGGCGATATTTGAATTGCTTGGGGCTGCCAGGCTTATCCACTACCTCAAGCAATTGTTCGATGCGCGCCATACGATACGCGTAGCCGGTAACAATCAATGTCCCCCTGGCCGGTATTTCCGTTACAGCCCCCACCTTCATGCCTTCCAGCAGTGCCTTTGCGCTGGCTGTGTCGATATAGTTAAGCTGAAATACACGCGTCACTACGACATCCCCCGCCTTCAATTTGGTGCTGTCGGTGTCTATCAGCGCGGGATCTATTTCCAATATATCATCCATTGGCATTATCGTCACGAGGTTGCCCTTGCGCGTCATCACAAGTTTCGTAAATTTCAAAACCGATTCCGCCAAAGGATAAAGCTCTTTTATTTTAATTGGTCCCTGCACTTTAAGATTTACTTCCAGCGCCTTTAATTTTGTCTCATCATAGACATAATTAAGGTTCAGATATTTACCAATCAAATCAAGCAGCTCGATTACTTTTAATTTCTCTGGAAGCTGCAGCTCGACCGTCTCGTCAGCATTCACTGAATATTCCGGGTCATATTGATTTTTTTCTTGGATATTCGGTTCTGCGATTTCATTGTCATCAGCGTGAGAGTTCTCCGCTTCCTTTTTAACGCTTATTTTTTTATCATCTTTAGATATTTGCTTTGCTGGTTTGCTCTCAATAGAATCTGTCTTGGTCAGAGTTGCTGGTTTTATTGCTATATTGCTCGATTTGAGATTGCTTTCGGCCTTCGATAAGGAATCAAGAAGCTCACTAAACGCCTTATCAGGATTTGCTTGTGTCGTTTTTGAAACCAGTCCCTCTTCCACGTCAGTTAACGGCCTGCTTCGCTTGACAATATCTGAATATTCAACAAACCTGTCCATAACTGCCGCTGGCGCCACTGCGATAAGCTTATCGTCGTGTATATCCAAAATCGCTTTGTAACCGTTGCCCCCTGGTTCATTATAAAAAGTCCCTATCGATATGCGCCCTATCTGGGCAGCCATTGCGTCTGTAGAAGGCATCCGGTTCGCTTCATCTGCGCCAAGAAGCGCTTTTACAGCATACTCCTCCCTGGAATCAACTAATGATAATAGCGCTGATGCTTTCAAAAGAACTTTCGACTTGCCCGAAATTAAAAGCGTATTGGTATCATTTAACTGCGAAACATTAGTTATGTTGGCTTCGGCAAGCAGCTCTAAGCCTTTTTGCGGTGAGATATTTTTTAATGCAAATACAGCGTACTTATCAGGCCCTTGATTCGCGGTTTCATTTGAGGATGATAAATCAGCAGCAGCCGGGGAATGACTCAGAATAAAAATTCCGGTAAATAAAAAGAGAGAAAAGCCAAACTTGCCCATCCAGCTGGGTTTCAGTTGTAATGCCATAGCATGCTCCAAATTCGTTTTTTACTTTTCTATCACGCCGGCCTCGATTTCTCATGAGCACGTTTCTCAAGCTAAATCTGAATAGGCACGGAATCACTTATACAATAAGACAATTTAGCCCATGAAAAGTTCCACTTTTTGCAGCTCTTTCTTTTCTATTATCGGCTTGTTTGGTCTTATAAAATAACCATTTTAAATGAAATTGTGAGGAAAACGTCTATTGGCTTGGCCTAAACAATAAGTTAGTAGCGTGAACTATTTATCAATATTAATATTGGGAATGTTTGGCTCCTTTACTTTTGTCTTCGAAACCGGCTCTCGCCAGTGGATAACCTTTTCATTATATTGCTTCTCATTAGCATTATATTCAGCGCTATGTTCGGCCGTATGGCAATCGGTGCATGTCGACATCGGCCCGGAAGTTTGTATCGCACCCAGCGATTTAATGTGTTCCGACCCGGGCCCGTGGCAATTTTCGCATCCCACATCCTTCATTTCCGGTGTTTTGCCCGGCGATACATAACCCGTCTGATACTGCATTCCGATTACATGGCAAACGACACATTCCGGATCATAATGTGAATTTACCTTTTCAAGTGTCGCGAATGCATCGGCGTGCCTGCTGTCAGCCGAAGCCTGTTTTTTCAATCCCGGGATAAAAACCTGCTTGCTCGTAAGCCATTTTCCGTATTCATAATCGTGGCAAAGCTTGCAGTTTTTCGACCCGGCGTACTCGAGATTATCCGGCAAAACAAATCGGGGCATTTTTTCTATTAAGTTTGCCTCTTTAACTAACTCCTGATAATCCCTGTAAAGTTCCACCAGCGGCTTATATTGAGCGATATCATCTGTAACAGCTATAGAAGTAAATGAAAATTCCGGTTTCTGCCCAACATCATCATATGTAACCTCAATCTGCCCTATATATTTGCCTATCCTGCCCTCTTCGATTATCAATGGCTTGCTGTTTGGTTCGCTTATAACAGCCGGCTCATCTGATTGCGCGGAAACTATAATCAAATCGGCCATATTCGTCTCTGCAATATTCCCGATT
>Ga0105091_10000284_pt1 | contig 20834 bp, 19 predicted proteins | sample PPLLak1March2015_FD_87022 | JGI IMG/M metagenome (GOLD analysis project Ga0105091, IMG submission 87022) | Freshwater sediment microbial communities from Prairie Pothole Lake near Jamestown, North Dakota, USA - PPLs Lake P7 Core (1) Depth... | ecosystem: Environmental > Aquatic > Freshwater >... | reverse complement strand
GACCTCTACCTGCCATCGACCGTGCTCGTCACCGGCTACGACATCATCTTCTTCTGGGTCGCCCGGATGATCATGATGACGACGCACTTCGCCGGGCAAGTGCCGTTCCGGGACGTCTACATCCACGGCATCGTGCGCGACGCCGAGGGCAAGAAGATGTCGAAGAGCGAAGGCAACACGCTCGACCCGATCGACATCATCGACGGCATCGACCTCGACGCGCTGGTGAAGAAGAACACCACGGGCCTGCGGCGCCCCGAGGACGCGCCGAAGGTCGCGGCGAAGGTGAAGAAGCACTTCCCGGCGGGCATCGCGCCGTACGGCGCCGACGCGCTGCGCTTCACGATGGCGGCGTACGCCACGCTCGGCCGCAACATCAACTTCGACCTCAAGCGCTGCGAGGGCTACCGCAACTTCTGCAACAAGCTGTGGAACGCCACCCGCTTCGTGCTGATGAACACCGAGGGCCGCGACTGCGGGCTCGACCCGGCCGCGCCCGTGGAACTGTCGGCGGTCGACCGCTGGATCATCGGCGAACTGCAGCGCGTCGAGGCCGCGGTTGCGCAAGGGTTCGCGGAGTACCGGCTCGACAACGTCGCCAACGCGATCTATTCGTTCGCCTGGAACGAGTACTGCGACTGGTACGTGGAGCTGGCGAAGGTGCAACTGGCTGAAGGAACCAATGCGGGCAACGAGGCCGCGCAGCGCGGCACCCGCCGCACGCTCGTGCGCGTGCTCGAGGTGCTGCTGCGGCTGGCGCATCCGGTCATCCCGTTCATCACCGAGGAGCTGTGGCAGAAGGTCTCGGTGCTCGCCGGCAAGCGCAAGGATGGCGAGGAGACGTCGATCATGGTGCAGCCGTTCCCGCGGCCGGAGCCGGCGAAGATCGATCCGCAGGCCGACGCCGAGGTCGCGCTGATGAAGCGCGCGATCGACGCCCTGCGCAACCTGCGCAGCGAGATGAACCTGTCGCCCGCGCAGAAGGTGCCGCTCGTCGCGTCCGGCGACGCGCGGGCGCTCGCAGCCTACGCGCCGTACATGCAGGCGCTGGCGCGGCTGTCCGAGGTGCAGGTCGTTGCCGACGTCAATGCAGCGTCCAGCGGCGCGGCCGCGCCGATCAAGGTCGTCGACGACCTGCGCCTGATGCTGAAGATCGAGGTCGACGTCGCGGCCGAGCGCGAGCGGCTGGGCAAGGAAGTCGAGCGGCTCGAGAACGAAATCCGCAAGGCCGAGGTCAAGCTGGGCAACGCGAGCTTCGTCGAGCGCGCGCCAGCGGCGGTCGTGGCGCAGGAGAAGGAGCGCCTCGCGGGCTTCGGCGCGACGCTTGCGAAGGTGCGGGACCAACTGGGCCGTCTGCCGGCGGCGTGACGCGCGCCGCTGCGGCCTGACGCGGGCCACTACTTCGTGATCGTCGGTGCTGGTGCCGGTGCTGGTGCCGGTGCCGGTGACTGTGACTGTGACTGTGACTGTGCGGGTGCGGGTGCGGGTGCGGGTGCGGGTGCGGACGCCGGCGCCTGCGGCGCCGGAGCTGCGGTTCCGTTCGCTGGCGGCACGGGCACCATCACTCCGGGGGAGATCGGGATCTCGGGAACCACGCTGATGCCATTGACCCAGTGGCGCGTCTCGCCGAAGCAGGTCGTCGGCAGTCCCACCTTCTCGTCGTAGTGAAGCGACACGCGGCGTCCCATCGCGGCGTTGATCTGCGCCGCGACCTGGTCGTCCCACACGGTGAAGTAGAACTTCTCCGGGGTCGCGCCGGGCATCGAGATCATCGAGAGCTCGCCCTCCCAGGTCTTGCAGAGCCAGCCCTTCTTCGAGAACTTCTGCACCCAGCCCGCGCGCTCGCCGGTCGAGTAGTTCCACTTCAGCACGACGATGAAGTACAGCGTGACCAGAACCGCCGGCACGACAAGCAGCCAGAAGAAGAGCTTGAGCCGCGACGGACCGCGACGTGGAGCAGCAGGTGCGTTCATCGGCGCTTCAGGAAGTGGATGTAGTCCTTGCCGACGTTCTGCTGCTCAAGCAGTTGATTGCCGGTCTGCTTGCAGAACGCCTGGAAGTCCCGATTGGAACCGGGGTCCGTCGAGACGACCTTCAGCACCTGGCCCTGAAGCATGTCCGCGAGGGCCTTCTTGGCACGCAGGATCGGCAACGGGCAATTGAGTCCCCGCGTGTCGATCTCCTTGTCGGCCGCAATGTTCAACGGCGGTGGTGGCTGCATGGTCTGGCGGCTTGCACTCGGGCCTGGGCGAAGGCGCGATTCTAGCCTCGGGGCACCCCTGGATACCGCATCCCGGCTAAGTCGCGGCCGAAGGCAGCCCGCGCGATCCCGTCTACCCTGCGAGCCTGGTTCGTTGAAGACGAAGGAAGTGCGATGAAGTGGATCAATGCAGCTCTGGTCGCCGGCGCTGCGCTCGCGGCAGCGGGCGGTGCGCAGGCCGCGGGCGTGGGAGTGCGCGCCGGCACGACGGGCGTCGGCGGGGACGTCGGTTTCAGCCTGATGCCCACGCTGTCGGCGCGCCTTGGCTACTCCGGCCTCTCGTACAGCCGCACCATCGACGTCACCGACGTCGAGTACGACGGCCGACTGCGACTGTCCAATCTCAACCTGCTGCTCGACTTCAGCCCGCTGCCCGGGCCCTTCCGCATTACCGGCGGGCTCATCTTCAACGACAACAAGATCGACGTCACCGGGCGTCCCAGCGGCGGCACGTTCACGCTGAACGGGCAGGCTTACCCGGCCGCCGCGATCGGCAGCCTGTCCGGCACCGTCAAGTCCGGCAACAGCGCGGCGCCTTACCTGGGCATCGGCTACGGCAACGTCGCCGGCCTCGGCGTGAACTTCTACTTCGACCTCGGAGTGATGTTCCAGGGCACGCCGGCCGCGAGCCTGTCCGCCACGTGCGGTTCGGCGGTGCCGGCCAGCGTGTGTTCGCAGATCCAGCGGGACGTCGCTGCGGAGCAGTCCCGGCTGCAGGACCAGATCAGCGGCTTCAAGTACTACCCGGTCGCCAACATCGGCGTGACGATCGGCTTCTAGGCCGCCTCCGTCTCAGCCTCGCCCCGGCAGCGGCGCGAACTCCACGGCAAGGCCCCTGCCCCGCATCCAGTCCGCGACCGCGAGCCCCGTGCCGAGCGGCCATGGCTTGACGCGCGCGGGTTCGAGCAGCCGGTACTCGGCGAGTTCCTCGCCCAGCGCAATCGTTCCCTCGGCCGGCGTGTGGAACGCGATGATCACCTCGTTGCGCCGCCGGAACTCGTAGACGCCGATCAGGTGCGCGGCGGTGACGACGAGGCCGGTCTCCTCGCGCACCTCGCGCGCCACCGCCTGCTGCGGCGACTCGTCGCGCTCGAGGAAGCCGGCGACGAGCGCGAACATCTTCTCGGGCCATCCGACGTTGCGCGCCAGCAGCACCTTGCCTTCGTACTCGATGACGGCCGCGACGACCGGCACCGGGTTGTTCCAGTGCACCCAGCCGCACGCGGGGCAGTGCGCCCGCTCGCGACCGGCCTGCGGACCGAGCGCGAGCGCGGTCGCGCAGCGCGGGCAGTAACGGAGCTCGACGTCGCTCACGTGGCCGGACCGGAGCCCGGCAGGCGCGGCGGATGCGGATGCAGGCGCGCCATCGCGTACGTGTCGGCGTACTGGCCGTCGCGCAGCGAGTACGCGCGGTGCGTGCCCTCGATCTCGAATCCGAAGTTGCGGTACAGGCGCAGCGCGGGCTCGTTGCCGACGTACACGGTCAGTTCGATGCGCAGCGCGCCGAGCCAGTGGTCGGCGAGGTCGATCAGGGCCTCCATCAGCCGCGTGCCGACGCGCCGGTTGTGCCAGTCGTCGCGCACCGCCATGCCGAGGTGCCACGCATGCGCGCGGCGCGGGTTCTCGACGCCGTGCAATCCGGCGTGGCCGACGATCTGCGCCCCGGCCACCGCCACGAGCACGTAGTTTCGCGTCGGATCGTTGGACCTGAGCCGCTCGGTCCACTGCGCGATCGACGGATACGGGTTCTGCAGCGTTCCCAGCGACGCTCCGCGCGAGCGGAATGTCGCCGCGATGCCTTCCGCGTCCGACGGCTCCGCCCGGCGGATGACGATGTCGGTCACAGGCGCTGTTCGGCCCAGGCTTGCACGCTGGCGAGCGCGGCAGGGAGCGTCGACGGATCGGTGCCACCGGCCATCGCCATGTCGGGACGCCCGCCGCCCTTGCCGCCCACCTGCTGCGCGACGTAGTTCACCAGATCGCCGGCCTTGACCCGGGCCGTCGCGTCGGCGGTCACGCCGGCGGCGAGCTGGACCCGGCCGCCCTCGACCGCGCCGAGCACGATGACCGCGCTCTTGAGCTTGTCCTTCAGCTTGTCCATCGTCTCGCGCAGCGTCTTGGCGTCGGCGCCTTCGAGCGACGCGGCAAGCACCTTGACTCCGCGCACGTCGATCGCCCGGGCGGCGAGGTCGTCGCCCTGGCTGGACGCCAGCTTGCTCTTCAGCCGCGCGAGTTCCTTCTCGAGCGACTTCACGGTGTCCTGCACCTGCGCGATCTTCTGGCCGATCTCCGCCGGCGGCGCCTTCAGCAGGGAAGCCGCGTGGTGCAGTTCGCGGTCGAGCGCCTGCACGAACTCGAGCGCGCCGCGGCCCGTCACGGCCTCGACGCGGCGCACGCCGGCGGCGATGCCGGTCTCGCCGACGATCTTGAAGAAGCCGATGTCTCCGGTGCGCGCGACGTGCGTGCCGCCGCACAGCTCGGTCGAGTGATCGCCCATCGCGAGCACGCGCACCTCGTCGCCGTACTTGTCGCCGAAGAACGCCAGCGCGCCCGCCTTGATGGCGTCGTCGTACTTCATCACGTTGGCGCTGACCTGGGCGTTGGCGCGGATCGCCTCGTTGACCATCTCCTCGACCTGCCGGAGCTCGTCCGCGGTCATCGCCTTGTCGTGCGAGAAGTCGAAGCGCGTGCGCTCGGGGTCGACCAGCGATCCCTTCTGCTGCACGTGCCCGCCGAGCACCTTGCGCAGCGCCGCGTGCATCAGGTGCGTGGCCGAGTGGTTGTTGCGGGTGCGCTCGCGCAGCGCCGCGTCGACCCGCGCCTGCACGACATCGCCGACGGCGAGTGTGCCGGACTCGAGCGTGCCGTGATGGCCGAAGACGTCGGCCTGGATCTTCTGCGTGTCGACGACGGCGAAGCGCACGACGTGGTGGTCGCTGATCGCCTCCAGCACGCCGCGGTCGCCGACCTGGCCGCCGGACTCCGCATAGAACGGGGTGCTGTTCAGCACGACGATGCCGCTGTCGCCGGCGTTCAGCCGCTGCACCGCCGTGCCGTCGAGGTAGAGCGCGACGACCTTGGCGTCGTCGACCAGCGACGCGTAGCCGGTGAAGCGCGTCTTGTCGCCGACGTACTCGACGCCGGCGGTCATGCGGAACTTGCCGGCGGCACGCGCCTGCTCGCGCTGGCGCTCCATCGCCGCGTTGAAGCCCGCGTGGTCGATCGACACTCCGCGCTCGCGGCAGATGTCGCCGGTGAGGTCGACCGGGAACCCGTAGGTGTCGTACAGCACGAAGACGGTCTCGCCGTCGAGCATCTTCGGGTCGCCCGCGGAGAACTTGCCGAGCGACGCCTCGAGGATCCGCATGCCGTTGTCGAGCGTCTCACCGAAACGCTCCTCTTCCTGCTTCAGCACCGCCGCGATGCGCGCCTGCTGCTCGACCAGTTCCGGATACGCGGCTCCCATTTCCTTCACGAGGTCGGCCACGACCCGGTGGAAGAACGGCTTGGTCTGCCCCAGCTTGTAGCCGTGGCGCAGCGCGCGGCGGACGATCCGGCGCAGCACGTAGCCGCGTCCCTCGTTGCCGGGGATGACGCCGTCGGCGATCAGGAACGAGCACGCACGGATGTGGTCGGCGATGACCTTGAGCGAGTTGCTCGCGAGGTCCGTCGTGCCGGTCTCGCGCGCGGCCGCCTTGATCAGGTTCTGGAACAGGTCGATCTCGTAGTTCGAGTGGACATGCTGCTGCACGGCCGCCAGCCGCTCGAGGCCCATGCCGGTGTCGACGCACGGCTTCGGCAGCGGCGTCAGCTTGCCGGTCTCGTCGCGGTCGAACTGCATGAACACCAGGTTCCAGACCTCGATGTAGCGATCGCCGTCGGCGTCGGGCGATCCTGGCGGGCCGCCCGCCACCTCGGGACCGTGGTCATAGAAGATCTCGGAGCACGGGCCGCACGGACCGGTGTCCGCCATCTGCCAGAAGTTGTCGGAGACGTACTTGGGCTGGCCCGGCTTGTCGCCGATCCGGATGCAGCGCTCGGCCGGGACGCCGATCTCCTTCGTCCAGATGTCGTAGGCCTCGTCGTCGTCGACGTAGACCGTGGTCCAGAGCTTGTCGCTGGGCAGCTTGTAGACCTCGGTCAGCAGTTCCCACGCATAGCGGATCGCGTCGCGCTTGAAGTAGTCGCCGAAGCTGAAGTTGCCGAGCATCTCGAAGAACGTGTGGTGCCGGGCCGTGTAGCCGACGTTCTCGAGGTCGTTGTGCTTGCCGCCGGCGCGCAGCGACTTCTGGGCCGTCGTGGCGCGCGTGTACGGGCGCTGCTCGCGGCCGGTGAACACGTCCTTGAACTGCACCATGCCCGAGTTGACGAACAGCAGCGTCGGGTCGTTGGTCGGCACGAGGCTCGAGGCGCGCACGATCGTGTGGCCCTTGGACTCGAAGTACTTCAGGAACTTCTCGCGGATCTCTGCGCTTTTCATGACAGCCGGGTGGCGCGGACGACCGCGCTCGAAGGGAAATCCCCGGAATGATACTTGCGCGGACCCGCCCGACCGGCCGTTCAGGCCCGGATCGGCGCTCGGCCGCGCGGCGCAGCGGCGGTCAGCGCGCCGGACTGGTGTGGCAGATGGAGGACAGCGCGTTGATCATCGGCGACTGGTGGCCGGCCACGCGCGCCGCATGGGCCAGCCCGGACACGCCGAAGACGATCACGACCACGCCGGCAACCACCTTCAGCCACGCGTGGCCGGCGACCAGCGACCCGGACGCCGAAAGCCGGGACGCCGCAAAGTCGACGACGCTCAGCGCGGGCAGCGTGCCGACACCGAAAGCCACCATCACGACGACGCCTTGCCAGGCGCCGCCGGCGACGAAGGCGAGCGGCAGCACGCCGTAGACCAGCCCACACGGGATCCACCCCCACGCAAGGCCGGCGAGGTAGGCCTGGCCGCGCGTGCGCGGCGGGTAGACCTTGCGCGCGTACGGCCCGATGACTTTCCACACGCCCTGCCCGACGCCTTCCAGGCGTCGCATCCAGCGGTTGCCCGTCAGCATGGAGATGCCGAGCACGAGCAGGATCAGCCCGCCCGCGGCGAGCAGCGCCACCTGCACCGGCACCACGTTCTGCGTGAAGACCGCGCCGCCGAGGGCGCCGAGCAGCGCGCCGGCCGCCGAGTAGCTGGTGATGCGGCCGGCGTGATAGCCGATCGCCAGGGTCCGCGCGGAGACGCCCGCGGGACGGTTCAGCTGGAACGCGCTGACGAACCCGCCGCACATGCCGGCGCAGTGCAGCCCGCCGACGAGCGCGGTGGTGAAGGCGGCGAAGATCTGCGCCCAGAGCAGGTCGAACATCGATGTCCTGCGGAGCCGGCGCGGCTCAGCGCGCCGGGCGGTTGGTGATCAGGCGATCTTCGAGTAGCGGCGCTGGCGCTCGTCGGAGCGCAGGTAGCGGTCGAACTGCATCGCGATCGCGCGCACCAGCAGCTTGCCGCGCGGCGTGACGCTGACCCACTCCGCCGAGTTCTCGGCCAGCCCCTCGTCCTCGAACTGCTTCAGCGCGGCGAGCTCGGTCCTGAAGTACTCGTCGAACTTGATCATGTACGTGGTCTCGATCGCCTCCTTCGAGACCTCGAAATGGCACATCAGCGCCATGATCACCGCGCGCCGCAGGATGTCATCGCGGTCGAGCACGATCCCGCGCACCGTCGGCAGCATGCCCTGCTTCAGCATGTCGTAGTACTCCTCGAGCGTGCGCACGTTCTGCGAGTACGTCGGGCCGATCTTGCTGATCGAAGACACGCCGAGGCCGACGAGGTCGCAGTCCGCCCGCGTGCTGTAGCCCTGGAAGTTGCGGTGCAGGCGGCCCTGGCGCTGCGCCTTGGCGAGGTCGTCCGACGCCTTGGCGAAGTGATCCATGCCGATGTACTGGTAGCCGGCCGCGGTGAGGCGCTTGATGGCGTCCAGCATGATCTTCATCTTCTCGGCGGACGACGGCACGTCCTCCGAGTTGATGCGGCGCTGCGGCTTGAAGCGGTCCGGCAGGTGCGCGTAGTGGTAGAGCGCGATGCGTTCGGGGCTCAGCACCATCACCTTGTCGAGCGTCTCCGCGAAGGTCTCGCGGTTCTGCTTCGGCAGGCCGTAGATCAGGTCGAGGTTGATCGACTTGAAGCCGTTCGCGCGCGCGGCGTCGACGGTCGCCTGCGTCATCTCGAAGCTCTGCAGGCGGTTGACGGCCTTCTGCACGTCGGGATTGAAGTCCTGCACGCCCACCGACATCCGGTTGAAGCCGAGGCGACCGAGCACCTCGACCTTGTCCGGCGGCGTCGTGCGCGGATCGACCTCGATCGAGAACTCGCCCCGCTCCTCGAGCGGGAAGCGCTTCGTCAGCACCTCCATCAACTGCTCGAGTTCCTCGTTCGACATGAACGTGGGCGTGCCGCCTCCGAAGTGCAACTGCTCGATCTTGCGGCTGCCGGTCAGGTGCTCGAGGACGAGATCGGCCTCGCGCGCGATGTAGCCGGCGTACTCCGCGGACTTGCTGCGGTCCTTGGTGATGACCTTGTTGCAGCCGCAGTAGTAGCAGACGGTGTTGCAGAACGGCAGGTGCACGTACAGCGACAGCGCGCTGTTCGCCACGCCGGTTGCGCGCGCGTGCAGCGCTTCGGCGAACGCGTTGCGGTCGAACGCCTCGACGAAACGATCGGCCGTCGGATAGGAGGTGTATCGCGGGCCGGGAATGTCGAAGCGCTTGATTGTCCCCTCGTCGGGGAGGGCCACTTCGCTTCGCGTGGACATCAGCATGTTGGTAATCCTTATGCAGGGCGCATTACGGCATTGGAGTATTATTTCCCCCGAGGTCTGCCCAGCCTTGACCGCGGTCAACCGTGCCGGAACGCGCGTTTGATCCCGCAGTCTGACAGAAGAATTTCAATCAAGAACGACCAGATCGACCGCGTATGGGAAGGCCGCAGCCCGCCTTCCTGACAAGTGGGGCACAACTTAGAGCACTGCTCACATGAACGCGCCAACCGTCAACATTGCGAATCTCCGCGTCGCCTGCTCGAGCTGCAACCTGCGGGAACTCTGCCTGCCGGTGGGGTTATCGCTGAAGGACATCGAAAAGCTCGAGGAACTTGTTGCAACGCGCAAGAAGGTCAAGCGCGGCGACTCGCTGTTCCGGGCGGGCGATCGCTTCGAGTCCCTCTATGCGGTGAGGCTCGGTTTCCTGAAGAGCACGGTGATGTCGCAGGACGGGCGTGAGCAGGTCACCGGATTCCACATGGCCGGCGAACTCGTCGGGCTCGACGGCATCAGCAGCGAGCTGCACTCGTGCGACACCGTCGCGCTCGAGGACACCGAGGTGTGCGTGATCCCGTACGAACGCCTGGAGGAAGTCGCGACCGCGATGCCGGCGCTGCGCAACCACTTCCACAAGGTGATGAGCCGCGAGATCGTGCGCGAGCACGGCGTGATGCTGCTGCTGGGCAGCATGCACGCGGAAGAGCGCCTCGCCGCCTTCCTGCTCAACCTGTCGCAGCGCTTCGAGGCGCGCGGCTACTCCCGCACCGAGTTCGTGCTGCGGATGACGCGTGCCGAGATCGGCAGCTTCCTCGGCCTGAAGCTCGAGACGGTCAGCCGCGTGTTGTCGCGTTTCGCCCAGGACGGACTGATCGAGGTGAACCAGAAGCACGTCCGGATCGTCGATCCGGACGGCCTGCGTTCCATCGTTTCGGGCCAGTCCGGCGGCCCCGCCTGACGGCGCGGGCCTCGTCCCTTCCCTTTTGAACTAGGCGCGTTCGACGCGCGCTTCCGGCTCGTCCGCGCAGCGCTTGGGACAGCCGAGCGGACGCTCGTTCGGCTCCAGCGAGCAGCGGCCGGTTTCGAACGGCGACTGCGCCAGGAAGACCGTGAGCGCGCTCGACACGGCACCGATGATCCAGAACGCGAAGAAGCCGATCGTGTAGACGGTCATGCGCCCGGCCTCGACCGGCACGCCGAACAGGTGCAGGTCGGCGGGATCGAACAACGCGAAAAAGGCGAGTTCGGCGACGCAGGCCACGAGGAACGATGGCCACAGCACCCACCCGAGTCGTTGCGCCAGCGAGTTGGACATCGCCTCCTCCGTGTTGTGTCTCAGCGCGCGCGCAACGAGAACTCGCCCGCTCCGCCGGCGCTGAAGCCGTCGTCGATGCGCCACAGCTGCGTCTCGAGCATGACCTGCCATGCGACCGGGCGCTGCGCCAGCTTCGGATCGGCTTCTCCCACCTGCCACTCGCCGGCGTACACCGCCGAGCGGGCGTCCGCCGCGACGTCGATGCGCGAGAGCACCGCCAGCCGGTCGGCGTCGCGCTTGCCTGGATGCACGAGCCGCAGGCGCAACGCTGTTTCGGGCGGCAGCGGCTGCTCCGAGCGCAGCTCGATGCGCACGCGCTCACCGACCGTGAGGCCGCTGAGCTTCACCGTCGCGCTGACGCCCAGTTCGCTCGCCCGGTTCGACCGGGAGAGCTCCTCGTTGATCGCGAGTCCCTGCTTGTAATAGTCCTGTGCCACCGGACCATCCCAATCCCTGGCGGCGAGGTAGAAGGTGAACGAACCGGCGATCACGGCCGTTGCCGGCAGCGAGATCAGGAACCAGGGCCAGGCCTGGCGGTACCACGGGGTCACGGGCGCTGTCATCGATGTCATCTGCTTGTTCACCTTCCCAGGCCAAGAAAGACTGCCTTCTCATCCACCTTCAGCGACGGATCGTCGACCGCGGCGACGCTGATCGTTATCTTGTTCGAACCCGGTTTCAACGCTTCCGGGGATGCCTGCAGGCGCACCAGGACCGACTGCGTCGTCGCTCCGCTGACATCGAACGCGGTGTCCGACGCCACCTGGAGCCCATCCAGCCCCGTGGCGGAGACGACGTAGCGCCGCGGCTGCTCGCTGGTGTTCATCACCTGCAGCCGGTACGTGTTCTCGATGCGTCCATCCTCGACCTCGCGCGCGAGCGCGCCGCGATCGCGGATCACGTCCACCTTCAGCGGGATCCGGATCGCCACCGCGACGAACAGCGCGACCGTGACCGTCGCCAGGATGCCCGTATAGACGAAGACGCGCGGCCGGAACACGTGGCGCCAGATGCCGGCGCCGGCGTAGCGCTCCTGCAGCGCGTGCTGCGTCGAGTAGCGGACCAGCCCCTTCGGCAGGCCCGCTTTCTCCATCACGTGGTCGCACGCGTCGATGCAGGCGGCGCAGCCGATGCACTCGTACTGCAGCCCGTTGCGGATGTCGATGCCGGTCGGGCACACCTGCACGCACAGGTTGCAGTCGAGGCAGTCGCCCAGCCCGAGTTCCGCGCGTCCGGACTTCTTGCTGCCGGCGCCGCGCGGCTCGCCGCGCTCGCCGTCGTACGTGACGATCAGCGTGTCCGGGTCGAACATCGCGCTCTGGAAACGCGCGTACGGGCACATGTACTTGCACACCTGCTCGCGCATCCAGCCGGCGTTGCCGTACGTCGCGAAGCCGTAGAACAGGATCCAGAACAGCGACCAGCCGGTCACGGAATGCGTGACGAGCTCGAGCAGGAGCGGACGGATCGGCGTGAAGTAGCCGACGAAGGTGAAGCCCGTCCACAGCGCCACGGCGATCCAGGCACCGTGCTTCGCCGACTTCAGCGCGAACTTGCGCACCGACATGGGCTCCTGGTCCAGCCGCATGCGCCTGGCGCGATCGCCCTCGATGACCTTCTCGATCCACATGAAGATCTCGGTGTAGACGGTCTGCGGACACGCATAGCCGCACCACAGCCGGCCGCCGACGGCGGTGAACAGGAACAGCGCCAGCGCCGCGATGATCAGGATCGCGGTCAGGTAGATGATGTCCTGCGGCCACAGCACCAGGCTGAACAGGTAGAACTTGCGCGACGCGAGGTCGAACAGCAGCGCCTGCCGGTCGTTCCACTGCAGCCACGGCAGGCCATAGAAGACGACCTGCGTGGCCCATACCAGCAGCCAGCGCCACTTCTGGAACCGGCCCAGCGCGTCGCCGATCCGCTGCCGCGGATAGATCTCCTTGCGCTTCGCGTAGAGCTGGATCTCGACTTCGCGAAAGGGCGCCGCCGGCTCGCCGGCGGCTTCGCTGGCCTGTGCAACGCGCGCGGCCGGATCGTCGCTGCGTTTCACTTCGACCGCTTCGTTCATGGGGTTACTGCCCTCTCGAAGTAAAAACGCGGCGCGCCGTTACCGGCCGCCGCGTTTCCCGGTGTGCTGCTCGACTACTTCGCCGGCGCGGGAGCCGGTGCCGCGGGTGCGGCAGCGGGCGCCGCGGCGCCCGGCTTGTTCGTCAACGACCAGACATACGCCGCCACGAGGTGGACTTCGGGCTCGGTCAGGATGTCGCCGTGCTTCGGCATCATATTGTTGCGCCCGTTGGTGATCGTCTCAGTGATGGCCGCCACCGTGCCGCCGTACAACCAGATCTTGTTCGTCAGGTCGGGCGCGCCGAGCGCCGGATTGCCCTTGGCCTCCGGCCCGTGGCAGGCCGCGCACGCCGCGAACTTCTCCTTGCCGCGCGCCGCGCGCACGCTGTCGTGCGCCGAATCGGACAGCGACAGGACGTAGTTGGCGACGTCGAGCACGCCTTCCTTGTCGCCCAGCGCCGCCGCCATCGGCGGCATCACGCCGTTGCGGCCGTTGACGATCGTGACCTTGATCGAGTCCGGCGTGGCGCCGTACATCCACTCGCTATCGGTCAGGTTCGGGAAGCCGCGCGAGCCGCGCGCATCCGACCCGTGGCACTGCGCGCAGTTGTTGAGGAAGATCCGCTCGCCGATCTGCCTCGCCTTCGGATCGAACGCGATCTTCTCGACGGGCTCCTTCGCGAACGCCGCGAAGATCGGGCCGAACCGCGCGTCGGCGCTCTTGACCTCGCTCTGGTACTGGCCGAGCTGCGTCCAGTTGAGCACGCCCCGCCATTGCGTCCCGAGGCCGGGGTACAGCACCAGGTAGAGGATGGAGTACGCGACGGTGATGTAGAAGAGCAGGATCCACCACCGGGGCATCGGGTTGTGGAACTCCTGCAGGTCGCCGTCCCAAACGTGCCCGGTCGTCTGCGGTTCGCCCTGCGCGTTGAGCTTGACCTTGACGGTCCGCTTGCTCTGCATCCAGAGGAACACGCCGCAGCCGACCACCGAGACGATCGAGATGATCGCGATGTAGTAGTCCCAGAAAACGCTGTAGAAATCGCTCATCGATCGCCTCTCTCAGTGCCGGCCCGGCGTTTCGTCGTCGAACGGCAGCGCCGCGGCCTCCTCGAAGCCCTTGCGGGCACGGCCGCTGTACGCCCAGACAGCGATGCCGCAGAAGCCCAGGAAGCCGAGCAGCGTCAGCACCGCGCGAATTTCGTTGATGTCCATGCCCGCTCCTCAGCGCACGTTGCGCAGTTCGACGCCCAGGCCCTGCAGGTAGGCGATCATTGCGTCCAGTTCGGTCTTGCCCTTGAGGGCTTCCGGCGCCTTTGCGATCTCCTCGTCCGTGTACGGCACGCCGATCGACTTGAGGGCCTTCATGCGGCGCTGCACGTCCTCGCCCTCGACGCTCGTCTTCGCGAGCCACGGATACGCGGGCATGTTCGACTCGGGCACGACGTCACGCGGGTTGTTGAAGTGAACGCGGTGCCACTCGTCGGAGTAGCGCGCGCCGACGCGCGCCAGGTCGGGACCGGTGCGCTTGCTGCCCCACTGGAACGGATGGTCGTAGACGAACTCGCCGGCCACCGAGTAGTGGCCATAGCGCAGCGTCTCGGCGCGGAACGGCCGGATCATCTGCGAGTGGCAGTTGTAGCAGCCTTCGCGGATGTAGATGTCGCGGCCGACCAGGCGCAGCGGCTCGTAGGGCTTGATGCCCTTGACCGCTTCGGTGACCGAGCGCTGGAAGTACAGCGGCACGATCTCCACCAGGCCGCCGATGGCGACGACGAGGATGACGAGCACGATCAGCAGCGTCGGCGACGTCTCGATCTTGTCGTGGGTGATTTTCATAGCGTTTCCTCGGTCTCGTGTGCGGTCAGGCGTGGGCGACGGCAGCCGGGATCGGCGCCTCGACGGCCTTGCCCAGTCCGATCGTCTTCACCATGTTCCACGCCATCAGGAACATGCCGGCGAGATAGAGAACCCCGCCGACCAGGCGGATGACGTAGAACGGATACGTCGACTTCACGCTCTCGATGAACGTGTAGGTCAGCGTGCCGTCCTCGTTGACCGCGCGCCACATCAGGCCCTGCATCACGCCGGCGATCCACATCGCTGCGATGTAGACGACGATGCCGATGGTGGCGACCCAGAAGTGCGTCGTGACCATGCGCATGCTCGCCATCTCGGTGCGGCCGTACAGCCGCGGCAACAGGTAGTAGATCGCGCCGATCGAGATCAGGCCGACCCAGCCCAGCGCGCCCGAGTGCACGTGGCCGATGGTCCAGTCCGTGTAGTGGCTGAGCGCATTGACCGTCTTGATGGACATCATCGGCCCCTCGAAGGTCGACATGCCGTAGAACGACAGCGAGACGATCAGGAACTTCAGGATGGGGTCGTCGCGCAGTTTGTGCCACGCGCCAGAGAGCGTCATGATGCCGTTGATCATGCCGCCCCACGACGGCGCAAGCAGGATCAGCGAGAAGATCATGCCGAGCGACTGCGCCCAGTCGGGCAGCGCCGTGTAGTGCAGGTGGTGCGGGCCGGCCCACATGTACGTGAAGATCAGCGCCCAGAAGTGCACGACCGACAGCCGGTACGAGAAGATCGGGCGTCCGGCCGCCTTCGGCACGAAGTAGTACATGATCCCGAGAAAGCCCGCGGTCAGGAAGAAGCCGACCGCGTTGTGGCCGTACCACCACTGCACCATCGCGTCCTGTGCGCCCGGATAGACGGAATACGACTTGAAGAGCCCCGCCGGCACCGCCATGCTGTTGACGACGTGCAGCAGCGCCACGGTGAGGATGAAGGCGCCGTAGAACCAGTTGGCGACGTAGATGTGGCTCACTTTGCGCTTGAAGATGGTCCCGAAGAACACGATCGCGTAGGCCACCCACACGAGCGTAATCAGGATGTCGATCGGCCACTCGAGTTCCGCATATTCCTTGCTGGTCGTGATGCCGAGGGGCAGCGTGATGGCGGCCGCCACGATCACCAGTTGCCAGCCCCAGAACGTGAACGCGGCCAGGCCGTCGGAGAACAGCCGCACCTGCGAGGTGCGCTGCACGACGTAGTAGCTGGTGGCGAACAGCGCGCAGCCGCCGAACGCGAAGATCACCGCGTTCGTGTGCAGCGGCCGCAGGCGCCCGAACGACAGCCAGGGCACTCCGAAGTTGAGCTCGGGCCAGGCCATCTGGGCGGCGATGATCACGCCGACCAGCATGCCGACGATGCCCCAGATGACCGTCATCACGGCGAACTGCCGTACCACCTTGTAGTTATAAGTGCCGTCTGTAGTCACAGTTGGGCTCATTTATTCCTCGTGCAGGAGAACGTGCGGCAGAGAGTTGGCGCGTGGCCTTGGCCGGTTGTTTAAGCGGAGACCGGGATCACGGACTCGCCTGCAGTCCGCTTGCTCCGCTCACCGGAAGAGGAAACTCCTCGTCCGGGAGGGGATGCTAGGGTTCATACGTACCTCGCGATTGACACAGGTCAACCGCCCGAAAGCGGGTGTACGTGAGTGCGGTCACTGAAGAAATGCGTGCACCGGGGCTAGGCAGCGCCGTCAGCCGTGGCCGGCCTTGTCGTCCTCGTCGAGCACCTTCTTGCCGACGTCGTCGAGTTCCTCGAACTGGCCCGACATCACGGCCCAAACGAGGATTCCGCCGATCAGCAGCACGAGAACGACGGACAGCGGGATCAGGAGATAGAGCGACTCCACGAGAGCCTCAGGCCTTCGGCAGGCGCTTGGCGCGCAGCGCATTGCCGACGACGAGCAGTGAACTCGCCGCCATCCCGGCCGCGGCGACGGCCGGCGACACATAGCCGAACGCGGCCAGCGGAATGATCAGGACGTTGTAGCCGAAGGCCCACGCCAGGTTCTGCCGGACGATCCGCATCGCGCGACGCGCAATGGCGAACGCGAAGTCGACGTCGCCGAGTTGCGACGACAGGACGATCAGGTCGGCGCGTGCCTGCGCCAGCGTCGAACCGCTGGCGAGCGCGACCGACACGTCGGCCTGCGCGATCACTGGCGCGTCGTTCATGCCGTCACCCAGCATCGCGACGACGTGGCCCGCGCGCTGCTGCCCGGCCACCCACGAACGCTTGCTGTCCGGCGTCTGGTGCGCAAGGGCCCGCTCGATCCCGAGCGACGCTGCCACCGCCTGCACCGGCTCCCGCCGGTCGCCGGAAAGCACCACCACGTCGATGCCGCGTTCGACCGCGCGGTCCGCCAGCGCCGCGGCGTCCTCGCGCAGCCGCTCGCCGAAAACGAAGACCGCCATCGAGCCCTGCTCGTCGGCGAGCACGACGTAGCTCGCGGCGCCAAGGCCTTCCTTCTGCACGATCGCCGCGATGTCGGGACGGTGCGAGGCCAGCCTGTCCGGCAGCGCGAACTCCAGCTTGCCGAGACGATGTCGCCGGCCGCCGACCACGCCCTCGATGCCGGCCGAAGGCTCGACGCGTCCGTCGACGACGCTCGGCAACGACCTGCGGAGGGACTGCGCCGCCGCGATCAGCGCCCGTGCATACGGGTGGGTCGACATCGTCTCGAGCGCCGCACCGACGGCAAGCATCTCCTCGGGGTCGCCTTCGCGCACGACGAGCTGGCGCAGCAGCGCCGGCTCGCCGGTGGTCAGCGTCCCCGTCTTGTCGCAGGCCAGCACGTCGACCCGCGCCATCGTCTCGATGGCGACGGTGCGCGCCAGCAGGATGCGCTTTTGCGCAAGAGCCGATTGCGCCGCCGCGATCGCCGCAGGAGCCGCCAGCGACAGCGCGCACGGACAGGTGGCGACGAGCACCGCGATGGCGTTGGGCAATGCCTGCGACGGATCGACGAACCACCAGCCGGCCACCGTGGCGACCGTGATGCCGAGCACGACCCACAGGAACCAGCCGGCGATCCGGTTGGCGCTCTCGACGATGAGCGGGCGTTCCCGGCCCGCCTCGTCGACCAGCCGCTGCAGGGCGGCGAGCGAGGTCGACGCGCCGATCCGGGTCACTTCGACGACCAGCGGCTGGTCGAGATTGATCGAGCCGGCGAGGACCGGCGCCCCGCTGGTCTTGTCCACCGGGGTCGACTCGCCGGTGAGCCAGGCCTGCGAGCAGCTCGAGCGTCCATGCACGACGACGCCGTCCGCGGGCACCGTCTCGCCCGGCGGCACCAGCACGCGGTCGCCGATCTTCAGTTGCTCCGCATGGACCGCCTCGGTCGCCAGCGACGACGGGAAGGCCACCAGCCGCAGCGCCGAGATCGTCGAGTGCCGGCGCGCCGCATCGATGTGCTCGCGCGCCGAGGCGAGTCCGCGCGCGAGCACCCAGCGCGACGCCAGCACGAAGGCGACGAACATCGTCACGGAGTCGAAGTACACGGCGCCGCGCGAGGCCAAGGTGGCCCCGGTGCTGGCGACGAAGGCCGCGGTGATACCGAGCACGACCGGCAGGTCCATCCCGATCGACCCCATCCGCAACTGGCTCCACGCCGCGCGATACAGAGGCTGCGCCGAGAACAGGATCACCGGCATCGTCAGCACGAGACTGGCGATGCGCATCAGCTGCTCGATGTCTGCCGGCACCTCGCCCGGGGCCGCGAAGTACAGCGGCACCGCCAGCATCATCACCTGCATCATGCCGAGCCAGGCGATGGCGACACGCAGCAGTTCGACACGGCGCACGCGGCGCTCGTCGACAGGGACGCGCCCGGCGTCGTAGCCGGCGCGCTCGATCGAGCGCTGCAGCTCGACGCGCGTGAGCAGGCGCGGGTCGAAGGTGACATAGGCGATCTGCGCGCCGAAGTCGACGTTGGCGCGCCCGACACCAGGCTGTTTCCGGAGCGTGTGCTCGATCAGGAGGGCGCAGGCGCTGCACACCATGCCGCGAATCGGCAACTGGACCTGCGCGTAGCCGCCGCCCGGGACGACCGTCGCCTCGTCCGAGCCGGCATTGACGATCGAGGCCAGCGCTTCGCGGTCCTTGCTGCCGGCCTGCGCCAGGAACAATTGCTCGGCGATGAACGAGCAGCCGTTGCAGCAGAACGACTTCATCGCCGGGCCCAGCGGCCGACGCACCACGCGCAACCCCGCGAGTGAGTCGCCGCAGTGATCGCACACGCCCGCGGAGTCGTCGGCAGGCGCGCCCGCCAACGCAGACACCTTGGCCTTGCGTATCAGGTCAGAAGACATGCGAAAGGGAAAATGCGGCGGCCGCAAAACGCATCGGAACCGCGCCAGCGTACCCGAAGCGCCCCTCCCTTGCGCCGCCGCACAAAGAGGAACATGCGGAAATGAGGCTACGCAAAGCCGGTAGTGGGCCGTTGACCTTGGTCAACGGCGTCCCAACATGCACGCGAGGAAGCGATCGCTTGCGCGTGTGACCGCGCGCACACGTCGAAGTCGCTGCGCTTGGGCGCACGATGCTGGCAAATCCACGGCTCCGCGAAGAGGCGTGCGCACCAGCCACCGTTCGTCGGACTCGGTCGTCGCCAATGGCGCCTTCACGTCGCGAATTCGCATAACCGTCGCATGCCGCCCAAGGTCCGCCGCGCCCTTGCAGAATCCGCGCATGCTGACTCCGGAGTGACGACATGACCGCACGACGCTGCCTCTTCGCAAGCGCAATCGCGTCGGCAGCGGTGCTGTCCGCATGCGGTGGCGGAGGCGATTCCACTGCTCCCGCGCCTCCACCCGCCCCCGTTCCCATCCCCGCGCCGCTGCCGATCGCCCTGCCTGCCCTGGTCACCGACGCGCCGGTGCGCATCTCGACGGCGACGCCGTTCAACGCGACCTGCACTGGCGCGGTCTCGGGCGACGTCGTGTACCTGAATGCCGAAGTCGAGCCGTTCGTGAGCGTGAACCCGCGCGACCCGAACAACTGGGTCGCCACGTGGCAGCAGGACCGCTGGTCAGGCGGCTCGGCGAACGGATTGATCACCGCCACCACCGTCGATGGCGGCGCGACGTGGACGCGGACGGCGATCCCGTTTTCGCGTTGCGGCGGCGGGACCGCGGGCAATGGCGGCGACTACCAGCGCGCAACCGACCCGTGGGTCTCCTTCGCGCCCGATGGCGCGGTGTTCCAGATGGCGCTCGCCTCGAGCGGTGGCGCGTTCACCGCCGGATCGGCGAACGCGATGCTGGTCAGCCGCTCGATCGACGGCGGCCGCACATGGGGACCGGTCTCGACGCTGATCCGCGACGAGAGCCAGTTCTTCAATGACAAGAACTCCATCACCGCCGACCCGACCGACCCACGCTACGTCTACGCGGTCTGGGATCGACTCGGCGCGACCGGCGGCGGGCCGGCGATGCTCGCACGCTCCACCGACGGCGGCGCGACATGGGAAGGCGCGCGAGCCATCCATGACCCGGGCCAGCGCAGCCAGACCATCGGCAACGTGATCGCGGTCCTGCCGAACGGCACGGTGGTCGATGTATTCACGCAGATCGACTACGCCGTCAGCGCGCCGGCGCGCGCAACACTCAACGCGCTGGTTTCGGTCGACAAGGGCGGCAGCTGGAGCGGGCCGTTCCGGATCGCCGACGCGCTCGCCGTCGGCGCGCGCGATCCGGACACCGGTACGTCGATTCGCGACGGCGCCAACCTGCCGCAGGTTGCCGTCGCGCCGAACGGCCACCTGTGGGTCGCGTGGCAGGACGCGCGTTTCTCCGGCGGCGCGCACGACGGCATCGCGCTTGCGCGCTCATCGGACGGCGGTCAGACCTGGAGTGCCCCACTGCAGGTGAACTCGGCGCCATCCGCACAGGCCTTCACGCCGAGCGTTCACGTGACGGCGAACGGCACGGTCGGCGTCACGTACTACGACCTGCGCAGCAACACCGCCGACACGTCGACGCTGCCGACCGAATTGATCCTCGCGCGCTCGCTGGACGGCATCGGCTGGACCGAGCACCGCGTTAGCGCGCCGTTCGACCTGGCGACCGCCCCGGTCGCGCGCGGCTACTTCCTCGGCGACTACCAGGGCCTGGCGAGCGCAGACAGCGTGTTCATCCCCGTCTACGTGCGGACGAATAGCGGCGACACTGCCAACCGGACCGACGTGTTCGCTGTGGCGACGCGGTCGCTCGCCGCGCCGGCCTCGAGTGCGCGCGCAGCGCGCACGACCCGCGCTGCGCCGGTGGCACTCGAGCCGGGCGCCGCGTTCCGGCAGCGCGTGCACGACAACATCGTCCGCACAATGGAAGCCCGGGTGCCCGGCTGGACCGCCCGAATCTCCGCTTCGCCGAGGTAAACCCCTTCCTGCCTTCGCAGCCGAGGCGCCCGCCGCGGGTCGCGCGTCTCGCCTACACTCGTCGCCTGAACGTCTCCGTCGCACCCCCCACCGCCATGGACATCCTCGACGCCCGCCGCGCCGGCATCCGGTCCCGCATCGAATCGATCCGACAGG
>Ga0105091_10000282_pt1 | contig 20885 bp, 19 predicted proteins | sample PPLLak1March2015_FD_87022 | JGI IMG/M metagenome (GOLD analysis project Ga0105091, IMG submission 87022) | Freshwater sediment microbial communities from Prairie Pothole Lake near Jamestown, North Dakota, USA - PPLs Lake P7 Core (1) Depth... | ecosystem: Environmental > Aquatic > Freshwater >... | reverse complement strand
GGATACGGCGGGAGGGAACTTCAGAATTTACGGCTCATTTAATAATCATTACTGGAATCTGCCGCCTGAAGTCTTGATTAAATTAGAAGTTTTCGGATGGAAAAATGCTTCTTATACTTTACTTAAATTTAATATCCTGAACAGAGATACATCAGTGCTTAATGCAATTAACGGTCTAGAAATTGTTCCGCAAATAGCCGGTACGCCCGAATCAGATACGGTCAGGTACTTGCCGGATTCCGGAATAGTAGATATTTTCCAGGGAAGTCATGTGGGGTATAAATTATTATCGTACCAATTAAGTTCATTAAAAGCGTTTGAATATTATGACGGATATCAAGTTGATTCGAATTTTTACAGCTGGCTGACACATGGAATGATTGATACCTTTTTTACTTCTAATGTTGCAGATACTACAATTGATAACGGGGCAGTTATTATTACATCGCAAGCGCCTGTATCATTACTTCCGGATGATTCAATTATAGTTTACTATGCTCTTGCCTTTGGAAATAATCTTAATGAGATGATTTCAAATATTAACAATGCCGAGTCCAAATATATCGTTATAACTTCGGTGAATGATGAAAAACGGGTTATTGCAGATCATATTGAACTTTATCAGAACTATCCGAATCCTTTTAATCCTTCCACAAATATTGAATTCCATCTTCCGCAGGACTTGCATTTTGTGGAATTAAAAGTTTATGATATACTCGGCAGAGAAATTTCAACTATAATATCTGATTATTTGCCCGGAGGGCATTATAAGTATAGATGGAATGGGAGCGGGTTGAGCAGCGGAGTATATTTTTATAAACTTACAGCCGGTGCATTAACGCAAACAAAGAAGATGATTCTTTTACGCTAATAATCTCCTCAAGGAAATTTTGTTAAAAAAATCTAATTTGATTTAGTAATGTTATTAATTTCCTCGGTAAAATTTTCTACCAAGATAGTAACCATATCCTCTTTTCCTAATAAATCATGCAGAGTAATTTTATTTAAAACATGATCAAGCATGGATTGAATTGTACTCCAGAGTGAGCGGATGGAGCAGTCAATGCTGTTTGTGCATATTTTTTCCAGGCCTGCATGATATTCGCAGAAGCCTGCTTCATATAATCTTCCTCCAAGAACTTCAAGAACTTTATTGATGTTTATTTCATCAGAAGGATGCGCTAATTTATAACCGCCGGTTTGTCCTCTTGCACTTTCAATAAACCCTCCCAGCCGTAAAATCCTGAGTAATTTCCCTACATTAGCTGTGGAAAGTCCTTCGAGCTGACTAATTTCGGGAATAGTTAAGCCGTTTAGAGTTTTCGCTTTTCCAATCCTAAGCAGGCATCTTAATCCGTATTCTTCCTGAGAGCTAAACTTCATATTGTCCTTGAGTTCTATAATATTTTCTAATAGTCTTATTATCCTTTAAATAAAGGAATTTTTGATCCGCACATTTTTGCGTGAATAATTTTGGCAAAATTTTCCGGGCTGATCGAAGGCCCCGCAGCAGAACAGAATCTATCAAAGGCTTCCTTAAGTTCTTCTGCAATATATTCATCCGAACGCCCTTCAATATCCAATCTTTGCATAAAATAAATCAGCCCTCCGTTTTTAAACATTGCAATGCTTGGCGATGAAGGAGGAAAGCCGGGAATATGCTGGCGGATTCGATCTACTGCATCTCTTTCCTGTCCGGCGAATCCCGTATAAAGCTTATCGGGGATTTTATTATGCTGGAGTGCTAAAGAAACTCCCGGACGGGCGCTTCCTGCTGCACAGCCGCAGATTGAATTAATCATAACCAAAATAATATTATCGTCTTTAACTTCTATTGCTTGATTAACTTCGACGGGCGAGAGCAATTCCTGGAACCCGACTGCAACAAGCTCATCCCTCATCCATTGGACTGCCTCCGGATCATACATTGGGGGACGGGAAATTATATTAAACATAGTTACTCCTTTTACTTATATGCGATTATCATTAATTATTTTAAGATCAAGTTCAGGTTCAAGTGTAAGTTCAAGAACTTGAACTTGATCTTGCTCTTCTCTTACATAAATCCTAATTCCACTTTTGCCACTTCGCTCATCATCTCTCTGTCCCATGGAGGATTCCAGACTAACTCTATTTTTACATCATTCACTTCCGGAATAGTTTTTATTTTGGATTCTACTTCCGGCGGAAGCGAGCCTGCAACCGGGCATGCCGGAGATGTCAGCGTCATTTTTATATTAACTTTAGCATCATTATCGATCTTAATTTCGTAAATCAATCCTAGCTCGAAAATATCAACAGGGATTTCAGGATCATAGCATGTTTTTAAGGTTGCTATAATCTTTTCCTCTAATTCTTGTTTATTTAACTCAGACATATATGTTTTATTCTGTGGATACAATCTTCTTCTCTTCCTTTAAAGCAGAAATTAAAGTATGCCACGCCAGGCTTGCGCATTTTACTCTTAAAGGGAATTCACGCACTCCGGCAAAAACCATAAGCTTTCCCAAATCTTCAACTGATTTAGATTCATCGGTTTTTCCAGTAATCAGGTTGTGAAATTTTCCGAATAGTTCCTCTGCCTGATCAATAGTTTTGCCCTTAATAAAAGAGCTCATTAAAGATGCAGATGCCTTTGAAATTGCACAGCCTGATCCCTGGAAGGAAACATCTTCAATTTTACCGTCTTTAAGAAGCAGATAAATATCTATTTTGTCTCCGCATAAAGGATTATAGCCTTCCCCGAAATGATTGGCGTTATCCATTTTCCTAAAATTGCGGGGACTCTTATTATGGTCTAAAATAACCTGCTGATAGAGTTCTTTTAATTCCTGATTCATTTTCTGAAAACTTTAATAACTTTACTTATTCCCTCAGCCAAGATATCAACTTCCTCTTTTGTATTATACATTGCAAAAGAAGCGCGGGTAGTAGCCGGTATATTAAATCTCTGCATTAACGGCTGAGTACAATGGTGCCCGGTTCTTACCGCAACTCCTTCAAAGTCTAAAAATGTTCCCATGTCATGAGGATGAATATCTTCAAACACAAACGAAAGAACGCTGCATTTATTTTTTGCTTTACCGAAAATTTTTATCCCGTTAAATCCCGAAACTGATTTTTCTGCATAGTCGAGCAATTCTTTTTCATGTCCGGTAATTGCATTAATTCCAATCTTTAATAGATAGTCGACTGCTGCACCAAGTCCAACTGCATCTGCAATATTGGAAGTTCCCGCTTCAAACTTATAGGGCAATTCATTGTATGTGGTCTTTTCAAAACTTACTTTTGAGATCATATCTCCGCCCCCCATAAACGGTGGCATCGACTCGAGCAAATTCATTTTCCCGTAAAGGATTCCGATACCGGTAGGGCCGTACATTTTATGTCCGGAGAAAGCAAAAAAATCACAGTCAAGCTGCTGAACATCAATTGGTAAATGCTGAACTGCCTGGGCACCGTCAATAAAAACAGGAATATTGTAAGAATGTGCAATATGAATAAATTTTTCGATTGGATTTACTGTTCCCAATGAATTTGAAACGTAAACGATAGAAACCAGCTTTGTCCTTTTTGTAATCAGTTTCTCAAATTCCTCCAGGATTAATTCTCCCGAATCATTAACAGGGATGATCTTAATTTTTGCTTTCTTATCGGCAGCAATTAACTGCCAAGGTACAATATTGGAATGATGTTCCATCTCAGAGATGATTATTTCATCCCCTTCCTTGATAAAATTTCTTCCAAAAGAATAAGCTGTAAGATTTATTGATTCTGTGGTGCCTCTGGTGAAAATTATCTCTTGAGTAGTCGATGCATTAATAAATTTCTTAATTTTAATTCTCGCTTCTTCAAAAACCTCCGTAGCTAAGCCGCTTAAATAATGAACTCCTCTGTGTACATTAGAATTTTGATGCAAATAATAATTGTTTAATGCTTCCAGCACTGCTTTTGGTTTCTGGGTGGTAGCTGCATTATCAAGGTAGCATAAAGGTTTCCCGTGAACTTCAGTTGAAAGAATTGGAAAATCTTCTCTAACCTTAACGACATTGAATGTTTTTAATTCTTTTGCGGAATTTAGTATTTCTAATTTAGTAGTCATTGCTGAAACTGCTTATTGAATTTTTCTGTTAAAATTGATTCGGCATAATTTTTTATCGGTTCTAATGGAATAGTCTTTATTACATCGCTGGCGAATGCATGAATTAAAATTGCACGTGCATTTTCTGTACCTATTCCTCTTGATTTCAAATAAAACATGGAATCCATATCAAGCTGACCGATGGTTGCTCCGTGCGTACATTTAACATCGTCTGCAAAAATCTCCAGCTGCGGTTTTGTGTTTACAAGCGCTTCTGCAGATAAAATAATGTTGTTATTTTCCTGGAATGCATTTGTTTTCTGTGCATCTTTTCTTACCATGACTTTCCCGTTGAACACGCCTCTCGATTTATTATCCAGGATTCCTTTATAATGTTCATGACTGGTACAATGCGGTTTTGCATGATCAATCAATGTGTGGGTATCATACAGCTGTTCACCCCCTGTAAGATATAAACCATTGAGGGTGCTTTCGCCTCCTTCACCGTTGAAGCGGACATTCAAATCATTGCGGGAAATATTTCCCCCAAAGGAAATTGAATGTGAAGAAAAATTACTGCTTCTCTCCTGCTCAACTTCAATTCTATGAATGTGAAAAGCTTTTTTGCTTTCTTCCTGCAGTTTAACATGAGAAACAATTGCATTTTCGCCGGCTGAAATCTCGGATACGGAGTTTGTGAAATAAATTCCTTCATCCAGGGATACAAAATGCTCTAAAATCTTTACCTGGGAATTTTTCCCGATTGAAAATAGATTCCTCGGCTGGGAAAGTATTTTTTCTCCGTTTGAAGAAGCGATGAAAAGAATATGGATAGGTTCCTCAACTATTTTCCCATCAGGGATGTAAATGAAAGCTCCGTCTTTGGTAAACGCCGTATTAAGTGAAGTGAAGATGTGCCGTTCATAATCAGCATATTTATTAAAATATTTTTTAACTGCAGGGTGAGATGAATCAATAGCTTCATCAAGGCTTGAAATTACCGCTCCCCGCGGAAAATTTTCAAGTTCAGATAAATCAGGAGCAAAAATTCCGTTTATAAAAACAGCTAAAAATCCCTGCAAAGCATCAAATCTAAACTGATCGATCTTAGATTTTTCAATAGAATGATTTGCTGCCGCGGGTTTAAAATAATGCTTAAGGAGAGGCGAAATATTGGTGTATTTCCACTCTTCATCTTTTATTGTCGGAAAGCTCAGTTCGGAGAATTTTAGAATGGCATCCTTCCTTAACTGATTTATCGGCTGCGTGCTTTCACCATTTAAACTATTTTGAAAAATTTCAAAATTTTCCAGGTACCACTTTTTAATATTTAAGATTTCATCCATAAATTTTTACTATTTAGATACTGCTAATTCGCCGGAATTTTCTCTTATCCAGTCATATCCCCTGTCCTCAAGTTCCAATGCCAGCTCTTTTGTACCGCTTTTAATTATCTTTCCTTTGTAAAGAACGTGAACATAATCCGGAATTATATAATTCAGGAGCCTTTGATAGTGAGTAACTACAATTATAGAATTATCTTTTGATTTTAATTTATTTACTCCGTTAGCCACAATTTTCAAGGCATCGATATCGAGTCCCGAATCGGTTTCGTCTAAAACAGCGAGTTTCGGATTTAATACAGCCATCTGGAAAATTTCATTTCTTTTCTTCTCGCCTCCGGAAAAGCTTTCGTTTACTGCCCTGCTTAGAAGAGATTGATCCATCTCGACCAATTTCATTTTTTCTTTGATCAATGACAGAAATTCCATTGCATCAAGATTCTCTTCCCCTTTAGCTTTTCTAATTTCATTTAGGGCTGTCTTTAGAAGATTAGTATTGCTTACGCCCGGTATTTCAACCGGATACTGAAATGCCAGAAAAAATCCGGCTCTGGCACGATCTTCAGGAGACATCTCCAGAAGATTCATCCCTTGAAATGTCACTTCACCTTTTGTGATTTCATAATCTTCCCTTCCGGCTAATACCTGAGCCAATGTACTCTTGCCCGAACCGTTAGGTCCCATTATTGCATGTACTTCCCCTTTATTTATTTTAAGATTAATCCCCTTTAGTATCTCTTTTCCTTCTATGCTTACATGAAGATTTTTTATTTCGAGCATTAATAATCCTTATAAATTAAATGAGAATAATTTTAACCCACACTGCCTTCAAGGCTGATGCTGAGGAGCTTGGTTGCTTCTACCGCAAATTCCATAGGAAGTTCTTTAAAAACTTCTTTGCAGTATCCGTTTACAATCAAACCGATTGCATCTTCAGTAGATATACCTCTCTGATTTAAATAAAATATCTGGTCTTCCCCGATTTTTGAAGTAGTTGCTTCATGTTCGATTTGTGCAGTTGGATTATTGATTTCCAGATATGGAAAAGTATGAGCACCGCATTTATCTCCCAAGAGGAGGGAATCGCACTGTGAGAAGTTACGCGCGTTTTCTGCTTTTCGATTTATCTTTACTAAACCTCGATAACTATTATTGCTTCTGCCTGCGGAAATACCTTTTGAAATTATTGTACTTCTTGTGTTTTTTCCTAAATGAATCATCTTTGTCCCGGTATCTGCCTGCTGCATATTATTTGTAACCGCAACCGAATAAAATTCTCCGGTTGAATTATCGCCTTGAAGAATGCATCCCGGGTATTTCCAGGTGATAGCCGAGCCAGTTTCTACCTGGGTCCATGATATTTTTGAATTGATACCTCTGCAGGCTCCGCGTTTTGTCACAAAGTTATAAATACCCCCTTTTCCCTCTTTATCGCCGGCATACCAATTTTGCACGGTCGAATATTTTATCTGCGCATTATCCAATGCAATCAGCTCAACTACAGCTGCATGAAGCTGATTTTCATCTCTCCTCGGAGCAGTGCATCCTTCAAGATAGCTGACATAAGATCCTTCATCTGCAATGATTAAAGTCCTTTCAAACTGACCTGTATTGGAAGCATTTATTCTAAAATAAGTTGAAAGTTCCATCGGGCACCGTACACCTTTAGGAATATAGGCAAAGGAACCATCGCTGAATACGGCAGAATTTAATGAGGCAAAAAAATTGTCCGTATATGGAACTACACTACCCATATATTTTTTTACTAAATCGGGATATTTTTGAATCGCTTCGCTTATAGGGCAAAAAATTATTCCAAGTTCGGCTAATTTTTCTTTAAAGGTTGTTGCAACGGAAACACTGTCAAAAACAGCATCGACAGCAACTCCTGACAATCTTTTCTGTTCTTCAAGTGAAATTCCAAGTTTTTCAAAGGTTTTTAAAAGTTCGGGATCTACTTCGTCCAGGCTTTTTAATTCCGGCTTCCTTTTCGGGGCGGAATAATAAGAGATAGCCTGATAGTTAATCGGAGGATATTTAACATTTGCCCAATGAGGCTCTTTCATAGTAAGCCATTGATTATAGGCTTTTAATCTCCATTCCGTCATCCAATCCGGTTCATTTTTAACTGCAGAAAGCTGGCGGATTATTCCTTCATTAAGGCCTTTGGCGAAGGTTTCAGCCTCTATTTCAGTCACAAATCCATATTTATATTCGGTATTTGTAAGTTCTTCTATTTTAGTTACTTCAGTAGTACTCATTATATTCTCATTGAGTATGCAATTATTTTAGTTTTCAGATCAAACCTAAAGAATCTGTACAAAAAAGTCAAGATTATTTAAACTAATAATTAATATATACTAATCAAAGATATACAGCAGAATTTTTTAGGGAAAGAAAGACTTGTATTTTGCGTTTTATGAAATTATCTAAGAAGCAGTTTTTTAAAACTGCGATATAATTCTTTAATTGTATTTAACTTCTTTATGGATTAATTTGATATTCTATTTTCAATTAAACCCGGAAATGATTTTGGAAGAAAAGAATTTAAATGAAGGTTCGGCGGCAGGAAATGATGAGAATATAAATTCGCAGGAAAAGCCAAAGGAACAGAGCAGCGAGTACAGGTCTCATAATAAAAAGCCCTATTACAATAAGAGAAGAAGATATTTCCCAAGAGCAAAATACACTTCTCCTGAAGGTCAGGCTATAAAGAAAATTTCTCTTGTTATTCCACTCTTTAATGAAGAAGAATCGGTAAATCCACTGTCACACGAAATCCGCAAAGCTTTAAAACCATTGAATATTAACTATGAAGTTTTATTTGTTGACGACGGAAGCAACGATAACTCTCTTATTACAATAAAAGAAATTTGCAGACAGGACAGGAGATTTAAATATATAAGCTTTAGAAAGAACTATGGAAAATCTGCTGCATTGCAGGTGGGATTTTCGCATGCTGATGGAGACTTAGTTGTTACAATGGATGCTGATCTGCAGGATGATCCGGCAGAAATACCGAATCTTATAAAGAAATTAAACGAAGGATATGATTTAGTTTCAGGATGGAAGAAAAAAAGGCAAGATCCTTTCATAAAAAAAATATCCTCAAAATTTTTCAATTTTGTTACTCAAATATTCAGCGGAATAAAAATTCATGATTTCAACTGCGGGCTTAAAGTTTACCGCAAAGAAGTTACAATTGATTTAAAAGTATATGGAGAACTTCACAGGTATTTGCCTGTATTGGCTCATTGGCAGGGATTTAAGGTCGGGGAAGTTGCAGTGGTTCATCATCCGCGCAGATACGGTGCGACGAAATTCGGCACTTCAAGGTTTTTTAAAGGTTTTGTTGATTTAATTACGGTTACATTTGCAACCAGGTATATAAAACGTCCCATGCATTTCTTCGGATTTTTTGGAGCTTTTGCATTCCTGCTTGGATTAATTGTTAACGGATATTTAACATATCTCTGGATAACGGGCGGATACCTCAGCAATCGTCCAATGCTTTTTCTTGGTATCTTATTAATTATTGTGGGCGTTCAGTTTTTCTCAGTGGGGCTGCTCGGCGAAATGTTTGTCCATAGTTTTCAGGATGAAAAAGAATATATAATTAAAGATAGGGGCTAAAATCTGTATTGCAGAATTTTCAATCAAATCTTTTTTATCTCTTCCTTAGCAAAAAATTTTAATGCGTTACGATCCTATAAAAGACATTTTTTCTAAGATCATTAAAAGATTTCCTGCTGCCAGAATTTTATTCTATAAAATTCTGGATATAATGTTTCTGAGAGCCTGGTATGTAAAACGTGAACTAAAAAAATTAAGAAAAAATTTCGGCAGCAATAATATTGAAATTTACGACGCTGGTACCGGATATGGACAATATTCCTACTTTTTGCTTAATAAAATGAAGCCCTGCAGCATTTACGCTGCAGATATAAAAAAAAGCTGGATTGAAGATGCCCGTGAATTTTATTCACGCAAAAATATTAAAAATATCTCTTTTGGTATAGAAGATTTAACGGAAATTAAATATGAAAATAGATTTAATCTTATTATAAGCATTGATGTAATGGAACATATTGTAGATGACATAAAAGTTTTTAAGAATTTTTTTGAAGCCCTAATACCGGGGGGGTATCTAATGATAAATACGCCGTCTAATCTGGGAGGGAGTGATGCTCATGATGAAAAGGGTGAAAGTTTTATCGCAGAACATGCACGGAACGGCTATTCCAAAGAAGATTTGGAGTCTAAACTGCGTTCAACCGGATTTGATATTTACAAATTTACTTATACCTATGGCCGCTGGGGAAATATCGCATGGCGCCTTGGAATTAAATATCCGATGCTAATGCTGAATATTTCAAAATTATTTTTTTTACTGCTGCCGTTTTACTTCTTGTTTGCTATGCCTTTTACCTTTTTCTTTATGGCGGCAGACTATTACTCCCTTAATAAAAAAGGTTCCGGAATTAATTTAATTGCTAAAAAAATTAGCCGAGGCTAATAAAAATGACAAAAAGAAAAATTGAAAGATCTTCTAAAGCACAGAAAACAAAAAAAAATTTTTTTAATAGCTTTAATATTGATGAACTGCTCCCCCGGAAGTATCATATTCCGGCAGTTATTCTTGTAATTTTGCTTCTTTTTCTGATTTTCCTTAATCCGCTTTATTTTGGCAATAAAACATTTCAATCAGGAGATATAATCTCCAGTGAAGCAATGAGACCTTATGCTGATAATCATAAAGATGGTTATACACTCTGGAATCCACTAATTTTCTGCGGAATGCCTGCATATGCCACCAGTGTTTCTTTTAAGTGGTTTAATTTGATTGCAGTATCAGTTGCGTCAGTAAGGGATCTTTTTACCGGCTTTTTTTCCGTTAAATACACTATGTGGACGTTTTATCTGATCCTTTTTGGCATAACAACATTTCTCCTGGTAAAATATTTGACTAAGAGTACACTAATAAGCTTGTTTGCGGCAATTGCGTCATCATTCAGTACAGGCATTATAGTTTTTCTCTACATCGGGCATGTTACAAAGTTAAACTCTCTTTGCATGTTTCCTCTTATTTTTTTAATGCTGTTGAGATTCAAGGAAAAAATCCGGCTAATTGATTTTTTAATACTGATTATTGCACTTCAAATATTCCTTTTGGGATTCCATGTCCAAATTATCTTCTATACACTGCTTGCAGTGACAGTTTATTTCATCTACTATTTTTCCCGCTCTTTGGCTGTAAGAGATTCTCAGCTAAGATTATCCATATTAAAATCTGCCGGTGTATTTATAGCCGCTTCAATTATTGCATTATTGATACAGATAGATAATATAAGTCAGATTTATGAATATACGCCTTATTCAACTAGAGGGACTGAAAGCATACTTGACAAGGCATCGACACAGATAGAGAAGAAGGAATCCAATTATTATTCATACCATACGGATTGGTCCTTCTCACCCGGAGAAATGACGACGTTCATAATTCCGTCTTTTTTTGGTTTTGGTAATTCCACTTACAAGGGTCCGCTGTCTAACAACCAGCCTGTTGAGGTTAATACTTACTTCGGTCAAATGTCTTTCGTTGATGTTGCTGTCGGATATATGGGAATACTTGTATTTATGCTTGCATTATTTGGGATCTTCACAAAATGGAAAGAACCATTCGTCAGGTTTTTAACAATATTAGCATCTTTGGCGCTCCTTATTTCATTTGGAAAAAACTTTCCGGTGATATTTGATCTTTTATTCTACTACTTGCCTTTTTTCAATAAATTCCGCGTCCCCTCTATGATCCTAGTTTTGGTTCAGGTCAGTGTTCCAATATTAGCAGGATACGGCATAATGGGAATCATTTCTGCTAGAGAAGAAAATAATATGAAGCGGGGAAAGACTGTAAAAAATTTAGCATTTGTTTTCACCATTTTGTTTGCTGCTTCACTTTTATTTAACGGTTCCATTGCTAGCTGGTTTGCTTCAAGAGTAAATGAACATGCACAAAGTATTTCTCTGTCCCAGAAACAACTAGCCCAGCAGTTTCAAGTCTTAGCAGATTATATGTCGCAAATGTTTGTGAGTGATTTACTTTTCGGTTTAGGATTCCTAATGTTAGCCTCCTGGTCAGCGTATGGATATATAAATAAAAGTCTAAGCATAGATACACTCATTCTTTTTTTTATAGTTTTAACTATTATTGATCTGTGGAGAATTGATGCTCGTGGTGCTAAGTATTCGGAACCGCTCTCTAAAGAGAATTTTTTTATAGAACCCGAATATATTAAAACCATAAGAGAACAAGGTGACAAAGCTCCGTACAGGATTATAAATCTAAAGCAAGACTCTTCCCCGGGCTCAATCAGCAATAATGCAAATTTCAATGCATATTTTTTAACGGAAGATTATTACGGATACTCCGGGATAAAACCGAGAGCTTATCAGGATATTATTGATATAATGGGACCGGTTAATGAAACTGCATGGAGAATGCTGAATGTTAAATATATCATTACCGGGAGCCATGTACCTTTAGATCAATTCCCTTACCTTAAATTAATTTCCGCTGGAGGTAATACTTTTATTTATGAAAATAGGAATGTCTTGCCTCGTGTGTATTTTGTAAATAAAGCGGAGCAGAAAACAGCCATGGAAATTTTAAATCTTATAAAACAAAATTCGTTCGATCCAAGGGAAATTGCCTATATAGAAGATCAAAATTTAAAGGTCTCTTCTTTAGACTCAACTTCATACGCTGAAATTACCAGATATTCAGATGAAGATATAGAATTAAACGTCAACGCCTCAGGAAATAATTTACTGTTTGCGGGCAACACTTTTACAAAAGGGTGGAAAGCATTTATTGACGGAAACGAAACAATAATCTATAAAACAAATCACGGCTTTTTAGGTTTAGTTGTTCCCAAAGGCAGACATAAGATTTTAATAACTTATTCACCGGACAGCTTTTACATAAGCAGAATTGTTGTCTTAATTTTAAGCTCTTTAGTTATGTTGGGATTGCTGCTGGTGCTATTTAAATATTTAAACGATAGAAGAAAAATCAAAAACGCTCAGTAAGAATGTTATTCAATTGGCAGAGATTAAAGAAATAAATACCAAAATCAATTTTGGTTCGCAATCATTTAAAAAATACTTTTTAAATACATCATGGCTCTTCAGTCAAAGAGTATTCAAGCTTATAATAAGCTTTGCAATAAACATCTATGTAATAAGGTATTTAGGCCCGGCCGATTTCGGTCTTCTCAGCTATGCGTTGAGCTTTGTGGGGTTGTTTACCGCTTTTTCAAGCCTTGGATTAGATAATATTATTATCAGGGAATTAGTTAATGAACCAGGCAAAAGAGACGTTCTTCTGGGTTCTACATTTTTTTTAAAATTGTTCGGGGCATTCATATCTATCATTATAATTTTCATTACGTTATTCATTACTTCGGAAGAAAAAGAAAGTTCTATATTAATTTTAATAATTTCTGCCTCAACGATTTTTCAGACAGTCAATATAATTGAATCCTTCTTCCAGGCAAAAATAAAGGTTAAATTTTCGGCAATTGCTCAATTTGTCAGTTTAATAGTCTCAGCACTGTTAAAAGTTTTACTGATTTTATTAAAAGCTCCGCTGATCTATTTTGCTTTAGCATTTACGTTGGAGTTTTTGTTCATCGGAATCGGATTTCTTATTGCATACTCGATTAAAGAAGCGGCGCTTTTCAAATGGAGATTTAATAAGCAGACCGCTTCAAATTTATTAAAAGATTCATGGCCTTTAACTTTATCGGGATTAGTAATTGCGGTGTACATGAGAATAGATCAAGTGATGATAAAAAATATGCTGAGCGATCAAGAAGTAGGTTATTATGCAGCAGCAGTTAGGTTTACTGAAGCATGGTATTTTATCCCCACGGCAATATGCACTTCACTTTTTCCTTCAATCATAAATGCAAAGAAGATAGATCCATTATTATATTCAACCAGGCTTCAAAAGTTATATGATATTTTAACATGGCTCTCTTATGCAGTAGCAATACCTCTCACAATATTCTCAACATCTGTAGTAACTTTGATTTTGGGCAAAGAGTACCTTCCGACTGCCCCGGTATTGACAATATATATTTGGGCGGCTGTACCTGTTTCTTTGGGAGTTGCGAGCGGCCAATACCTTGTAAATGAAAATTTCACAAAGATGTCCTTCTACAGGACTTTTGCGGGAATGATTTGTAATGTGGCGCTTAATTTTATTTTAATACCGGTATATGGTATTATCGGTTCGGCCTTAGCAACCTTGATTTCATATTCGGCGGCTACATTTTCTATAGGATTTTCAAAAAAAACTTATAAACAGTTTCTAATGATGCTGAAATCTATTTTAATGATTAATCTGATCACTGCAATATATAAACGGCAAATAAAATTTTATTAAAATGATGAAGCTCAAGGATATACTTCCGGAAGGATTGTACTGCATAATTTTATCATTTTATAACAGGTACTTCAATTCTTTTATCAGCAAATGTTATTCTCAGGAAGGTGAGGATTTAATATTACAGCGTTTTTTTGGAGAAAAGAGAACCGGATTTTATATCGATATCGGAGCGCATCACCCTAAAAGATTCTCAAATACTTATATGTTTTATAAAAAAGGCTGGAGAGGAATTAATGTCGAGCCGCGACCCGGCAGCAAGAAATACTTTGATAAAGTCCGGACCAGGGATATCAATATTGAGGCGGCTATTGGCACAGATGTTCAAAAGCTGAGCTATTTCATGTTCAATGAGCCTGCACTGAATACTTTTTCTCAGGCTAATGAAGCGGAATTATTAAAGGATAAAAAATATAAATTGATAAAAAGAATTGATATCCAGACAACCACTTTGAAAAATATTTGTGATTCACACCTGCCGCCCGGTGTACAGATCGATTTCTTAACGATCGATACGGAGGGATATGATTATAATGTATTATTATCAAATGACTGGGAAAAATACAGGCCGCATTTAATACTGGTTGAGGATAAAGAGTTTAAATTCGAGGATCCTTACAAATCAAAAGTATTTAATTTTCTGTATGAAAGAAATTATAGATTAGCGGCAAAAACATTTAATACATTAATTTTTCAAAAAATAATTAATTAGGTTTCCCGAAAATTGCCCTGTTGAATTATAGTGATGAAATTCGAAATACCCATACTTTTTCTAATCTTTAACCGCCCTGAAACTACACAGTCGGTTTTTGACGTTATCAAAAAAATTGAACCGCAGCATTTATTTATTGCGGGAGATGGTCCGCGCAATGAAGAAGAAGTGGAGAAGGTCCAAACTGCAAGGAATATTATTAAATTAATTAATTGGCAGTGCAAAGTTAAAACCCTTTTTAGGAATACTAACTTAGGATGCAAAATAGCCGTCAGTTCTGCAATCGACTGGTTTTTTGAAAACAATGAACTGGGAATAATTTTGGAGGATGACTGTCTTCCGCATATTGATTTCTTTACATATTCCAGGGAATTACTTTTTAAATATAAAGATGAACCTAAAGTCATGCATATAAGCGGCTATAACGGATTGGATAAGGTTTTGATTAAAGAGAGTTATTATTTTTCAAAGTTCGGAACAATCTGGGGCTGGGCAACCTGGCGCCGTGCATGGAAAAATTATGACGTCGAAATGAAAAGCTGGAAAGAAACAAAAGAAAGTAAATCTTATAAAAATTTTTGTGATTCAAAAATTGAAGAATTATGGCGGATTGATCTTTTTGACAGAGTTGCAAAAGGTTTAATTGACACATGGGATTACCAATGGTCTTTTGCGAAACTGTTGAATAATGGTTTGAGTATAATTCCGGCAAATAATTTAATTACAAACATCGGATTTAATCAAAGTGCAACTCATACAGGGTATAAAAACCCTATTTCAAATGTGAAAGTGGAAAAAGGCGTTTCTTTCCCTCTTGTTCATCCTGAAAAGATTGAGAGAAACAAACAATTGGATAGAAAATTTTTTTACGGATTTGTTGTAAAAAATAAAATAAAAAATCGGATTAATAATATCTTTGGGAAATGATAGCGGAAGCACCTTCAGCCGAAATAGAAATCATCAAATCAATTGCAAAAAAATTATCAAAGAAAGGTTTAACTAACGGAGATTTAAAATATTTTTTTAAACCGATTGATTACACAAGAACTGCGGAATTACCTGCTGTTTTAAATCAGTCAAAAATATTATATCAAAAAAATGAAAAACTGAACATTTTGGATGTAAGTTCTCCCCAAATATTAAGTGCTTCTATTGCAGAAATTTTTCCCTCATCGGAGATTACTTATGCAAATCCTTTTCAGGCGGAGCTTGATGAGATGCGTCGGATAAGCCGCCTGCTTGAATTAAAAAATATAAGTGTATTAAAAATAGATTTAACAAATGAAAATGATATAGAAAAAATAACTGTAAAGTATGACTATATATTTTCATCTTCTGTTTTTGAACATATCCATCCGGAAGAAGGAGGAGATATTCTTGCGGCAAAAAATATTACTAAACTATTAAAGAGCGGCGGATTGCTTCTGCTTTCAGTTCCATTTTATAAAGAAAGCTTTAATGAATATAAATACGGCGATGTTTATGCCGTAAAAGGGTCCGATAATGAAAGGATTTTTTTTCAGCGGTTTTATGATGAGAAAAAACTTAATACGCAGCTAATTAATCCTTCAAAACTTAGTTTGGAATCAATCCTATTTTTGGGAGAACGCTTCTATCATCCTAATAATATTCATAAGAGATTTGCCCAGCTGATGCAGAAAAGAATCAGCTCCTTAATATTCGGGAAATTTTTCTTTTTAATTTCCAAACTTCTCTTTTCATATTCCGGAAATTTTAAGGAATTAAAAAAACCTTATATTGCCGTAATGGCCTTAAGGAATATTCAATGATAGTTACTTTTATTACCACAGTTGAACATAATGTAGGAGATGATTTTGTACGTGAGGGAATTAAATACCTGCTCAGGCAGGTTCTGCACGGTAAAGAAATTATTTTTCAGAATATTCATAAGCATTCACCAATAACTGCCAGGCACGGATTTGAATGGTTTAAAGATCTTAGAATTTCCAAATTTAATTTCCCATCTCAAAAACTTGATAGACTATTGCCGTTGCAGCTCACCAAAGATAAAATACTTGAAGCTGATCTTGTAGTCCAGAGCGGGGCTCCGGTTTACTGGTGCCATAAAGAATTCGGAAGCCACTGCGCAGATAATGAATGGTATGATGTTTTGATTAGACGAAGATTTGCAAAAAACAAAAAGGCAAGGCTCCTCAATATTGCGGCAGGCTCATGCCAGGAATTTAAATCCAACGGAAGTGAATTTAAGGAATGCCCGAAGGATATCGATTACATAAAAGAGTTTTATGCCGCTTCCGGTTTAACAACGGTTAGGGACAAGCTTGCCCTAAATATTCTGGCTTCTGCGGGTCTTGATTCCGAATTAATTCCCTGTCCTTCTATCTTTGCAATCGATGAATACGGTTTGAAGCCAGTAGAAAGAAAATATTTAATAATGAACTACATGAATATCGGGGGTCATTATACTTTTGGCAAAAAGATTGAGAGAGGTAGATGGCTTAAAGAGCTGAAAAGTTTTTATGATTACATAAGGAATGAAGAAGAAGTTTTGTTTGTCTGCCATAGTAAAAAAGAATTCAAAGACGCTAAATTAATTCATCCTGATGTTAAGACGTTTTATTCGGATAATTTTATTGATTATATGAAAATATATGCAAATGCAAAGTACGGCATAATGAACAGGGTGCACGGAGCTTTCCTGATGGCAAGCTACGGAGCGCCTTCTTTTGTTATTGGGAATGACAGCAGGGCGACTATGACAAATGAAATTGGACTTGAAAGCATGTTTATCAATGATGTAGATACGCAGATATTGATAAATAAATATGACGATTTAAAAAAAATTAGCGAAGGTTTTAAAATAAAATTCGACTCAATAAAAAAACATGCTTACAGCAGGTACTACTCAGTACTTTCGGACGTTTTAAAGCCTTAAAAACAAATAACTCAAGTAAAATTAATGAGTTTTGGAATTAGAAGATTTTTGCTGCTCCTCTTCAGTTATATCAAATTTCTGTATTACTCTTTAATCAATCCCTTGCTAAAAAACTCTCCTGTTAAAACCGGTGCGAAAAAAGAACTGCTGATAATCAAATTAGACGAAATCGGCGATTATATATTATTCAGAAATTTTTTGAAATACTTTAAAGCTTCAGCAGAATTTAAAGATTACAAAATAACTTTATTAGGCAACTTAACATGGAAAAGCCTTTTCATTTTTTTAGATAAAGATTATGTCGATTTTTCAATCTGGGTAGAAAAAAGAAATTTTTTAAGAAATCTTTATTATCGAAAAAGAATTTTAAAAACAACAGCAAAATATTATTACGATACAGTGATAAATTGTACTCTTTCAAGGAATTATTTTATTGATGATGCATTTGTAAATGCAGTTTACGCTGGAAACAAGTACGGAAGCAGCACCGACTTGTCATCTCAATTTGAATGGCAGAAAAAATTAAGTGATAATTATTATTCTTTGCTGATAAATATTAATGAAGATTATACTTTTGATTTTCACAGGAACAGGAGACTGGTTTCAACTATTTTAAAAACTGATCTAAATGAATCCCTGCCGGTTATTCAAATAAGTAACATTGCAAATAAAAGAATTCCAAATGCAAAGTATGCGGTTTTTTATGTAGGCGGAAGAAAAAATTACAAGGTCTGGGGGACAAGTAATTTTTTAAGTGCAGCCAGGCATCTAAAAGAAAAATATAATTTGAAAATTGTTCTAATAGGCAGCAGTGAGGATAAGAAATTATCAGCCGAATTTGAAAATAATTTTGATAAGGGAGATGTAATAAATTATACGGCAAAAACTTCTCTCGTAGAGGTTATAGAAATTTTAAATGGGGCAGAAATAATGATTTCCAATGATTCCGGGCTGCCGCATATAGCCGCGGCATTAAATACAAAGTTAATAGTGCTAGTCAACGGCACTCATTTCGGCAGGTTTTTCCCTTATCCTGCCGAAGCGAAAAATGTTAAAGCAATTTACCCTCCAGAAATACAAAATAATTTACAGGATTTTGAAAAACTGCGAAAAAACTATAAATATAGAAGTATTCTTGATATTAATTCGATTTCAATTGAAAAAGTGATAATCGAAGCTGATAATCTGCTCCAATAGAAGCAGGATTTGTTCAAAAATATCTTAAATTAATATATATTGTTGAAAATTAGGGCTTTTTCAGGGTACAAAATAATTCAATATCTTGAAAAATTTTTATTGCGTCTAATAGCAGAACATCATAAATTTCTAATACTTCTTCATAATTAACATAAATGGGGTTATTCATGAAGTCTTACATTTTATATTCCATAATTTTGTTATTTGTGCTCTTCGGGAGCTGTTCAAAAAACAATGTTACACAATATGACTCCGGGGAAGAAGATAAAACCGGCGGTGTTTTTTTTAAAATAGATAAAGAAAATGCACCTTCTAATGTAGTAAAAGTAATTGCATACCTTAGCAGGATAAACTATGATACTTTATCTGCAAGTTTGAACTTAATCGACGATTCAAGCGCAGATATCCTATTTGAAGGTATTGCCGTAGGAGAATGGCATTTAACGGTTCAAGCATTTAATGAAAATCAGGTTGTAATTTATGAAGGCCAAACGGATTTAGAAATTCTGGATGGAATTACCATTCAAGTTGATTTGGTGTTGAATCCAACTGGCCAAGGAACTGGAAATATCTATATTTATGTTACCTGGGGAACAGAGGATACTTGGATTGATTTTCCTGGAAATCCAATCTTTACAAAAGAAAATACTCCTTTAAACCCCGTATACGTTGGTCAATCGAAAGTTTTATACGAGAATGGCAACTATAAAATGTGGTTTACCAATTTATCCTATGCAGGAAAAGCAAATATTGGATACGTAGAATCCGCAAACGGTCTCTCCTGGACTTCCGTACATTCTTCTCCAGACTTAGAGCCCGGTTCTTTTGGAAGCTGGGATGATTATTCTGTAACAACAAGTCCGGTTATAAAGGATGGTGAAGAATACAAGATGTACTACTCCGGCTGGAGAGATCAAAATGGTTTATGGCATATAGGTTTGGCTGTTTCTTCTGATGGTACTAACTGGAATAAAAGAGAACAACCTGTACTGCATGCAAATTCCGACGAATTTCAAATAGGACCTGGAGATGTTTTGAAAAAGGATAATCTTTACTATATGTTTTATTATGTGCGTAATTATCCTAATTATAGTATCAATCTGGCTATATCTGAAGATGGAATAAATTGGACCCGTTATGAAAACAATCCGATATTAACTGCCGATGAACCTTGGGAAGGTTTGGGTGTACATTATCCTTCAGTTATTTATGATGATAATGAATTTATAATGGTATATATGAATGCGGAATCAAGTGGGTTCGGAATAGCAGTATCTGAAGATGGAAAAGTCTGGACTAAAAAAGCTAACAACCCGTTTTTCAAGAGTGAAGATTCATATAATGTCTGGGCAAAAAGAATAGCCTATCCATTTTTGAGGAAATTCGGAAACGAATATAGAATCTATTATACTGGTTTTGATGTAAACAATGAAGGAAAGATAGGGGTTTTAAGAAAATTTTAATTTTAAAATAATTATTTAAATGGGGTCTTTATGAAATCTTATGTTTTATATTCTTTAATCATATTATCCTTCCTGCATGTAAGCTGTTCAAAAGATAATGTTACAGATTACAAATCAACTGAAAGTCAAACTGGAGGTATTTTTCTTCAGATAGATAAAGAAAATGCACCCTCCAATGTTATAGAAGTAATCGCATATCTCATGAGGGAAAATTATGATTCCTTATCATCCAAATTAAATTTATTAAGCGAATCAAGCGCAGATATCATATTTCAAAACATAGCTGTTGGAGATTGGCACTTAATAGTCGAAGCACTTAATGAAAATAAAACTGTAGTTTATAGAGGTGAAACGGATGTGGAAATCCTGGAAGGAATTACTATTCAAGTTAATCTGGTGCTGAGTCCAACCGGGCAAGGAACCGGGAATATATATATTCATGTTACCTGGGGGACAGAAGATACTTGGATTGATTTTCCCGGAAATCCGCTATTTAAAAAAGAAAACAGCCCCGCAAATCCTCTTATGGTAACTCAAGCAAAAGTTTTATACGAAGACGGTATTTACAAAATGTGGTTCACAAATTTGTTTAATTCTGCTCGGGCAAATGTCGGTTATGCCGAGTCGGTAAATGGTTTGTCATGGGAGACTGCATATCCATCTCCTGTCTTACTGCCAGGTGAATATGGAAGCTGGGATGATTATACTGTAACCTCTGGTCCG
>Ga0105091_10000281_pt1 | contig 20906 bp, 22 predicted proteins | sample PPLLak1March2015_FD_87022 | JGI IMG/M metagenome (GOLD analysis project Ga0105091, IMG submission 87022) | Freshwater sediment microbial communities from Prairie Pothole Lake near Jamestown, North Dakota, USA - PPLs Lake P7 Core (1) Depth... | ecosystem: Environmental > Aquatic > Freshwater >... | reverse complement strand
GAATCTGCCTGTCGGAAGGAATTCTTATTGTTCTTACATCTTCTTCCAAACGTTCCAGATCTTCTTTAGTAATTTCTTTATCCTCATTGCTGATGGTTACATAATTTCTGTGGCGGATACTTGTAATATGTTCTCCGGCAACGCCTACATTTATGGTTGATATATTAAAACCTGCTCTGTTAGAGGCAATGGACACTGCAGCCTTAATCGCCTCGGCTGTTTTTCCGATGTTAGCCACAAGACCTTTATGCAGTCCTTCGGACGGAGCAACACCAAAGCCTAGAATATCCAGACGGTTTTCGTCAACTTTTTCCGCAATGACTGCGCAAACTTTAGTCGTACCGAGATCAAGACCTGCAATAATATTTTTTTTCATTGATAAGAACCTGTTTTCACAAAAGTACTGTTTCCAAAATTCTCAGAACTACCTATAAAAATCCGGTTTGTAAATCTTAAATCCAAATAACTGCCGGAAGAGTTCAATTGTTCTTTCTGAAACTTGTTGTCTAAGATTGCTTCCAGATAAACCATTTTTCTAGCTTCATCCCCTCTGCCGAAAATTACCGGAAGCCGCAAACTATTAAATGTTAAAACAACATCTCCTCCGTTTCTCAAATTGATTTCCGAAAGCTCTTTATATAATTTCAAATTCGTAAATTCCGCTGCATTAATAATTTTAATTGCCTGGGTTATATCTCCATAATTATCTTTCCTTTTTTTCAAAAAAAGAGGCGGATTTGTAATGACGGGAAGTTCAATAAACTTTGTATGTGATACTACAGGGAAAATCATGCAGCTTTCAGAAAGAAAATAAGTTTCTAAATCTTCTACAATCAGGCCAATAATTTTTTTCTCAGTCAGGAATACTTTTACAATATTTTTATTCTCAAACCTCACATCGGCTCTTTCAACATAAGGATGTTTTTGAAACCTGTCTTTAATTACAGATAATGGTATACTCTTGAAATCCTCCTTATTTTTCAGCCTCACAAATGCAAGATAATCATACTGTTCCAGCAGGTAATTCCCTTCAATTTTTATTTGGTCCACCTTTTCCTCATTCATTCTGCTCGCCGGGAAAAAAGCAAGAAAGAAAAGGGCAAAAATAATTAATAGGAAGGACAAAAAACCTAGGATATTTTTTCTTTGCTCAGACATTTTATGTACTTTCCAGCATCTGGACAAATTTTTCCCCGAATTTCCAAATATCCCCGGCTCCCATTGTAACCGTGATATCTCCTTCCTTGACAATTTCCCTCAGCTTTCGGGGAATTTCATTTTTGTCTTGAATATAAAAAACATTTTTATGCCCGAAATTTTTTGCCGAATCAGCGATTAATTTCCCTGAGATTCCCTCAATAGGCTGCTCTCTGGCAGGATAGATATCCGTACAGATAAAAATATCGGAATTTAAAAATGATCTGCCGAACTCCTGATAAAAATCTCTGGTTCTAGTATAAAGATGAGGCTGGAAAACTGCAACAAGTCTTCTTTTCCATCCTGCTCTTACCGCAGAAAGTGTTGCGGTAGTTTCAGTAGGATGGTGGGCATAATCATCAACAACCATTATTTCTTTATTATATTTCACTTCAAATCTTCTATACACGCCCGAAAAAGATTCGAGAGCTTTTTTAATTGTCGGGAAAGGAATTCCGAGTTCACGGCCTATGCAGACAGCGACAAGTGAATTCTTAATATTGTGCAGCCCGGGAATTCTTAAAGTCACCTGCCCAATTTCATCTCCCTTATAATTCACTGTATATGTTGAAGCAAAACCGTTATGAGAGATTTCCGCAGCCCGGATATCCGCTTGAGCCGAAAGTCCGTACGTAAAAATTTTTTTGTTTATATGGGGGATAATATCCTGCAAAGCGGGTTCATCCTGACACAACACGACAAAACCGTAAAAAGGAACCTTATTGGCAAATTCTATAAATGCAGCTTTTATGTCATTTAAATCCTTGTATGTATCCAGGTGTTCGCTTTCAAGAGTAGTCAATGCAGCAATTGCCGGAGTAAGCTTTAAAAAAGTCCGATCAAATTCATCAGCTTCAACTACTATAAATTCACCATGGCCGAGTCTTGCATTAGTCCCGCCGAGGCCGCTCAATTTCCCGCCTACAATAATTGTCGGGTCTATACCGCCTTCAGTCAATGTCAATCCTACCATAGAAGTGGTAGTTGTTTTGCCATGAGTACCTGCTATCCCGATTCCATACTGAAGCCGCATTACTTCAGCAAGCATTTCGGAGCGTTTGATTATCGGAATTTTTCTTTCTATTGCAGCCCTCACTTCAGGATTATCCAGTGTAACAGCTGATGAATAAACCAATACATCGGCTTCTTTTAAATTATCAGGAGAATGGCCTTCATAAATTTTTATTCCCAGATCCTGCAGCCTCTGGGTAACTTCAGTCAGCGCCCTATCAGAACCGGAGACTTCAAATCCCCGGCTATGAAGAATTTCGGAAATCCCACTCATTCCTATTCCGCCTACTCCTACAAAATGGACTTTCCTGATATTCTTAAACATTACTTCTGTTCCAGTTTAGACTTTAATTCGAAAAATACTTTTATCAGCTGTTCATTATTTTCATAATCATAAGGTCTAATAACCAAAGGTCTTTTCCTATTATCTAAATTAATCCGGATTAACCTCAAAGCATGGTTATTAAATTTTTCTCTTTTCTGAGTTATTCTAATACGTTTAATGTGATTAAAAGAAATTGATTTTGTTTTAAATCTATTAATAAATGAAATCTTATCACTCTCAATACTTACATATCTATTTTTGTAAATATTATATAAAAGACTAAATAAGGAAGCTAACACGATAAATCCAAAAAAATAAATTATAGGATCTTCAGTTATCAGGTGAAAAGAATCTTCTACAAACTCGCCTCTGATTATCACATAAATTATAAACGAGGCCAAATAAAATATAGTGGACTGATAATAGAACGACATATTATACTTAAATATTACCGGATTTATATTCAGCCGGTTTTCACTCATTTTTTTCCCGCTAGATTAATTGCATTTGCCGCAATTATTTGTGCGGCATCCGGTTTGGCTAAAGCCCTGGCATTTTTACTTAATTCAAAAAGTTTTGATTCATTAAAAATAAGATCATTCACAGAATCGAAAAATTTTTCTTTAACATATTTATCTTCAATTAATACTGCTGCATTCTTATCCGAAAGTGATTTTGCATTAAAATACTGGTGATTCCCTGCTACATTGGGAGAAGGGACTAAAATAGAGGGAATGCCCAATGCAAGAAGTTCCGCAATTGTTGTGGCACCTGAACGTGCCAGCAGCAGATCAGCCGCGGAATAGGCATAGTTCATTTCATCAATAAAAGAATTTATCCAGATGCCAGGAGAAGTCAAGGATTCATATTTTTTATAATAAAAATTCCCTGTCTGCCAGATAATTTGCAATCCGGATCCCTGCAATTTTTTAACGGATGCTGCGGCAGCATCATTTATGGAAGCCGCACCTAAACTTCCTCCGAGAATTAAAAGAGTTTTTTTACCGGATATAAATCCAAATTTCCTCAAGGCATCTTCTTTTTGAATAGAGGATAATTTTTGTCTGATCGGATTTCCTGTAAAAAAAACTTTCTCTTTATTTTTGAAATATTTTCTTGAATCATCAAAGCTAATATGAATTTCATCTGCATATTTTTCAAGAATTCTAGTAGTAACTCCCGGGAAGCTGTTCTGTTCGATCAAAATTACTTTAGCACCCAGAATAGCTGAGCTGAAAATTGCCGGACCAGCTACATATCCTCCCGAACCTATTGCCACCTTCGGTTTAAATTTCAAATTAATCAAAATCGATTGCATTATTGAAACTATAATTTTCAACGGGAACAATATATTTTCAAATGTAAAATTTCTAGAGAATCCTTTAATCCAGATCGCTTTAAATTTAAATCCCAACTGCGGTACTACTCTCCCTTCAATTTTAGATTTTGTGCCTACGAATAAAATATCCGCCCCGGGGATTTTCTCCTTAATCATTTCCGCTACAGCAACCGCCGGAAAAAGATGCCCGCCGGTTCCTCCTCCTGCGAATAAGAAATTATATTTTAATTCGTTATCCAATCCCTGCCTCATCCGATAAAGGTACTTTTCCGTATTTACCCAAATTTTGAGATACAGAGTATCGGTTTACGGAAGACTGAAACATTTCGCTTGAGATGGCAATATTAACTAAAATGCCGATTGAAATTCCGAGAAAAATTAATGAAGTTCCTCCGTAGCTTATGAACGGAAGAGGAATGCCTGTTGTGGGAATTAATCCGACTGAAACGGCAGTATTCAGAAAAGCATATATAGTAATCGAAAAAGTAATACCAAATGCAAGAAGCTGTCCGAATTTATCTTTTGCTTTCTTGGCAATTAAAATTCCAGCGATAAATAAGATTAAATATCCGGATAAAATAACCATTGAACCGATGAATCCGAGTTCTTCGCCGACTACAGCAAAGATAAAATCTCCATAAGCTTCCGGCAGGAAAAGGTTCGCCTGCCTGCTGTGTCCCATTCCGACTCCGAAAACCCCTCCGCTTCCTAATCCTATCATTGCCTGCTTTACCTGAATATTAAACTCTCCGTTGTTCAGAATACTGTCTATAAAATTAAATAATCTGCTCCTCGAATGATTGAACAGCATTGCCGCCGCACAACCGCCGATTAAACTGAAGGCAGAAGAAATAAAAATGTGTTTAAGCTTCGCCCCTCCCACATATAAAATTGTCAATGAAATTAATACAATAATAACTCCGCTGCTGATATTAGGCTGAGCCAAAATAAGACCTGAAATAATTATCACCCAAATGAATGTATAAATATAACCTTCTTTAAAATCTTTAATTCCCTCTCCTTTATCTTCCAGCAGTGAAGCAAGGTGAAAAATCAGGATTAATCTTGCCGGATCCGCGGGCTGAAAAGAAAATATCCAGAGGTCAATCCACCTGCCCGCTCCTTTAATATTTTCCGCAATGAAAAGAGTTAAAATCAGAACAAATGATATAATGAAGATTAATACTTTGCTTGACTCTCTGTAGATCTCATAGGGGATAAAACAGAACCCGATCATAAAACAAATAGCAATTATAACCTTGACGAAATGAGAATTAAAAAGATGGAATAAGTCATCAAATTTGAATGCACTGTAGGTGCTGCTTGCGCTCATTACTACAATAAGCCCGAACAGCAGAAAAGTGAAGGCAACGAAAAAAATTATCAGGGCAAGCTTTCTGATCATAATTTATTTACGGCCTCCTTAAACACTTCGCCCCGATGCTCATAGTTATCGAACATATCAAAACTTGCACATGCCGGAGAAAGAAGCACTATATCATTTTTTCTTGCCTCGCTGTTTGCCGTAATTACCACATCTTCAAGCGTTCCTTTTATCTCTACTTTAATGTCATGGTGGAAAAAATTAAATACCTTTTCAGCGGAAGAACCTATTGCATAAATCTTTTTAACTTTTTTCAAAACGAGATCTTTAATTTTATTATAATCATTCCCCTTATCCTGTCCGCCGAGTATTAAAAAAATGGGATTATCATAGCTTCTTAATGCATACCATACAGAATCAACATTTGTCCCTTTAGAATCATTAATATAGACAACACCGTCAATCTCTCTTACGAATTCCAGCCTATGTTCAACTCCTTTGAATGTACTCAAGGCTTGACGGATTTTTTCATTCTCCAGATCAAATGCTTTTGCAGCAATAACTACTGCCATGGTATTTTGGTAATTATGCTCTCCTTTTAAGCTTAGATCCATAATACTGCAGCTGAATTTTAGCTCATTATTCTCATTGAAGATTAGCTGCTCACCGGAGAGATAACATCCGCTAAACTGCGGCTCGGTTAGTGAGAAATAAAAATTTTTGCTTTTATATTTAGTCAAGGAATTCATCAAACTTGAATCGTCTTTATTCAGAATTAGAAAGTCATTGCTGTCCTGATTCTTATATATCCTCAGCTTGGATTCTATATATTTCTCGAACTTATTTTCATATCTATTTAAATGATCCGGAGTTATGTTTAAAATTACGGCAACCTGAGGCTTGAAAGCATCAATCAAATCCAGCTGAAAGCTTGAAACTTCCAGTGAAACAAATTCATCCGGAAGCACATCGAGGGCAATCTCGGAAAATGCAAATCCTATATTTCCGGCTGAATAGATTTTCTTTCCGCACACACTAAAAACATGAGCACATAAAGAAGTTGTAGTAGTCTTGCCGTTAGTGCCGGTAATTGCAATTATTTTACCCCGGCAATAACCCGCAGCAAGCTCCAGTTCACTTATAACTTTAATGTTTTTTTCTATCGCTTTAACAAGGAGTTCGGCATTTGATGGAACACCCGGACTAACCACCATCAATTCGCAATCAAATAATCGATCAGTATGACTTCCAATCTCATAGTCTATGTTTAAATCTTTAAAGATCTCTACAGATTTTTTTATTTTGGGATTATCAGACATATCGCTGACAAAAGGTTTCCCGCCAAGCTTCCGAATTAATTTAGCCGCACCTATTCCGCTTCTCACTGCCCCTATTACGGAAATATTTTTATTTTTTACTTCAATCATCTAATCTTGAATGATGTTAGACTGACAATTGCCAGAATAATTGCTATTATATAAAACCTTATCACAATTTTCGGTTCAGGCCATCCCACCATTTCAAAATGGTGATGAATCGGGGCCATTTTAAAAACTCTTCTGCCTTCACCGAATTTTTTCTTAGTGTATTTGAAATACAATCTCTGAATAATTACCGAAAGCGTTTCCATAAAAAAAATCCCGCCCAGTATGGGTATCAGCAGCTCTTTTTTGATGAGCACAGCTAAAATTCCAAAAGCACCCCCAAGAGCAAGGGATCCGGTATCGCCCATAAAAACCTGGGCGGGATAAAAATTGTACCATAAAAATCCAAGAGAAGCACCTATTAAGGCAGCAACAAAAACCGTTAATTCACCAGAACCGGGAAGAAAAATTATATTCAAATAATCCGAGAAAATTGCATTGCCGCTGATATAGCTGATAATGGCCAATGATATCATAACAATAGTAATAACACCAATTGCCAAACCATCTAAACCGTCCGTAAGATTAACAGCATTGGAAGTTGCAGTAATTATAAAAATCACAACCGGTATATAGAAATATGAAAAATCAAAATTTACATCTTTCAGGAAAGGAACAGTTGTTACCGAATTAATTCCTTCAAATTGGGGAGAGAAATAAATTACCGCTCCTATTATTAAACCAATAAGGAATTGTCCGAGCAGTTTATATCTGGCAATCAATCCCTTGGGATATTTTTTTATTACTTTCAAATAATCGTCTACAAAGCCGACGCAGGCCAGCCAGACGGTTCCGGCTAAAATAAGGATTATATAAATACTTTTTATATCCGCCCAAAGAAGCACCGGAATAACCACCGAAAAAACTATAATTATGCCTCCCATGGTAGGAGTACCGGCTTTAGACCAATGGAATTTGGGACCTTCCTCTTTTTTGGCTTCTCCAATCTGCTTTCTTTGAAGAATCTTTATTACTCTGGGTGACAGGTAAAAAGCTAGAACAAGTCCGGTTATGGCAGCAAGAGCGGACCGGAACGTTAAAAACCGGAATACATCAAAACCGGGAGGGTTAAATTTTCTGTTTAAATATTCAAATAAGAAATAAAGCATGCTACGCACCGGGTTCAATTATTTTTACAAAATCTTCCATCTTCATTCCTCTTGATCCTTTTACTAAAACAACGGAGCCCTTAAAATTTTTCTCTTTAAGGAATTCTTTTAATTGATCTCTTGCTGAAAAATGTTCCGTTTGGATTTCCGACTTAGCCAATTCCTCATTTAAATTTTTCATCAATGAACCGGTAGTATAAACGGCATCTATTTTATTTTTATTTATGATTGCCGCCAATTTTTTATGCTGTGCCGGTCCTTCCTCACCCAGTTCAAACATATCTCCCAATACTGCAATTTTTTTGCTGTAATTTTTAATTCTTTGAAGCATTTCAATTGCATATTTCATGGAATCGGGATTTGCATTATATGTATCATCTATTAATATAAAATCGGAATATTTTTTAATATTTAATCTTTTATCAACACTTTTAATTTTCTTTACAGCATTAGAAATTTGTTTGCTGCTTAATCCCAGCTTAAAAGCAACAGCTGAAGCAGCCAGGAAATTTTTTGCACTTTGCTCCCCGTACAGTGAAAATGTTTCGTTTAATTTGTTGTTTTTATAAATAATTTGAATTACGGGTTTACCATCGCCGGTGTATCCTGTAATTTTACCTTTAACATCTGCTTTGGAATTAAACCCGAAGGTGAGTTTATTTTTATAATTTTTCGATACTCTGCTTAACAGAGGATCATCATTATTAATAAATATAAAACCTTTTCTTTCCGATGCAACTCTAAAAAGTTCAATCTTTTCCTTCAAAACACCTCTTTTATTTTTTAGGAACTCCAGGTGAGAATGACCAATATTTGTAATAATAGCATAATTCGGTTTGAGTATTTCAGAAGTATATTTTATTTCTCCAAAATGATTTGTCCCCAGCTCCGCCACAAGAACATCATGACTGTTGTTTGTGCTGAAGATTGTCAGAGGCACGCCAATATGATTATTATTATTAGCTATTGTTTTATTTACCGAAAATTTTTCATTAAGGATCAATGCCAGCATTTCCTTAGTAGTTGTTTTCCCTGTACTGCCGGTTATTCCGATTATTTTTGTGTTCAGCTTGTGCCGCCAGATTTTTGCAACATAGCCCAGTGCTTTTAAGGTATCTTGAACAGTAATTATGGGAATATTTATTTCTTTAAAATTTTCATATTTCTCTGCCGAAATCATAATTGCTACAGCTCCGTTTTCAATTGCATAGATTACAAAATCATGACCGTCAAATTTTTCTCCTTTGATTGCTATAAATAATCCTTTTTTGGGGATACTCCTGGAATCAATAGATACCGATTCGAGCGATTTAAATTCATCGGGATTATAAATGACTGCCGTCGGTATTTCGAATATATCTTCAACGGTTAATCTGATCTTTTTCATTTAAATAAATATTTTTCTGCAATTTCCTTATCGGAAAAATGATTCCTGATTCCTTTTACTTCCTGGTAATTTTCATGACCTTTTCCTGCGATAAGAATTACGGCATTATCACCGGAGCTTTCAATTGATTTTTTTATAGCTTCTTCCCTGTTCTCAATTACTTCATAATTATTTTGTGAGATTCCATCTTTTATTTCATTAATTATTAAAAGCGGATCTTCGAACCTTGGATTATCGGAAGTTATAAATATTTTATCGCTCAATTCAGAAGCAATTTTTCCCATGACCGGACGTTTAGTTTTATCTCTGTTCCCGCCGCAGCCGAACACAGTATAAATAGTGTTTTTATCTTTATTAATTTTATGAACTGCCTGCAGCGCTTTTTTAAGACTGTCGGCAGTATGTGAATAATCAATAATTACTTTTTTATTTCCTCTCTGTACTACTTCAAATCTTCCCGGGACATGTCCTGCAGTTCTAATTCCTTCTAGCGCGATCTCCTCACCGATCCCTGCAAGGACCGAAGCTGCGAATGCCGCGCAATCATTATAAGCATTAAATTCACCTATTAAGGAAGTTTCAACACTATAAATTTTTTTTCTATAAAATATTTTGAAGAATGTACCATGAAGATCAAAACCGATATCTGTCATCGAAATATCGGCATCCTCTGAAGTGCCGTAAAAATAAGTTTTAGCTTTTGAATCTTTAGTTATTGCCTTCCCGTTTTTATCATCTGCATTACATATTATATTTGATTCCGGACTCAAAGAATCAAACAAAATTTTTTTTGCATTAAAGTAGTTTTCAAAGCTCTCGTGAAAATCCAGGTGATCGGAGGTAATATTTGTGAAAACGGCTCCGCTGAAATAGAGGCTGCTTACTCTGTTCAGCACAAGAGAATGGGAAGATACTTCCATAACCGCATACCTGCATCCCTGATTATACATAGTAAGGAGCATTTCATTTATATCGCTTGATTCCGGCGTTGTCAATTTCGATTCTATTTTTTTATCTCCGATATAATTAGCTATGGTTCCCATCAGTCCGGTTTTATATCCGGCAGTTTCAAAAATATTTTTCAAGAAATAAGATGTTGTAGTTTTTCCGTTTGTGCCAGTAATCCCGATCAGCTTCAGTTTTTTAGAGGGCTCTTTAAAAAGATAATTTGATATTTCCGCCAATGCAACACGGCTGTTATGCACAAGGATCTTTGCTTTGCTTTCATGAATGAACATTTCATCGGGAACCGCATTTTTATCTTCAAGAACAACTGCGATAGCACCTTTATTGAGCGCATCGAGGATGAATTTATGCCCGTCGATATTATATCCTTTTACCGCTACGAAAATAGAATTCTGTAAAACTTTCCTGGAGTCATAAAAAATTCCTGCCACATCTTTTCTTTGGACTTCGCCGATAACCTGAATTGCATGAACGCTGTTTAATAATTCAGTTAATTCCATCAATAAACAACAGTGCCGTTAATTTCTGATTCTCTGCATACGAGTTCGCAGGTAATGCCTTTACGGATTTTTTGTCCAGGCTGAATGCTCTGGCTTATTATTCTTCCCGAACCGTTTATTCTAAAACCCACTCCCAGCTTGGACAGAATTAATATAGCATTTCTCAGATTATAGTTCGTAAGATCGGGCATAACATCATAGCTTTTTATTTCGGATACATCACTGTTGTAATCATTCTCTTTATAATCGGTCTTTAATGAAACAGAGGATGTATTTCCAAAAATATTTTCAGATGGTTTTATGTTTCCTATTTTATTTATCTCATTTTCATTAAATGAGTTCGAAATGGTCAAGTATATTCTGAATTGGTCCGGCATAGATTTAATAATTCTTTCAGCCACTTTCTTAAAAACAGGAGCCGCAACCAAGCCGCCGTACTTTCCTATTTTCGGAGAATTTATAAGAATGAGGCAGACAGCCTCGGGATTCTCAGCAGGAAGAAAACCGATGAACGATGAATTATATTGGCTGCTGGAATAATTTCCTTCGATTAATTGCTGTGTAGTCCCGGTTTTTCCGCCGGCACTGAGGAAATCAAGTTTCGCATTTTGACCGGTACCTTTCTCGACAACCGAGGTAAGGATCTTTTTTATTCTTTCAGATGTTTCCGCTGAAATAATCTTTCTAACCTGAACAGGTCTCTTTGCAAAAATAATTTCCCCGCTGCTGGAAATCTGTTCTTTAATAACCTGAGGATAATATAAAATACCTCCGTTTATTAATGCAGAAAATGCAGTTATAAGTTGAACAGGAGTAACAGAAAGCTCATAGCCGAATGACATAAAAGGTTTTGTTATTGAAGACCAACTGTCAGGTTTTTTAAGCAGACCTTTTGCCTCGCCAGGCAGTTCAATTGAAGTATAATTCCCAAATCCGAAACCACGCAAATATTTATAGAAAGCTTTATTGTCGATCCTTTGAACAAGTTTTGTCATTCCTATATTGCTAGACCACTCTACTATTCCTTTTACGGTAAGATAATCTTTTTTGTGTGTATCATTTATAAAAACATTTTTATATCTATAACTGCCATTTTCGACAAAAAAGATTTCATTTTCCCTGCAGAGACTCTGATCAAGAATTGCCGCAACAACAAAAGGTTTGAATGTCGACCCCGGTTCATAAGTATCCGTAAGCGCTCTGTTTCTTCTTTGAGCATCGCTGAATTCCCAGTAATCATTAGGATCGTAATCGGCTTCACAAGCGAGAGCCATTATATCGCCGTTATTGGGATTCATAATTATCCCGATCGCCGAATTCGCTTCATAATCTGTCAAAGCTTTTAAGATCTCATCTTCAATTATCTGCTGGTATGTTTTATCGATTGTCAAGACAAGATTATCTCCAGCGACAGGCGGTTTTGTTTCCTCCTCAGAGACCGTAACCATATCCCCTATTGCACTTTTTTCAACCAATCTAATTCCATCTTCCCCTTTTAATATATCTTCGTAACTGTTTTCTATTCCTGCAACGCCCCTGTATTCATAATTTACAAATCCAAGGAGATGAGAAGCTAACCGGCTATAGTTATAAATTCTGGAGGGATCTTCCCTGTAAAAAAGTCCGGGTATTTTAAAATTTTTTAGAGCTAAAGCTTTTTCACTCGGAGCTTTTTTCTCGATACAAATAGTGCCGGGCCTTTTACTCATTAGTCTTTTATAGTAGTTCTCACTCTTACCAAAGACAGAAGAAAACTTTCCGGCAATTTTTTCCTTTCCCTCTTTAGATATCATTCTTAAATCTACGTAGAATGAAATATCATTCCGGTTATAAACAAGGAGAGTATTATTTCTATCATAGATCAATCCCCGTTCGGCTTGGATTTTTTCCAGCTTTGTCTGCTGTTTTTCGGCAGCATATTTATACTCTTCATGATTAACCAACTGGATTTCCACAAGCTTTGAAATTATGAGAGTAAAACCCAAAAGAATGAATATTATAATTATAATTGCTCTTGAATTAATCATGTTCCTGGCCCAGTATTTCAGCTATTCTCTGTATTTTATCTTTACTTACAATAAGTATTGTATCGTAATCGGTTTTTTCGATCATTCCAAGCTCGTTTTTTGCAATTTCCACAATTCTTTCCTTGGTGCTTAGAAATTGAATCTGAGCAACAAGATTAACGCGCCAATTCTTTTTTGAATTATATTTTTCTTCAGCTAAAACTTTATCTTTAATCAGCATTTCACATTCAAGTTTTATCCCGACATACGAAAGAATCAAAAAAGTCAATCCGATAAAAGTCAGCAGGATCAATGCAATAAAGGGTTTAAAACTTTTTTTCATATTCGTTCAGCTGCCCGCAGTTTAGCACTTCTTGATCTGAAATTTTTTTTTACTTCATCATCAGAAGGAGTAAGCGGCTTTTTAGTCAATATTTTAAGTCGCTGAACTTTACCGCAGGTGCAAATAGGAACATCTTTAGGACATATACAGCTGAGTATTTCATATTTGAATTTTTCCTTTACGATCCTGTCTTCAAGAGAATGATAAGAGAGAATTACGATTCTGCCGCCCTTTTCCAGCAGCTCTACGGATTTATCCAGGAATAATCTTAATGTATTGAGTTCATCATTTACAAAAATTCTCAAAGCCTGGAAAACTCTTGATAAAGTTTTAAAATGAAATCTTCTTGGAGTAATCTCCCGAATTATCTCGCTGAGCTCTCCTGTGGTTTCAATTTTTTTTTGGGTCCTCCTCTGGAAAATTTTTTTGGCAATATTCTTAGAATTTCTCTCTTCTCCATATTCAAAAAAAATGTTCGAAAGATCTTCTTCTGAAAAGGAATTGATGATATCTGTTGCATTAATGACTCTGGTTTTATCCATTCTCATATCAAGCTTTGCATCTTCCCTGTAAGTAAAGCCCGCTTCCGGTTCATCAAGCTGAAATGATGATACCCCCAGATCGGCAAATATTCCTCTAAAAGACTTTTCCGATTCTATTTTTGCAATAATATCTATCTGGCCGAAATTGAAATTATAAAGTTTTAACCTGCTTTCAGATTGAAATTTTTTTTTTAAATAATTGAACGCATTATTGTCTATATCGGTCGCGATTAGCTTTCCTGATTTATTTATGTGATTTAAAATTTCCGAAGTGTGTCCTCCGAAACCTGCAGTTCCTTCAAAGTATGCGCCTCCTTTATCCGTAATCAGCAGCTCCAATGATTCATTAAGCATCACCGGAATATGATAATTTTTCATAATGACATTACTTCTTGTGCAATTTGTTCATATGTCTCTTTTGACTGCTTCAAATATTCTTCGTACAGTTTAGGATTCCAGACTTCAATTTTCTTAAGCGCACCGAGTATTAAGACTTCTTTTTCTATTTTTGCATAGTCCAGCAGATTTTGAGGAATTAAAATCCGGGATTGTGAATCGAGGGATCCTTCAGTGGCTAATTGAAGGAACATCCTTATAAACATAGCATCTTTCGGTCTGAATTGATTTAACTTTGTCAGTTTCTCTTCAATAAGCTGCCATTGATCGTAAGGATAAATATCGATACAGGTTCCAAAACCTTGAGTCATCACCAAGCTGTCATTTGCGCCGGGAGAGAAGTTTTTTCGAAGTTTAGCAGGGATGCTTATTCTTCCCTTCGAATCTATTGAATATAAAAACTGACCTTTAAACAATAGAGTTTCCTTTTGGAATAATTCACCACAATTCCCCACAATTTGCCCCAAACTTGTGGAATTTTTTCCCTAAAGTCAAGAAAAAAATAAGATTTACAAAGAAAATTTCTATTATTGTGCTGTTCACTAATTCTTTTAGGTCAGAGATATTGACCTCTAAATTTGCCGTCAAGAAAATTTTTAAGCAAAAGATCAGTGGGTATAAAAACGGATAAATAAGGTAATTTCTACATGAAAGTTATTTAGGTTGTTGATGTTGAATTAAAAAATAAAATATTTATGCCATTGTAAATCGCAATTAGGTGGCATTATACTTGTTCAAAATCCATAGTTTTATTAACTATTACTTCGAGAACAATTATGAAAAAACTATTAATATTTTCCTCTCTCCTGCTGTTTTCCTTCGGATTAGGATGCTCTTCAAGTGTAAATAATAGCATAGAATTAAGAAATCTTGCTTGGGGGGAGATACATTTTAACTTCAGAGGCGAGGTTTATAAAGTTCCTGCAGCCAGTTCCCGTGAGCAAGTACTAACCTTAAGAGAATTACCGAAGGGTAAATTTGAATATACAACAACCTTTGAAATACCTGCAAATGCCACAGAGTCCTCAGCAGAAGGTGATATAACCGGAGTTGTAGATATAGATGCCGGAACGAAGATATTAATTTTATATTCCAGCACTTTTATAGACGGCAACTATACAATTTATACCACAGTCTCTACTAATGAGCCTATTGAAGAAGATTCAATTCTGCCTTAAATAATTTTTTTAATCCTCCGTAAAAAAAAAATTTACGGAGGATTCTAATATGTTAATCTAATCTACTGTTATCTAATCTATTTTTTCTCACCCTATATGCTTCTATAAATCTCAACCCGTGCCAAAAGCATAACTCTAGTAAATGCTATAGATGCTGTTATAAAGGGTGATAAAAAAATAATGCCGGATATTCTTGTTGCAGGTGGAAACGGTTCATTAGACGGACTTGCAGCATCAATTATGAAGTTTTTAGACACGAAAAAAAATCTTAACTTTTTAATTTTTAAAGAAGCAGAGACGCAATAAAGTGTCTCTGCTTTTCTTAGAAATATTATACGCTTTCTTTCATCATTGCCTTCATGCCTGCTTCCATTTCTTCGGGAGATACATCTTTAATATGTGTTGCAATTGACCAGTAATTTCCAAACTGATCTCTAACTCCAGCATTCCTGTCACCCCAGAACATATCCTGAGGTTCCATATCAGAAACGGCACCGGCTTTAACAGCTTTGTTATACAGTTCGTCAGTATCTTTCACATATAGATAAATCATAGAGGGCATTGCAGGATATTTTTCCGTTGCTTCGGAAAGCATTATAAATGAGTCTCCAATCTGGGTTACAGCATGCATTATTGTTCCATCTGTATTTTTATGTATCCCCTGTTCTTTTGCATTAAAAGCCTTCTTCAGAAAAATTAAAAAATCAGCCGCATTTTTCACGATTAAATAAGGTGTTACCGTGTGATAACCTTCGGGAATTGCCTTTATTGCCATCTTTTACCTCCTTTTAAATTTTTTTATAAAATAGAAGTTTTAATTTATTCTACTCAGAAAAAAATTCAATGGGAAAATCTTAGAAAGTGATAAAAAGTACAGTTCAAAGAATTGAATTAAAATTCATATTGATTTAATATTGATGAGAATTTATTATCATCCCTTCTCGTAAACCATACTCTGAAATTATCAGGGATCGGATATTAAACAGCTTAAATAATTTATTCAGGATTAATAATCCTGCCGGAAGAACATCAGCCCTTTTCTCTTCTATCCCCGGTATTTGTAATCTTTCTTTCACGGGAGATTTAGAAAGGATTTTTCCGGATAATTCTTTTAGTTCTTCAGAAGAAAATTGAATACCGTTTATTTTTTCCGGAAACCTGTTATATTTTTGGAAATAAATTGTAGAGGCCGCAGATAAAATTGTTCCGGATGCGCCAACTGCTAAATCATATACAGCAGAACCTTTATTATATATTTTTGACAGTTCAGCATCAATATAATTCCTGCATAATTCTATGCTTTCAGGAGTTATGATGAACTCCGGGAAGAATTTTCTCGAAAGCCTTACAGCACCGATTTTCAAGCTTTCGGCAAAAATAATTTGATTCATATTCCCAAGGATAATTTCCGTACTGCCTCCGCCGATGTCTAATACTAAAACTTTTTTCTGGTTTAGTTTTAGTGCATGCACCGCTCCTAAAAAAATTAATTCGGCTTCCCTTTTCCCGCTGATTATTTCAACGGGAATCCCGGTCTCAATAAAAATATTTTCAATAAAATTTTCTCCATTAGAAGATTCACGGATTGCACTTGTAGCGGCGGCTCTTATTTCTGCCTCATAATGATCTGCCAGATGCCTGAACTTTTTTAATATCTCAATCGCTCTTATTATTTCCTCTCTTGAAATATTCTCCTCGACTTCATCTGTGTGAGAACCAACCCGTATAACCTCCCTTCTCCGGTCAATAATTTGAAATGAACCATTTTCATTTATTTCTGCAATAATCATATGGAAAGAATTTGAGCCGAGATCAATAGCGGCGATGTGCTTAGTCGGCAACTTTTTCCCCGTTATTTTTGCCGGATAAAATCGATTTACATATATCGAAAACATCTTCTACCGAAATATCATCGATCAAATCGGATTTGCGTATAAAATATTTGTTTGAACCGATTGGTGCCCAATTAAACGGGTTGGTAGGACCGAAGAGTGAAACTTGCGGAACACTAGTGGCACCGGCGACATGCATTATACCAGTATCATTGCAGATAAAAAGATCGGTCATAGATATAAGTGCTGCCACAACAGGTATTTCTTTGTTCATAAATACGCTGACGGGAATCCTTACATTACTTTTTACATATTCCAATTCTTCATTATCTGATGTGCTGCCAGTAAGGTAGAATTTTGCTTTATAAGTTCCGTTCAGCTTTTGAATTAATGTAATATATTTCAATAAAGACCAGCGGTTCTGAATTTTTCCGGCACCTACATGCAGCCCGATCAGCAGCTCATTTGCATTTAACCCAATTTCTTTTTTAAAAGCTTTTGCTTCCGACAAGTCGCCGTTATCAAAAGTAATTTCGGAATGAAAATCGTTTGTATTGATTCCAAAAGGCTTTACAATATCTAGGCTTCTCTCGGCAACGTTAGAATCAGGATGCTTTCTCCAGTCAAGTACAACTCTTCTATCGAATAGAAAGCTGCTGCGGTTATATTTTCCGTCAAGAGAACTCGGTCCGATCCTGGTTTTTGCATTTGCAAACCTTGCCAGAAGATTGCTTGTGAAAGATATTGAAACAACAACCGGGACTATTGCCGCATCGTATTCTTCCCTTAAAATATCCTTCAGTTCCTTTAAATAAGAGGGATTTAAGAGCTTCTTTTTATCAAAGATAAATATTCTATCTACAAATCTGTTTTTAACAAGACCCGGATAGTTGAAAGGACTGACGATAAGCGTTATGCTGGAATGAGGATACCTTTCCTTAATTGCTCTGAAAAGCGAGACCCCAATAAGAAGATCGCCTAACTGGTTATGCTGCCGGATTATTATAAACTTCCCGGGATTTTCTAAAACTAAGCTGGGGTTTTCAGGAACCGATAATATTCTTTCGCAGGTCCTGTAAATAATTTTTGAAAATAAATTATCCTTAGCCATCCGGATTCAGGTTTTATCATTTTTTTCTGAATTGTCATCTATCTCTTTATATTTAGCATCTTCAACATTTTCATATTTAGATTTCGGTTGATGCATTTTGTCGTAAGTTCCCCTGGAACCGGTAAGAACTTTGAAAAAAAATTTTACCACACCGTAAACTATAAATAGAATCAAGAGAAATAAAATAAAACGTATCACTACAGCCTCGATTAAACTGCAAATTACCTGGTTATTGCGGAAAAGTATTCTATGAAACCGCGGTCCTCACGGAATATTTGGATAAACAATTCATTGAAATCATCTTCGCTGTTTACAAAGTCTATTTCGGTTGAATTGACGATCAGCAGGGGAGTTGCATTATACCTGAAAAAGAAATGATTATATGCATCGCTGAGCTCTTCAATATAACTCCTGGTTAAGTTTCTTTCTATTCTCCTGTTTCTTTTTTTAATATTGTACATTAACCTGTCTATACTTGACTGAAGATAAACAACCACATCCGGTTTCCTTAAATTCCTTGCAAGCAGCGGAAAGAGAGTTTCATATAATTTCAATTCTTCTTCATTCAAATTCAAGTACGCAAATATTTTATCTTTTTCAAAGAGATAATCGCAGACAATATACTGAGTAAAAAGATTTTCCTGGTTAAGCTCCTGCTGCTGTTTAAACCGGTTAATCAGAAAAAACATTTGTGTTTGAAAAGCATATCTTTTTCTATTTGAGTAAAAATTTTCCAGGAACGGATTTACATCAAATTGTTCCGCAATAAACTCGGCATTCAATTTATCTTTAATTTTCCTCGATAGTGAAGTTTTTCCGGCTCCGATTACTCCCTCTACTGCAATATATTTTACGGATGAATTTTCCAATCCTCATATACCTTTTTTAATAATTTTCCCCGGGATTTTCCTGATTATATTTTTTTCCAAATGACCAGTGCTAATATCGGCAATTTTTTCTTTTAATTCAGGATGAATAAGATCAGGTTCCATTTCCTCCAACGGCACCAGGACAAAATCTCTGCTGGTAATCCCCTTGTGCGGGACGGTAACATTTTCGTCTGAATAGATCAAATTGTCATAAAATAATATATCGAGGTCAATTTCTCTTGCTGTCCATTTTTCAGATTTTTTCCTGCCTAATTTTTTTTCAATTCCTTTAAGAAACTTAAATAAATCCTGCAGGGAATATCCCGTTTCAATTTTAATTACAGCATTCAGAAAATTGGATTCGTGCTCAAATCCAAATGGCCTGGTTTCATAAATTGAGGAAGATTTTATAATCCGGCATTTAGGACTATAATTTATCAAATCTGCAGCTTTCTTAAAATTAGCTCTTTTATCGCCAAGATTGGATCCGATTCCTATATAAGCCGAATGCGGGCTCATTATTTAACCGTTATTTTTTTCCTTAGCATATTCAACTTCAACGCAATCAACTACTCCTCCCATCGGGGGATTATTTTTTCTAATTCTTACAACAACTTTATTTATCCTGGAAAATTTATTCAGCAGTCCGTCGGCTATCTTATAAGCTAGTGCCTCTATCAAATAATATTTCTGCTCGAGGGCAAGCTGATACATATATTTATATACCTTTTCGTAATCTATTGTTTCTTTCAGGTTATCTTTTTTTGCCGCTTCGGTAAAGTCGCTGTAAATGTCCACGTCGGCTTCAAATTTCCCTCCTACACTCTGCTCCTCGGAACGGGCTCCGTGATATCCGTAAAAGACAGCCCCCTTTATCCTAATTATAGTCTGCATGAATCACCTTTATTAATAAAAATTTTGGGCAGAAATAGATTAACTCTTTTTAAATCCTAAATTATTGAACTTCTTAAGATTTCCCAAATTTGCTATAAGGAGACCGGATAAAACACAAATAGTCCCTACAAAATGATTGAATGAAAGCCGTTCATCGTAAAAAATCCAGCCAAGAAGCAGTGCAACAATAGGAGTGATAAATGCAATCATTGAAAGGACAACAACATTCACCCGTTTTAATAACCAATAGTAGGAAGTGAATGTAACAGTGCTTCCAAAAAACGCAAGATAAATAACCGAAAGTACTGCAGCCGAATTAAATTTTAATTGGGAACTATCTTCTAAGTAATAACCTGCAAAAAGCAGAATGATCCCTGCTAAAAACATAGGAATAAAATTCATCGAAAGGGGATTTAAATGATGTCCGTATTTTTTAATAACAATTAACATTGCGGCCTGCATTACCGCACTTAAAACTATAGCCGACATTCCAAGGAAAAAGGAAGAAATATTTCCTCTAAAACTATCCGAAAAAATTATGACAATTCCCAGAAATCCGAAAATCATTCCTATTATTTTTGATGCATTTATTGTCTCATCGGCAATAAAGAAATAGGAAAAAAGAGCTATAAAAAAAGGATAAATTCCAAATAGTACTGCTGACAATCCAGACGGTACACCGGCCTGCGGGGATTCCGCCCAATAGACCAGTGAAAAAGGGAAAATATAGGAAAAGAATGCCATGAGTATGTAAAGAATAGCTGAGGTTTTATCCGTCTGCAGTTTAAAGTTATTATACTTCATCAATGAAAAGACAAAAAGAGAAGCTAAAAAAAATCTATAACCGACTGAAATAATGGGCGGTAATGAAGTCAGTCCGGTACGAATTACAATCCAGGTAGAACCCCAGATGATACATAATAATATATATATAGAGACAATTTTAAGACGATTATTTATCATCAGCGGCTTTCAAAGCAATGACTCCTATTGATCTTCCGGAATGAACTCCGTCTCTGCGGTAAGAATGGAGCAAAGCATTATTTTCGAAAGTGCACAAAGATGAGATTTCAATATTTTCTTTTTTAACTCCGAAACTGAGCAGCATATCATAATTGACTGCAGGAATATCCAGGAAGTATTTATCATTTTC
>Ga0105091_10000280_pt1 | contig 20913 bp, 16 predicted proteins | sample PPLLak1March2015_FD_87022 | JGI IMG/M metagenome (GOLD analysis project Ga0105091, IMG submission 87022) | Freshwater sediment microbial communities from Prairie Pothole Lake near Jamestown, North Dakota, USA - PPLs Lake P7 Core (1) Depth... | ecosystem: Environmental > Aquatic > Freshwater >... | reverse complement strand
TTACTATTTCATTAGCCATCGGTGTGCAGCGGATGGTTCGAAGACATGCCCTGATGCGTCGTCTTGCGGCTGTTGAAACGCTCGGAAGCACTTCCATTATCTGCTCAGATAAAACAGGGACCCTAACGAAGGATGAAATGACAGTTCGCAAGGTTTATGTCGCAGGCAGGGTCCTGGATGTTTCCGGCGCAGGATATGAGCCTAAAGGCTTGTATTCATTTAATCGTATTCAAATAGAACCATCTAACCAGTTAAAGCAGTTTCTGCAAGCGGCGACCCTTGCCTCGGACGCGCACATAGTCCACAACACACAAGATGGTCATTATGGAATCAAGGGTGACCCGACTGAAGGCGCATTGGTTGTGGCTGCCGCTAAGATAGGGCTCGAGAAAGACGACCTTGATAAAGAATTTCCGCGATTTAACGAAATTCCATTTACTTCAGAAACCAAACGAATGACAACATTGCATACTACTAAACATGGTGTTATCGCCTGCTCTAAAGGTGCACTCGAAATAATTCTCGAATCCTGCACAAAACAGTTGGCTGAAACTGGGGAAACAACGCTTGATGCTGCGGCCAGAACAGCGATTTTGGAAGCAGCTCACCAGATGGCGGCCGAAGCAATGCGTATCTTGGCTGTGGCTTCGAAGCCGGATGCTTCCATTGAGACCGCTGAACGTGAAATGACCTTCCTTGGTTTTGTGGGGATGATTGACCCGCCTCGTCCCGAAGCTAAAATTGCGGTAGCGACCTGTGAGCAGGCTGGTATAAAAGCGGTTATGATTACCGGCGACCACCCTGTCACTGCTCAGGCAATTGCCCGTGAGTTAGGGATTCTCAAGAGGGGACGAGTTGTAACAGGTGATGAATTGGAAATTATGTCTGATGACCAGCTCGAAAAGGATGTTGTAAATATTGAAGTTTATGCTCGTGTTTCGCCCGCGCACAAACTTCGCGTTGTTACAGCCCTGCAAAAGAAAGACCATATTGTGGCGATGACCGGCGACGGTGTTAATGATGCGCCTGCCCTGAAAAAAGCCGATATAGGTGTCGCGATGGGCATTACCGGCACCGATGTCAGCAAAGAGGCCGCGGCGATGACTCTTACTGATGATAATTTTGCATCAATTGTTGCAGCCGTTGAGGAAGGCAGGGGCATTTTCAGCAATATCAAAAAGTACCTGATGTATCTGCTCTCATCTAATCTTGGTGAAATCGGCCTGATGGGTGTCGCCACACTTGCAGGTATGCCGCTGCCTTTGAGCGCGGTGCAAATCCTTTTTGTTAATCTTTTTACCGATGGTCTTCCGGCCCTTGCTCTGGCAGTTGACCCGCCCGAGGGAGACCTTATGCGGCGCAGGCCTCGTAATCCGCGCACCGGCATTTTCACCAGACCAGTTATTGCTCTTATGACGGCAGGCGGCGTCTGGTCAACCATCGTAAACTTGAGTCTTTTTGTATGGGCCAGGCATTCCGGCCGCAGTATTGAAGAGGCGATGACGATGACCTTTATGTCACTTGTCCTTATACAATTCTTCAAGGCCTATAATTTCCGCTCCGATCGTCACTCAGTCCTCAATAAACCTTTTGCCAACAAATGGCTCAATTGGGCGATTTTTGGAGAATTATTAGTCCTGTTGCTCATTGTTTATCTGCCGGTTCTGCATCGCCCGTTCGGTACTTACAGTCTTTCGCTTGTGGACTGGGTAATTGTCTTGGTTCTTGCATTCACGGTTTCTCCTGTGCTGGAACTTGTGAAATGGATTGAAAGACGTATTTATCACCGGCAGGAAAATAATAACAATGACCAGTGAAATTGTCCTTTCCGGTTTTATTGCATTTAACGGCCATATCTAATATACTTAGCCGTTCGCGTACAGCACAGGTTTTCAAAGGCATTCAATAATGTTGTCCGATTTAGAATTGCAAAATCTTAAAGGTCTTTCAGAAACTCAGGTTCAGGAACGTCTGAAAAAAGACGGCTATAATGAACTTCCATCGTCCGGTAAAAGAAGCATCTTCAAAATCATTCTTGAAGTATTCCGTGAACCGATGTTTTTGCTGCTTGTTGCATGCGGCACAATTTACCTGATTTTAGGCAACGTCGGTGAAGCAATGATGCTCCTTGGCTTTGTATTCGTAGTAATGGGCATAACTATTTATCAGGAGGGCAAAACAGAGAGGGCTATAGAGGCTTTAAGGGATTTATCGAGTCCTCGTGCGCTTGTTATTCGTGACGGTATTCACAAGAGAATCGCGGGCAGAGAAGTTGTAAAAGAAGATATAATTGTCCTGAAAGAAGGGGATAGAATTCCCGCTGATGCGGTATTGCTTTGGAGTCTTCATCTAACCGCGGATGAATCTCTTTTAACAGGGGAGTCGTTGTCTGTCCGCAAACTGCCATCAGACAATGTCAATTTAGAATCAAGAAGGCCTGGCGGCGACGATTTGCCGTTTCTATATTCAGGCTGCCTTATAGTGCAGGGACAGGGCATTGCTCGTGTAATAGCTGTAGGAGCAGAAACTGAAATAGGCAAAATCGGCAAAGTCCTCACAACAATAGGAAATGAGCAAACATTACTGCAAAAAGAAACAGCCAAGGTTGTCAAAGTTATATTTCTTATTGCCATAGTTCTTTGTCTTATTGTTGTAGTGGTTTATGGTTTAGTAAAAGGCAAATGGCTGGAAGGTATTTTATCCGGCATCACTTTGGCTATGGCGATTTTGCCCGAGGAATTCCCTGTGGTTCTTACAATTTTTCTCGCCCTTGGCGCCTGGCGCATCTCTCGTAAAGGTGTTCTGACAAGAAGGGTGGCCGCTGTTGAAATTCTCGGGGCGGCCACAGTTTTATGTGTCGACAAGACCGGAACTCTTACAGAAAACAGAATGTCTATAAAAAAACTATTTAACAATCACAAATTCTGGGATGTGAAAACTGAAAGGGATTTCTATTTGCCCGAAGATTTTCATGAAGTAGTTGAATATGGAATCTTAGCCAGCAAGAAAGACCCGTTTGACCCCATGGATAAGGCTTTCAGTGAGTTAGGACATAAAACTCTTTATTATACCGAGCATCTTCATAATTGGCCATTGATTGAAGAATATCCCCTTTCAAAAGAGATAATGGCCCTTTCAAATGCATGGGAAACGTCGGATGGCAGGGGCTATATAGTTTCCGCAAAAGGAGCCCCTGAGGCTATAGCAGACCTTTGTCACTTGAGCGTAGAAGAAAGAAATTCACTTGCCGGACAAATAAATACTATGGCTGAGCAGGGTCTGCGTGTTTTGGGTGTGGCAAAGGCGTTTTTTGATAAACAAAAACTTCCTACATCCCAGCATGATTTTGATTTTCGTCTTATCGGCCTTGTAGGGCTCGCTGACCCTGTGCGTCCTGCTGTGCTGGATGCGATTAAAGAATGCTATAATGCCGGAATCAGAGTTGTGATGATTACGGGAGATTACCCGGCTACCGCCCGCAATATAGCAAAACAAATTGGCCTGAAAAATTTCGATAACTGCATGACAGGCCCTGAGCTTGAAAAATTAAGCCATGAAAAGCTTAGAGACCAAATCAAGACAGTAAACGTCTTTTCCAGAGTTGTTCCAGAACAAAAACTGCTTATTGTCAATGCCTTAAAGGCAAATGGCGAAATCGTTGCGATGACCGGTGACGGGGTAAATGATGCACCTGCACTGAAATCAGCCAATATCGGTGTTGCCATGGGCGAGCGCGGAACCGATGTTGCCCGAGAATCGTCTGACCTGGTGCTTTTAAATGACGATTTCACTTCTTTAGTTGATGCTGTCCGAATGGGAAGACGTATTTTCGATAATCTAAGGAAAGCAACAGCTTATATAATAAGCGTTCACGTCCCCATTGCCGGTTCTTCGTTAATTCCTGTTTTGCTGGGATGGCCTATAATTCTGCATCCGGTGCATATTGTTTTTCTTGAATTGATAATAGACCCGGCCTGCTCTATAGTTTTTGAAGCCGAAACAGAGGAATCAAACATAATGCGAAGACCGCCAAGGTCACCCAAAACATCTATTTTTGGTAAAAGACTGGTGATTCTTAGCTTGTTTCAGGGTTTGTTCTCTTTGCTTGTTGTAACAGGAGTTTTCAAGATTGCGATGTCAATCGGTCAAACTGAGGCAAACGCAAGGACATTGGCATTCGCGACATTGGTAATTTCAAATCTTTGTCTGATTCTTACTAATCGTTCCTGGTCAAGAAGTATCGTCAGTTCTATGACGGTTCATAATAAATGGCTTTTCAGGATTTTAGGGGGCGCTGTTTTGTTCCTTGGTTTAGTGATTTATGTCCCATTTTTGCAAAATTTATTCCATTTCCAATCTCTGGACGGTTTGGATGTTATCATAGCTTTGGCAGCTGGCGTGCTCAGCGTAATATGGTTTGAAATCGTAAAAATATTCATACACAAGAATAATTCGGATATGATTTAGTCCGAGTCTCAAAATGAATAAAACTGCAGCTGCTCCTCGAATATCAGAAGGCTTTTTATGGTGCAGGTGCGTATAAAAGGAACAATTATTATGCTAGGATATTAATTGGGAAAAAACAATTTCTTCATGTTTTCGGATTACGAGTTACTATAATACTCTAAACTCTTATATTAACGATATGTTTTTTGACTGAAAGACTAATGATGAAACAATGGTATGAATCTTTATTTGAAAATTACGCCAAAACTTATGATAAGGAATGTTTTGTCCAGGGAACATCAGGCGAATGCGATTTTATCGAGCAGGAACTTGCCTTTGATAAATCCCTAAATATAATCGATGTGGGCTGCGGCACCGGCAGGCATTCGATTGAACTGACTAAAAGAGGTTATAACGTTACAGGTATAGACTTGTCTGATTCTCAGCTTGCAAGCGCAAAAGAAAAAGCAAAACAGGCCGGATTGATTATTGATTTCCAAAAACACGATGCCAGGGCTTTACCTTTTAAAGCTCAATTCGATGCCGCGATAATGCTCTGTGAAGGAGGATTTTCTTTGATGGAAACCGATGAAATGAATTTCGAAATACTTAAAAATGTTACTAAATCGCTGAAAACTAAAGCTAAGTTCATATTTACAACTTTAAACGGCCTTTTTCCCCTTTATCATTCAGTTAAGGAATTTCACGAATCAGCAGGTGACAAAACCGCTGCAACATTTAAAAGCGACACATTTGATTTGATGACATTTCGCAACCATAGTAAAAATGTCTTCGAAGATGATGCGGGGAATAAAAAAGAATTGGAGTGTAACGAGCGTTATTATGTGCCAAGCGAGATAACCTGGCTTTTAAAAACGCTTTCGTATAAAAAGATAGATATAATGGGAGCCAAACTCGGGGCATTCTCAAGAAAAGACAAGCTGACTACAGAAGACTTTGAGATGCTCGTAGTCGCGGAAAAATAATTATGAAAGTGTTTCTTCAAACCTTTGGGTGTCAAATGAATAAGCTGGATTCAGCAATAGTTGAGTCCTCTTTAAAAAATGCAGGCTATGAATTTGTAAACAAACCCGAAGATTCAAATATTGTCCTTATAAATACCTGTTCCGTGCGCGACCATGCGGAGCAGCGTGTTATGTCGCATCTTGGGCATTTGAATTATCTTAAAAAATCGAATCGAGAGTTGATTGTGGGTGTAATCGGCTGTATGGCCCAGCGATTAGGAAATGAGCTGCTTAACCATCCGGCCGTAGATATCGTTTGCGGACCGGCACAGATTTCACAAATACCGCTGCTTATAACCCAAAGGGTACGGGAAAAAAGAAAATCGCTGGCTGTTGCAAGTAAAATTCGTGAGATATCACAAGATGCTCAATCACTCGAAAAATATGAATCAGAATATGGATTTACCACCGAATTACCCTCTCAGGCATACGTGCGGGCTATGCACGGCTGCGATAAATTCTGTTCTTATTGTGTTGTCCCCTATGTCCGCGGCCCGGAAACATCAAGGCCTCCCGAATCGATAATCGAGCAGTCTAAACATCTTGCTGACAAAGGTATTAAGCAGATTACGTTGCTGGGCCAGAGAATCAATGCTTATGAATATAAAGCAGGTGATAAAACATATTGCCTTGCGGACCTGCTTGAAATGATAAGTCAAATTGAAGGTATTGAGTGGATAAAATTTGTAACGAGTTACCCAAGTAAAAAATATTTCAAAGAAATTATGCAGGCAATGACAAATGTTTCGAAGATTTGCCGTTATCTCCATATACCGGCTCAAAGCGGCTCAGACAAAATCCTAAATGCTATGAATCGCGGTTACACCTGTGCCGAATATCTTGAATTTATAGATATGGCTCGTCAAATCGTCCCTGATATCGCCATTGCAGGCGACTTTATTGTTGGTTTCCCCGGTGAAACTGATGAAGATTTTAATGAAACGATTGAACTTTTAAAAAAATCTAAATACAAAAATTCGTTCATTTTCAAATATTCACCCCGGCCGCAAACAATTGCAGACAAACGGCTTGAAGATAATATCCCGCAGGAAATCAAGCAGAAACGCAATTACGAGCTTTTAAAGATTCAAGAAGAAATCAGCATGAAAGTTGCGTCTGAATTTATCGGCCGGACTGTAAAAGTTCTCGTCGAAGGACGAAGTAAAAAATCTCATCAGGCAGGTTTCCCAACCCAGCTCGTCGGCAGAACAGCCGGCGACTGGATTGTTATATTCAATGGTCCTGAAAATCTTGATGGTCAATTCACTAATGTCAAAATCGCCAGAACAACCCCGCTTACACTTTTTGGCGATCTAATGTAACAAGGAGTGTACATCGGCGTTTTCATTGAAGTCATTTTCCTATGAGGTTATAATACCTCAGGTGTATGAAATGGCTGTATTTCAAACGGGACGGAGAGGTAGGTATGGAGCAGAACAATACGCAGCACGAGGATATAGCCGGAAGAACCCGGAAACGTACTATTTTGCGAAGAATTGTATTTGCTGGTGTCTTATATTGGCTTTATGGTTGTATTTATTCTCGCGGCTGTTTTTTACAACAATGTTGCCTTATGGACTGATGCGGACTTTGCGCAACGGCTGGATTCTGCTATAAAAAAAGCCGAGGGGTGGGTTGAAGAACACAGGCTGGAGATTCTTGAACAACCAAACACAGCGCTTCTAGCAATGCTGCGTGAATGTAACGACCTCAACTCTAATCCTGTATTTGTTAGCATTACCACATCGTTTCTCAATACTCGAATTACTCATTACAGCAGATGCTTGAAGCGGGAAGTTGACCCGAATTGGTCGATTAGTGAATCCGATCTCAATCAACTTATCGGTAAAGAGTGTATAGATAACCAGTGGCGGCTTTATGCTATCGCACCAGATAAGGCGAATTTTGAAGCGGAGAAATCGGGTTTATTTGACAAGCAACGGTGGCACAGAAAGCAGTTGACTCATCAGTTTCTCGCATTAATGTTGCTTCGCGACAGATATGACTCAAGTGAGCGAATCAGTAAATTGATGGAATATCTCTGTGGACGATTGAAAACTGAGATGACGTTCTCTTTACCTGTAGTTGATATTTATATTCAACGGCCGACCTTTGTATTGCGGGCAGGATTCCCACAGGATGTTCGTAGGAGGTGGATAGAGAGAATAATTGCCTAACAGCAGTCCGACGGCGGCTGGAATGACAGGTGGTTTTGTTTTACCACGACCAGAAGTCAGTTTGTTTTTAATTTTGATGAAACGCCAAGTGACCAGCACGCCACCGTTCAAGCGGTTCTTGCTCTTTATCTTGTGAAATATCGTTATCAGGAACAGTTCGGCCTCAAGTAAATCCCCTTTTTCATGGCAATCTTTCCCTGCTCATCGGCAGGAAGGGATAGCGGTTTCAATAGTCCATTAATTCTTGCGGGCCGGTTCGCAAATGTTAAAATCAACCGAACAAAGCCCCGCTGAGCTCTTCGGCGAGATTCTCTGATTTGATTCATCATACTTTAATCAATGAAGAGTATGCCTCCGTTTTCTTAACCTTGTTTTGCAGAGCCGCCAGCATTCCTTCGGCCGTCTCTTTAATTGTAAGTGTAGAGTTGGTGTAAGGATTCTGTTTTGTTGCTTCATCGACCATCTTTATCCATTCTGGAGGTATGGTCTTGGTTCCAGTAAATGCGCCGCACAATCCCGCGGTTGCGGCAGTGTTGCAGTCAGAGTCGCGGCCGTTATTGGTTGCTAAAAGTATTCCGTCTTTTACGTTCCCCTTTACCGCCTTAAAGAATGACAGTGCCACAGTGCAGCATTCGTTGGCCCTGGACTGAGGATAAGCTCCTGCGGCCTTGTCAGTATCCTTGTTATAAATTTTCATGAATTCTGCATAAAGCTCTTTTCGCTGGTTGATTGGGTCATTGAATTTGGCAGCTATATCAAGGCCCGCTTGTATTTCTTTTTTCATATCAGCCGATGAGTATTTCAATGCGGTTTCTATAACAGAGTCTATCGTAGCGTCGGCTCTCATGGCGTGCGCGACCGCGGCCATATAAGCTTTGCCCCACTCGTACCCGTTGCTTTGGGCCGGCTGATAAACCCGGAGAATATCCTGCATATCTTTAATAGCGCCCTCTTCATCGCAGGCGTTTATCAGGGCTATTGGGTGAAAGCATCTTATTGGTGCGTTCAAATGGAGGTAGCCCTTCTCGCCGAGCCGTCGGGCAGGAGTCGTGCCTGCTCGTGCCATTTGCATCAGGTCCCTGTCAAATTGCTCGGTCATCTGCTTCATACCTTCCAGCTTTTCGTCACTATTCATTACCTTCAGCCATGTGCCAACCAGGTCATCTGCCGTTATCCTGTCCTTCTTTTCGATTATGGCAAGATACATATACTTTTCGCGTTCGATTCCGTCTTCTGTGGAGCCGGCCGTCAGTAGGGTCCCTTTAATGACACGGCGCGGCAGGAATTCCTGTAACATGTTGTATTTAAATGCGATTTTTCGATAGTCCCAACCCTCAACCGGCACTCCGAACGCAGAGCCGAGATACGCCCCGGCGATACAGCCGTAAATCTTGTCAAACAAGCCGGCCGTTTTATTCTCATTTTCGGCTGCTGTGGCAATTGAGGTTATTGATACAAGATTTAAGCCGGTAGCGCAGATTCCTGCCTGACGCAGCATCTCTCTTCGGTTTAGATTCCTATTCTCCATATTTATCTCTCCTATCGGCTGTTTTGTTTTTTAGTTTCTATGTTGTCTCAGACAAGGCCATCTTATCATCAAAGCCGAAGCACAGCAAGAATCAGAAACCTTTTTTCGACCGCAATGTTGCAAAATAAAATCCTTTGAAAATTAATCCTTTTTAGGTATGCTAATCGATTATATTTGAATACTCCCTTTTTAATTTAGAGATGATTATATGAGCGATTTTAAAATTGAGCCGTCAACACGTATAAAGCGCCTTCCGCCATATTTGTTTGCTCGTCTTAATGCCGTTAAAAATGCCAAAAGACAGGCCGGTGCAGACCTTATAGATTTAGGTATGGGTAATCCCGTTGATGGTGCTCCTCAGATTGTTATTGATAAACTTTGTGAAGCCGCAAGGGACCCCCGCAATCACCGCTACAGCGCATCTCGCGGCATTAAAGGTTTGCGAAACGAAATGGCAAAAAAATACGCAAGAAACTGGGGTGTGGAACTGGATCCCGAAACTGAGGTTCTGGCATGTATAGGGTCTAAAGAGGGTTTCAGCCATATGTGCCTGGCCATGCTCGGCTCAGGCGATACTGCGATTGTGCCCGACCCCGCCTTCCCGATTCATAATTATGCTGTTGCCCTTGCGGGTGCAAATGTCATTTCCCTGCCGCTTGGCTGCGACCAGAAATTTATAAACAATATTATTATGATATGTGAGCATCTGTATCCCAAGCCCAAGCTGCTGATTTTGAATTATCCCCATAATCCGACGGCCATGACAGTAGATGAAGGCTTCTTTGAGCCTATTATTGAGATCGCTAAGCGTTTTGGCATAGCCGTCATTCACGATTTTGCTTACGGGGAAACCTGCTTTGATGGTTATAAAGCTCCGAGTTTTCTTTCGGCCAAGGGTGCAAAAGATGTGGGCGTCGAATTTACAACTATGAGCAAACCATACAGTATGGCAGGTTTCAGGATTGGATTTGCGGCAGGCAATAAAGATATGATTAACTACTTAGCCACTATAAAGGGCTATTATGATTATGGTATTTTTCAGGCGGTGCAAATTGCCGGTATTATTGCGATGAGGCACTGCGCAAAAAATATTATTGAACAGAATAAAAAATATCAATCCAGGCGTGATGTTCTTTGCGATGGCCTCAATCGAATTGGTTGGGATGCCCCTAAACCTCGTGCCGGAATGTTTGTCTGGGCCAAAATTCCAAAAGAGCATCTAAAAGACAAAAATACACTTGAATATTCGATGGATTTAATCGAGTACGCCGATGTCGCGGTTGCGGCAGGGGGGGCATTCGGTGAAAACGGTGAAGGTTATGTCAGAATTGCATTGGTGGAAAATGAGCAGCGGCTAAGGCAGGCTGTTAGAAATATAAGCAGATTCGTTCGCGAAAAACCTGTAAAAAAAGCCAAACAGTAAATTCATCAAAAAAAGGGGCCAGATATGAGAGAATTTTTGTGTTTTGCTCTGCTTTGTTTTTTTGGAGTTTTTATGAATCCCTCATTAGCTTCAATCGGAATATTCGAAAATCACGCTGATGTCGGCGATGCATGTGACATCGGAATCCCCGGCTCTGCTGTTTTCGATTCCACTAAAAACGAATATCGAATCACCGCCAGCGGGTACAATATGTGGTTTGACAGGGACGCCTTTCATTTCCTTTACAACAAAGTTGATGGTGACCTTATTATGACCGCTGACATCAATTTCGTAGGCCAGGGCAAGGTTGCCCATAGAAAGGCCGGATGGATTGTCCGTCAGACGCTTGATAAGGACTCGGCTTTTATTGGTGCGATTGTCCACGGTGATGGTCTTGTCGCCTTGCAATGGCGGCCGCAAAAAGGCGATCAAATGAGCGACGACCTGGAAATACTGCGGACAATAAAAAATTTCAAATCAATAAAAATAATGCTGCAGCGCCACGGAGCCGTTTATACCCTTTCGATTGCCCCTGATGGAAAAACTTTTGAGATTATTGGCTCTGTGTCGCTCAATTTTCCTGACCCGGTTTATGCAGGCTTGGCAGTTTGCTCACACGATGTAAATACGGCTGAAACGGCTGTTTTCAATAATGTTATATTTGAGAAACAAGGGGTAGTAAATATGAAAGAACGTGTTCTCGAAAGCACATTGGAAACAATCTCAATTGAAAACGGTCAAAGAAATACTATCTATCGTGCCCGTCAGCACTTTGAGGCACCAAACTGGACGCCTGATGGTAAAACACTGATTTTTAACAGCAATGGCCTTATTTACACGATTCCTGCCAAAGGCGGCAAAGCTCAATTGCTCGATACAGGCGAAGCGAAGAAATGCAATAATGACCACGTTTTATCACCCGATGGAAAGTTTATAGCTGTAAGCAGTCAGCACGATCCTGATGGAAAATCAAGAATTTACATTATTCCAATCACTGGAGGGGCTGCTCGTCTTGTTACTAAAAACGCACCGTCTTATCTGCACGGATGGTCTCCCGACGGCAAGACTCTTGCATATTGTGCCCAGCGAAATAATGAATATGATATATACACAATTGCTGTTGATGGAGGCGAGGAAATAAGACTGACGAATGCTCCTGGTCTTGATGATGGGCCGGAATATTCTCCCGATGGTAAATACATTTACTTTAATTCCGAAAGGACCGGCTTAATGAAAATCTGGCGCATGAACGCTGATGGCTCTGACCAGCAGCAGATTACTTTAGATAAAGATTATGCCGATTGGTTTGCGCATCCTTCTCCGGATGGAAAATGGATTGTATTCGTTTCATATGACAAAACCGTCAAAGGTCATCCGGCTAATAAAGATGTTGCTTTAAGAATGTTGCCTCTTGCCGGAGGCAAACCGAAAATTTTAACGAATTTATTTGGCGGACAAGGAACAATAAATGTTCCATCATGGTCTCCCGATAGTAAACACATTGCTTTTGTGAGTTACCAGCTCCTGCCGCCAAATAAATGAGAAAAACATTTATTTAAATGCGAATAGAAGAATAATATAGTTGTTATATCCGTTATTTTAGGACCTCAAAAAAGGTTCCATTTTTTGAGGATTCATTAGACCCACTTTTACGTCACTTTTTTGAATAAAAAAAATATTTAAAAAAATCCAAAAAAACACTTGACTTCGTTTTAATAATATGTTTTAATACACTCATCAGCTTGGGGGCTGACGAGAAAACTCACAGTGCAAAGGAAGTTTATTATTAGTGCTCTTTGACAGTGAGTGTTTTCTCATTATGTGTTTCATTAGTGTAATCCAAGAAGCGAGGAAGAGAATACTCACATAGTGTAAGCGTAAGTTCTTTATTTACATGAACTTAGGCTATTAAGCGCCGGTAGCGGACTAAAGGGGTCTTGCTATTGGGAGAGGGCAGGGTTTTTCCACGAGAAGAGAACGAGAAATGTTGTGCGCCCATTCCGCGCGCAGTTTGGCGGAAGGTGCATACAGGACGAGTTTCGCAGCAGATTGTTTAAATAGTGGACAAAATAGATACAAGAAGTTCCAAAAGGAGTTTGCGGAAATGAATGCAGGGAGTGATAGGCAAATAGGATTTATGTTAGCTGTTACATTGATAATCGGTCAAACCTGTTTTGCTGTGCCATTAAGCAGCGATCCTGCTGCGATGTCCTCATGGCGCGGGACATCATCTTTTTCATCATCTGATGGAAAGCTTCAAGGCACTGTTGATTATGCCGTATATGATAAAGGCGATTATGATGGAATAGAACAGTTCAATGATTCATATGTATATGCATATCAGGTATTCAATAACAATGACTCACAGGTACCTGTTGATTACTTTTCAGTTGGTTTGTATGCCGATTCACAGGCACAAAATGCTATGTATGACTCTCTAAAAGGAGTCGATTCTGGCAATATTCCTTTTATTCAGTATATTCTCCCGCAAAGTGTAATCTATCTGTTTCAATCTGATAATATCATCGCGGGGGAGCATTCAGTCACAGTTTTATTCACAAGTCCTGTGGGGCCTGAAATGGCCAATGGTTCCGTATCAGGAGGTTTCACAGGCGGGTCAATAATGGAATTGCCGACACCCGGCTGGACAACTCCGGAACCGGCTACTTTTGGTCTTTTAATCAGCGGCGCAATTTTAGCAATCCGCAGGAGCCGGAAATTTAAAGCTTAATTTGAAAGATATTTATGTCTTCTTTTTTAATTAAACAGAACAGTTTTAAATACAGAGTTGTTGAGGAGAAGCGATGAAGGTCATGAAAAATAGTTTAATTTGCATATTGTTAATTATCGCAGCCTTTATGCAGAATGCCTCAGCTTTGCCGGGTAATGCATATGTTGATGACAATGGGAAAACCTGGGAGGGCTATAAAACCTATACCCAAAACAGTTTTAACGTAGTTTTGGAATGGGCGGTTTACAAAATGGCTTCGAATCCCTGGGCGGCGACTGTAGATTTTCCTGACGAAGATAAATTTGTTTATGCCTATCAATTGTTCAACAATTCTGGTAAAGATGTCGGTAGTTTAGGTATACGGGACAAAGAGGGGAATCCAATTTTAGAAACATTGATGCATGCGACACAGTCTTTAGCTGCTGGCGATGGCATTATGTCCGATCCTAATCCATCTTCAGTGCAGGGTGAATGGAAATGGAAGGCAGGGACAGGTTTTGTAACAGCCGGAAAATATTCGGCATATCTTCTGTTTAGCAGCCTTTATGCACCTGTTAGCGGTAGTTTTGTAGTACGATCTTCTGAGGAAAGCGATCCTGGTGAACCAGATAGAACAACTCCGGAACCAGGTTCTTTGGCTTTATTAACAATGGCTTCAGCGATGTTCGCAGCGAAGCGGGCGAAAAATGCAAGACGGGTTAAATAACCCGGGCTTGGGGGAGTCTCATTAGGATATGGTTTGTAGATTTAAACATCGCTATTTGAAGCTGAAAAATTGTGCAGCAGCCGCTTGCTGCACAATTCTCCTTTTTTATTTTGCCTCTCCGGTTTTCTCTGCCGATGACGGGACCGCTTTGATGCTTGAAATGTCTCCTCCTAATGGCGGCTATCTGAACGTTACACCCGGTGTTTACAATTATGAAATGTATTCTGAAATATCCTTAAAGGCTGTTCCTAAACCTGGCTATCAATTTGTCTGCTGGATGGGCAATGTTACAAATGCCGCTTCCAGTTCTACTTCTGTATTTTTAGATTCTCCTAAAATTATTATTGCTGTTTTTGAGCGTTCAAAATTTGATCTAATAGGGCTTGAAGAACAGCTTGATTCATCAATTGGAGATGGGGGCCTCGTCCGTTCTGCAGGATTGGGCGATACTGCCCTTGAAGGTGCAGGCGGCGGCAATCTCCCGCCCAAACCAAATTACCCAAAAAATCATCAGGACCCCCCTCCGAGACCGGATGACAATGGAGAAGAAGATCCGCCTACTGTGCCTGAACCCGCAACAATGGCTTTATTTATTACAGGAATATTTATTTTAAATAAACGAAAAAAGAAATAATTAATCGAGCTTATCCCCCTGTTTGCCGTTTTTTCGGTCCGGCAACCTGGAAATGCCAGAAGAATTCAAGCACCTTCTGGCATCTTTTTTTTTGATTATGCTTTTCTGAAAACCGCGACTACGTTCTCTACCTCTACAACAAAGAGCCTGTTATCACCTTCGAAATCCACTGGTATAGCGCCTTTTGGATTAAACAGGACCTTGTCATATTTTGCAAGTGGTATCTCCGGCATGCTTTCTATCTCAGCTGATATTGCAACAATTCTCCCTGTAATTGTGGGTATCTCGATATTATCCGGCAATCGGATTCCGCCTTTTGTCTGTTTTTTATCCTCGTCTTTACGGATAAGAACACGTTTGCCTACAGGTTCAACTGTTTCTAATGATTCCTCTGTATTATTATTTTTACCCGCCATATTAATAGATTCTCCAATTTAGCCTATCTATTATTATGCGCAGAATATAGCCCTTGTTGCAACTGTTTTAATGATTGAAGAAGTTCATAAATCATTGACTGCTGATAACAACCTGCACGATGCTATCGAACGTGCCAAACCGGGCATAATCTGAGTAATTGATTTAAGCTCGTCCGAGTTAAGCGGATTTTTTGATGAACGGTAAATCAGGAGAAATCCCATTTTGCTGCTGCCTGTAGACAATGGCATCGCGGCCATTGAAATTTTATCAAGCCAGATTGGTGAGCATTGAAGTCCCATTTCCAGCATGTCATCAATAGTGCAAACATGATTCGATTCGCTGATTGCGGAGGCTATTTCCGTTGTGAACAGATTTTCTATACGTTTTTCATCAAGCTCGAGGGGCTGTTCATTTTCAAATACGTGAAGCTCAAAATTCTCAGTCTGCACCAGGAAAAAAGCTGCATACACATCAGGTATGTGTTTTTGTATGAGATTTCCCGCCATGCAGAGTAAATCATTTAATTCAGTTGAACCTATAATCGAGCCGTAAAAATCAGCGGCAAAACTGATAATTTTCAGAGATTTTATGAAATCTTTCTGGGCAGAAATAATGTCATTGCAGAGAATATCGATTTGCTGCCTTTGCTTTTTACGTTGTTTATTGAATTGCCTCACAAGCTGGCGCAGCCGTATATTTCGTCTTAAATCGTTCACCACATCCTCACATAAAAATATAAATCAGTTATTCCGCTGCTTTCAAAATCGACTTTTGTAAACTCGGGCTTTAAAGTTGATTTGACGAGCTTACCAGACCCATAAATAATATCTTATCAGCTTTACAGGATTAATTAAAAATGAAGACTTTTGCAAATACAGATTGAATTTAAATATGAGTGATATTTTAGGACGTTAAAAGATAATAAAAAAAAGGTTCACTAATTCCTTTCGTGAACCCTTTCTTTATTGCATTATAGTAAAAATTAAGTTTTAACTTTCTTTAACATTTTTCCTGACATAGCCATGCCGCTTATCAAAGCAGCAGCAGAAATTATGAGCAATGCTGTTAAGCTCAAAGTCAACGGCTGAATACCGCAAAGCGCCAAAATTCCTAATGTGATTCCGGCCATTCCAACGAGAATCTGAATCTCTGTTGCAGCCCATATAGTTTGATTCGTGACGAAATCTATAAAAGGATGTTCCTGCTTCTTCTCAACTGGGACTGGCAATGCATTTATGCGTGCGTTTGAGGCCGCTTCAAGAATCAGGCAAGCGCCGATTGCCACGATAGCAGCAGGGACCAATACTAATGGTTGAATTTGCAAAAGAGCTAAAATTCCTAAAACAATTGCAAATATGCCTATTATTGATTCAACAGTTGTACCAATTCCAAGTTCCGAGAAGTTAAAACGATTTCTGGTGTTTTCATTAAGCATATTATACAGCCTCGCAGTTACGGCTGCTCCTTCAAATACCAATGAAGCCCCCAGCACTATAAGACCTACTGGAAGCAGTATTTCAGCCATCCTGCCGGTTAAGGCGATTATTGCCAAAACTGCTGTTGCCGCTGCTAATAACCCTTCCCCAATAGCTCCGCCGAAAATAACTTCTGCGAATGTTTTCTCCTCTCGTAAATGTTCTTGTGTTTCCTGACCTGTTAATGTAGTTGCCATTTGTGCACCTCTCTTTTATTAAACCAGGATTATTGTTACTTCGTTGATACAGCTTAATCAATAATCCCTTTTAAATTAGTTTATTTACTTTCTCTATTGATTTTACCCTCGATTTTTGGGGGTTGTTCTGATTTAAGAGGCTTGGCAGAAGGCCTAAAATAGATAGGCAAAAGTCTTAAAAATTAGCGTTAAATTGAGCATTTCAGAGTGTTTACGGCTTGCGGGGAAGAGAGATTTTTGCTGTTGTTCCTTTATCAGTTTCGCTTTTCATAGAAAGGTTTCCATGGTTTATTTCAATGAGCCGCTGAGCATGAGCAAGACCCATGCCCCGTTTTCTGCCGGCCGATTTTAACGAAAAGAACGGCTGTGTCGCTTTTACAAGAGTCTGTGCATCCATACCTTTGCCCGAATCGATTATCTCAATAGTAATTGTATTATTATCCGCAGCCGCTTTTATAGCTATTTCTCCCTTTCCTGTCTGATATGATTCGAGCGCATTACAGATTATATTGGAAATTGCAGATGCGACTTGCGCAGAGTCAACCAATACTGCAGGTATATCGGCTGGAATCTCTATTTTAGCATCGAGACTGCTCAATTGCTTTTTCATAATTGTTAAATCTACAGCCTCATTGATGATTTGATTGATCTCGGTTTTGGTCGGTTTTGGTTTTTCCGGATTTGCGTAGCTCATCAAGCTGTCTATAACGCCTGAAATTTCGCCTGCATTTTGCTGTATCTGTTCTAAAATACGTTTTCTATCCGGATCGGTTTCGCTTTTCGCCAGCAATTGTGCTCGACCCGAAATGACTGAAAGAGGATTATTCAATTCGTGAGCGGCCCCTGCAGCCATCTCAATCATTCCATCTGTATTCATTACTTGTTTTTTAATATCATTACTTTCAATGTCTTTTTTCTGCTCTCCGTCTTCTGCTCTCTGTCCTCTGTCCGTAAGGGCCTGGGCAAATCGTTCGGCATACCATTGCTGATTACCGATTGCGCTTATCATATCGATAATATTTGCGCCGAACCTCACAATAGGTGCGATGCGTTCGGCAAAATCAGCTCCCGCGGGATGACGAAGCTCAAATAACAGCATACCGGCTGTCTTTTTATCTGATTCCATGGGAATAATTTTTGTTCTTGAAGAATCGAATCTAACATCACATTGTTCAAAGAGCCAGTCTGAGTTTGTCCCTGCATCGATTAAAGAATCATTAATCCCCTCTGCCGGCAGGGCAGATTGATTCGGAAGTTTCAGGATAATCGTGTTTGCCTTGCCTTTTTCATCGATAACTGCCGCCTCAGCCTCCATTCCTTGGGCATCATTTTTAATGTAAATACATACAGGACCGGTATGATAAAAATTCTGCCAGTTGATCGCGAAATTTTCCGCAAATTCTATTGCCGATGTGTATGAGCTGATTTGCGGCATCATTTCATTTACAAAATCAAAAGAACTTGCGCTGCTTTGTAAACGTGTGCTTTCATCGTATAATTTTGAGCTGTCCAGTGCCAGTTGTCCCGCTGTATTTCGAACTGCATCGCAGTATGCCCAGCCCGGCTTTAAAATATTGAGACCTACAGCTTCGCTTTTTTGTCTGACTTTATCCGGTAACTGCTGTTCAATTTGTTTTATTTTGTCATCACTAAGTCCGAGGCTTGAGGATATCGCCGAAGGCTCAATTTGCTGATAACTGCCGGATTCGCCAAAACCTGCTTTTAGAACGATACTGTCAGCGAGCTCCACAATTGCGGCAATTCTGGCCTGCGGCATTTGTGGTATCGCTCCTGCCCGGCTGTGATGAAGCCAAATACCCAGTATGATGTCGCTGGGAAGCCGAAGTTTCTGTGCAAATCGTTTACCTAAAATCGTATGGTCAAGACCAAGATTTATTTGCTCGACCTGACTGAAACTTTTTTTATCTGCCTTGGCTTGCTCGAGCAGCGTATCAAAACTTTTTGGCATCACCTCATCTAACAGAAATTTACCGATATCATGAAGCAGGCCTGCCAAATAAGCTGTGTCTCCATCAATTACCGGCGTTACGAGTGCTGCAATTTCTTTAGCACAGCAGGCACAAGCCAGCGAATGCCGGGTCAATTCTTTTCGAAATCCCGCTTTTTCATCCTCTTCTATCCCTCCGCAGATTTGTGCCGACAAAATTGCGCTGCGAATCTCCCGTAATGAAATTGCCTCCATTATCTGCAGCAGCCAAGTATCACATTGTTTAATTATAATTCCTTTATTATGGCAAAGCTTCAGAACCAAAACACAAATTGCAGGATCCGATTCGATAAGTTCAGACAACGAACCGGGCGTAAGTTCCATCCTGTCAAGCTGTGATAAAAAACGGGATGCCACTGAAGGCAAAATAGAAATTGATTCGCACTGGCTTACCGCAAGCTCGATTTTGCGGCTTGCGCCAATTTCCGGATTATCTCCCGGCATATCACCCATCCTCACTTATCAGCTATAGCTGTTTATTGCTTTTTTTATTTTGTGTTTTGCTGTTGCTTGCTATTTATGAACTTTTTTGCATCATCTCCAGCGAAAAACAAATTCTTTTTAATAAATCATTAATGTCGAAGGGCTTCTTTACAAAATCCTGGGCCCCCGATTTCAAAAGCTGTTCTATTTCTTCCTGCTTTATTACGCCGCTTACAATTATAATTTTTATGTGTTCGAAATCCGGATTTTTTCTTATGGTATGGCATACCACGTTGCCGTTTACATCAGGCAGCATATAATCCAGCAGTATGCAATCCGGCCGGAATCTCTGTGTCTGTATCCCTGCTTCATATCCGCTCGTTGCCGTCTTTACATCGAATCTGCCATCTCGTGAAAGCACTTCAACCATTAAATCGACGATTTCACTATCATCATCGACGACCAGGACTTTCTTTTTCCCAGTCTCCAATCCTTCCAAAGGAATGGCGTTATCCTTCATGAACTTCATCAAACTTTCGCGGGGAATTCGCCTGAATTTTGAGCCGGGAACACGAAAACCAACTAGCCTTCCTGAATCGAAACAGCGGATAATAGTTTGCTGACTAACGCGGCAAATTTCAGCGGCTTCTCCTGTTGTGAATAGCTCCTTCATATCACACTCTCCTATATACCCTTATTTCACCGGTCTATCTAAGTTACCTCATTGACCTAATTTAACTGTCGGATAGGAGACTTGTCAAGCATAAAAAAATTTTCTCAAAAAGTCCGTTTATAACACAATTATCTCATTTTTTATCGGTGTATACTAAAGGCTATTTAATAAATCTATATTTCCAAACAATATTCCATTTATTATCAGACGTGCAAAAAAAGGGGTGCAAAGGTAAAAAAGATGTTTATAAAGCATACTAAAGCAAAAAAATGTCGGATTGATGCTTAAAAATTTACAAATTATTGTAGATTTCAAGAAATTTAGTGTAAGCCGCACCATTTCCTTTGGGTTGAGATAGCTCAGGTAATATCTTTACCTCGCCTAATGAACTAATAAACGCATTAAGTGCAGTATCAAAAGCTGCTTTCATATCATCTGCCCATTGCGTATCTTGCTGAGGTGTTTCTAGGGGCTGTTCTATTGGAATTTCTTCCAAAACGGGTTCCTGTTCAGGGTTTAGCTCGGCACTTGATATTTCTATTATTTCTTCAGTCGAGTCAGATAGGCTGGTGTTTCTTCAGGCAGGGGCTTTTCTATGACAATTGCTTCAGTGTTATCGTCACTGTTTTCTTCAGGTGTATCGATAGCCTGCTCCTGGAGTTCCGTAATAGTCTCTGGGACATTTACAATTCCTGTCAAAAATGACAGAAATTCATCAAAGGCCGATTGTATCTCTAAAGAGAGGGCTTCTTTTGTTTCAATCTGACCGCTTAAAAAATTCTCATTTGCTTGATTAATACTTTGGGTTAAAGTCCCGATTGCCTCATCGGCCTGCTCCTGGGTAATCTGGCTTGAATCAACAAGTTCCTTTAATTGCGGATCAACGGATTCTGTCAATCCGCCGGTTTGAGCATCCGTGACCTCGCGCATTTGCGCATTTTCAAGTGCTTCAAGCTCATCATGGAAATTGATTCTCAAACGAACATCTGCAACGCCTTTAAAATGTCCTTCCTGTAGTAACCGCAGTACTCCTGCTGAATCATCGTTTTC
>Ga0105091_10000279_pt1 | contig 20995 bp, 32 predicted proteins | sample PPLLak1March2015_FD_87022 | JGI IMG/M metagenome (GOLD analysis project Ga0105091, IMG submission 87022) | Freshwater sediment microbial communities from Prairie Pothole Lake near Jamestown, North Dakota, USA - PPLs Lake P7 Core (1) Depth... | ecosystem: Environmental > Aquatic > Freshwater >... | reverse complement strand
GGCGCGTAGTTCGTCACGCTCGCGTTCTAGTTGTGGGTAACTCACGCACCCTCGTTCCTCGCATCCTTGATGACAGGCTGCATGCTCCGAAGCGATCCACTTGCTACTCATATCGGCACTTAGGTCTGGCTCGATTGTGACGGAATCTCGGCCACCTCAGACTCGATCGGCCCGATGGTCACGCGCACGTAGACCGGCAGTTGATGGAGCGGGAAGTTCAGGCGGATGCCCGTAATCTCGAGTGTGAACTGGTTGGTTGGGAGCGGGACGCTGCTGCTGCTCACGTTCAGCGAGTGCTCGGTTTTTCGCGCGGCCTCCTGGGTCACCTCTGCTGCCGCCAGCAGCTCGCTGAGACTGATGCCGAACGCCGCGGCGATTGCCGGCAATCGCCGTCGCTGAGGTAGATGCCCGCGCTCCCACGCATACACGCTCCCACGGCTGACGCCAAGCTCCTCGGCGATCTCCTGATGGTTGAGTCCTAGCTTGTGACGGGCTTGCTTGAGCAGTTCCCCGAACATCGCAGACTGAGGTGCGCCGTCGACCGGCGCGTCCGGTCGCATGAGACTCGCATCATACACGTCTCGCGTATGCCGGCGACATCGGTCTATTTCGTGTGGACGTAACCTGGACAAGATTACGCGATAGCGCAACAATGCCCGCCGCGTGCAGTTTTGGCACGTTAATGAATAAAGGTAAATTTCCTGTAACGCAGCAGGCTGAGGCTGACGGCATGCTAGGGGGCGTGGGTGGAAATCAAGCGGGAGAGTTGAGCATGCCGGGAGGAGCTCTGGGGATCAGGCCCACGCGGACGACGCTGGGCACGTACCTCGTGCCCGCCGTTCACGAGGAAAGCAACGTCCAGGCACTCAAGGGTGCCGTTGAGGTGCTGACCGCGTTCGTGAGGGAGCACGGGCTGCGTGTCGACGCGGAGCAGGACGACCACTTAATGAACAACAAAGAGGAGTCCCGCCGCGGCCGCAAGCGCGGTTCAACGAACTGGTCGCAGAAGCGTTTTTATCGCGAGTACGAGCGCGTTGCCTCCGGCATGAGCCGCCCCTACGGCCGCACGCGCATGGCCGCCCTGCTGGGTCTGGCGTATCTCACATTCTGCAAGTACCTCGACATGTGGGGTCCGCCTCCGGGAGTTGCCGCGCCCGGCGACTGACTTGCAATAAATTGCGGGTTAGTTCAAATCGGAATTTAGCGTAATTTCCGTGAAGTTCTGCCACCGCACACTGAACGCGCTATGCGCGTCACGATCTATCTCAGTGATCGGCAGGCAGAAGAGCTAGAAGCGCTCGCGCGCCTCGAGCACCGCACGGTCCGCCAGCAAGCCACCGTGCTCGTGATCAAAGGTCTCAGCGCGAGCCTGCCTTTAGCACCTGCCGACTGTGAGTCTAAGGCCGCCGCCTGACCCGTCCGCTACGGGTCATCCGACCCGTTTGTTCATACCTACTTGCGAGGTCGCACGATGACGGAGATCACAACCTGATGGCCCTGCTTGTGGCAGGCATGCTGCTGCTGGGTGCGCTCGCTCAGGGCGAGGATGTCACTACCCTGGCCACGGAAGCCGGCATCGAAGACCCGCAGGATCTACAGGCTGCCAGCGACACCGTAGGTGTCACGCCCGCCGTGTACGTGCGGACCACCTGGCCCCACGCGCCCCCACCGTCGCCCACCCCGGTGGCGGGCGTGTGGGACCGACTCGCCGCGTGTGAATCGAACGGTCGCTGGAACATCGACGCCTATCACGACGGTGGCCTCCAGTTTCTGCCGTCGACCTGGACCGCCAACAAGCCGGCGGGTTATCCCGTGTTCGCGTACCAGGCCAGCCGCGAGCAACAGATCAGCGTCGCGCAGATCGTGCAGGCGCGCTACGGCTGGGGCCAGTGGCCGGTGTGCAGCCGCCGCCTGGGGCTGCGTTAGATGGCCCACAGCGTGCGGCGGGCTGAAGCGACCCGCCGCTGGCGCACCAAGCTGCGCGAGTCCGGGCGCTCGTGGCTGTGCGTGATCAGCGTCCACGAGTCGTGCTCTGGCCGCGTCGGCCGCCTGATCAAGACGCGGTACGGCGACACGCGTCCGCTCTGCACCTGCCCGTGTCACAGCCAACCGGAGGAGTGGTGAGTCGTGCAGGCAGTGTCGCTGTTCTCGGGCGCGGGCGGCTTCGAGCTTGGTTTTCTCAAGGCCGGCATCGAGACCATCTTGCAGGTGGAGATCGACCCGTGGTGCCGCGCAATCCTCGAGCGCCACTGGCCCGACTGCGAGCGTGTGCATGACGTTCGCGAAGTCGATGCGGCCACACTATCCGGGCGAGCCCGAGACGTGGCGCGAGCAGGACGTGGCGCCGACGCTCAACGGCCACGACATGCGCGAGGGCGAAGCGAGCCTGCCGCCGTTGGCGGTGTTGACCTCGTCTACGGCGGATTCCCCTGCCAGGATGTCAGCGTGGCCGGCGCACGGGCCGGCTTTGGGGGCGAGCGCAGCTCGCTCTGGCATGAGTTCCATCGCGTGCTGCGCGAGCTGCGGCCACGATGGTGCGTCGTTGAGAATGTTCCCGGACTCTTTTCCTCAGGCGCTCGACCAGGAGCCGACTTCAGTGTCCTACTACGGGGGCTGGTCGACCTCGGGTATGGCGTGGCCTGGCGGACTCTGGACGCGCGATGGTTCGGAGTTCCCCAGCGGCGCCGTCGTGTGTTCGTTGTCGGCTGTCTTGGAGACGCGGCCCGTGCCGCGCAGGTACTGGCTGTCTGCGAAAGCTGCGGCGGGCATCCTGCGGAGGGCCGAGAAGCGGGGCAAGACGTTGCCTTCACGCTTGCTGGAGGCTCTCCAGACACTAGCCGGCGCATCAGCAACGCCTGGAACACCACCTACCTCCCCACTGCCAGCACCCTGAGCGGGGGTGGGCACGCCGATGGCGTGAACCTGCCCGGTCGCCATCACGAGGACGATGACAACCTCGTCATCGGCAGCGAGGTCGATGACGGCATGGCGCGTCCGCTGGTCGCGCGCGGCACGGGCTACCGCATGGATGTCGAGACCGAGAACTTCGTGGTCGCGGATCCCATCGGCACGCGCGAAGGCAAGACGTACACGCACGAGGGCAAGAACAACTTCCGCGCCTACAACCTGATTGCTGACACGTTGCGCGTCGAGTACGGCGAGCAGGCGTTCCGTGGCGACGGCGCCGACAACCTCTTTGCCTTCTCCAGCAAGGGCGGCGGCGGTGGTGCTCTGGATGGCGAGGACGATCTCGCACCCACCATCGTGGGCACCGATGGCAACGGTGGCGTACCGCCGGCTATCGCCTTCGACTGGCAGGCGTCTGCTGGCAACGACGAGTCCTGGCGCGGTAAGGGCCGCCAGCACGTCGTGCGCTCCGGCGACTACGCCGGTGCCACGAGCGCTACGCGCGTCGATGCCGTCAGCTCCAGCGCCGGCGTGCGGCGTCTGACCCCGCTGGAGTGCGAGCGCCTGATGGGCTGGCCAGACGACTGGACGCGCTGGACAGCGGACGGTAAGGAGCTCCCCGACTCGCACCGCTACCGGCTGTGCGGCAATGGCGTGGTTGCGACCGTGGCCGAGTGGATCGGTCATCGCCTGGTCGCCGTGGACGAGACGCCATGAGCACCTTCCCCTTCAGGCACATCGCGCTGCGGCAGGGGCCGCGCTATGCCGACCTCCGCAAGATGGCCGTGCGGCGCAAGACCAGCATCGGGCTGCTGAACGTCAGCGAGAAAGACTTTCAGGATCACGTCTTCACCATGGCGGCCCTCTATGGCTGGCACGGCAAGGCGGTACGCCTGAGCAAGGGCGTCATGGAAGGGCTGCACAGCCCCAACAGAGGCTTTCCGCGCGGGGCCGACCATGATGACGCCTCAGGCTTTCCAGACCTGTTCCTCGTCCATCCTGAGCGGCGTCTGGTCATCCTGGCCGAGCTCAAGACCCGCCGCGGGCGGACGACGCTGGATCAGGAGCGCTGGCTGGCGTGGACGCATGACCTGGGCAGCCTGCGCAGCTTCCTGTGGCGACCCGAAAACGAGCAGGAGATCCTCATGACCTTGAAAGAGGGCTGGAAGGTATGACCCCCGAAGTCGAGCAGGCCAGCAAGACGTTCATGCAGGCCGCCGAGCGCAGCACCACGCTGTACGCGCTGTCGGACCAGTACCTCCATCTGGTGGAGCTGCTCGAGGATCCCGAGACGGTGCCTGAGGAAGTCGAGGCCGAGCTCGACCGCCTCAGCGGGCAGATCGCCCACAAGTCGGAGGCCATCGCCGGACTGATCAAGTGGTACCAGGGGCTGGCCGACATGCGGCTGTCGGAAAGCAAGCGCATGGCCGAGAGCGTCCATCGCTTCGAGGCGCAGGCCGAGCGGCTCAAGGCGTACCTGCTCAAGCACATGCAGGCGACCGGCATGGAACGCATCGACACCGGCCGTTTCACGTTGAGCATCAAGCTCAACCCGCCGCGGGTCGAGGTGCTCGAGGCGATGCTGGTGCCGTCCGAGTTCCAGCGGACGAAGGTCATCATCGAGCCCGACAAGAAAGCGATCACGGAACACTGGAAGACGACCGGCGAGGTGGTGCCGGGCGTCGAGATCGTGCGCGCCGAGAGGCTCGATATCCGGTGACGACGTGGCAACAGCCGAGTCTGTTCGATCACATGTATGGCGGCTTGCCACCGCACCAGAAGCACTCAGACACGTCGAAGGAAGCAGCGCTGACACTCGATGAAGCGAAACGTAATTCAGACCGCGGCAAGATCATGCGGCATTACCTCGTGCGCGAGGGACTGGGTGCCACGGATGACGAGGTGCAGCACGTCCTGAACATGCACGAGGGCAATACGGAACGCCCGCGACGGCGCGAGTTGGAACAAGCAGGACTGATCTACAAGACGAAACAGCGTCGTTTGACGTGCAAGGGCAAGCCAGCCTTTGTCTATGTCGCAACGGGGAACAACTCGTGAAAGACACGGCCCTGCTCGAGTTCCTCACGCCGCCCATTCCCGACGTGTGCCAGGTGGACGAGTGCGAGCAGGCCGTCGAGACGTGGTGTCCACTGTGCGACACGTTCCTGTGCAGACAGCACGACGAGCTCGTCGCCTATCGCGGCCACGCGTGCCTGAGTGGCGAGATCGTGCCGTGAGACTGATCGACCACCTCGCGCACGAGCTGATGTACGTCGACAAGCACGTCGAGCAGGCCGCCATGCGCAACGCGTGGATCGAGGTCGAAGCGCTCGAGGCGCTGCGCATGCAGATTCGCGAGACGCGCTCGGTGTTGCTCCAGCGCGAAGTCCAGTCGCCGCTGCTGAGCAAGCACAAACCGTCAGCGGCGTGAAGCACGCGCCCGTGCAGTTGCGCAGTGGATGGGTGTGTGCCGTGTGCCTGGTGCGCTGGCCATGTCTGAGCGCACATGAAGCGATGAAGGAACGACTAGCGGTGGCTCGCCAGCCCAGTGGTGAGGGAGCACATGATGCCGTTGTTGCGAAGAGCAAATGACACGCAGGCCAGCGAGTGGAACCCCGTGCCGGAGGGCGTGTGGCGCTTCCACCTGGGCGCACCGGAGGTGCAGTTCAACGATCGTTGGAATGCCTATCAGGCGCGCTTTCCGCTGGAGCTCACGACCGCAGAGCAGGACCGGCTGATCGAAGAGTTCGGCAGGCCGCCTGAAGGTGTCCAGCAATCGTTCCGCGTGCCGGCCTACACCGCCGGTCTCAGCCTGGGCTTTTTCCAGAAGGACGGCCAGTACAAAAGCACCAAGCTCATCGACTTTCTCAGCGCCTGCCTGGGTCGAGCGAACGAAAAGCGTTTCCGTGAATGGATCCAGAAAGGCGGCGGCCCGCTGCCAGCCGACGACCCGGACGATCCGGAGCAGGAGATCGCGGCGATCGGCGAGTGGCTGAGGTGGTGGGAAGACCTGGAGTTGTACGGGTCCGTCCGCCACGAGGAGGACAAGAACGTGGCGGGCGTAATCTGGGCGCGCTTCGGCGGCCCGATGGCTATCGGGTCGATGCCCGGCCAGAAGGAAGAGCACTACCAGAGCATCGGCCTGGGCAAATTGCGCGGCATGATCGCCGAATCGGAGGGTGCCGAAACCCAGGCCAGCAAGCCTGCCGCCGCGAAGATCACGGTCACCCGCACGGCGGCGGATCGGCCGCCTGCCAGGCGCTACACGGCAGACGGCGAGGAGGCGCCGTTCTAGATGATCGAGGAAACGGACACCCAGGTCTACGAGGAGTGGGTGGCGTATCCCGACAAGCGGGTGCGCGTCCCCGTCGCCGAGCACGGCAAACAGGCCGTCGTCCAGGGCTGGTTCATCTCCGGGTGGCGTGGGGTTGGCCCGGATATGCAGCCCCTGTCTGAGGAGCAGGCGCTCAAGTTCGCGCCACGCGACTGATCACACACGAGGGCGAGTGCATGAACGACGACTTCACCATCCCCATTTCCGTCTTCGAAGGGAAGGACGACCCTCAGCCCACGCGCCACGACATGGGCTGGCATGCGCTCGCCCGACGCCTGAGCCGCTATGACGAGCGGCTGACCAAAGATGGCCGCGCGTGGTCGCCCGTGACCTATCACCCGGGCACCACGCGCGGCAAGGCCAACGTCGACCAGGTCTTCGCGCTGGTGCTCGACATCGACCACGGCGAGCTGCCGCTGGATCTGCTCGAGGGCTACGAGTACGTCGCGCACACGACGTTTCAGCACACGCCTGAGGCACCGCGCTGGCGCGTCGTGGTGCCGCTGGTCGGGCCGATCCCTGGCGCCGACTGGCCAGCCTTCTGGCTGCGGGCCAACGCCTTTTTCGGCGGGTGCATCGACCCCGCGACGAAGGACTCGTCGCGCATCTCGTACCTGCCGAGCTGCCCACCAGGCGGCGTGCACGAGACCCGTCAGCAGCACGGCCGGCTGCTGGATCCCGACGAGTTGCCAGAGGTGCCGGTCTATACGCCAGCGCCGCGGCGCAAGGGCAAGCCGAGCGTGTTCAAGCACGGGCTGGCCGAATGGGCACAGCGATTTTCGATCGTCAAGGTGGCAGAGCTGGCGAGCATGCCGCACGGCAGCGGGCGGAATGACGCGTGCAATCGGCTGGCGCATCTGCTCGGCGGCCTGGTGGCCGAGCCGATGCACGATCTTCAGCCCGAATGGGTGGTCGAGCAGTTGCTCGACGCCTGCCATCAGAACGGATTGATCGGTGAGGACGGCGAGCGGAGCGTGCGCGCCACGATCCGCAGTGGACTGGAGTCCGGACTGATGCGCGGTTGGAGTCCTGCGGATCAGGATCCACCCACGCCTATCGGAAGCCGCCGCAAGGCAGTGCAGTCCATGCCTAGCACGGGGCTCAAGGTCGAGCGCATGTCGGAGGTCACGCCGGAAGCAATCAACTGGCTGTGGCGCGGGCGGCTCGCCCGTGGCAAGGCCACGCTGCTGATGGGCGACCCCGGCCTGGGCAAGAGCCTGATCAGCCACTGGCTGTCGGCGCAGGTATCGACGGGTGCCGACTGGCCGGACGGCGGCCAGTGCGACCGGGGTTCCGCGATTCTGTTCACCATCGAGGACGGGCTGGCCGACACGGTCCAGCCGCGGCTGGTCGCGGCCGGTGCCGATACCTCGCGCATCGTCGCCGTGCGCGGCGTGCTGAGTGATGACGACTCACCCACCGAGCGCATGTTCGCGCTCGACGAGCACCTCGCCCTGCTCGAGGAGCTCGTGGTGCGGGAGCACGCCACCCTGGTGGTTATGGATCCCGTCTCGGCGTATCTCGGGGCCGATGTCAACGCGCACAAGGAGAGCGACGTGCGGCAGGTGCTCGGTCCATTGCAGCTCATGGCCGAGCGGCACAACATCGTGCTGCTGCTGGTCATTCATTTGACCAAAGGGTCCGGCGTGGCGGCGCTCTACCGCGCGACCGGCTCGATCGCCTTTCCCGCGGTCTGCCGCGTCGTGCTGGGCGTGGCACCCGACCCGAACGACGAGGAAGGCAAGCGGCGGCTGCTGCTGCCGATCAAGATGAACGTCGGCGTGACCATGGCGGGCATCGGCTATCGCATCGAGACGACCCGGCAAAGCATCCTGCCGCGTGCCGACGCTCGAGACCAGCCGCCCGTGCTGGTGTGGGACGACGAGCCGGTCCTGGTCGACGCCACGATCGCCATGGACCGGGCGGGCAACGCGTCCGAGACCACGGCCGTGGCGGCAGTCAAGCAGACCCTGACGGAGACGTTTGTTTCGGCAGGCAAGCTGCGCCTGGCAGCCAACGAATGCCTGCGCGCCCTCAGGGACAACAACAACAGCACCAGCGGCTCGGTCATCGACCGCGCCAAGAAGGATCTGGGGATCAGGTCGGAGAAAGACGGGCCGAGCGGCCCGTGGTACTGGGTCGTGCCAGCCAACTTTCTCTCGCGCGCGCGTATTAGAAACATGGAATCTACGGATTCTTTGGATTCTCGGAATGTAGCCCTAGGCTCCACCAACGGCACCCAACCTTCCGTCCGCACTACGTCCTCACCAAGTCAACAATCCTCAGAATCCGCAGAATCCGACAATCTCTCTCGCGCGCGAGAGCCGCAAGAAATGCAGTACTGCGTCCACTGCATGAAAAACCTGACGGTCGACGTGTACGAGGCGCACCAGCCGTGCCCAGAGAAGGTGATCCTCAAGCCGCAGGTAGTCGAGGAGCTGTGCCCGGTCCACAAGCTGGCGTTCGACAAGCATGACTGCGACCAGCTCTGAGCCGATCCTGCTGACGCGGGAGCAGGCCGCCGAGTTGTGCCAGGTCAGCCTGCCGGTGCTGGACGAGTGGACGTACGAGCCTGGATTTCCGATCATCCGCCGACCAGGCGGGCACTTCGCGCGCATCCATCGCGGGGCGCTCGAGCGCTGGCTCGAGGACAAGGCGACCAGCGCCAACCCACAGCCGGTGTACGAAGCGTTGCGGCCGCCGCGACGAGCGCGGAGGTAGGGCGAGTGTGCCGAACACGCGTTCCAAACATCGCGTTCTATAGCCGTCCACGCACTGATACCACGACTGCACCCACGTGGATTGGTTTCGGCTGGTTTCGGCTGGTTTGTACTGGTCTCGGCGAGTTCAAAATGGTACGTTTGAGAAGGCAATTGCGACATTCCCAAGGTTGAGGCCAGGGGTTCGAATCCCCTTCCCCGCTCCCCACTTTTGAGATCAAAACCGCCCCACAAGGGCGGTTTTTTGTTGCTTGCGATTTCGTACTTACCCCACGACTGCACCCACGCTCGGGCGACCCGCTTTTGACTGCACCTACGACCACCGCCCCCGCCAATTTTGAAAATTTCCAAAATCGCCCCACGAGCCAGGGACGAACGACACCCCCCGGCGGGTAAGACCGGGGGGTGTCTGCGGAAGCGAGGCCTGACTGTGCGGGGTCAGGTCTCGTCGGTCTGGATGTCCTCGCCGGCGAGTGGATCTGCCACTGGCTGTGGCGCGGTGTAGCGCGGACCATAGGGACCGTCGCCCAGCAGCAGCATATGACCTGTCTCGAGCGAACGCAGCGCCAGCTTGAGTGACGCTACCTCCAGCTCATGCCAGGCGAGCAGCGAGCGGATCTCGTCGGGTGAGACGTACTGCCAGTTCACGACTCGTGGGTATCCTCGCCGGTGAGACGGCGCAGGACGGCGTCGAGTGCCTGGGCAGCCTCGCGCTTCTGGCTCTCCATGGGGTCCTGGTAGTAGTGCGTCATGTCGAGGTGCTTGTGCCCCGCCTGGGCCATGGTCACCCGATCATGGACGCCGGCGGAGGTCATCAGGGTGGTGAAGGCGCGGCGCAGCCCGTGGAAGCGCTTCACGTCGAGGCCGGCCGACTCGCGCACGCTGGTCATGAACTTGCTGATCTTGTCGACCTCGAGCGGGCCGCCGACGCTGTTGGTGAAGAGGTAGCCAGCCGGCTTGTCGGCCTCGTAGACCAGCCCTTTCCAGCTATCGCCGGCCAGCAGGCGCTCCGCCACCTGCGCCTCCCAGCGCTGGCGCAGGACCTGGACGACCATGCCGCCGACGTGGACGAGCCGCTGCGCTTCGGTCTTCAGCCCCTCGCGCTTGAGCTGCCCGCTGTCGAGGCCCAGATGCGCCTGGGCGACCTTGCCGACGCGGTTGCGGCGGCGGTGGGCGCGGATGACGGCGTGGTCATCGCCGTAGAAGGTGATGTCATCCCAGTCCAGCCCGGCGACCTCCGCGCGGCGGAACCCGCCGCCCATGGCTATCCAGACGAGCGCCTCCAGCGGCAAGCCCTTGATGGCGGCCAGCAGCCGGGCGAGGTCATTCTCTGAGGGCTGGACGTGCTGCCGCGTGGGCAGCCGGGGGCGAGTGATCCAGTCCGTGCCGGCGACGTTGAACTCGACGTACTTGCGGCGGCGGGCGAGGTCGAGGGCGCTCGACAGGCGCTGCAGGGCGTTGGTCTGCGTGTCGGCGCTGTGGCCGGCTCGATTGAGGGCACGCAGCCAGCGCTCGACGTGCTCTGCCTGCACGTCGACGATCGAAACCGGCAGCAGGGTGCCGATAAAGGGCTTGATGTACAGGCGGATGGCCGACTCGTACTTCTGGTAGGTCAGGACATCGACGCCGCTGATGCGCTCGCCGTTGGGTCCGTACTGCGGCGCCATGTGGTCGCGCAGCCAGTAGTCGAGCCAGTCATCCAGCCGCCAGCCGTCGAGGCGCAGCCCCTTCTTGCGGGCGTCGTGGTAATCGCTGAGGATCTTCCTGGCGACCTTCGGGTCGCGAGACGAGCCAAGGTAGCGCTTCTTGCCGTCCTCGCGGACGGTGACGATCAGCAGCCCGTCCTTACGTCTGGCGATGCTGCCGTCGCCATCGGCACGCTTCTTTGCTTTGCGTATACTTGTCATGAGTCAGGTTTTCTCCTTCTAGTCAAGGGTGAGGGGGCTTGTACTCGACACTCGATGCGGTCCGGATCACCCCCGGGCCGCATTTTCAGTTACCGCGCACAGCATTGGCCGTCGCGCCGCGGGCGCGAGCTCGCCATTCGGCGGCCCGTCGCCGCTCGAGGGTCTCGAGCGCCAGCGGCACCCAGCCGGGGATGTCGGTCGAGCCGCGCTCCCAGCGCTGCGGCGTGGTGATGTGCACGTCCAGGTCTCGGGCGAGCTGGCTCTGGGAGTAGAGCCAGTGGTCGCGCCACGCTTTCAGATCGGTGGGTGTCATCAGAAGATCCTGCTCAGCGCGGTGGTGAGCGCGATGGAGATGCCAGCGATGGTGAGCGCGGCGATGAGGATGCGGTTGAAGAGCGTTTCGATGCGTGTCTCGATCCCCGCGAGTTTTGTGTCGATCCCTGCGAGTTTTGCGTCGAGGTAGTCGCGAGTGACGGTCTTGGTTTCGATGACGCTGATGATGGCGACTGCCTGCGTCTTATCGAAGCCAGCGTCTTCTAGCTGGCTCACGTGGTCTGCGGTCGTCATGGCCGGTGCTCCGCGCAGTAGTGGTCGACGTAGTCGCGGTCGGGCGAGCGGTCGGCATAGACGGCCAGCTTGCCGCAGGCCGGGCCGTCATCCGTCCCGTCTGCGGTGTAGTCGCACGTCGGCTGGCCGGCTTGACCCGGCGTGTAGCCCTCGCACTCGCACTGCGTGTCGGTGTCGCCGTAGCGGAACGTGCGAGCCACACACAGCGGTGCCGGCTCGCCATTGGGAAAGAATGCGTGCTCAGCGTGGGCGTGGTCGCACCCGACGCAGAGCGTGCTTCTCGTTCTGGGGCAGAGGGTGTTGGATGCCTGATGGCGCGTGTACCCACGATCTCCGCAATAGCAGAGCGTGCCGGCTTGACTGGTCATGGCTTGGCCTTTCGTACGTCCTGCCCGGTGGGCACGAACTGCGTGCATTGACAGGTGGCGGTCTTGCGGCAGACCGGTCCCCAGATATGCCACTGGCGTGAGTGGCCACACGTGGCGCACGCGTCGTACATGCGCCGCTCGCGGTCTGCGAGGGTCATGACTGCCCCCGGCTCAGGTCGCGCACGGCGACCTGTTCAAGGATGCGCGACAGCAACTCCGGACGTGGCTTGTCGCTATCTTCGATGAGCCACGGATTGGGATCCTTGACGTTGTAGCAAGCGAACGCGACCGTGTTGTCGTGGTAGCCGTCGATCAGACCCGCCGGCCAGTAGAAGTCGACGTGAAAGTCAGCTTCGACTGCCTGAGCAATGGGAAAGCCGGCGAGCACCGTGCCATCCGACACGCGCACGGCCAGTGACCAGACCGGCTGACCCTTGAACGTGAGCGGATCGACGTTACCGCGTGGTGCCGGCTCATCCTCGCCCATCAGCGCGTAGTGCTGACGGGCATCGTTGCACGGCTCCACGAAGTAGTGCCAGGCGAACGATTCGCTGCCGTTGACGTACAGGGTGACGAAGTAGTCGCCATCCTCGTCTGGGCCGCTCAGCCGCCAGTCATCATCCGGGTCGACGTTCAACCCCTCCAACGCCTCTTCAGCGTTGATCTTGTTCTGTTCGGTGGCTTCCACCAGCGTGGCGAACGTGGTCACCTCGCCCTCCGGATCGCGGCCCGGCTGGCGATAGCCAACGTGGTAGTGGGCGAGGCCGGGGTCGCCGGCGAACGTGGAACTCAGGTTGTCGATAGTCACGATTCAAACCTCACTCGTTTGATGGAACGCACCATACTGCATTATGCAGCAGAGTGCAAGGGATTATGCAGACTGCAGACAAACCAGGTTTTCATGCTATGCCCGGGCACGTGGCCCGGGCATATCGGTCGATCAGGCGGTCAGATAGTCGCGCTTGGCGATGTGCCAGGCGGCATTCCAGAGTGCGCTATCGGCATCCGACGCCGGGTTGGACTCACGGCCGACCAGCAAGCGGAACGCTGCTGCCATGCACTCGTTGGCATCGATGAAATCGTGCGATGCACACGCGTGGTTGCCGTACATCACGTTGCGCTGGCGGATCTCCTCGAACTGGTCCGCGCTCACGTTGGCACGGAGATCGTCCACGAACGCCTGCGCCAGCCTGGCCGGGTCGACGCCGGCCACGGGCCGGTGCGACTCGCGCCAGAGGCGCACGCTGTCGATGATGGCGTCTGCGATGGCATACGGATCCGTGCATTCGGATGACAGATCCGTGACCAGCGAATCGGGCAGTGCCGACTCGTCCGGCTGAAACGTGCCGTCGACCAGCCGGCTGATGTTGGCGTTGATCGTCTCGTTGACGCTGCCATAGGTCAGCAGCGTGTCGGCATCGATGTAGACATCGATATTGCCCGGCCATTCGAATTCGACGGCATGTACATCCGTGAGCGCATCGCGCACGTAATCGGTAGCGTCTGCCCAGACGCGCAGGATGGCGTTGTTATCGGTTGTCATCAGTCTCACTCCCTAATGTGTTGTGTGAACGCTTACGCTTGCCGTAGCGCTTCGATCATGCGCTCCGCCAGCGTAGCCTCAGTATCGTCTACCGTGGCACTGTACCCCTCATTCGGATCGTAGTCGCCATCCGGACCAACGTAGAAGTCTTCCAGACTGGCGCGTGGATTCGTCCAGCCCGGACCCTCAAACCAACCGGGACCGGCAGCAATGTCGACCACGTCATCGTTGTAGGGTCCGACTACGTGACGCGCCGGATACCCGCGCTCATCAGCCGTGGTGCTGGCGTAGATCGTGGCGACGCCGCCACCCGTTTGCTCCACGTAGGCCACGAAGCCGGCCTGCTTGACAAGGTCTACGATGCGCTGCATATCAAGGTTTTCCATCAGTCTCACTCCCTAATGTGTGTGGAACGCTCCGGGCCTAAGCGGCCCGGGCCAGTGCGGTAGGTAGAACGCGAGGTGCGAACGCGTCGCGGATCACGAAGCCGGTGCAGTCATGCTTTGCTTGACCCTTAGCCTTGAGCGCGACAATCACACACTTTGGGTCAAGGAACCGGAGATCGTGCTTATCACCGTTGATCACCGGATACCCTTTGTAGGTCTGACCCTCCGGGATTTCATGCTTGCAGGCACGCCTGCACTTGCAGATATTGAAGACCGCTGCGACATTCCCACCGGCTGCGAGCACCTCCCACGCGTCGTCAGCGTTGCTCTCCGCAAGGCTAAACGTGAGGTGATAGTTGGCCGGATGCTCGCCACGCGCATTCGCAATGGCACGCTTGGGATTCTTCGTGTAATCGTAGAACTGGACATCCGGATACAGTTCCAGAATGGTCTCTCCATTCGCGCCAATGGCGAGCGTCTCCCATGGGAGATCCGACGTGCCATTGGGGCGAGTGGCCGGTAGCATGCCGTGCGCCAGAGCGCGACGTTCGATCTGCGCTACCTCTTTGATCATCAGCCGATTGAATGCGGCGCGATTCTGAAAGAACATCCGCTTGCGTGCGAGTCGCGCCAACTCGATCTCATTCTCGATCTCGCCGGCTTTGTGGATAGCGGCATGTCCAGCCGTGTGCAGGCATGATGCCGTGCAACCGGCGGTGCGGTACTGGCACACTTCGAAGCCGCCCAGTCTGGCCGGTGCGAAATGCATAATGCCGGTCTCATATCCCGCTGCGGCACCTTTGAGTGTCTTGGGGTTGTAGCCCGGCGGTGTGAAGAGACACGTGAAGCCAAAGTTTGCCTTGACCTTGCAAGTGCTGGCTACCGCATCAGCGATAGGGTCGGATACAGTTCGTCGCGTCATTCGAATGCTCACTCCATTCGGGTGATAGGCCCGGCAACACGTTGGTAGCGTGTTGTCGGGCCGCTTGCTTAGGTGATGGCACTATAGGCGGAGCGCAGATTCAACGCAAGCAAAATGCAGACGGTCTCTGAGATTGGCGATATCACAAAATAAACTCAAAACGGCTGAAAAGCTCTCACGTGCGAGCGCGTCGCACCCACGCGTCACCCTAGAGTCCAGGTTTTCACTTACTACTCCACACACACACTATGTAGTAGTAGTTAGTAGTACTAGATAGTCATATATTGGTATCGCTGAGCGTAGTCATAGCCGCTGTTTCACGCTTGCGCTCACACTGGCGCTCACATGCCGTGTTGTGTGTGCTCACACCCACAAGCTGAATCGATCAACGCTAGCCTCTCCTCTGGGGACACACCCGTGGTCAAGCTGGCGCAGGCTCACTCCCTCAGTCGCGACATTCTCAACTATCACCGTCGCGCTCACGTCGCCTCACCTACCCTCACCCGATTACCACGGCCAGACCGTCGACTCACAACGCGAGCAAACCGGCAGACAAACCAACCGGCCCATGCGCGTGAGCGTTTCATCGAAACGTATGCACGAACAGGCAACATATCAACGGCCGCTAAGCAAGTGAACATCAATCGTCATACCGTCTATCAATGGTTGGAACACGACGATCAATTTGCGGCAGCATTCAATGAGGCTGGCGTTCGCGCTACTGAAGTACTGGAACGTGAAGCCTGGCGACGTGCTAAGGATGGCATAGCAGAACCGGTCTACCAGCATGGCAAAGAAGTAGGCACCATTCAACGCTACAGTGATCAGCTTCTTATGTTCCTACTCCGGGCCAGAGCGCCAGAACGGTATCGCGACCGGGTCGACGTGAGCGTTACGCCGGTGATCAAGGCGGTCGCCGGCTTCGATCCGTCCGATGTTCTGTAGGTGCAGTGGTGGGTGCAGTAAGCCAGCCGGAGCGCGTGATGCAATCTCAAAGTGTGGTCATAACCTCAACCGTGACACGGTAGCGCGACTCGCAAGCACGCACGTTCTGTATGTGGAACGTGCGCCCGCGGCGCGGACCTGGAAGCTCGAGGGCGTAGGGGGGGCCGAACCTTGCCCGATCGGCTCGCGCCCCCGGAAACCTATAGGAGACGCGCACAAATTTTCCGCATGGCGGGATTGCAGGTGAGTCGGAGTCTCGTCGAGCGCGGGGGGCGGCGGAAGGCGAAAGCGGAAGAGCGGTCGTACGAGCCGCGGGGGGCGGCGCTGGAAGTGATGAAAGAGCGGGGGCGGGAGGTGCTGCTGGCGGGGCCGGCGGGGACGGGGAAGAGCAGGGCGGCGCTGGAGAAGCTGAATCTGGTGGCGATGCAGGTGCCGATCCGCGGGGCGATCGTGAGGAAGGTACGGAAGACGCTGACGCAGGCGGCGCTGGTGACGTACGAGGAGAAGGTGCTGCCGAAGCCGAGCGGGGTACGGTTCTGGACGGAAGACCAGGAGTACCGGTATCCGAGCGGGGCGGTGGTGGCGGTCGCGGGTCTGGACGATCCTGAGAAGATCAAGTCGACGGAGTTCGATTTTATTTATGTGCAGGAGGCGACGGAGCTCGACCAGTTGGACTGGGAGCTGCTGGTGTCGAGGTTGCGGAATGGGGTGCTGAGCTACCAGCAGATTGTGGGGGATTGCAATCCGACGTACCCGCAGCACTGGCTGAAGGTGCGGTGTGACGAGGGATTGTGTCGGCTGCTGGAGTCGGAGCACCAGGACAACCCGATGTTGTGGGAGCACGAGCGGGGGGAGTGGACGGAGTTCGGGCGGGAGTACATGCGGACGCTGGACTCGCTGAGCGGGTATCAGTATCGGAGGCTGCGGCTGGGGGAGTGGTGCGCGGCGGAGGGGATGTACTTCCACGAGTGGGATCCGAAGGTGCACGTGGTAGAGCCGTTCGAGATTCCGGCGGACTGGCCGAAGTGGGTGAGTGTGGACTACGGATTTGCGGTGCCGTTCTGCTGTTTATGGATGGCGCGGAGTCCGGAGACGAGACAGATTTTTGTGTATCGGGAAGCGTATGCGAGCGGACTCCGGGACGAGCAGCAGGCGGAGTTGATCAAGCAGCGGAGTGGTGAGGAGTCGCTGGTGCTGAAGGTGCTGGACCCGAGCATGTTCAACCCGCGAACGGAGAGCCAGCGGCCGAGCATAGCGCAGGTGTACGCGCAGCATGGGCTGCGTGGGTTATGGGCGGGCCAGAACAACAGGAAGCAGGGGTGGGCGGTGGTGCGGCGGGCGATGGCGCATGACGAGGGGGTGCCGCGGCTGCAGGTGATGCGTGGGCGAGCGCCGAACCTGTGTCGAGAATTGCCGAGCCTGGTGCATGACGAGTTGGACCCGGAGGACGTGGCGGACGTGGTGCGTGGGCAGAAGGTAGAGGACCACGCGGCGGACGCGTTGCGGTACGGGCTATGCGCGGAAGCGGCGCCGCCGGCACCGGGGCGGAGCAGGGTGAGCTGGGGGTGACGGCTACGGTTCACTCCTCGCGGTACGTCGAGTACCTGGCGAGTCTTGAGTGGGCGATGAAGCGGCAGGCCGCGCTCGAGCGTGCTGGGTACGAGTGTCAGAGTTGTGGGGACACGGTCGATCTGCAGGTACATCATCTGACGTATGACCGGTTAGGCGAAGAGGTGCCGGCGGATCTGATGGTGGTGTGTCCGCCGTGCCATGAGAAGGAAGACGAGGCGCGTGCGAGGCGGACGGAGGCGCGGAGTTGGGCGCGGCGCGTGCGTGGGTATGCGCGCAAGCGCTGGGGCGAAACGTGGTGGCTCGAGTACTCCTTTGAGGAGGCGGCTGAGGAGCTCCGTGATTGGATCGAGCAAGGCGAGGGTGCCTGGTGACGGCTGCGGTCTGGCAGAGCAACGGCTATCAGCAGGCGACGGATGGGGTACGGCTGCACACGGGGCCGTTCATCGTGCGGGGTGGGCCGGTGGTGCTGCCGGTGGGGTCGATCACGACGGACGCGCTGGCGCCGGAGGCGGCGGCGGCGCTGATTGGCAGGTATGCGGGGACGCCTGACTGGACGCTGCCGTCCACGAACGTGCTGGTCGAGACGCCGGTGCAGTGCACGTGTACGTTCAGCGGAGCGCTGGTGCGGTTCGAGTTCGCGTTTCTGGCGTCGATCCCGACGAAGGGGCAGCGGCTGTTGTGGCAATTGATGCTGGACGGTGCCGCGGGCGTGACGGGGGTATCGCTGGGGGCGATCGACGCGCCGGAGGCGAGCTACGCGGCGACGGTCAGCGGCGTGTACTACTGGCCGCAGCCGGTGCTGGGCAGCCATCGCGTGGGGCTGGGGCTGTATGGGCCGGCGGGCAGCAAGCTGCACAACCACGCGCTGACGGTGCTGTTCGTGACGGAGCAGCGGCGGTGAGCTCGAGACGCTACTGGCGGCGGCAGTGGTGTTTTTCCCCGCGCACGCCGCTGTTCTGGACGACGTTCGCGGGCTGCTGCAACTTTACGCGGCACTTCACCTGGCGGGACGCGTGAGCGCCTACTCGGTGCTGAGTCTCGTGCTCGTGCTGCTGCTGGTGTGGGTGGTGGGCAAGGTGATTGGGCTGTGGTGAGCCATCACGGGCGCGGGCTCCGGGCGGGGACGTACGCGATGCGGATGACGGACGCGTTCGCGTACCCGGTGCGGGATCCGCTGAAGCTGCTGGCGGCGGCCGTGCTGGCCAGGTGGGTGGAAGACCGGCAGCGTGGTCGAGAAGGTGGTGAGATCGGCGACGAGTGGGCGGAAGCGGCGGAGGTGCCGCTGCAGTGGCTAACGGCCGTAGTAGCGGACGACCTCGAACAGGGTGCCGATGACGAGGGTGGCGATGCCGGCGAGGACGAGCCAGAAGAAGAAGCTGCTCGCGGTACCGGAGGCGAGCAGGTAGACCAGGGCGGCGATCATGGCGAGGCTGACGAGCAGTCGGGAAAGCATAGCGGCGAGGAGTATATGACTACAGGTGGACAGTGGCCACGTATTCGTTAGCCGCCCGCTCGGACGCGGACGCGGACGTGGAGGCGGAGCGGCAGACGATTGATCTGGCAGAGACGCTGCTGCGCGACTTTCGGGATCGGGACGAGCTGTACGGCGAGATCAATCGGGTGATGTTCAACGACTACGCGGTCGAGATCCCGGAGGCGTACAAGAAGACGGCGCTCGAGGTGCACACGCCGCTGCCGCTGGAGATCGTCAATCAGGCGGCCGCGGCGTTGTCGGTGAACCCGGTGAGCGTGATGTTCCGCCCGGTCGGTTTTGGCGACGTGCACATGCAGAACGCGACGGCGCGGGAGCACTTCTTCGAGGCGAGCTGGGAGCGGCAGCAGAACGAGGCGCGGCGGCGGCTGTTGCGAGTATTCATGTACGCGCTGGTGTCGAAGGGCGAGGGTGTCCTGAAGACGACGGAGCGGCGGCGGACGGCGTGGACGGCGTACTACGAGGGCGCCAAGCAGATCGCCGACGAATTGGAGCATGGCACGTACGACGACGACGCGCGGGACCGCATGTACAACGAGCGGACCGAAGAGCTGAAGCTGCTGCAGCCGTACCCGATCACGACGACGGACGTGCCGCCCGAGACGTTCTATTACACCAAGAACGAGAACGGCTTCACGAGCTGCGTCGAGTTGAAGCAGATGCCGTACTACGAATGTTTGCAGCGCTGGGGCGCGCGGCTGGATCGGGACGGGCACGTGTACCTGCCGACTGAGGAGCAGGATGTCGACCCGCGAGCGCTGGGGCTGGCGCGGCCGGACGAGGGGTGGGGCAGCGGCAGCAAGACCGAGCGGACGGTGCTGTGCGTGGAGGCGTGGGACTGGCAGTGGCAGCGGATCGTGCTGATCGGGCCGGGCGACCAGCGGTCGTTCAGCGGCGGGCTGGGCAAGGGGACGCTGGTGCGGCAGCGGCGCCATCGGTACGGCGACAAACTGCTGAAGACGCTGCGCGGGCCGTACTTTCACGCGCTCGGCGTGACGACTGACTCGAGGATGCCGAGCCGCAGCGGGCTGAGCGTGCTGTTCGGGTATCTGCGGCTGTTCCCGCTGCTGAATTCGATGCTCACGATCCAGAGCAACGCGGCGTTCATGTATGGCTTCCCGGCGTTCAAGCGGACGCTGCCGACGGGCGCGATCCCGGGCATTCCGGAGAGCGCGGCCGACTATGGCAAGAGCGCCAGCGACACGGGTGGTGGGGGCGAGCCGATCATTCCGGGCGAGATCTACCCCTTCGACGTGGCGGCCATCGACATGCCGCGCGCGGGCAGCGACGCGGAGAAGCTGATTGCCAACATCCAGACCATGCTCGAGCGGGCCATGCCGGACGTTGTCAAGGGCACGGTCTCGGGCGACCAGTCCGGTTACGCGATCAATCAGGCCGCCCACCTCGCCCGGCTGGCCTGGGATCCGATCGTCAGCAACGCGCAGGCGGCGCTGGGCGAGCGGACGAACTTCGAGTCGTGGCTGATCGAGGCGTGCATTCGCGAGAAGGTGTACGCCTGGGGCGAGCAGCGGCAGAAGGGCAAGTCGAAGCGCGGGCCGACCAAGGCCGGCTGGCTGGGCATCGGTCCGGAGGAGCTGAAGGGTATTCATCGGTACGAGATCCGATTGGATCCCGAGACGCCCAGCAACCGCGTGATCGAAACCAGGGCAATTATCGAACAGATGAACGCACGGCTCATCACGTACGAGGATGCGGTGACGGAGATGGGCTCCAATCCGGACGAGGTCGAGCTGTCGTGGATGGCCCAGGACTACAAGAAGAGCCCCGAGATCCAGGCGCTGGTGATGCGCATGGTGACCGAGAAGGTGGCCACGGTGACGGCCAGGAAGATCGCGGCGCTGGGCGTCGATCAGGCGGCGATGGCCGGTACGCCGCCGGGCATGCCGATGCCGAATCTGAACATGGCCGGCGCGCCGCCGCCGAACCCGGTGCCGATGCCGGGCGCGGGCATGCCGCTCGCACCTCCGCCGCCGGGCGGGGGCATGTGCATGGCGTGGCCTGCATGTACAGCTGGCGCCTTTTTCATCGCTGGCTTTTCTTCGCCCTTCTCTTCGCTCGGACTGTGCCCGTGGTCTTGGTCGTGCTTCATCAATGCACTCCATGAAAAATTATCGATTCAAACTAAAAATGAGCCAGACAGACAGAAAAACGTGTGCACCATTACAAACACCCTGTCACAAGCACAGCTAAACCACCTGGAAGCGCGATTTGTACCAGGAATTTTCCGCCCACGCCCGTAAATGCCAGGCTTATCCCGGCCTCGCTGCCGGTCACTGGTTCGGCGGCGAAGCGGTCTGGTTAAGGTGTGTCT
>Ga0105091_10000278_pt1 | contig 21029 bp, 17 predicted proteins | sample PPLLak1March2015_FD_87022 | JGI IMG/M metagenome (GOLD analysis project Ga0105091, IMG submission 87022) | Freshwater sediment microbial communities from Prairie Pothole Lake near Jamestown, North Dakota, USA - PPLs Lake P7 Core (1) Depth... | ecosystem: Environmental > Aquatic > Freshwater >... | reverse complement strand
TTTAATCTTTTAATCTTTAAATTTCTTAATGTTTGATCTTTTTAAAATAGGATTTTTAACCGTAACATTTACTGATCTGATTGATATTGCAATAGTATCGTTCATTATTTACAAACTGTATACTTTGCTGCGCGGTACTATTGCTACCCAGATTTTTGCAGGACTTATGATAATCCTGGTGTTTTCATTTATTTCCCAAGTTGCAAATTTAAAAGCTCTTAGCTGGCTGCTTAAATTGATAACGGATATTTGGGTAATTGCATTTTTAATTCTATTTCAGCCCGAAATAAGAAGACTGCTGGTGATTGTTGCAAAGAATCCTATATTCAAAATTTTTGTAAAATCAGAACCGCCGGAACCTGCCTCAATAATAACGGAAGCTGCATTTGAGTTGTCGCAGCATCAGCACGGCGCCTTAATGGTTATCCTTAAATCATCCGGGATAAGAGGGCTCACTGAAACCGGCGAAGAGATTAATGCAAAACTCAGCAAGGATCTATTAAGATCTATTTTTTTCCCAAGATCGCCGCTGCATGACGGGGCAGTAGTCATAAAAAATAATACAATTGAAGCTGTCAGATGTACATTACCCCTGTCATCTACCACTTCCTTAAACGGGGAAGCATTGGGAATGAGACACAGAGCCGGATTGGGAATCTCGGAACAGGCAGATGTAATCACCGTAATTGTTTCTGAAGAAAGCGGGAGCATTTCTATTGCAGAAAACGGTGAGTTAATTAAAGGGCTTTCCAAAGAAGCTCTCAGGAAAAGACTCACAAAAGCATTTAAAGCACCTGCCGAAGGAGGCGTAAAAAGTATAATTGAACAGTACCTTAAAGAAAAATAATCCGGCTCTTTAGTTGAATTATACTCTATCCGGCCAGGTTAAGCAATTCTTTATTCAATCATGTTTTTTCTAAATCCGGTTTTTACTAATTTAATTTTGCCTAAATTTTGAAATGATCACAAAGATAACCTGAAACGCATAGCAGGAGACTGAGAAGATGCCGGAGCATCCATAAAAATCCAATTCTAAATAACGGTAAAATCACTTTTTATGAATAAAAAAAAGTGGGAAATAAAAGAGCTGTCTCCGTCCGAAACACTAGCGGGTGCATCAAAAAAAGTTCTCTTAGTCAGGTTAAATGACCTTTTATCCTCTATCAAATTATATTTTGAAAATGAAACCGAGGAGAAGCTTCACAATACGAGAATTGCTGTAAGGAGACTGCGCTACTCAATGGAATTGTTTTTAGAATGCCTGGACCGGAAAAAGTTTCTGAGTTTTTACGACAGGGTACAATATATACAAGACTTAACGGGAGTTGTGCGCGACCTGGATGTTTTGAAACAAAATATGATTATCTTGTCTACTGAAGAAAAGGTAAAAGTATCCCGCGTTTTATTTGAGAAAATCGATGAAAAACGGAAAAAAATGAATGATAATCTTAAGCTGGAGCTTATGAAGTTCATTCACAGCAAAAGGCTGAAAGATTTTTATAAAATAATTTCATGAATCAAAAGAATCGATCTTTTACACATTTTTTTTGTAAGCATTTCTGATTGACTTTTAGCTGAAAATTACTAAAAATAAGAATACAAATAATTTTTATTACTAAATTATTCTTTAATGGGCAAAATAATTTCAATAGCAAATCAAAAAGGAGGAGTCGGCAAGACAACTACTGCAATTAATTTATCATCATCATTAGCAGCCGCAGAGAAAAAAACCCTGCTCATAGATATCGATCCCCAGGCAAATTCGTCATCCGGTTTAAATTTAAACAGCCATTCGCCATCTATTTACGAAGTGCTGATCGGATCCGAAAATGCAAACGATGTGATTATAAACTCCTTTATGCCTTACCTGGATCTTCTTCCGTCGAACATTAATCTTGTCGGTGCGGAAATAGAAATGGTTGACATTCCGAACAGAGAAAGCCTGCTCAAAAAAGCTTTGGAATCCGTTAAAGAAAAATATGATTTTATATTAGTAGACTGCCCGCCTTCATTAGGCTTGCTCACCTTGAATTCTCTAAGCGCATCGGATTCGGTTTTGATACCTGTACAGTGCGAATATTTCGCTCTCGAAGGATTAGGGCAGCTGCTTAATACAATAAATATTGTCAAAAGGCATTTCAACAAGGATCTTGCCATTGAGGGAGTGCTTCTAACGATGTACGATACCAGGCTGCGTCTGTCGCATCAGGTTACCGAAGAAGTGAAAAAATATTTCGGGGATAAAGTTTTTGAAACTATTGTACATAGAAATGTCCGGATCTCGGAAGCACCCAGTTTCGGCAAGCCTGTTATTTTATACGACGCCGTTTCTTCGGGAGCAAAAAATTATATGCAGCTTGCTTCGGAACTTTTAAAACGAAATTCTAAAAACGAAGAATTGCCTTCTCCGGAGGCGGTTTTTAAGATGAACCAGAAAAATAATTATGAATAAAACAAAAACAGGCCTCGGCAGAGGCCTGGATGCATTAATTAAACAGCACACTTATTCTGCTGTTGAGAACCGCTCAATGGATTACTCTGAATTGAAGCGGGACGAGGGGAAACAGTACGACATACTAGCCAAAATACCGGTGGATTTAATTACGCCTAACCCTTTTCAGCCGAGAATCCATTTTGTTCCGGAAGCATTTGAGGAATTAAAGAAATCAATTTTATCCAACGGGTTTATTCAGCCAATTACTGTCCGCAGGCTCGATCACAACAAGTATCAGCTTATTTCGGGAGAAAGAAGACTAAAAGCCTGCAAAGAAATCGGATACAAAGAAATCCCGGCTTATATCATTAAAGTGGATTCGGATGAAACCATGCTTGCCATGGCTCTAATCGAAAATATCCAAAGAGAAAAGTTAAATCCCATAGAAATCGGAATGGCATATAAACGTTTAATGGATGAATGCCGTCTTACCCAGGAACAAATTGCTGAAACAGTGGGTAAGGACAGAACAACTGTCGCCAACTCGATAAGACTGCTGAAACTGCCTAAGGACATCCAGGATTCTTTGGTAAAGGAGGAAATAACTTCCGGACATGCGAGGGCTTTAATTAATCTTCCTACAGAAGAAATGCAGCTGGATATCTTGAAGAAAATTAAAGAAGGGAATGTTTCCGTTAGAAAAGTAGAGCAGATGGTGAAAAAGCTGTTAAGCGGAAGCTCTCCTGGAAAACGCACATATACTTTTTCTGCAGATAATATTTCCCAGTTTTCTTCAAGCCTGAAAGATATTGAGGACAAATTAAGGAGGACTTTCGGCACAAAAGCAGTATGCAGGCAAAAACAGGACGGAACCGGTGAAATTGTTATTGAGTTTTATTCGAATGATGAACTAGAAAGACTTCTGGACTTATTTGAAGTTATCAATAAATCATATCATTAAAGTCCTGGCTTTTGTTGTGTTAATTCACTCTGTTGAATTCTCACAGCAAGAATCAGGAAATGATTCAGCATTTGTGATGCATAAATCTCCCTGGGGGGCCCTTCTTAGAAGCGCTGTTATTCCGGGATGGGGACAGATTTATAATCAATCTTATATTAAGGCTCCGATAATCTGGGGCGCTGCCGCATGGTTCATATATGGATGGAATTATTATAATGATTTTTATCAACAGTATAAGGACTTGTACCAGCAGAATCCTAATGCTGAGGAATATAGAGATATCAGAGAAATTTACAGGGATGAAAGAGACATGTTTGCAATTTATCTCGGCCTGCTTTACCTGTTGAACCTGATAGATGCTTATGTTGATGCACAGCTTTTCGATTTTACGGTTGAGGAAAATCCGGGGGGCAGTCAGTATATGCTAGGATTAAAAATAAAATTTTAAATTTTTTACCGTAGAATATTCTTATGACAAACATTGTTGTCTGCAAAAACTGCCAAACCGAAAATCCTTTCTATCAGCTGATCTGCAAAAACTGCAAATCCTTTCTCCGTGAAAGAGTTTTCAACATTGATTTGTGGAAAGTATTATCCCTATTAATTGAGAATCCGGTAAAAGGTTTTCAAACTATAATCTACTCAGAACATAAAAATTTTACTGCATTAATTCTGCTTCTCGCATCCGGGAAATTTGCAGTCGATCTGATCTTCTTTTCCGTTCTTAAATCAGGAAGTTCTTTTGTTGGTTTTCTTCCGGCTTTCATCAGTGTCTCAATCCTTTTAACTTTATTAATGCTCATCTTCTCGCTTTTACTATTCAATTTGAGCAGAGTTACAGGAATACAGACCAGGTTAATGGATAATTTTTCAATTTTAATTTATTCATTAGTGCCGCATGTATTCGCATTCATAATTTTATTCCCGCTCGAGGTAATAATTTTCGGAAGTAATCTTTTTTCAACAAATCCTTCTCCCTTTATTCTAAAACCGGCTATTGCATATGCACTGCTGGTTATTGAACTAGTAATTATCCTATGGGGAATGTTTTTAAGTGCGTCCGCAATTTATACTCAGTTTAGAAACTTTTTCATTTCTATTGCAGGATCCGTTATTATAACAGCAGCAATATTTTCCTTTTTCTACTTCTTTTCCAGGTGAATAGTTTTGCTTGTAGGGACAATTCGCGGCTAATCCCTACTACTATGGCTTTTTAATTATTATTAAAGCTCAAAGTTTAAAATTAATTTCTCTTCATGGCATTAAAAACAGATGTTTTAATTATAGGCAGCGGAATTGCAGGCCTTTTTGCTGCAATTAAGATTGCAGAATTTGCCGATGTAATTGTCGTAACCAAAAAAGATAAAGCCGAATCGAATACCAATTACGCGCAAGGAGGAATTGCATCTGTAATTGATCCGAATGATTCTTTTGAAAAACACATTAAAGATACATTGACTGCAGGCGCAGGTTTATGCAATCCGAAAACTGTAGAGATATTGGTAAAAGAGGGACCCGACAGGATTAATGAATTAATTGAAATCGGAACTCAGTTTACATTAAAACATGGGAAGCTGGATCTTTTAAGGGAAGGCGGTCATTCCATGCCTCGGATTGTCCATGCAAAAGATCTCACTGGAAGAGAAGTTGAAAGAGCTTTAATTCACCGCGCATCGGAAATAAGCAGGATCAAAATCATTGAAAACGCAGTTGCCATTGATTTAATCACCGAACATCATATCCATCAGCTTAAAAATGCACCTCTCAATAACCGGAATTGCTGGGGCGCTTATGTCCTTACCGGATCAACAAATGAAGTTTTAAAAATCTTTTCAAAAGCTGCTGTGCTGGCTACAGGCGGACTTGGTCAGGTGTATCAGCATACGACTAATCCATTAATTGCTACCGGAGACGGCTTTGCAATGGCATACAGAGCCGGGGCAAAGCTAGCTAATATGGAATTCGTTCAATTTCACCCGACTTCATTATACATGCCCGATAAAAACGGTTCGCAAGGGTCTGCTTTTTTAATTTCCGAAGCGGTTAGAGGGTTCGGTGGAATTCTCAGATCAAAAGACGGCGAAGCATTTATGGAAAGGTATGATCAAAGAAAAGATCTGGCTCCCAGAGACATTGTGGCAAGAGCAATCGACAACGAGCTTAAAAAAAGAGGAGATGAATGTGTATATCTTGATGTGACACATAAAAATTCGTCTGAAACAATAGATCATTTTCCCAATATTTATAATGCATGTTTGAATGCCGGAATTGATATAACCAAGGAATACATTCCGGTTGTACCTGCCGCTCATTATGCATGCGGAGGAGTAATAGTTGATGAATGGGGGAGAGCTTCTCTAAGTGGTTTATATGCCTGCGGTGAGGTCTCAATGACAGGCGTACACGGCGCCAACAGACTTGCAAGCAATTCATTGCTTGAAGCAGTTGTTTTTTCCGAACGCGCAGCTAAAAATATTGAAAGCTTCTTAAAAAATTATTCATCTAAAATTCCTGAGATTCCCGAATGGGATGATTCGGGAACTTTATCTGCAGACCAAAAGATTCTCATTACTCACAGCATAAAAGAAGTTAAGCAGATTATGTGGGATTATGTAGGTATTGTCCGCTCGAATGACAGGCTTGAAAGAGCAAGGAGAAGAGTACATAACCTGTATATGGAAACTGAAGAGCTGTACAAAAAAACAAAGATCTTCGAATCAATTCTTGAGCTTAGAAATATTATTACCTGTGCTCATACAATTATAAAATCCTCTCAAATGAGGCATGAAAGCAGGGGACTCCATTATACATTGGATTATCCCGAACTAAATCAAAAACAGCTGCCTCAAAATACTATTTTAGAAAATACTAATCTCTGATTATATACTCCAAAACAGCACCATAACGGATTCCTTTAGTGCTTACTATAACTTCATCCAGCCTAGTTAATTTCATTATTTCATGTAATATTATTGTCCCTGCTAACAGAACATCTTCACGTCCTTTCACCACGGATTTATACAAGTCAAGAATTTTATTTTTCTTTAATGCTGAAAGTTCATTTATAAGTTTTTCCAAATCACTTAATTTCAAAAAACTTCCCTCTATAGCCTCTTCATCAAATTCAGAGAGGCCTTTTTGGATGCACGCTAATGTTGTGGGAGTCCCCGCAATTGCAATAGCAGCATCTTGAGTGAATTTTTCTTTAGAAATTTCCGAAAAGATGTTATACAGTTCTGCTTCAAGTTTCTCAATTTCATCTGCTGCGGGAGGGTCGTGTTTCAAATATTTTTCAGTTAAAGACACAACTCCGGCACGGAAGCTCTTTTTAAAATAAATCTGATTTATATTGCCGAAAATTAATTCGGTACTGCCGCCTCCGATATCAATTACCAGGAATTTTTTTTTATTGTCACATCCTGAAACAGCTCCCATAAAAGAAAGTCGTGCTTCTTCCTCACCCGGCACTATTCTGACATCCATATAAAATTTTTCTCTAATTTCATCTGCGATTTTACTCCCATTTGCCGAAATTCTGAAAGCATTGGTTGCCGCAACAATATTCTTTACACAATGAAATTCATCGATTTTCTTTTTGTAATCGGATAGAATTTCCATCAAAATCCTTCTCTTTTCTTTGCCGATTGGTTTTCCCGGAATTAATCCTTTCCCGATTCTCGGGATCCTTTGTTCATTATACAGAGGAATAACATTTCTGCCGCGCACTTCAGCAATTAAAAGAATAACGGTATTGGTTCCGATATCAATAGAGGCAACAATCATGATTTTTTTTTATTTTAATTTATTAAAAAAATTATCTTAATGAAAAGTCTCGGTCTCCTTTCAAAAACATTCCTTTTCACTTCAATTTTATTGGGTTCATTATGGATAGGGGGATATCTTTTCAGGCTGGTTGTATTTTATCAATTATTTGAAGAAGAAGAATTTGCCTTAAGACCATTTATAAATGATCAAAATCTCCCGGGTATTTTCATGGTTTTACGTTCGGCTGTAGCAATGACATTAATTCTTTTCCCTCTTTTTATTTTATCTTATATTTCTTTTCTTGTTAGTTCCAAAATAAATCTAAAACAAAACGGCTGGCTCTTTATAATTACTATTCTAATCTTTATTACCTTTCCTTTTGAACTATATTTAATGACAATAGATTACGATATTATATTTAAGATTAATTATAGCAGCTTCAGCACGGATGATGTGCTGAGTTTGGTAATTAAGAGATTCAAAGTTTTAAGCAGCTTTCCGATAATTGAACTGATTTGTTATTCTAATGTAATTTACCTAATGATATTTCAGCCTTTAAAAATAAAAAAAGCAGAATAATTCATGAAGATTAAGGAAAAAGAATTTGAAGAAATAATTCAGGATTTAAAAGCTTTAGCAGCCCAGTTAGGAGCCGAAGTAAGGTTTGAAAAAGGTGATTTCAAAGGAGGATACTGCATCCTGAAAGATAATAAAGTTATAGTTGTAAATAAGGTCGCAAATCTTCAGAGAAAGGTGATGATACTCTCTGCAGCTCTGAAGGAGCTTGGAGTGGAACAAATTTATTTAACTCCGAAAATCAGGGAAGTAATTGAAGAAATGGCTGAAAACAAATGAAAATTATTGTAATTAACGGTCCGAATTTAAATATGCTGGGCAAAAGAGATGCAGATCATTACGGATCTCTTTCACTCGATTCTATTAAAGGAATTCTGGAAAAAGAATTCGCGGATATTTCATTCGAATTTTTTCAGTCAAACACGGAAGGGGAATTAATAGATAAAATCCAAGCAGCGGATAAAAAATACAACGGCATTCTCATTAACCCGGGAGGATATGCTCATACATCCGTGGCTATTCGTGATGCTCTGTCTGAATGCAAGGTTCCTAAAATTGAAGTTCATCTTTCTCATTTAGCAAACAGGGAAGAATTCAGGCAGAAATTAATTACGGCATCCGGATGCAGCGGATACATTTCAGGTTTTAAGGAAAAAAGTTATTCGGCTGGAGTTTATTTGCTGAAAAAACTAATTAAAGAAGAAGGACTCTAATGATAAAGGCGGTAGTATTCGACCTTGATAATACGCTTGTGGATTTTATGAAAATGAAAAAACGGGCTATCGAGGAGGCAATACCCGCAATGGTTGATGCGGGATTGGAAATTACTCCCGAAATTTCACTGAAAATTATCGATGAAATATATAAAGAGCAGGGTATTGAATACCAGCAGGTTTTTGATGAATTCCTGAATAGAGTTTTAAATAAAGTTGACTACAAAATTCTTTCCGCAGGTATAGTTGCTTACCGCAGGGCCCGGGAAGCTTCTTTAATTCCATATCCTCATGTTTATTCTACTTTAAATAAACTTTTAAAGCTGGGTATAAAAATGGGGATACTTTCCGATGCGCCTGTGAAAGAAGCATGGCTCAGACTTGCATATCTTAATTTTCACCATATTGTTGATGCAGTTGTCACTTTCGACGAAACAGGGGTTAGAAAGCCGGACCCGGCTCCTTTTAAGATGATTTTGAAGCGTTTGAAAGTAAATCCAGAAGAAGCAATAATGGTGGGGGATTGGGCTGAGAGAGATATTGTCGGAGCTGCCAAAATAGGCATGAAAACGGCTTTTGCCAAGTACGGAGATACTTTTAATACCGAAAATCATAATGCGGATTTTCAGCTAAATGACATTAGCGAGTTAATTGATATTATAGCTAAAGAAAACAGATTAGTAAATATTAACTAAACTATTCGTTTATAAAGAGTTCTAAATTTGCTAATATAAAGAGTATTAATTATCTTTATTTAAAGCGATTAAGATTCTAATGAAAGAACTTTCAATAAAGAAGCTCTATTATTCCATTAGTGAAGTCAGCAAAATAACCGAAATCGAACAGTATGTTTTAAGATACTGGGAGACTGAATTCGAGCAGCTCAAACCCCAGAAAAACCGCGCAGGAAACCGGATTTATACCAACAAAGATATTCAGCTTATTCTGCATATAAAAGCTTTACTAAGGGAGAAGAAGTATACCATTGAAGGAGCAAAAAAAATCCTTGAAGATTATATACCTGAGGGCATTACAGCACAAACTGCCCTTCATTCCTTTGGCGGTGATAATTCGTCAAGTGAAAATAAGAAAGAAAAGCCGTCCTTAAAAAAGGATCTTGAAGAAATAAAAGGGTTCTTGGAATTTTTAACCAGCAAACTATAGGTAATCGATAAAAACTGATTACCTGTCCTGCTAATAGATTAAAATTCCTCTCCTTTGGAGAGGATTTAGGAGAGGCATTCGGAACGTGGCGCAGCCCGGTAGCGTACCTGAATGGGGTTCAGGTGGTCGTGGGTTCAAATCCCACCGTTCCGACGAGGTTGGGGGATATAGGGGTATAAAGGGATAAATGTTTTAGAGGTTATCTTAATCCTATTCTTAATCTTAATCCATATTCATCAAATAAATTAATCATCCCGGGAAAAGGAGTAAGATTAAGAGCACGATTAAGATTAAGAATAATTCAGATGGTACTTTCTCGTAATCTTCTCATGCTATTTCTCAGCTTCCAACACCTCCTTAACGTTTTCCGAATTCATGAAATTTCGCTTTAAATCCTCACTTAAATTTTCTATTATTTTATTCAGCATCTCTCTTGCTTTATTCATATAGATATTCATTTCAAAATCTTTTCCGTTATCCCGTAAAAACTTTCCGAAATCTTTATAAATTTTCCACTGAAATGTTTTATGACCGACAGATTCAGCCAGCTCGACGGCAATCGAAAATAATTTTCTTATCTCATCATAATTCTCTGTTCCGGCTTTTACTTTTGCCTGGTTCCATAAAGTTTCAATAATTAGTTCTTTAGCATTAATTTTTTTCGCGTATTCGAGTCCCAGGTCGGAATAATAAAGCGCCTTCTCAGAATTGCCTTTAAAATTATACAATTCACTCAATGAAATGTAGGTCCTGGTTTCATACCAGATAATCCCGGAGTTTTTTGATAATTCAAGTGCTTCCTCAAAATAAGCTAAGGATAATTCGATATCTCCTTTAAGAAAATAATCCTCCCCGAGATCCCGGATATTATCGCACATTGCTCCCTTATTTTGATGCTCTTTTGCCAGGGCAAGAGATCTTGTATGAAATTCCAAAGCTCTCTCTATATCATTTACCTCCCTGTAGATATCTCCGATTACATTCAGAGTTCCGGGTATTTTTCTTATATCAGCAATATTTTTCTTAATATTAAGAGATTCAAAGGAGCTCCTTAATGCATTTTCATATTCTCCTAATTTCCAATGAGCCAGTCCAAGAAAATTAAGGGTTGTGGATAATCCAAGATTATCCCCGATAGATCGCTGAATTGCAATTGCGTGATTGAAAAATTCCAATGCAGAAGGATATGTACCCATATGCCAGTATGCGAAGCCTATATTGCTGAAGCTTATTGATTGACTCTTCATATCATTTAAATCTTTTGCAAGATCCAGCGCCTGCTTCGATAATTCAATGGTAGAATTGTATTCGCCTTTGGTTGCATGAATTACAGCGAGTTCATTGAAACATTTTATCAGTTCTGCTTTATCTTCAGCTTTTTTAGAAATGTCGAGAGCTTTTGTGCAGTAATCAAATGCAGCTTTTATTTTCCCCTGGACCCTGTAAACTTCGGACACTTTCCTTAAAGCCTTACATTCTTCAGATGCATTATTAATGTTTTTGGAAATTTCCAAATAGCGCTCAATTTTCTCGAGAGCCTTATCAGTGCTGCCCATAAGCAGGTATATATCTCCCAGTCCTTCCTCGACATTCATAATCAAAGACATATTTTCTGATTTTGTTTCGGCAAGAATCTCGGCGGCTTTATAGTAAAAATTAAGGGCATCTTCTACTGCATGAAGCTCTCTGGCTTTGTTTGCAGCAAGGACTAAAAATGTTACAGCTTGTTCCTGATTTCCCGATGCCAGCAGATGATGCGAGATTTTTGATGCAAATTCTTTATTACTGCCTTGCTTCTTTATAAGATAATCAGCAATGAGCTTATGATATTCCTGGCGCAGTTCAAACAGAATATTTCTGTATAAAACCTCTTTGATCAGAATATGATCGAATTTATAGCGGTTTTTCTCATGCCGGATTAATTGATGCTCCTTTTCAATTATGCTGAGATTCTTAAGGAGAGAAATCTTGTCTGTGTTTAAACAAGCGGTAAGAGGTTCAGCTTCAAAATCTTCTCCTTCGCATGAGGCAACTTCCAATATTTCACGCAGATTTGAATCTAATCTGTCAATTCTCTGATGTATTACATCCTGAACTTTTGCCGTTAAAATTATTTCTTTCTTCAAACGGATTTTCTTTTCAAGATGCCAGATCCCTTCATCGGTTTTAATATACTTCTTCTCCTGCATAAGCTTGACCAGCTCTGAAATAAAAAGCGGATTACCTTCGGTATTTTGGTAAATATTTTCAGCAAGATCCGGGTTCGCGGGAGAATTAAGAACTTTTACAAGCAGCAGTTCAGTTTCTTCCTTATTGAACCTTTGCAGTGTAATTTGTTCCGCTAATCCTTCGATCTTCAATTGTCTTATTGTTTCAACAAGAGGGGATGATTCGTTCTTTTCACTGCCGGATGTGAACTCGGGAGGACGGTGAATACCGATTAATAATATCCGGAAAGCAGTGCAATTTCTGGCTATAAACGAAAATAACCCTAAAGTGGTTTTGTCGGACCACTGCAGATCATCGATAACCAGGATTAGCGGTTCTTCAAAGGAAATCAGCTGGAACAGCATTAAAATTGCAGTCCACAATTGTTCTTTATTTAACAGCGATACGGATTCTCCCGAGAATCCGAGGAAAGATTTTATAAAAGGAAGGCTGGAAGACAAGTTGAATCCATGCTTCTCCGCATATTTTTGGAGTGCATCGATAAACTGTGCTTCAACATTGGTTGTTAAAGAATAAGCCTTTTTAATTGAACTGGCAAAGGGATGATAGGGGAAACCGGATTCGTTATACAAACACCTGCCGAGGAGAATATTTAAATTTGCCGAACCTGAATTATAAATTGCGTGGTATGCAAGCTGGGTTTTCCCTATTCCCGGTTCTCCCTGAATAAAAATCGTAGACCCTTTACCGTTTAAAATTTCCTCAATTTTTTTCGTGATTATATTTAATTGATATTCACGCCCGGTAAATGCCTCAGTAGGTTTATAAATTTCCAAAGCCGGCTTTGATAAGGATTCAATAATATTTTGAAGTTCGGTAGTCTCATGTGGTTTTAATAAAAACCCGGAGAATAAATTTTTTCGAACTGATTTCAATTCGGATAGGATTTCTTCCATGGAAATGAAACGTTCATTTTTAGATTTTTTGAGACATTTAGTAACTATTTTTTTCAGCTGACCGGGAGCATTTAAGGAATTAATTTGGGCAGGTTCTTCATTTAAAATGGAATAAACAACTGATTGCTCATATTCGCCTATAAAAGGCAATTTACCCGAAATCATTTCATAGATTAAAATGCCGAGCGACCAAATATCTGTCCGGTTATCGACTGCTTCACCGTTCAGCTGCTCGGGAGCCATGTATGCTGCAGTACCTAAAATATTTTTTTCATCATGGATTAAAGACGAACCTATTAATCGCGCTACACCGAAATCCAATATTTTTATCGAATTATCTTTAGTGATGAAAATATTTTCAGGCTTAATATCCATATGAATAATTCCTGCAGAGTGAGCTTTGTTAAGTCCGCTGCAGATTTGAACAGAAAAATCAATAATATTTTCCAAAGAAAGCTTTTCAATGTCATGTTTATTCAGCTTTTCCCTTAAAGTTTCACCCTCAAGAAATTCAAGGCTAAGATAGTGCTGCCCTTTAAAAGAATTTATCTCATATATTGTAACTATATTGGGATGATTTAGTGAAGCAACCACCTGCGCTTCTTTTTTAAAACGTTCGTTTGCTTCCTCATCGGCAGTAAGAAAGGGAGAGAGAAGCTTAAGCGCTACTTTGCGCATCAATATTGTATCTTCGGCTAGGTAGATTACTCCCATTCCGCCCTGCCCGATTTGCTTTAAAATTTTGTAATGTGAAATTATTTGTCCGGTTAAATCATTCATCTTAATAATTCTTCTTTTGTCGGGCAAGGCCTGTCTCGGCTTGGCAGCCGAGCCAAGATGGGCGGGCTTCGCCAAGCTTTCTAAGTATCTTATAATGTGAAATGGATTGTCCAGTCATGTATTTTCAACAATTAATTTTTATTTGGACTGTTAGAGGCCTCTTCGTTTAATTTCGCAAGCTATTTTAACATCTTTATTGACCGTCAAATTAGTCTATATTCAAACCGATTATTTTCTTAAACTCAGGCTCATTCTGCAATGAATCAAAATCCGGATCACTTTTCACCCACTCCCTGACATTTTTATAACCCAGGTTAAAGGCAATCTTTAAACAATTTAATGCTTCTTCCTTCCTATCCATACGTGCGAACCCGCAGGCGCAATTATAAATAGCCAGTCCATCTTCAGGATCTATTTCCATTACTTTCTGTGCAGCTTTCAAAGCCTTCTCAAAATTAAATTCATCTGCATAAACACCAAGAATCCTGCTTAGAGTAACAGCATCTTCCGGGTTTATTTCTAATTTTTTTTCAGCAACTCTCAAATATTCTTTTTCAATTTTTTTTGCCTCTTCAAGGTCTCCCTTTTTACGATAGCTCATTTCAAGGTGCATCAGAGGTTCTTCGCTGTAAGGCTTCAATGATCTTGCGATTTCAAAATACTTAATCGCTGATTCATAATCGGCTAATATATGGTACGTTATTCCTAACCATCTGCTGGCGGGATAAAAATCATTCCGTTCTTCAACTATTTTTTTAAATATTTCAATTGCTTCAGTAAATCTTTTTTGATGATAATAAAACATACCGATCGCAAACTTGGCCTCTATAAGGTTGGGATCTATTCCAAGAGCTTTTTCCCCTGCTTCGATACTTTTCCCGAGCCATTTTAAATTTCCATCGTACCAGACATACTTATAGGTGTAAGCCTCGGCTAATGCAGCATAAGCCAAAGCAAAATTCGGATCTATTGAGAGAGCATATTCAAACATTTGAATTGCATTTTCGGTGTTTTTTTTGCCGTTTTTAGATAAAAACTCTCTGCCTCTTACATAGAAATCATATGCTCTCATATCCTCTGTGGGTTTTTTTCCGAGAAGTTTTTTTTCATTTTCGGAAAGGGATAATTTCAGCGCCTCGCTTATTTTTTGAGAAACTTCCATCTGAATATCAAAAATATCTTCCATCATCCGGTCATACCTGTCGGCCCAGACCGGGAATCCGCTTTTAATATCAACCAGCTGTGCAGATATCCTGATTCTCTGCCCCGCTTTTCTAACACTTCCTTCCAGAATATGCGAAACTTTAAGCACTTCACCGACCTTCTTTGAATTAATTTCTTTGTTTCTGAAAGGTAGAACATCGGAACGGGGAATAACTTTTAACTCTTTAATTTTCGAAAGATCGGTTATGAGATCTTCAGTGATCCCGGCACAGAAATATTCATTTTCTTTTTCAGGACTTATATTTTCAAAATATAAAACTGCAATTGATTTGTTTTGCTCAACATCGGGCTTGTGATTCTTGGCGGAGAGAATTTTAATTATCTCAGGTATGGAGGAAATTCTTTTATTTACATCCTTCTGCAGCATTGATGAGACAAGAGATATGATATGTTCAGGTATGTCGGATCGAAAATTCTGAATTGCTTTAGGTTCATCATTAAGTATTGAATAAATCAAGGCTGCTTCATAATCTCCTTTAAAAGGCAAATTAGAGGTAATCATTTCATAAAGAACAACACCAAACGACCAGATATCGGTGCGGTGATCTATTTCTGCACCCTGGAGCTGTTCCGGAGAAATATATGCCAAAGTTCCTATTGTCTGGTTTACTTTTGTCAACTCGGTATCGGCAGCCTTAGCCAAACCAAAATCCATTATTTTTACTTTATCGTTTCTGGTTATCATGATATTGCCGGATTTAATATCCCGGTGTACAATCCCGTTTTTATGAGCTGATTGTAATCCTTCAGCAATTTGGACAGCTATTTTTATTATCTCCTGATAGGGAAGGGGAGAGGATTTAATCCGGTCTTTTAGTTCCTCTCCCTCGATATATTCCAGGACTAAAAACATATCCTCATTAATTTCCTCAATAGCATGGATAATGGTAATATTAGGATGATTCAAGGAGGCGGATGCCTGCGCTTCAATTTCAAATCGTTTCCGGAGCTGCTGATTTAATGAGACAAAATTGGGGAGAAATTTTAATGCAACAATCCTTTTCAGCTTTGTATCCTCGGCCCTGTAGACTACACCCATCCCTCCCTGTCCGACTTGCTCAATAATCTTATAATGCAAAATCATCTTACCAACTAAATTATTCATCTTTATAACTCATTTTGTGTCGGTCAAGGCCTGTCTCGGCTTGGCAGCCGAGCCAAGACGGGCGGGCTTCGCCTATTTTCTGTATTATCTGGTAATGTGAAATCGACCGATCTAACATTTTCATCTTCCGTTAATTAAAATAATGTAGAACAGGCCCGCTTTCTCCATTATTAAATTATTTAATCCAATAATGAATTAGTTGTTAAATTCTTAATAAATTCTTCATGCTTGATTTTTGCATCCGCCGCCAGATCCTTAAATCTGCCGTCATTCCGGACGGAATTGAAAAACGGATCTTTTTCAATAAGCTGATAATTGTAAAAACCTTTACTGATAGCTTTTTGCAAGACTCTGAAGCAATCTTCTTTTTGCCCGTAAAGTCCATATAAGTTGGAAAAATTATAGAATTGCTCCGCATCATGTCTTCCGGATGTTTCAAGTAAATTTAATGCTTCCAATCCCTGCTCTCTTTTCCCATCCAAAAAACAAAGCATCGCTTCAGACCAAATACCTGGAATACTGTTTGGTTCCATTACTATAGCTTTTTTTAAATATTCCCTTGCAAGATCTTTTTTATTCGTTCTGAAATACAAAATCCCTTTCCATGCTTTACTGAAGGTGCTTTCTTTATCGAGATCGAAACCTTTTAATGATTCTTCAAATCTCTCAAGATAAAAATAAGTTACACCGATTGAACGAAACTTCGGATTTAAAGGATCCAGTTTAACCGCAGTTTCCATCTCTTCAATAGATTTATCCAGAGGGCCGGTATATCTGAAAATGTAGCCAAGCCAGAAATGAGCTTCGGAATTATTGGGATTAATATTTAATGCTTTCCTGATAAGTTTAACAGCCTCAACAGATTTACCTGTTTCAACATAATGAGCAGCAAGACTGCTCAGAGCCGACAACAATTCGCTATTAATGGATAATGCCTTTTTATACATAATTTCTGATTTTTCTCTCATACCTTTTCTTCCTACATCATACTGCGAAAGTATATTATAACGGAAGCCAAGTTCGGAATAAGCAGGTGCAAATGTTGAGTCAAGCTCTAAAGATTTCTTAAGCATAGAGATAGAAAGACGGGTATCATTATTATTGTAGGGATATGATATAGCTCTCAGATAATATTCATATGCGAGAGGATTATCAGGTGTATCAGAGGTCCGTTCATTTGTTGTAAATTTAACTTTAAGACCATTAGTTACTTTTTCAGAAACAATTTCCTGCAGTTTAAATGTATTCTCATATTTGACATCAAAGTCATCTCTCCAAACTAATTCATTTTTATGAATATCAATTAATTCTAAATTTAACCTGATTATACCTGCTTCTTTCAAATAGCTCCCGGTCAAAATAAAATCTACCTTCAGTTTATTACCAGCCGAAGCCGGATCAATATTTTGGTTTTCATATTGTCTTACCGCACTTGATGGTCTGACCAGGATATTGCTAACGTAAGCCAGGGAACCAATAATTTGATCGGCAAGGGCGAAACCTAGGAAATTTGTTTCGGGATCATTACGGATATTAATAAAAGGAACAATTGCTAATTTTTTTACTGCCGGTTTATTAGCTTCAACAGTATTCTTTCTGAATGGATTCCATAATAATGAAAGCAGAATTATTATAGATAAAAATATTGCTCCGAATAACAAATATGACTTTCTCTTGAAGCTAGGTTTTGATTTTAACTTAAGTGATTCCTCCTGCCTGCCGATTTTTTTTAATTCTGATATTAATTCATTGATGCTTCCGTACCTGTCTGCCGGATTTTTTGATAATGCTTTAAAAATGATTCTTTGATATTCATCTGATATATCGTTTCGAATCTCTGTAATCGGCCGGGGGTTTTCGTTCAATATTGAATAAAAATATGCCTGGTTATAATCACCCTTAAAAGGGAGCTGCCCGGTAAGCATTTCATACATAACAATTCCAAAAGACCAAATATCCGTCCGGTGATCTGCTTTGCCTCCCTGGATTTGTTCGGGAGACATATAAGCAGCTGTTCCGAACGTTGAATTAATTTTTGTAACCTCAGCGCCCTGACCAATTTTTGCAAGGCCGAAATCCATGATCTTGGCTTTGCCGTTTTTAGTGATCATTATGTTGGAGGATTTTATATCTCTATGAATTATTCCTTTGGCGTGCGCGGCCTGTAAACCTTCCGCTATTTGCATCATTATATTAAGAGCGTCGTCAATGGAGAAGGGGGAAGTTTTAATCAGATCTTTCAGCTCCTGACCTTCAATATATTCCTGTACAATAAAAACTTCGCTGCCGGATTCTTCAATAGAATGAATGGTTGAAATATTCGGATGATTCAAAGATGCTGCTGCTTGTGCTTCTATTTCAAATCGCTGCCGTTCTTCCTGGTTGACAGAGATACGGTGTGGAAGAAATTTTATTGCAACTTCACGTTTTAGTTTTGCATCCTCGGCTTTATATACTACACCCATCCCGCCTTCGCCGAGTTTTTCTAATATTTTGTAATGTAGAATTGTTTTTCCGATCATAAAATACTTTTTAAATTAACTTATCGGCTTCGGCGGGCAGGCCCGCCTTCGCCGAGTTTTTCAAGTATATTATAGTGAAGAATACTTTTACCAATCATAATTTAATTTTATTATTAATCTAAAAATTATTTTTTCAGACCGATCTATAAAGAATCTATATTCGTCTTGCCTCTCGCATCCTGTTTCTATTACAAATGACAACCAATGACTTAATGACCATTGGCAAATGACTAATTTACAACGGCAGTTTCATTTTTTTCATAAATGCCGCATAGCGAGTGTCTTTCTCAATATTGCGCAGCAGCGGATCGCCTTTTATCTCTACAAGACCTCCGTCGCGTTGATTGTAAGCTCGTTCCAGCCACTCGAATGCTTTATCTTTCTCACCACGCCAGGCGTAGATTTCGGCTATTTGGTACGCAGCCCCGTCTTGATATCCTTTAATTAACTCAACCAGGGCAGAGTCCGATTTCTTATTATTACCTAATGTATGATAAACCAATGCAAGCCCGCATATCTGCCAGACAGGTTCTGATTCCTTCATTATTTCAGCTAGTGCCGAATCCGGTTTCCCTTTCGTCAGATAACCACATCCGATGCGCATATGCGCACCCGGATATTTCGGGTTCAGCTCAAGGCATTTTCTGAAGGCGGTTTGCGATTCATCAAGTGAGCCCGTGTAAAAGGTATATATGCCGAGGTTATTGTACGTTTGAATCCTCAAGGGATCTATTTCAATTGAACGACGCAGTAGTTTATTTGCTTCATTGTGCCGTCCAAGTGTAAACGCCAAAGTAGCTGTTCTGCCGATAGCACCAGCATTTCCAGGTTCCAGTTCCAGTGCCCTTTTAAAAGACTTGTCCGCCCCGCTCCAATCCCAGTCGTAGCTCCATTTGATCCATCCCATTTGTGAATGAGCATCGGCAAGGTTGGGGTCAAACTCAAGCGCCTTCTCCACTTCCCTGCGTGCTTTGCGGTAGCCTTCATCAACAGTTACATAGCTATAATCAGCCTGAGCAGAGTGGACAGAGGCTAATCCCACCCAGGCAGGTGCATACCTTGAATCAATTGTAAGAGCCTTTTCATAATATCCGGCTGCTTTCTCAAGATTCTCCTTACCACGCAGACCACGGAAATGCTTTCCAAGCAGGTAGGCATTGTAAGCTTCCGGATTTATCTCCTGCTGATTTGCGGAGCTCTCAATTCCCAGAAGGGCTACCTTAAGTGCTTCGGCTACAGAACCAGAAATAGAATCCTGCAAAGCAAATATATTTTCAACTGTTCCATTATAAGTATCAGACCACAGGTGAGAATCGGTCTCCACATTAATCAACTGCGCCGTTATGCGCAGTATATTGCCGAATTTCCGAACGCTCCCTTCCAGTATATGCTTTACGTTCAGCTTTGCAGCTATAGTTTTGATATCGGTGTTGGTTCCCTTAAACGAGAAAGCCGAAGTTCGGGAAGTAACCCGCAGCTTTGGATTCTTTGCCAGTACATTCAGAAGTTCTTCGGAAAGACCATCGGAAAAATACTCCTGTTCAGGATCGGAACTCATGTTTACAAATGGCAGCACTGCAATTGTTTTAACGGCTTCTATTCCTTTAATATTATTTGAAGATGGCATAAAAAGATACAATACTGCTGCTATGAGTATTAACAGCGCTCCTGCAATTATCCACGGAAGCTTTGCCTGCTTTGCTGTTCTCTTTAAGGTTCTTCCTTCACTTATTGTACGCAGGTCCTCTGCAAGTTCACCTGCCGTCTGGTAACGCTCATCAGGGTTCTTTGCCAATGCCTTTTTGAGAACCTGCTTCAGATTACCCTGAAGCTGTTCAGGTATTTCCGGTTCCTCGTTCAGTATGGAGTAGATCACCGCCTGATCATAATCTCCCTTGAATGGCATCTTTCCCGTCAGCATCTCATACACCACAACACCAAAAGACCAGATATCTGCACGGTTGTCAACTTCATTGCCTCCGGATTGTTCAGGTGACATATAGGCAATTGTTCCGACTGTTGAACCCATCTTTGTTAATTGTGAACCGCCTTTGACCTTTGCCAGACCGAAATCCATTATCTTTACTTTGCCATCATTCGTAATCATTATGTTTTGAGATTTAATGTCTCTATGCACAATCCCTTTTTTATGTGCTGCCTCTAATCCTTCTGCTACTTGTATTGCTATATTGATAGCTTCATTAACAGGTAACCCCCCTGTGTCCCCCCTTTTTGAAAGGGGGGAAGAAGGGGGATTAATTTTATCCTTTAATTCTTCTCCATCTATATATTCCATCACTATAAATACTCCTGAATCAAAATCTTCAATTGAATAAATTGTAGATATGTTTGGATGATTCAAAGATGCAGCGGCTTGTGCTTCTATTTCAAATCTTTGTCTTTCTTCTTCATTTGATGAGATATAATGTGGAAGAAACTTTATTGCAACTTCTCGTTTGAGCTTGGTGTCTTCAGCTTTATATACTACACCCATTCCGCCCTGGCCGAGTTTCTCAACTATTTTATAATGTGAAATTGTTTTACCGATCATATTATTTTGCCCTTAGATAAGGTTGCTTCGGCGGGACAAGTCCGCCCCGTCCCAATTCTTCAAATATGTGATAATATGATATTGAATGATCAAACATAAATTAGATTCC
>Ga0105091_10000277_pt1 | contig 21077 bp, 17 predicted proteins | sample PPLLak1March2015_FD_87022 | JGI IMG/M metagenome (GOLD analysis project Ga0105091, IMG submission 87022) | Freshwater sediment microbial communities from Prairie Pothole Lake near Jamestown, North Dakota, USA - PPLs Lake P7 Core (1) Depth... | ecosystem: Environmental > Aquatic > Freshwater >... | reverse complement strand
GAGCGCGATGTCACCGCTCTGACCTGCCTCGGGTACACCAACCGCCAGATAGCGGCCAGGCTGACACTTTCGGTGCCTACTGTCAAAACGCATATGGCGAACGTCCTGCGAAAATTCGATCTGCACAGCAAAATCGAATTGAGAATGGCACTGTCGGACTGGGACTTCAGCGCCTGGGAAGAATAGGTCCCCATATATCGGGGCAAATTGACTTTGTACCCTACCCCTGCATCCACCCAGGGACTAATACCAGATTCATCCCTCAAATCCCCCGGCGGGGGATTTTTTAATTGACATTACTGGGATACCCTGTAGATATGGAAATCATCCCCGCTCTGAAAACCGGCACACTCGTTGTTGTCTACGGACCCCAGGCCGCTCGCGAAGAGCCGTCCGTGATCGCCGCCCAGCTCGCCCTGCGCGGAGAGGTGACTGTGCTGGATGGCGGCAACCGCTTTCAGGCTTACCGTGTGGCGCACCTGATCCGCAGGCACACCCCGGATGTCAGCGCAGCGGTCAATCGCCTGTTCATCCGACGCGCCTTCACCTGCTACCAGATGCTGGCGATCCTGGAGAACACGCCGTCCCTGAAGCAACCCCATCTTATCCTGGACCTGCTGGGCACCTTCTATGACGATCACGTACCAACCTACGAAGCCCGCAATTTGTCCAGACAGTACAAGAGTCTTCTAAAAGAAGCCGGGTTGCCTTCCATCAGATTTCACGATCTGCGCCACACGGCTGCTTCTCTGATGCTTAATCATGGTATCCCAGTCCTGATCGTCTCTAAGCGTTTGGGACATGCCAAGCCAAGCATAACTTTAGATATCTACGGCCACCTAATTCCAAGCATGCAAGAGCAAGTCGCCCAGTTAATGGATGAGGTGGTCACACCAATTGAGCTTGAGCAGGTTGCACCAGGTTGCACCACACAATATCAAAACAATCAGGACGAGCTAAAATCACCCCCCATATATAGGTAAAAACCAATAAAACACCCCATAAAGCGGTATAATTGGATCACGCCCCCGTAGCTCAATGGACAGAGTGCCTGACTTCGAATCAGTAGGTTGTGGGTTCGAATCCCGCCGGGGGCGCCTCTATTATGACAGACTATCAATCGGAAGAGCAGCTAATCGAATTATTATTGATCCGCCTGGAACGAATCTCGGTAGATTCTTCCTTGGCACACAGAGCAAGTGGGATTAGAGGGGCTTTGATACGTGAATTCGAAGCAATAAATTCCGGAAAAGCAATTAACACTTCAAAGTTAGGGCAGCTCATTAATCATGGCTTTAGGATTGTTGAGGCAGCTGCATCAAAGCAGGTATCTGGTCAGTTTTTATAAATATCAAATAGTGCAAAACACAAATCAATGTACAATCACGCCTTATTGGCATACCTCGTACAATCGGCCCTGAACATATCGAATCTAACCTTGATTAATTATTTCAAGTTCACGACAAAGATAAGTCTTCACCAATCGTGAAAAATAGAATCCAGTGTATTTAGAAACAATCGAGCTTGCAAATACAAGAGGTATTGAGCTTATATTTTTTAACAACTCTTCATTCGTACGCCATTTTACAAGCGATGCGAAAGCGCAATAAAAATATAACAGTCGAGGGGAAATATTCTGCTTGCCAAAGTACCCGTGCAAAATCGCCTTTTCGAATCTACTGTTAAGCGAGGATCGAAAAATAAGGCCGAAAGACATGACTTGAAATTTACGAGTCAAAGGGTCAATAAGCAAGGATGATAAATCTTCAAAAATCGAGCCGCTTTCTTTCCAATTTGGATCCAGAGCGCCCACACATCCATTCTGAGTAACGAAAATATTACCCAAATGAAAATCATGATGTAATGAAGAGATTGTTATTTGAATAGTCTTATTCAGGTTGTATGTGCGAAAGAAAAGTTTGCGCAAATCGTCTAACTCGTAACCGAGCAGTTTCTCCAGAGCATTAAGTTCATCGTTTAGCAAATCCTTCACACCCAAATCTAGCAAGGTGGCAAAACGTCCATTTTGAAATTCGTCATGAATTACTTTTAGCCATTCTCCAGCAAGTTTCGTTAATGTTTCAAAATTTGCCCAATCCTTTGAATTTCCGAGGATTATCCCCCATTTCCCCAAGTAGCTTTTCATCATGGTTAATTTATATTCTTCCATGAAGATCGCATTGAGTTCTAATATATATCCACCAGGTTTGATTGCAAAGAGACCGGGGCGCTGAGCTTTTGAAATAACATTGGCAATCGTTTGCATGATTTCAAATTCATATTTAATTTCTGTCCTTACTCGCTCGAATTTAATCGCCTCATCCATTGTTTTGATCTCAGAAGGATGAGGGATCTTTACAAATAAAGGCCGCATCTTACTTTCAGAATCTACTATCCAATACCGAAATACAAAAGAATACCTTCTATCAAAGCGCAAAGGTGATATCGAAGAAAGTTTAAAACCATCACCAAACGTTGAAGGCACGAATGCTTCTAGGGCTTTTGTCAATCTTTCAGTGATCGAAATATCGGATTCGGGCATGAATCTACCTACAAAGCTCTCAAAAGTGTTTTAATGGGCTGATAAGTATATCGCCGATTATTGGTCAATTTCAATTTTTGATAAAATATGGATTCCATTAACATCCCTCCCACCAAAAGCTAGTCTTATCGGTACATCAGTTCTTTCTTCAACGATCGACACACCTGCAAGATATTCTCCCTGAGGAATATTATAGGGAATTTGAACTTCCTGATAGACTTCATATATAATTTCCTCAGCAGTTGGTGTAGATGAAGGCAGCCAGCTCGAGATATCTGCGTCAATGGGAATAGATAGAACAGATTGCCCTTGATAATTTAGAAGGTAGAAATTCATAACGAATTTCTGTCCCATTTTAGGATAATTCGGAGCATATCCAATATTTTGCCATTTCATTCGAAGGGTAAAGGCTTTACCTTCTTGGCTTATGCTGGCTTGTTCAAGATAATAACGATAACCCACTAGTAACATCATGTCTTTCAATTGGTCGGATGAAAAACCCCACTCATTATCATGCACAATACTTGCGTGAGCCATTTGCAACAGCTGACTTGCATCGTTCAGATCAACCTGTTCTGGTTTGCAAAGCTCAAAGATAATAGGGCTGGTCTTCCAAATCCCGGATATTTCATTACCAACCATCTCTAATACACTACTGCTATTCCGGCCTAAACAATCATAACGGAAACCCACGTCAGATCGACGGGCAAATACATATTGTGTCGATTGAACGATACCCGCATAAGGCATCACTAATTGTGTTTTTTGAAAGCCCTTATAAGCATAAGATATCGATCTCACGTTTCCCACCTCGTCACGGCAATTATGCGAATTAAACGATCCTCCAATGAACATGTCCGCTAATCGTCTTCGCGCCTGGCTATCTATTGTTAGCATTGTGGCAGGAGTAGCTGTGCCATTTGAATAATATTGCTCCCACAATTCATCCCAGGTAGTTTGGGCATCTTGCCAGCTCCATTCATTAAAATTCCCATATCCTGAAATATCGATAAAGGCAATATCCGGATTTCCATCATATCGCTTGGCCAATTCGGTTACAAATTTCCCCCACTTCTCTTGATAGGTGCAATTCGAATAGTCAGGTTCGCCAGAGTATAAAAGCGTGGCTCCATCCTGTAGAACCCAATCCGGGACATTATGACCATCATAACCTTCGCCTCTCATTGTATATATTCGGAAGGAAAATTGTTTACCGTTTGCGACGGCGAGAGATAATTGTTCGTCTAACGTAGTCCAATCATATACTTCTTCAGCCGGATTAAGATTTTTCCAGGCAAGTAACTTTCTTTGAGAGTATGCAACTGTTTCGGGCAAATACAGAAAATCATCCACACCGGGCCTATACTGCCAACCGATACCGGGATTTGGCAGGTAATCTTCAATGAGAACGGGCGAAATAGATATCGCCTCGCCAGCTTCAGAGAAAATGTCAGAAGCAGGCGCTGTAGAAGTACTCTCATTATTGTTAAACATAGGAACTGCTGGTGAGCAAGAAACAAGAAGAGGAAGAAGCATTAATTCAATACAACTAAACAATATGAAAACTTTAAATTTATTCATACTACTTCCTTTATTACAACACTTTCTTTCATACAGATTTTCCGTCACGCACAAGACTATAAAGGGAATGACTTTTCGGACATAACCAGAACGTGATTAAATGGTTAGCAAAAAAGTCCTATTTTTCTTGCTCGTTTAATTATCTTGCAGGTATACTAAACAACTTGTCATTGTAGGAGAGCAACGATTATCTACATGCAGGTAAGACGATGCTCATATCAATACACTAGGAACTCTTGGAAATCAAATGCCAGTCACAGAACAACAAAATCAAAACTTTACAGATATCACAAAAAAAACCACACGGAGTATGGGCTGGATATACCTATCGTTTGGGTTAAGCAAGGGCCTCAATTTAATTACAATCTCCATCCTCGCTCACATGCTTCCACCGGAAGACTTTGGAATAGTAGCGCTAGCCACATTGGCGATAGACTATCTTTCCATACTGAATGATTTAGGCTTGGGTGCTGCTTTAATCCAACGACAAAAAAATGTCGAAGAAGCTGCCAATACTACATTCACATTAAATATTATTGCAGGTTGCGTACTCACGATAATTACTTTTGTGATTGCTCCATTTGTATCTTCATTTTTTAGAACGCCTATTGTGGCACCTATATTGCGCTGGCTCGGCCTGACGTTTCTTTTTGGTGCAATGGGTTCAACGCATAATGTGCGTTTACAAAGAGAAATGAACTTTAGACAGAGAACTATACCGGAAATCGGAAATTCATTAATAAAGGCAATAATTTCTATTAGCCTTGCACTTATGGGATTTGGGGTATGGGCTCTGGTCATCGGACAGTTGGTTGGTGTATTGGCGTTAACATTACTGTTATGGATTGTATATCCCTGGCGACCTCATTTATCCTTGGAACCACATCTGGCAAAAGAGCTTTTCAAGTACGGAATCTCTGTAATGGGAGTCAACGCAATCGCGGGTTTACAGGATAATTTTGATTACCTTCTTATTGGACGTTTTTATAATGCCTCAGCATTGGGCATCTATACACTTGCATACCGATTGCCACAATTATTAGTGATTAATCTTCTCTGGATCATGACTGCAGTATTATTCCCTGCATTTGCGAGTATTCAAGATCAGGTGAATACCCTAAAAATGGGCTTCCTGACAGTTGTCCGATATGTGGAACTTATAGTCATACCTATTTGCTTTGGAATGTTCATCGCAGCGGATCCTATTATCCGGACTGTTTTTGGAGAACAATGGTTAGGTGCAATTCCAATTTTACGCATTTTGAGCATTTACGCATTAATAATTTCTATTGGCTTTCATGTAGGAGATATATATAAGGCGATTGGAAGGCCTGATATCCTTTTAAAAATTGCGATTCCCGTTTTTCTAATTCGCATCATTGCTCTTTGGATTGGGGTGCAATTTAGCCTGACAGGGGTCGCCATTGCGCATTTGGTCGCAGGACTAATCGAACTGGCAATCAGATTGTCGATCGCACTGACAATTCTAAAAATAACGGTATTCGAATTGCTAAAGGAGCTGAAAGCTTTCATTGGAGGCGGCATACTCTCTCTCTTTGCCCTCCTTGCTCTTACACTTACAGAGCAATATCAGCCTCTTACCCAATTAATTACTGTTATTTTTGCCGGAGCAATTGGCTACTTGTTAACAATCTGGGTCATTGAAAGAAATACGCTAGTAGATGTACTTCAACTGGTTGGTATTAAACAAAGAATAAAATAACGATACAACTCAGATTACACTGAGTTGTATCCAAAAAATTTGATTCCCGGGCAATTTTAACAGATCAGACCTGGATGCAAACTTGCTACCATTAAATAGGTTGCTCCAAACCTTCCACTTTTACCATTCCCGATTTAATGTCTTTGATGCACTACCTGATTCGACCGCAAATCGCGAAAGAGTATCTTTGTTCCCAATACCTGCTTTGCGAATAAATTGAGAAATTACTTCAACCTGTAATTTACTGAATTTGGCAAAGGGGAGGCTATATATTTCTTTTGCGTAATACTACTGCTACTAGAGCAACTATTGCCATTAATACGGCGACCCCAGCCATACCATAAAAAACCTGTTGCCTAAGATTAGCTCTTACTGAATCATAGTCTGGGATCGATGGGGTTGGCTTAGCTTCCACAACGACATCTGGTCCAAGCCCGGGTTCGAAACGCCCGATCCCCACGCCATTCTGGGTATCTACCACAATGGCTTTCTCACCATCTAGAGTTACAAAGTTTCCAGTAAGAGATCCTCTAGTCTGAAAATCGAGCAACGCTTTACTAGCAAATCCAAGCCCGTCAGGTGTAGTTCCAAAAACACCGAGAATGGCGCTTCCTTCATTCCAAGGTGATGCAAATAACTCAAGATAACCAAGGCTTTTTTCATCAGTGATTCGATAGATTACCTGTTGAGAATCTAGAATGGCAATATTGCTCCCATTTTCAAAAAAAGCAGGTAGAGAATCCTTCAACTCTGACACAATCTTAAGATCTTTCGGTTCTCCAACCAGTATCAGGTTCTGAGTTTGTACATCCTCAGGTAATTGAGAATCGAAAAAGATTTCAAAGGCTAAAATTGGTGCCTGTGTTCTTGCACCAAGGTCATAGGCAATATTGCCTGCTATGAACCACGATGGTTGGCTATGTTTGGGCACGACAAAAGAGGTTGTGCTGTATGTCGGATCGTTTGCAAAGGGATATGGATATTTATTCAGAGCTCCAAGGGAAAAAGAGGAAATTGAAGCCGGTACCAAGGGTAAATGTAATGCAGTTTCAGGATATATTGTCGCCCAAATGCCGGATGATGAAAAAATAGAACAATCATTTAACGGTATCAAATCTGCCACGAGTTCAAGAGTATTAATGCCAGTTCGAAACACGCTTAAAGGTAAATCTATCTTATAGGATGAAAAATTGCCACTCTCCGTTGAGAATTTGGCACTCCCAATTAATACACCATTTAAGTATATGATAATACTAGATCTGCTAGGATCCAAAAGTACGGAGCCATTATATTTGATATCGATATTTGGAGTCTCAGCAGGTATTTGTCCCAGTGGGATGACAAACTCGTAAGTTAAATAATTTGCACCAATACTAGTGGCTGTAAGAAAAGGATACCCTAGATCGGCAAGTGTAAAATCAGAACTGGTTATTTGGACAGCCTCGGCGGTGACTACTCCGGAAGATATAACAGGATTTACTTGAGCGACAACAGAATATGTCGGCTCAGTACCCGTTTGCAAATTTCCAGTGGATAACGCCTGAGCGGCCTTGACCACAGCACCCTCTGTATTGCCACTAACTAGCAAGACTGATTTTGAAATTTCCCATGGAGAAGAGAATATTTGCAAAACTCCATCGTCAGCTTCTACTTCCTTGGACGAGAAAGCATTGTCAACAAATGATATTGGCAGCTTAGCATCTTGGAGGATAGAAAATGCTGTTGGTTTGCCCACAAATATGAGATTGGATTTATTGAGTAAATCACCTGTCAATTGATCAGCTGCGATCATTGTAATGGGGAGTTTTCCTCCGGTCATCTGACCAAACGCACCCATTACTATGAGGCTAGCCTGCAACTCACTTTCAGACGGTGAGGAGGGAACAACCAGAACTGCAGGCTCTGGAACCTTTGCCCTCTCTTGATAAATCGGCCATGGTAATCGATGCAAATCTAGGCGCGGCGATAATTTTACATATGGAAGCTGAGCCCTGGATTTTAATCCAACCACTACAGTGGTTTTATGAAGATCAAAGTCACAATCAATAGCTGCATCAAGGAAAAAGGAAATTTTATACCACCCACCTTCATACGGTGAAGCTAAATCATCTGCTGCAATTGGGACCCTATAGATTACTTTTTCCCCCCTTGACAGAGGAATGCTCTGCTGAAGCTTATCATTGAAATATACATCAAGCATTGCACCCAAATAATTATTGGATAAATTTGATGCAAGATTTCCATCGTCAGCTAAAAATGAACTTATCTCAAGCTCCAGCACGGCGCCATCCATCAATACCCAAGCTGCAGGAAGGTCAAATCGAATACTATCAATATCGTAAGGACCATGCATAATCATATCTTGATCCAAGCCGAGTTCTTCAAACGTAAGAGTAGCTTGATCGGCAAGAGGAGCCGCATTCACTACAGGTGTATTAAAAGCTGAAACCATAAACAACAACGATATAACAAAAGAGTATAGTTTTTTCATTATTAGAAAAGCGCCGGAAAGACGCATCTCCTTTCCTTTACGAACTTACTACCTTTTTCCACATAACAGATTGTTTTGACGTCATATAGCGATAAAACCCTCGTAAAGCAGCTATATTACTATTAACTAAAAAAGTGGGTAGGTATAAAATTTCACCAAATACTCCACGGAATTTATGGTTCCCTCCGAGCCAAGCAAGGAAATAAAAGGCCAATTGCATAAAAAACAGTACCCAGTTATAAGGAACCTGAAGAACCAATAAAGGAGGGCCCGACAATTTGCTACCCCAAGAAAGTGCAACAACATTGGCTAATAACATAAAAATCATTGCAAACGGGACAAGCGGCCTTAGATATTTATGCGAGATGATTTGCCAAACAACAGCGGGTTTCGAAAAGGGAAGCATATTCCATGCCGAAAATATAGTTTGGTAACGCCCAGCGACCATCCTAGTACGTCTTTCAATTTCGCCTAGCTCAGATTCTGCCACAGGATGATAAGATCGCGCCTCAGGTGCATAAACTACGCGATATCCCTGCTTGATGATACTTAATGCAATGTAAAAATCATCATTAATTATCGATGGTGGAGGGGTTACGTACAAATTGCGGCGAATCGCAAGTAAGTCTCCAGCCACGCCCACACAGTTACCAAGCCTAGACTCCTGTTTCTTAATAAATTCCTCATACTTCCAATAAAGACTTTCAGCATTTCCTAAGGCATTGCTGCCGATAACGTTTCTTCCGCCTGATACGGCGCCAATTGAGGGATCGGAAAAATACTTCATCGTTTCTGACAGTGCATTCGGTGGATAAAAGTTGTCTGCATCCGAGAACAGAACTATCTCACCTCTTGCTTCTCTCATCGCATCATTCAACGTAAACAATTTTCCTCGCCGCGGAGAGTTACAAACCAAGTCAACATGTTCAGATCCGAATGACTTTACAATTTCGACGGTTCGATCCGTTGAACCATCATCAGCAACAAGGATTTGCAACCGTTCCCGTGGGTACTCAATCGCAAGACAGTTCTTAATCTTTTCACCAATTACTTTTTCTTCATTGTATGCGGCGAATAACAATGTAACTTTGGGCTTAAAATCGATTAAATGATTTACCGATTTTCGCAGTCTAGCGAAAAGGAAGATCAAGGTAGGGTAGCCAGCGTAAACATAAAAAACGAGGGCAGCACTTACCCAAAAAACAATGCCTAGCATACTATCAATCCTGCTCCGACGAGAAAATCATCAACTTGTTTTTATTGACATTCTTATTGACATAGGAAAGAGATAAGGCGATTCCAAGTAACAAATAAAAATACCTGGGAAATGCATTGTGAACGAACATAGCAGCAACAAAATATCCACTTAAACCGGCCAGAAAGCCTGTTGCCATGCCGGCATAATCCTCAAAATTATTACTTATGAAAAATCTTCTTGCGTTGATAACAGAACGAAAACTTATGAGAAGCAAAATGCCAAATATAAAAAAACCCACGATTCCGGTTTCAGCAGCTACTTCTATAAACATGTTATGAGCTTCCCGTTGGCTTGCGACGAGTGCAATTCCCTGATTTTTCGAGTAGAGTGGAAATAAATAACTGTAACTACTGAGGCCAATTCCAAAAAGCGGTTTATCTTTAATCATCTCCCAACCTGCTAGGTTCTCACTTGCTCTGCCTTGCAGAGAGCGATCTTCAACTCTTAAGGTATTTGATTTTCCTGAACTGAAAATATCACCTAATGTTAAAAAGCGATCAAGATAATGAGGAGGCAAAAGTGAAATAAAAATAGCAATGGATAGAATAATAATTGGGACTTGGATTCTTTTTGGAGGATAAAAAATTAACAAAACCAACACACCTGCCAGCATGGCAAATAAACCGCCTCGAGAATAAGTAAGGATCACGGCAAATACTGAAACAGTCATCCCCCACAATGCAAGCAATCGAAACCGCAACCTTTTTTCGTGCAAAAAACGCTCAAACGAAATAGGCACCAGGACGGTCATAATTTGAGCAAAAAAATTTGGATCGCCAATCGGACCTGTTGCCCGATAATCATCAATTGTACCGATGATTTGATGTTGCTGGCTGACCGCAAAACCGCCATAAGCATTATCAAACGTTCCAGTAGCATATTGGAAGACAGTTAGAGTGCCTAAAAATATTGCAACAAATATTAGTGTCCAAATTGTGCGACGAAACGCATTATTGCTTTGAAGTAAAATGACAATAAATATAGCGATGATTGCATCCTTCAGATCGTCGACCAATCGACCCAAAACACGATCCGGAACAGGTGAGTAAACCAAAGATACAAATCCCACCAAGCTCAGGAGGCCAAACATCAAGGCAGGTTTAAACCATCCCTGGGGGCGGTTCTGGAACATTACCCAGCGTAACAGTATCGTAATGAATATCAAAACCATGTAAGGTTTGGCAACTGAAGGAAGAAAATGATATTCGATGATAACGTCTGAAAAACGGGTAAATACTAGAAAAACGAGTACGATTAGCCCAAATTCAATGGAGTAAAGGGAAGCCAGAAACACAACAATGCCAACGAGACCCATCAAGATATAGGCAGGTTTATTAAGAATAACAACGAACACACCTGCTAATACTCCCAGAACGATGGCGCTCGGGATAAATATATTAAACAAACGTAATAGTTGTTTTTTGGAGTCTTTCGCTAAGAATGGTGCTGTTTTTGATGTAAGCATTGGGAACCAATCTAAAGATGACTAAATTGGCTCTGTAGCTCTCAGAAGATACATACCGCCATCTTTTTTTGCAATTTCGAGCGCCCAGTCGGCATTGCTGATCAAGGATTCCATGTTGTCACCAATGCGATATTCTGCAATTCCAATAATGGGAAGTAATTCCAAATCCTCACCGGATACATCTATTTTTATCGGAACAGATAAAGCTGTTCGAACTCGACTCATGGTATTCCATGCTGCCTGCCCCGAGGTATCAGAAAGCAAGACCGAAAAATCCAAATCATCCCACCTGGCCACCAGATCATTACCGCGTAGTTGTTTATTTAATACCTGTGCAGCATGACGTAAAATACTTTGCAAAGTCGGTTGAGGTAGTACCTTCAAATAATCTCTGAGACCTTCGAGATGAACATAGCAAAGGCAAAGGTCGGTTGTGGAAGCAAAAGCAACATCCCTTAGGGTTTCTCGGAAAGCGGAGCGGGTCAACGCTTGAGACATATCATCTAATTTTCTTTGTTGCATAAAGCTCCCAATTGGAGTGCGCAATAACTCTCTCAGTAAAGCCAAGCTTACTCCTAAAGCAATCCCTACCACCGATGCAACCCCTGCATCGCGCAGTGGCTGAGGAGATATGGGTTCCAACGGAATAGAAGCCGGATCCAACAAATTCATATCATAAATCTGATACAGATCCTCAACGTAGGAAACTGCCCGTTGACCAACGTTACCTGTTAACAACACAACTGTTTCAGGGTCTGGCCCTTGAACAGTAAATTCAATAATATTTGTCTCTGGAAAAACGACTGCTGAATATGAATAATCTACTAAATCGCTTTCGCTAAATCCCAAGGGTTCAATGGTTTCATTATAAATTCTTGGGCTGTTTAATACTTCTGCATATGTTGTAATAATAGTTCGTTTATCCAGCGTGTCTAAGCTATAGATCAAGTTGTAATCAACACTACCGCCCAGATACGCAGGGTTTGGGGAAATAAGATATCTGGCTGATGAACTGTAAATGGGGGTGGTCAAATATGATGCAATCAGTGCAGCTAGCACAGCGGATAACGCAGTCAACACTACAATCCACCAACTTCTTTGTAGCATGCGTAAATATAACTTTATTTCCATTTTATGTCCTCGTTGTATGATTAATTCGTAAACGATCAATCAAATAAAAGGTTACTTTTTGTAAATTAATTACTTAGAAAATTACTTATCTAAAACGAACTTTGTTTTGTATCATTTCCAATACGGTTTAATCGAGTGGAAAGGATTGAATAACACTGCAATAAGTTGGCTAATATTTGAGTAAAAAGTCCCAATAAACGGATATTATTTGAGAGGCAATTGGGCCCCAAGCAAAGCGGGTTTCAGAGAGTTCGCGTGCATATTCTCCCATATTTTTTGCCAGTTCCGGGTTGCAAATTAGTTTCAAAATGGCATTGGAAAGTTCGACATATGAATTCGGCGAGACCAAAAAGCCGCTTTTACCATCCTCTACTATGTCTGGAAGCCCGCCCACGCGTGTAGCAATAACGGGTTTTCCAAACGCATAAGCTGCCTGAACTGAAGCACTCTGCGTGCTGGTCACATATGGAAAAACTACAACGGTCGCAAGCTCAATCAGTGAAGCAACCTCTTTCATTGGAATATAGCGCATATCAAATTTCGTAACTGATTGTACCCCTAATTCTGACGCCAAATCCAATAAGGAATTGGCGTTTATATATTTTAAGGGTTTGCCCGCAATTACTAATTTAGCCTGCTTACTTTGAGCATGTACTGTCACAAATGCCCGTACCAAATCAGGAACACCTTTGCTGCTCGTAATATTACCAAAAAATAGAACGACGAGATCGTCTTTATTTAGTTCATAACGATTCATGAGATCTTCGCGCACACCGTCAGGATTACCTACGGTTGGAAAGATTTGCCCATTACCCATGGGAATAATATGGAACCGATCAGATTGTATATCTGGATATAAGTCTTGAAACCGTTGCTGATTAGAAACGCTATGAAAAAATATAATCGAAAACGCTTTAAAAACTTTGGACAAGAAATAATTATTTAACCGTACAAGTAAGTTGGTTGAGCGTTCGCGCGGTTCAAATTCATGACAAATTTGAGCAAGCACTAAACCCCGGTATTTCAAATAACCAAGAAAGATAGCTTCAAAAGGAAACTCGATGGAGCCGAACTGCACAATATCTGGTTGATTCTTCAGTAAATATCTCGTCAACTTTATCCATTCGATGAACCATCGCAGACCACGAAAACCACGCCGTACACCCCTTAATAACCTCAATCTGATGGCATCAATCGAATTCCTTGCTAAATTTACCTGCAAAGGGTCGGCCTGTCCCCAAATTTTCATATTTTTTTTAACCGTAAATTTATGCGGGTACTGATCCAATTCATATTCGGACGAAGTAACCAAGGTTACATCCTCCACAATATCTGCCATCGAATTACATAGCTGATAAGCATAATGAATCATTCCACCGCTGCCCCGTGGTTCTATAACAAAAAGCTTCATCTAAGTCTTATCCTACAAATTCCTTGTGAATTAACTGAAAATACAAATTCTTCAGATTATCTACCTGCTGATTTATGTCAAATCGCTTCATAATCACCTCGCGCCCAGCTTCCTTCATTTGATTTGCCATTCTATGGTCTGACAGCAAACGATCACAAGCATCAATTAAACAGGGGACGTTTGCCGGCGGAACTAACAGTCCATTTTTTTCGTGCATCAATATTTCAGGGACACCACCAACTTCTGACGCAACAACTGGCAAACCAGCAGCCATAGCCTCTAATAAAACAGTTGGTAAAGCATCATTTAAAGTTGGGAAAACAAACAAATCGCTAGCAGAAAGCAGTTCGGGAATATTTTCTTTATATCCTAAAAAAAGCACTCGATCAGCAACTCCCAGACTTCGTGCCAATTCTTCCAAAGGTTGTCGATAATCACCGTCACCTACGACAACATAGTGAGCGCCTGAAAATTTATTCAGCACAGAAGGGAGCGCGCGTATCATATATTGTATTCCCTTTGGCTCGCGAAGCACCGCGACCGTTATCAGCACAATATCATTATGATTCAAATCAAGTAAGCTTTTACGCGCGTTGGGCAAAGAACGAGTAATATTAAATTTGGATAAATCAATTCCGTTATACAGAGTTATTAATTTATCAGGTTTCATGCCAAGTTTAATAAAATGTTTTCTGGTTACATCAGAAACGGCGATTATCTTGGTGCTAAAAAGTTGCAAACTAACCCTACGGATCAAATTTCTCAAGCGCGAAGTTCTTTTCTTGGATGGCGCGCTTAAAGTATGCAAAGTACATACACTCGGTATTCCCAATAGTCTGGATATCATGCTCCCAAGAATGTCTGATGTTTCCAGTTGGGTGTGAAGTATATCGGGGTGATTTTTTCGAATATAGCGAAACAAATTTAAAATTTGATTTATCGAATGGAGATTGTCAACTCGAATTAATTCCACTGGTATCCCCCTTTTCACTAACTCCCCGGCAACCGGATTACCTAGCCGGGATTGCAGTACACACACCTGAGATTGAACACCATGCGCGGAAAGATGCTCAAGCAATGAAGGCATTAAGCCCTCCGCACCTCCTGGTCCCAAACTATCGATCAGCCAAAGAATCCGCAACTTCACTTTACCTCATTGATTTATTTATAAATATTCCCATTAATAAGTCCGCTTGTGATCTAGTGCTTTCAAATAAGCCTGCTTCACAGCATTTAGCTGTGACCCAAGACTATATTCAGTTTTTATTTTCTCTTTAATATTTCTACCTAATTCTTTCGCATACTTTTTATCATTACACAATTCCATAATTGCAGTTGAAAGGGCAGTAATATTACCGACTGGAACAAGAAGTGCTTCAACTCGATTTGTAACCACCTCAGGGATGCCTCCACAATCTGTTGCAACAGTTGGAAGCCCAACAGCGGCAGCTTCAAGCAGAGCATATGGCACACCTTCGCTTCTTGATGACATCACAAAAATGTCAGCGCATTTAAGCGTATCCTGAACCCAATCGTGATGGCGATAGCCAGCCAGGAAAATTTTGTTTTGCAACCCTGTTTGTACAACCTGTGCAGAGAGCGCTGAAAACATTTCCCCGCCACCGACAATCATCAAATATACATTGTGAATCTCATTTACTACAGAATAAAAGGCTTTAATTAAATCATCAAACCCCTTCGCCCACACGAGTCGCCCCACCGCCACACATATGATAGCATCCTCAGGTAGTCCCCACTCTTTACGAAATTGTTTTGCATCCATAGACTTTGGATTGCCATCTACTTCTACAGCATTATGAATCACGTCTACAGAAGAATCTGCAATTCCTGCCCTTAATAAGGATTTCTTTATTGCCTCAGAAACAGCCACGTAGCGGTCGATCTTCCAATTTGTCAAGAAATCAATTGCTGCATATATCTTTCCCTTTAAACTACCCCCATGTTCACTTATATACCAACTATTAAGCGTTGAGACGAGAGCAGTGTTAGTCAATAAGGCAGCTATACTGCCCCAAAGTTTTGATTGGATGTTCTGGGTATCTAGGACTTGATACCCTCCCCGACGAATATACGCTGCGAGCCGAAACGGTATGAGTGGATTACCTCTATATTTTCCTATGGTGATTACAGGGATGCCTTTCATCTTGGCCATCTCAACAACTGGACTTCCAGAAAGACCTGCAATCGCAACGTCCCAGGATTTCAAACCTTGAGCCAGAGTAATAGTACGTGTACTTGCCCCCCCAAACCTTTTTGAAAGATCTACAATAATCGCGCGAACTTTTTCGCTCATTCCAAATAAATGCGCTAAGAAATTAACGCGCTCCTTTTTGCTTAAATACGGAAGTAATGGTTTTGAGGATAATTACAATATCTAGCCAGATGCTGCGTCTTTCTAAGTAACGAATATCCCATCTCAGCCATTCGTCAAAATCCTCTTCACCTCGACCAAAGACTTGCCACAATCCTGTGACGCCAGGTAGCACATCCAAGCGTTCAGTATGCCAGAGCTTATAGGCCTCCGAACTCCAAGAGGTTGGGCGCGGCCCTACTAAGCTCATCTCCCCACGCAAGACATTAATAAGTTGTGGCAATTCATCAAGGCTTGTTTTCCGCAAAATACGTCCTATCGATGTGATTCTAGGGTCATTCTCTAACTTTAGCGGACCGGTCAACTCTCCTTTGGCATTGACTTCTGCCAGACTACTTTTGATTTCCTCCGCATTAGGAACCATGGAGCGAAACTTATACATACGAAATCTGCGTCCACCTTTTCCGGTGCGCAGCTGCACGAATAAAATATCGCCTCCTGGTGATAAAACCTTTATCGCAATTGCGATCAGGCAAGCTAACGGCAGCCAAACTGGCATTGCCAGTATTACCAGCGACAGATCCATTGCTCGTTTAACTGCATGATAGGAACTCCCAACAAAAAGACGTTTTTTGGGATTGAAGTTTTTTATCCAACCATAGTCAACAGACATCAAACAGTCTCCAGATATTTATCCAAAACATGCTATTCAACTTGCCCAGGCTCGACGTTATGGTCAATACCGATAGATTTCGATTCAAGGGAGGCCATACGTCGACTTGCTAGTTCAATAAGATCATCGAATGTCAAGGCGTCTTGTGGAAAGGATGCGGCGCCCCATGCCATCCAAGCGTCCATTTTTTCGCTTACCGTTTTACTAATTCTTTCCGCCAGAACAGTTGATTTTTGCGAATCTGTCTCAGGGCACAACAAAATGAAGCGGTCGAATTGATCGCTAAATATCATATCAGTTTGCCGGGCAAACTCATTGATGATCTGCCCCATCTTTGCTAAGGCAAACCGCCGAAGTAAATCACGTTGAATGGGTTCGTGGTCGTGCGGATCGTTTTTTTTGTCAACAAACTCAAGCTTTAGAACTAACGTGGTGAAAGGACGTTTGTAGCGCCGACTCCGAGTCACTTCCGTATTTATGATTTCCCTGCCCGCTTTTATATCAATCGTCCTGTTCGGATAAGCACTTACCGATAAACCTCGTACCAGTGCGTCAATCTGCTGTACGTGCCTGCCAACAAAATACGAGAGTCCGGCTGAAATTTCGATCAATAAAAATTGGACACCGAGCTCTTGGGCATTTCTTGGATCTGGTAAAAAACGGAAATAATAAACCCAAACCAGAACATAGATAACAGTCCACATACCTATATATACATAAATTGAAATCTTGGAAGGAATCAAAACGCCACCAAATGCAGCTAATGTGAGCATAATAAAAAAAGCAGGATGGAAATCAAGAATGTTATCTTCAAAGGTTTGGACATTCGAGATGCCAAACACTACGATCAAAAATGCTATAAGCAGAAATACAGAGTTACGTAAATCAGTCACTTAGTTGCCTCATTGGGCTGGAAGATGTGACAGAATTAAAAAACTTTGCAAAATAACAACAGCCCGGTAAAAATATAAGCAGAAACAATTTATCTGTCTTAGGGAGTGTTTATACCATGACGCTAATTCAATAAAATAGTTACGTTTGACGAGGTTTGTTCTAATTGTACCAATCCAACCGCATTGGCATGAAAGTTACTTCAAACTAGTTACGTTTGATGCAATTTGTTCTAACTATACCAAACCACCTGCATTGGCGTGAAAGTTATACTTACCAGAAACATCGGAAGCAAGACCTTCCCCAACGTGAGAGCTAAATTTTCCAACCTATAAGGTATATATATTCTAACACAGTCATTTCCATGAATGTATCCGGAAGGTCAAATTGTTTTGTAAAAGTTCTCATGGTTCTATCAATTAAACTATTCTGGGTTCCAGGGGAATTTGTTCTACCCTCAATTGATAAAATCCATTGTAAGAAGATTGCCGCTTATAAGCGTCAAGGTAAGGTGGATATATCCCGAGACCAGATATAACAGCAGGAGCGGCTGGCAGGCGTATGGTCCGAGGTATGCGGAAATAATTCTGCTTCTAACAACGGTCGGGTCGGTGCGCATGCTGGATCGCCCATATATAAAAATTTGTTTCGTCAAATTGGATGCGATATTTAAGGCCGATGCCTTGTAAGAACGAGGGAGTAATAATGAGTGACCTGTACAATTTGAAGCCTTCTGGCATTATGATTTATAGCACCGTGTGGTGCCCGGACTGCAAGCGTGCCAAACAGTTCTTTGGCGAGCAACGCGTGGCATATACCAACGTGGATATCGAGCAGGATAAAAAAGCGTTGGCTTTTGTAGAGAAAGTCAACAACGGGATGCGCATCATTCCCACCATCATTTTTCCGGATGGAGAAGTGCTGGTAGAACCATCGAATGCAGAGTTAGCAAATAAGCTCGGCCTGACGACAAAAGCCCAATACAAGTACTATGATGTGATTGTTGTCGGCGGCGGCCCGGCCGGCTTGACTGCGGCGCTCTACCTGGCGCGCGAGGGCAAAAAGACATTGGTGATCGAAAAAGCTGGCCTTGGCGGCCAGGCTGGCATCACCCAGGTGATCGAGAATTTCCCTGGTTTTGATGAGGGGATTGCGGGGGCAGAATTCGCTGAAAGGCTGGTACGGCAGGCGCGAAAATTCGGTGTTGAAATTTTGCAGGCACAGGAAGTGAAAAAAATCAGCCGGGAGGGCCAATATTTATGTGTGGAAGCCAGCGACGGTGAATCCTATGGCGGTAAGGCTGTATTGCTGGCTACTGGCGCCAGATATCGCCGCCTGGATATTCCCGGCGAAGAGACCCTGATCGGTATCAACGTGCATTTTTGCGCTACTTGCGATGGCGCATTCTACAAAGACAAAAAGGTGCTGGTTGTTGGCGGCGGGAATAGCGGCTTCGAAGAAGGCCTTTTTCTGACCAATTTTGCAAAACAGGTGGATATTGTTGAGTTTTTACCCGAAGTAAGAGCCAGCCAGATTTTGCGAGAAAAGGTCGCCTTCAAGGAAAACATGAATGTCACTGTCAACCATGCCGTTAAAGAACTTCGTGGTAAAAACAAATTGGAAGCTGTCATCGTCGAAGACCGCGCAACCGGCGAGATCAAGGAATGGAAATATGATGGGGTCTTCGTCTTTATCGGTCTGACGCCCAACAGCGCGCTACTCAAGGATAGGGCCGACCTGGACAAGCGGGGCTTTGTCGAGACCAAATACATGCAGTCCAGCATGGAGGGTGTCTTCGCTGCGGGAGATGTGCGCGCCGACTCGACCAAGCAGGCTGCCTCCGCTGCAGGAGAGGGCGCCAGCGCCGCGATCGCCATCCGGGAGTATCTCAACAGTATCGGTGGATAATGGACAAATGTCGTTCGAATTATAGAAATTTGTCAGTATCGTGCGCAGGCAATCTGTGCAATAATACTTGCATCCATCTTCTACCTGGGAGCGCTTATGTCTACCGATCTTTACTCGTTAAACCCGGCCCATATCGTGATGTACTCTGTGGAATGGTGCCCTGACTGCCGCCGCGCGAAGTTCTTCTTCAAACGCAAAAAAATTGATGTCTTGGAAGTGGATGTCAGCACAGATAAAAAGGCTGAAGCCTTCGTGAAAGAACTCAATCATGGCAATCGCTCAGTGCCGACCATCATTCTCCCAGATGGGTCTATGATGGTAGAGCCTTCCTCAGAGGAATTGGAAACAAAATTCAGCCAAAGTTAGGGAATTTTCCAACTAAAAAGATGACGGTCACTTTGTTAGTGACCGTCATCTTTTTTAAAACATCAGTCTGATCCCCATTACAACCAGCAGCACTAAAACCAACCGTCGAAACACCAGCGGGTTGAGCCAACGGTCGAGACTCAGACCGGCAAGGAGGCCAACGCCGATGAAGGGTAAGGTCCACCAGAAGGTACTCCAGACCTGTGGCGTTATGTTTCCACTAATAGCATGCGAAACCATAACGGCCAGGCTGCTGACGATAAAATAACCCTGCAAATTGCTTTTGAAAACAGCCGGCTGCCAGCGGCGGCAGTCTGCATAGACGATCACAGGTGGCCCGGAAGTATTATAGGCCCCGCCCAACAATCCGCCAACAAGTCCGGCGGAGTAGGCCCATAGGGAACCTTCAAGGTGCGGAAGCTTGAGCCCGAGCAAAGCATATAGAGCATATCCGGCAATCACGATACCCAATATTCTCATAGCTAGGTTTTCATCCACACGCGATAAAAAAAGAACACCAAACGGCGTACCAATCAGAGCCGCCAATACCACACGCCAGATGGTGCGCAGTTCCAGTGCTTCGCGAAAGCGCAGCAACAAAACTGACTCGATGACAATTGCGACCAGAGCCACCAAGGGCGTGGCCATATGGAGGCCTATCACAGATGGCAGTAACGCCATCGAAACCAGCGCCAGACCAAATCCCGAAAGACTCTGGGTGAAGGCCGCCAGGAAAATAACCAATCCCACCAAAACTGTTGTCATGTCCATAGAGCCCGATTATAGCAACCTTGCCCTATAATATGGTGCGTGGAGTGCAAAATCTCCTGATTTTGCAACCAACAACATTAATTGTTATTCGACAGGAGTCAGGCATGCCAGATCAAGCCAACGTCGTCATTTGCGGAGCAGGAATTACCGGAGTCAGCGCCGCCTATTTTCTCGCCAAAGCGGGTGTGGAGGACATCCTGCTCGTGGATGAACGGCCCCCACTGACCTTCACCAGCGACCGCTCTACCGAGTGTTACCGCAACTGGTGGCCCGATCCAGTTATGCTAGCTCTAATGAACCGCTCAATCGACTTGATGGAGAAACTGGCGGATGAAAGCGGGAACGTCTTTCACTTGAACCGGCGCGGGTACCTGTACGTGACTGCTGACGAGGATCAAATACACGTCCTGACAAATCGCTCCGAACGTATCTCGAGCCTGGGGGCCGGGCCTCTAAGAATCCACAGTCCTAAGGCCTCAAACTACCAACCTGCCCAAATGGAGGCTTTCCATGACCAACCCGCAGGCGCTGATT